>NPIE01006862.1_pt3 | contig 17057 bp, 17 predicted proteins | sample 8637661 | NCBI WGS metagenome assembly NPIE01 (sample SAMN07420842, study PRJNA396082) | bioreactor metagenome | isolation source: sample BA12 brine-fed electro-methanogenic bioreactor BA | place: Japan: Kochi | collected 2016-12-09 | reverse complement strand
CAACCTGTTCTGGGCGCTGGAGCGGATGCGCCGCGTCGCGCGGGAGTCGACGGTGGAGCGCGTCGGGGCGTTGAAAGAGCGCCTGCTGGCCGAGGCGGAGCGCATCCGGGCGGAGGATGCGGCGATGTGCCGGGCGATCGGCGAGCATGGTCTACCGCTGATCGGCGACGGAGCCGGGGTGCTGACACACTGCAATGCGGGCGGGCTGGCGACGGCGGAGTTAGGCACGGCGCTAGCGCCGATCTTCCTGGCGCATGCCCAGGGTCGCCGGGTTCACGTGTATGCGGACGAGACCCGGCCTTTGTTGCAGGGGGCCCGGTTGACTGCGTGGGAGATGCAGCAGGCGGGGATCGAGGTGACGGTGCTGTGCGACAACATGGCGGCGCAATTGATGCGCTCGGGGAAGGTAGACGTGGTCATCACGGGCGCGGACCGGATCGCGGCGAACGGCGACACGGCGAACAAGATCGGCACGTACGGGGTAGCGGTGTTGGCGAAGGCGCACGACATCCCGTTTTACGTGGCGGCGCCGAGCAGCACCTTTGACCTGGCGACGCCTGATGGAGACGGCATACCCATCGAGGAGCGGAGCGACGAGGAGGTGCGGCGGGGGTTCGGGCGGCAAACGGTGCCCGAGGGGGTGGCGTGCCACTGCCCGGCGTTTGACGTGACCCCGGCGGGGCTGATTCGCGGGATTATCACGGAGCGGGGCCTGATCAGCCCGGTCACGGCAGAGAATATCGCCAAAACGGTGGGCTAGACGGCTTGCGGGGACACTCGCGGGGGTGGAGAATCTCGGTTGATGTGCGCGGTCATGCGGTCCCGAATGGGCGCCACTGGGGGCCCGGGCGGCGGCCGAGGGCTCCGGTCGGGCCGGTCGGTGGCCGATGATGGGAGAGGTGGATTGCACGCCGCGGTGCGGCGGCTATACTAAACGGTGCAGTAGGTTGACCTGGGATTCTCGGCTGTTGTCGCCGTATCGTGCGCGGATCCCGGCGCATTCATTCCAGAGGAGCTTCTCATGCGTACTACTTCCATCCGCCGTTGGGCTGTGGGCGTCGCCGCGATGGCGACGATGGGCGCCGCGTATCAGACCGGCTGCATGGCGTTCGGGGGCGATCAACTGCTGAGCACGATCGATTTCTGCTTTGTGTTCGATTGCCAGAACGGCATTCTGGGCGGCGTGATTGACCCGTGCGCCGGAGTCAACGGCTCCGGTGATGATGTGGGGCGTACCGGCAACCTTTTCATTGACTGCCCCGTGGAAGCGGACGAATAGGGGCGAATCGACAATATCCCTTACGGTCTCATCCGGCCCAGCGCCTCGTCGACCGAGCCGGACCAACCCAAGGAGTCACCTGTGATGAACTGCTCGAGCCAATTGAAGCGACGTGCGTGGGGCGCGCTGGTGGTGCTGGCGGCCGGCGCCACGGTGTTCGGCATTCCGTCGTGCCAGGGCATGCTGACGACGTTCAACCCCTGCGGGACGGTGTTTGATTTCTGCGAGCCGTACGAGATCGATGCGCTGTTCGCCGACTCGCCGGACTGGTCGCTGGATCCGACCTGCTCCATTCCGTTCTTCGGCGTGTACAACACCGACGTGGCGGGAGATTGCAGCGAGTACGTGATCTATCAGAATACGCCGGGCTGGCGTCCGTAGGCTGGTTGACCCGCCAGGCGAATCGCGACCACGGCCGTTCACGAAGCAGGAAAGCGTCATGCAGCGCACGCGCTGGAAGAAATCGATGTTGGTATTGCTGAGCGGCGGCGTGCTGCTGCAAGCGGGCGGTTGTGCCGCGACGTTTGCGCCGGTGTTGCTGAGCCTGGGTGAGTCGGCGTTGCTGACATTTCTGTTCGGTCGGGCGCTGCCCTTCTGAACACACTCTTTCGATCGGAATACTCATCTCGCCCGCGGCGTCCGTTGGAGGCCGCGGGCGTTCTTCGTTGCTGGAAGGGGCGGGTCGGGGCTGATCACTCGTGGCGCAGGGCGTCGATGGGGTGGATGATCGCGGCCTTGAAGGCGGGCATGATCCCAAAAAAGATGCCCACCCCGGCACTGAAGCCCATGGCCAGTCCCACCGACCAGAGGGGCACGTGCACTTCGGTCATGCTGGGATGCATGGCGGCGAGGGTGCTGACGGCGTAGCCGAGGGCGATGCCGATCGCGCCACCGACGGTGCTGAGCACGACGGCCTCGGTGAGAAATTGCATGAGGATGTCGCGGCGGCGGGCGCCGACGCTCTTGCGCAGCCCGATCTCGCGGGTTCGCTCCGCCACGGACACGAGCATGACGTTCATGATGCCGATGCCGCCGACCAGTAGGGAGATGCTCACGATGCCGGCGAGCACGCTGGTGGCGATCACGCGAATGCGGTGGAACTCCTGGAGAATCTGATCCTGCTTGAAGAGGCCGAAATCGTTGGACTCGCCGGGCTTGAGGCCATGGCGCTGGCGGAGGATGCGCACCAACTGCCCTTCGGCTTCGGGGATGCGGTCCTCACTGACGGCTTCGACGTAGAAGGCGAGGTAGTCGCGCAGCAGGGGATACATGCTGCACGCGGTGGTCCAGGGCACGCAGATGAGTTCATCCTGGTTGTCGCCCATGAAGCTGCCCTTGGTTTCGAAGAGCCCCACGACCTGGAAGCGCTGCCCGTCGATGATGACGTAGTCGCTGACCAGCGACTCGTCGCACTCGAGCTTGCGGAGCACCTCGCGGCCGAGGACGCAGACGCGGGCGTTGCTCTCCACGTCGACGGCGCCGAAGAAACGGCCGACGTCGACGTAGAAGTTGCGGATGGGCTGAAAGAACTCGTTGGTTCCGCGGAGGTTGATGCCGGTGAGTTGCCGCCGGCCGTACTCGATCGTGGCGTTGTGGAACACGACCGGAGAGGTGCGGCGGATGGCGTCGGCGTGGGTGTCGACGGCGCGGACGTCTTCGATGGACATTTCGGCCGGGCGGATGTATTCGCCGCGCGGCCCGCGAATCCACTCCGGGTAGCAAACCATCATGTTGGTGCCCAGACCGCGGAGAAAGTTGGTGACGTAGTCGCCGAAGCCCTGCACCAGCGACACGACCACGATGATCGAGGTCACGGCGATGATGATGCCCAGCACGGTGAGCAGCGAGCGCACCTTGTTGGCCCAGATCTGCACCAGTGCCGTGGCGATATTGCCCAGGGCGGCAAGCAGACGGTCGGGCACGGAGAGCAGGGCGCCAAACAGCCAGCGAATCGCGGTCATGGCGTGCCCCCCTGGACAGCGGGCGCCGCATCGGGCGCGGCGTCGGACTGGACCTGCCCGTCGAGCAGGCGGATGACGCGGCGGCAGCGGTTGGCGATGTGGTCCTCGTGGGTGACGATGATGATGGTCTGACCTTCGGCGAAAAGCCCGTCGAAGATGTCCATGATCTCCTCGCCGGTGGCGCTGTCGAGGTTGCCGGTCGGCTCGTNNCGGGCGATGGCGACGCGCTGCTTCTGACCGCCCGAAAGCTGGTTGGGACGATGGTGGACGCGGTCGAGCAGGCCGACGCGCTCGAGCCCCTCCAGGGCCCGCTGGCGGCGATGCCGGGTGCGGGTGTAGGTCAGGGGCAATTCGACGTTCTTCAGCGCGGTGGTGCGCGGCAGCAACTCAAAGGACTGGAAGACGAAGCCGATCTGCCGGCCGCGAACGCCGGCCAGGCGCGACTGCGACAGTCCGGCGACGTCCTGGCCGCGGAGGAGGTAGGCGCCGCCGGTGGGCACGTCGAGGCACCCGAGGATGTTGAGCAGGGTGCTCTTGCCCGAGCCCGAGGGGCCCATGATCGCGACGTACTCATTTTCCCGAATGACCAGCGACACGCCGCGGAGGGCGTGGACGAGTTCCGTCCCCACGCGGTAGACCTTGTGCAGATCGACGAGTTCGATGACGGCCGGCGACTGGGAGGAATCGACGATCATGGGGCGGCATCCGCGCGGGCGGTGGCAGGGGGGTCGGTGTCGGCGTTGGCCGTGGCCGGCTCGCCGGGACCGGGCGCCGCGGAGGGCGCCGCTTCAGCTTCGGTCGGCGGATCGTGGGTCACTCCGGAGCCGTCCTTGAGTTGATCGAGGCTGCGGTACGGGCCGGTGATGACCAGATCGTCGAAGGCGACGCCGTCGAGGACCTCCACCCGGCGAGCGTCGCTGATGCCGGTTTCGATGAGGCGCGGGCGGGCTTTGCCGTCATCGGCGCAGAAGACGAGCTTCACGTAGAGGGCGCGGTGCTCGTCGGCGACGGCGGCGTCCTCGGCAGGGTCATGTGCGAGCGTGGCGAGGATCTTCTCGGAAAGGTCGCGGCGCTTGCGATAGACGACGGCCTCGATGGGGACGGTGAGGGCGTTCTCTTTGCGGGCGACCTCGATTTCGACGTTGGCGGTCATGCCGGGTTTGACGCGTTCGTCCTGCTCGGTGATGAGGACGAGGGTCTCAAAGGTGACGACGTCGCGGCCGACCGGTTTGACGCCCTTGGTGGCGATGCTGGTCACTTCGCCGGCGACGCTCTGGCGGGTGTCGGACTGGAGGAAGATGCGCGCGGGTTGGCCCTCGCGGACGAGGGCGGCGTCGGTCTCGTCGACGCGGCAGCGGACGATCATGCGGGAGAGATCGCTGAGCACCATGATGCGGGTCCCGGGGTTGTTCATGGTGCCGGTGACCACCACCTCGCCCTCCTTGGCAAAAGCTTCAGAGACCACGCCGTCGATGGGGGCGGCGATGACGGTCTTGGCGAGATCCTCGTGGGCGGACTGGAGGAGGGCCTCGGCCTCGATGAGTTCCTGGCGGCGCATCTCGAGGGCGGTTTCGGCGCGAATGTGCAGCGTGCGGTAGTCGGCGAGTTCGAGCGGCGACGTGGAGGCGGTCTCGCTGAGACGAATCTGGCGCTTGAGATCGCGTTCGGCCTTGGCGAAGTCGGCTTCCGCCTGGCGGACAAGGGCCTCGAGCTTGGCGACGTTGGCCTCGCCGGAGCGGACCCGGGCGCGGAAATCGGCGTCGTCGAGGCGGCAGAGCAGGTCGCCCCGCTGTACGACGGAGCCGCTGCCCACGGGCATTTCCACGATCTTGGCGACAAGTTCGCTGCTGATGTCGACCTCGCTGTAGGCTTCAACGTCGCCGGGGGCCTGCACGGTGCGCACGATGCCCGCCTGGGTCGGCCGGGCCACGTTGACGGCCAGCTCGATTTCGGGGGCGACGAAAAGCACGCTTTTGCCGTCGTCGCGCCGCAGGTGATGGTTGAGGGCGACGAGGCCGGCGACGACCAGCGCCAGCACGAGGACGCCAAGGATTTTCTTCATGCTCCGCTCCGATCGGGCGTTCTCGCCCATTGCCTATTGCTATGCTCCAGCCGCCCCGGCCGATGCCGCAAATACCAGCGCCCGCCCCACCGCAATGACCAGCCAGCTTCCACCGCAGGCCAGCCACACGCGCCAGCCGGTCAACTGGGAGGTCGCCCGGCAGCCCGCCATGACCAGCCACCAGAACCACAACTCGAACGGATCCATCGCGGACAACAGACCGCCCAACGCGGCGAGCGACTGAGGATTGATGTCGGGACGGCCGGCCGCCAGCGCCGCCAGGGGCAACAGCGAGGTATCCACTTCGAGGGACTGGAAGTGCAGCATGAGTCCCAGACGAACGACGAGCCCCAGAACCAGCGTGCTGGAGGCCAGGACGGTAATGGTCAGCAGGGTGTGCCACTCCGGCTTGCGCCCGGTGAGGGCGACGATGCCGTAGAGCAGGGCGGCGACGAGCAAGGCCGCGGCGAGCAGGCGCGCCGGCATGGCCGCCAGCACACCGATGCGGCGGAGGACGCGCTCGAATTCGCCGGCCTCGATGATGTCAGCGATCTGGTCGCGAAGCACGGAACGCTCGACGACGTCCTGCTGAGCGACATCGACGGCGCGGATGCGCACCTGGACGCGCTGATCGACGGCGCGATCGACCAGTCCGGTCTCGACCTGGGCGTAGCCGATTAGCGCGACGCAGGTGAGGAGGATGACCAGGGGCCAGCCGTAGCGCGGCACGTCCTCGACGCGGTTGAAGACTGCCCGGGGAGCCCAGAGCACGCGCAGGACGTCGGCCGGGCGCACGATTTGATGCGATCCGGCGGAAGCGACGGTCGAGTTGGCGCCGGGCATGGTGGACATGGCGATTTGACGCGCTGATGGCGCGTCCGCGGCCTTGACGTAGAAAACCCGTGGCACAGACGAACGGCATTATAACGGCGGCGCAAGGCGTTCGGTTCGTATTCGTCGTGCGGGCGTTCTTATTGCACCAACGGCGACAAGTTTCGACAAGCGCCCGGCAGAGACATGGAATGCGGCGATTGTGCAGGCGTTTGTACGGTGTTCGGTGGTCCGCTACACTCGATCGGGTAGGCGTTGGCGGCGAAGTGGTTGGTGAAAGGGACGAAGTTTCATGGGCGCAGCGGAGTTGTTCATCAAGGTCTGCAACGATCCGTTCTACGGCGAGAACGGCATGGTGGTATCGTTGGGGGACGGGCGCCCCTGCTGGATCGTGGATCCGGGACTCCCTCCGCAAGCAGAGCAGATTCTCGCCCACATTCGAGAGCACGAGCTCAAGCCGGAGGCGATCGTGCTGACGCACGCCCATGGCGACCACATCGCGGGGGTGGACGAAGTTCGGGCGGTGCATGCCGATCTGCCGATCTACCTCGCGGAGCTGGAGTGGGGCATGCTCAGCGACCCGATGGAAAACCTGTCGGCGCGCTTCGGGGCCAATGTGCCGGTGCAGCCGGAGAACCTCCACGACCTGCCGGCCGGAGGGGAATTGCGTCTGGACGGCACAACCTGGCGGGTCCTCGACACGTCGGGGCATTCGCCGGGCGGGCGTACGCTGCACTGTGCGGAATTGGGCGTGGCGTTCGTGGGTGACGCGATTTTTGCAGGCAGCATCGGCCGGCACGACATCCACCACAGCAACGGCGACCGGCTCATCCGGAATATCCGCGAGCAGATTCTCACGCTGCCCGACAAGCCGACGCTAATACCGGGACATGGCCCGTCCACGACGGTGGAAACGGAGCGGAAGACCAATCCATTCGTGGGGAACTGGGGCGGCTGAACCGGCCGGAAGACCATCGCGGCCAAGCATATCGCACCACGACAGAACCTCCGGCGAGATCCGCAAGGCGACCCCGCCGGAGGTTCGGTTGTCACTCGATGGATGGCAGCGGACGCGCGGTTAAATCTCGCGGGTGATGTTGACGGCCGACTCGGCTTCGCGGGCGGCGGCGACCGCGCGGTCGGCAGAGGACTGGGCGTCGAGTGCCGCGGCGTCGCTGCGTTGGCGCGCCCGGGCGGCGTCGTCGCGGAGGTTCTGCATTTGGGTCTGGATCGTGCGGGCTTCGCGGCGCGCGGATACGATGTCTTCGCGCATGGCGTGCAACTCGCGATGCAGGGCGCCGATCCGCTTGGCGGTACGACGGATCTCGTCGCGGTAGGTGAGGATCTCTTCGAGGGCGTCGCGGGCGTCGTTCCACGCACCGTTCACCTCGCCCTGGAGAAACGCGGCCAGTCCCTGGATGGCCGATTCGACCGTCCGCTCGGGGCGCCGCTGGGTGCGCGGACGGCCGCGGGTCGCGGGGAACGGTTCGGCCGCTTCCCGGACCGCGTCGGCAGACATTTCATCCTTCCAGCCGGAACCAGCGGCGCTGGCGCCGGCGGCGGCGATGTGGGACGCTGATTCATACACCTCAGCTTGGGCCTCGTCGTCCACCGGAGTCGAGGCTTCGGCAGGCGGCTCAGGGGCGGCGGCCGAAAGTGCAGCGTCACTTGGGGCCTCAACGTCGGCGAGCAGGGCCTCGACCTCGGCGTCGTCGGCTTCGGCCATCGGAACCGGCTCAGGATCTGCGACGGGCGCGTCGGTCATGGCTTCGTCAGGCACGTCGGCAGCATGATCGGGCAGCGCGTCGCCGTCGACGGCAGCGGTTGCATCGTCATTCTCGAAGGATGCGATGTCGTCTGCTGCCGAAGCGGGTTCATCGGCGTCGGGCGCGGCGCCATCGCCGGCGGATTCATCGGCCGCGGCGTAGGTGTCGACCTCGGTCTCCCCTTCGCCGGCGATCATGTCGGTCAGGCCTTCCAATTCGGATTGCATGGACGCGAGGGTGGCGTCGAGATCGTCGGCCTGGTTCGCACCCGATGCCGGGGAAGCCGCCGCATCGTCGGCCGCGGGCGAGAGCTGTTCGTCCTGAGGCTGGTCCTTGGGATTCGGGTCGGCCATGCTGAACTCGCTTTCCGCGTCCGGGTCGGACGCCAGGTGTTCGTCGGGAGAGCTTGCGTGATCGGCGCGGGGCAACAGCGTGCNNCGGGAGCGGGACGCGGCGTAGCACGTCGAGCACCCGGCGCAGCCAATGCTGCAATTGCCTGAGCACACCATCCATGGACATCTGCACATCCGTGACCGGTCACGATTGGGAGCGATAACGCGCCCTATTCAGTGTGTCGGCCCGGGCGCGGATGGACTTTCACTTGGCTGCCCGGGGTCTGAGCGGCCGCAGGTCGGCGAGCGGCGGATCGGGTGGCGAGGTCCAGCCAACGTGCCATGGCGTTCAGGCAAATGCGACGATATGCGCGGGCAATGGCCGATAATCGTGGAGCGCACGCGATCGGGTGCAGATTTCGTGCATTGAGGCTACCATGCGGCGAGGTGGTTGAATTGCTTATAGGACGTGGCGATGGATGCACATGTGGGGCGAATACTGGATGCCAACGCGAATCGAGCCCGCGAGGCGTTGCGGGTGATGGAGGAATATGCCCGATTCGCGTTAGACGATGCGGAGTTGGTCCAACAGGCCAAAAACGCTCGGCATGCGCTGGCCGACGCGTTGGTCTTGGGGCGCGTCGCGGACGCGGTCGTTTTCCGCGATACGCCCGGCGACGTGGGGACTTCCCTCACGACGCCGCAGGAATACGAGCGCGGCGACGCGCAGGCGGTCGTCTGCGCGGCGGGTAAAAGGCTGAGCGAAGCGCTGCGGGTGATCGAGGAATATGGCAAGATCACCAGCGCGGAGATGGCCGTGCGCGTCGAGCAACTGCGCTACCGGGGCTACGAACTGGAGAAGCGCTTGCGCTGGGCGGTCGGCGCGCGCGAGCGCTGGGCCGACGTGCGCGTGTACGTGCTGGTGACCGAATCGCTGTGCGTTGGGCCGTGGGAGGTGGTCGTGCGGGCGGCGGCCGCGGGTGGGGCCGACTGCTTTCAACTGCGTGAGAAGGGCCTGGACGACCGGGCGCTGTTTGCGCGGGCGGAGGTTTTCTGCTGGCTTTGCCGGGAACTTGGAAAAATCGCTATCATCAACGATCGCCCTGACGTGGCGGCGGCGGTGGGGGCCGACGGGGTGCATTTGGGGCAGGACGATCTTTGTGCGTCGGCCGCCCGTCGGGTGCTGGGCGCGGGGCGAATCATCGGGGTGAGCACGCACAGCCCGGAGCAGGTGTCGGCCGCGGTGGGCGCCTGCCCGGATTACATCGCGGTCGGCCCGATGTTCAGCACGCCGTTGAAGCCGGAATACGGGGTGGCGGGGCCGGCGCTGCTGCGGGCGGCGCGGGGGCTGACGTCGCTGCCGCTGGTCGCGATCGGCGGGATCACCGCGGAGAACGCGGGGGCGGTGGCCGAGGCCGGCGGGCGCTGCGTAGCGGTGTGTTCGGCCGTGATCGGGGCGGCGGACCCGGCGGCGGCCGTCGGGGCGATTCGGAAAGCACACGCTGAAGCCAGATCGTGAGGGTGCGCTGGACGGGCGAGCGCGGCTACGCCACGGGTGGCGGCACGGCCATTCGGAGAAGGTCGGCCGGCGAAAGTGTGGCGCATTGCGCGGGGGCGAGGAAGGGGTATTGGGCGGGCTCGCGCGCGCGGCGCTGGACGATGAGCCAGCAGGCATCGACCATGGCCTTGGACAAGGGGCCGTCGGTGGGGTCGGGGCGGCGGCGCAGGTTGCGGAGCACGCGTTCGGCCGACGCGGTTCCGTCCAGTATGTCGAAGCGCACATCGCCGTTGAGCAGAACCACGGGGCGGGCCTGCTCTGCGCCGGGCAAAAGGACCAATCCGCCGCGCAACTGCTCGGCCTGGCGGAGCATGGCGCCTTGGTCAAACGCCTGCCGCAGGGTTTCGGCAATGCGACGGCAGCGAGCGGCGCAATCGTCGGCGCCGGCGGCGCGTTCAGCCTCGACTTCCTGTGCCGCTACCACGGTTTCGTCCTCTCCGCGCAGCAGCGCGTGGCGCGCCCGCAGGCGGGCCGCGTAGTCCGGTTCGGTAATCCGGCCGGCGCACGGGCCGGAACATAGCTTGAGATAATACCGATCGCAGAGGCGCGTGGCGGGCGCGTCGACCAGGAACGGCAGCAGCGGCGCGGCGCTCGGCGCGCGCTGCTCCCCGGGACACTGGGCGACGGCGAACACCTCGGCTAGCGCGTCGATCAGCGCCTGGGCGGCGAAACGGCTGCGGTACGGGCCATAGCTGCGACGATTCGTGAGTGGCGTTGACGACACCGCCAGGCTGCCGTGGGCGTCTGGGTCTTCCACAACATAGCAGTAGTCAGCCCAGCGGCGCATACGGCGATTGAACGGCGGGCGCAGCCGGCGAATCCGATCCGCCTCCACGAGCAGCGCCTCCAACTCGCTGTGGGCCGGGCGGGCCTCCACGCGGGCGATCTGTCGGGTCCAGCCGTCGAAGAAGCCGCCGGGCGCGCCGCCACGCACGTGGGACTGCACGCGGGTGCGCAGGTTGGCGGCCTTTCCGATGTAGAGCAGGCGATCATCCGCATCGTAGAGCGCGTAGACGCCGCGCAACTTGGGCAGCGCGTTCAGCGCGTCCACGCGGGCATGGTGGGGGTCGTCGTCGCCACGTGGCAGACCCGAGAAGGCGCTGCCGCGATGGCGCGGCGCCGCGGGCGCGCCGGCGGATTCGTACTCGACGGAGCGGGTGGACGAAGCGACCAACGCATCGGGTCGGCGGCGGCGGGCTAGGTCGGCAAATCGCAGGCCCGTCAGTGCTCCGGGCGCGGCGCGACCGGTGAGCCGGAGCATGGCCATGGCGCCGGAGGGCAAGGCGTCGAGCGCGGCGATCACCGCTTCGCGGACCTGGCCGTTGCGCAAGCCGGTGACGTCGATCGGGGTCAACTGCATCGGTCTGACCGGGTGCTCGAGGAAGCGATGGGTCAAGCCCGCGCCGTTGGTTTCGATCAGGACGCAGCCCTTGGGCTCGTCGCGCTCGGCGAAACTGATGCGGTCGGGCGAGCCGGCGTAGACGATCGGCGGGCCGGCGCTGTCGGGGTGAAGAACCTGGTGGCGGTGAATGTGGCCGGCGGCGACGTAGTGAAACGCGCGCGGGACGGTCGATCGCTCGACCACGTTGTCACCGCTGCGGAAGCGGTAATTGGCCGGTCCGCATCGGGCGGTATCGAAGGTCTGATGCACGGTGAGGATGCGCCAGTCGGCGTGGACGCGCTCCCAATCGGTTGCCTTCAGGGCGTCGGCAAAGAGGGCATCCGCTTGTCGCCGGATGCACGGCAGGCCGGTCACCGCGAGGGTCTGTCCGCGAATCCGAAAGCAGCGCGTGCCCGGCTCGGCGAGGATATGAATGTGCGGATGGGCCATGAGCAGCGAACAGGGAATGGCGGAACGCTCGTGATTGCCCGGGACGATGACGATCGGGATGCCGCCGGCGGCGAGTTCAAGGAGCGGCGCGGCCGCGGCGGCCAGGGCCGCGCTGGTTGGTCGCGGCGTGTCGAAAACGTCGCCGGCATGAATGACCAGATCGACGTCGTGGGTTCGGGCCTGAGCCAGCGCCGTGCGGTAGGAGGCGACGATGTCGTGGCCGCGGCGCGGACGGTCCACGCGAGGCCGGCGCGGCAGACCCGCCCCGATGTGCGAGTCCGCCAGGTGCAGAATGCGCAGACCGTCAGCCATGGCCTCAGGATAGCGGGACCGAACGGCTGCGCCCAGAGCGTGTTCGGGTTATGTTAGGAAGCGGGGTTCACTGTGGCGCGCCTGGCACACCGGGCTCAGTTGGTCAGTTTGGCAAAAATGTCAGCAGCGCGGCGCTCGATGGCCGCATAGTTGCGGTCGGCCATGTCCTGGGGACCGAAGAGGGAACTGACGAAGCCGACGCCGAAAGCGCCGGCCGACAACACGTCGCGGAAGTTGTCGGGCGAGACGCCCGCGGTCGGAAAGATGCGGAGATCGGGCAGCGGGGCGATGATCTGGCGGACGTAGGTGGCGATGTCGTGGGGCGCGGGGAAGAGCTTGACCACGTCGGCGCCGGCGGCGACGGCCGCCACCATTTCGCTCGGCGTGAAGGTTCCGGGGACGCTGACCACGTCGCAGGCGTTGGTGGCGGCGATGACGGCCGGGTCGAAGTGCGGCGAGACGATGAAGCGGGCCCCGGCGTCGACGGCCTGTTGGACCTGCTCGGGCGTCCGCACGGTGCCGGCGCCCACGACCAGTTCGAGTTCGCCGCTGAAGCGGGTGATGAGCGAAAGCGCGCCGGGAGTATTGAGGGTGAACTCGATAAGGCGAAAGCCGCCGTTGACGGCGGCGCGCATGGCGTCGTTGGCGGCCTGCTCGTCGTCGGTGCGAATGATCGCGCCGAGGCGCAGGCGTTGCATGTGATCGAGGATTTCGTCGCGTTTGCGCGTCATGGGCATCTTCTCCGGGCAGTACGGTACGCGAGAGACGGGGCAGCGGCAAGTTGCCTTGCGTGCGGGGCGAAGTTGGCGGAAACTACCGCGGAGAGGGTGGGGCGCGAACCCGGATTACAGGATCACGTGGTGAAAGGGATGCTGGCGGACATGGCGTGGGTGGCCCTGGGCGGGGCGGTGGGCAGTGCGAGCCGCTTCGCGGCGGCCCGCGGCGTGCAGCAGCTCTTCGGAGGCACGTTTCCCTACGGGACGATGTTCGTCAACGTACTGGGCTGTATCACGATCGGTTTTCTGGCGGAGCGATTCAGCGTGACGCTGATCGCGCCGCACTACCGGCTGGCCGTGCTGGTGGGCCTGCTGGGCGGCTTTACGACGTTCAGCACGTTCAGCCAGGAAACGCTGACGCTCTTGCAGCACAAGCAGAACTTACAAGCCGCGGCAAACGTCGTGGGTACCGTGCTGGCGTGCCTGGCCGCATGCTGGCTGGGGCACAAGCTGGCCGAGGGGATGGCGTCATGACCGTGCCGACGGAAGGGTGCCTGCTGCGGGTGTTCGTGGGGGAGAGCAGTTGCGTGGACGGTACGCCGGTGTACGCGGCGATCGTGAACAAGGCTCGGGAGTTGAAGCTGGCGGGGGCGACGGTGGTGCGCGGCGTGCTGGGGTTTGGAGCGAACGCCCACATGCATTCGGCCCACCTGCTTAGTCTGTCCGACGACCTGCCGATGGTGGTGGAGATCGTGGACGCGCGCGAGAAGATCGAAACGCTACTGCCTTACGTGGAATCGGTGGTGCAGGACGGGTTGGTGACGCTGGAGCGGGCCGAGGTGATTTGCTACCGCCCGCATGCACGCGATTCCCAGGCCCAGGCGCGCAACGCGGAGGAGCCCAATTCGTGACCGAACCCATTGAAGCCGCCGACTACCCCGCGACGCCCGCAGCGCCGGCGCGCCCGCGCAGCAGCCGAGGCGTCTGGCAAGCCCTGGCGGTCGGCGTCCTGGTCGCGACGGCGCTGGGCATGACGCTGCTGACCTGGGCGCTGGCGTTGCTGTTCATGCTGGGGTTGTTTTTCTTCATGCTGTTCGGGCTGCTGATCGGCGCGTGCATGTACCGGGCCGGGCGAAGCGCCATGCCGATGCGGCGGCGGACGGTGGTGCTGATCACCCTGGGGGCGGCGCTGGCCGGCTGGGGCGTGGCGGTGAGCAAGGAATGCCTCGAATTTCCCCGCGACTTCGCCTTCCGGGTGATCGACAAGCGCAAGTACGACGGCCGCAACCGCATCTATATTCCGCCGGTGGAGCATGGGGTCGAGCAGGTCACCCAGCAGGTGCGGGCATTCGCCGCCGCGCATCTGCTGGAGCACTACCCGCCGGGCGGGGTGATCGGCTATGTCCGGTACATGTCATCGGGCGATGCGATCGCGATGAACCTGCCGGGCCAGCCGCGAACCATCACGGTGCCGCCGCCGGCGTTGCCCTGGGTGTGGTGGACACGGGTGCTGCTCTCGCTGCCCCTGCTGTTTCTGACCATCTACTCGGTGACCAGCGGCCTGGCGCGCTCGCCCGAGCAAGCGGACAGGATCCGCGTCAATGCCGGCCCGGGTGAGGGTGCGGCAGACGCGCCACCGACCGAGGAACAGTCGTCGGCGCCGGCGGAGCGCTCCAGACCCGGATAGGCGCACACGGCATCGGCGCCGGTGGGCGCACACGAGCCCCTTTACAGCAGATGCATGGGACGATGCTGCGGTTGTCATGGGATGGCCGCCGGCCCGAACCGCGCGGCTGTGCTTGGGGATTCTCTAGACCTGGGCGAGTTCGCAGGCTGCGGTGAGGGCCTTGAGCTTGTCCTTGAGCATCTCGGCGGGGATGATCACCACACCGGGTTTGCCTTTGGACGTGATCAGCATGGGGCGGCCGTTGTTGCGCACCTTGCGAATCAGGTGGGACGGCTGGCGCTCAAACTCTTCAAGCGTGCGGATATCTTGTTCGATGTCCATACACTCTCGCTCCACAATGGTAGAAGAAATGAACGGCTCCTGACTCTAAGTCGAGCCTACCACACGTTTTTCATCGGCGTCAAGCTACTTCTGCGTAAGCTCAGTGGCGCGCATCGCCGCACCCACCGGTATTCGCGGTGCGGGCAAAGCCCCCGGTCCCCGGCAGGCGTACAGTCAGAGCGGATTAATTACTCCCATTCGATGGTGGCGGGCGGCTTGCTGGAAACGTCATAGACTACCCGGTTCACCCCCGACACCTCGTTGATCACCCGCGATGAAATCCGTTCAAGCAGGGCATAATCGACCCGCACCCAGTCGGCGGTCATGAAGTCGGTGGTCTCGACGAAGCGGATGGCGGCGATGTGCTGAGCGGCGTAGGTGCGGTCATCCCCCATCACCCCGACCGTGCTCACGGGGAGAAGGACGGCAAAGGCCTGCCCGATCTTGCCATACCAGCCGGCGGCGCGAACTTCCTCCAGCACGATCTCGTCGACATCCTGGAGGAGGGCGATTCGCTCGGGGGTGACTTCCCCAATGATGCGTACGGCCAGGCCGGGTCCGGGGAAGGGATGGCGCCAGACAATTTCTTCGGGCAGGTCGAGGTGTTCGCCGATGCGGCGCACCTCGTCCTTGAACAGGTCGCGCAGCGGCTCAATGAGTTCGAAGCCGAGCTCGGCGGGCAGTCCGCCGACGTTGTGGTGCAGTTTGATGTTGGCGGAAACCCCGCCGGCGCCGTGGCCCGATTCGATGACGTCGGGATAGAGGGTGCCCTGGGCAAGGTAGCGGGCGTTGGGGACGGTGCGGGCCTCGGCCTTGAAGACCTCGATAAACTCGCGACCGATGATGCGCCGCTTCTCCTGGGGATCGCTCACGCCTGCCAGGGCGGTGAGGAAGCGGTCGCCAGCGCGGGCGACGCGAAGGTCCACGCCGAAGTGTTTGCGGAAGGTGGATTCGACGAGGGCGATCTCGCCTTTGCGCATCAGGCCGTTGTCGACGAAGATGCACACCAGCCGATCGCCGATCGCCCGGCCCAGCAGGGCCGCGGTGACGCTGCTGTCGACGCCGCCGGACAGGCCGCAGATGACCTGTTCGTCGTCCTTGACGCGGGCGCGGACGGCCGCGATGGCGTCGCTGGCGACGTTGCCCATGACCCAGTTCATGGGCGCGCCGCACACCTCGGCTAAAAAGTTGCGGAGAATGCGGGCGCCCCGCGGGGTGTGGGCGACCTCGGGGTGGAATTGCAGGCCGTACAAGCCCCGGTCGACATTCGCCATGGCGGCATGGGGCGAGCCTTCCGATTGGGCCAGCCCCACGAACCCCGGCGGCAGGGCGCAGATCCGGTCGCCGTGGCTCATCCACACCTGATGCGACTGCCCCTTTTCCCAGACCCCGGCGAACAGCTCGCAGTCGTCGACGACCTTGACGAAGGCGCGGCCGAACTCGCGGTGGTCGGACAGGGTGACCCGTCCGCCCATCTGTTCGCACATGGTCTGTTCGCCGTAGCAGATGCCGAGAACCGGCACCCCCATCTCGAAGACGGCGCCCGGTGCGCGCGGGGTATCCGCCTCGGTGACCGAGGCGGGGCCGCCCGACAGGATGATCGCCTTGGGGGCGAACTCCCTCAGGAAGGCGTCGTCCACCTTCTGGAAGGGGTGGATCTCGGAATAGACGCCGCTTTCACGGACGCGGCGGGCGATGAGCTGGGTGACCTGGGAGCCGAAATCGATGATCAGAACGCGTTCGGTCATGGCGGAATGGCAACCGTGGATTCTGTGGTTCGGATGGTGCCGGAACATAGCCCATAGGCAGGGGCGCCGCCAACCTCAAAGCGGCGTTCGGATGGCGGCCCAGGCAAGGCGCCAAAAAGCAAACCGCCGCATCCCGAGGCAACGGAAGATGCGGCGGCTTTAATTCACCAAACCTGAGGGGAATCGGATTTGTTGAAATCCTGGAAGAGGACGTCAGGCGGTGAATGGTGTCCCGGGATGCGGGACATGATGGATCAGATGGGCCGAGACCCAACAACGAAGCCACCGGCCGATTTGGCGCAAGGCTTCGCTGCGGGCCTCTTTGGCCACAGCCATGCGCCGATCCAGTTCATGCGATGTCATCGCAGGACGGGGAGTCAAAACCAGACCAGACATGACCGTACTCCTTTGCGTCTGTCCTACACGGACGGGGATCAGAGTTCCCAATGGGAAACACTAGTCAAATGGCCCTTGAAACAAAATGGTTTAAGGGTTCATATCATTTGTGAATTAAATTCACAGGAGGCCGGTATGGAACGATCGCGGGAAATGGCCGTTTTCATCGCGGTGGTCGAGGAAGGCGGATTCTCGGCGGCCGGGCGGACCATGAACCTGACCCCGTCGGCGGTGAGCAAGCTGATCACGCGGCTGGA
>NPIE01000080.1_pt1 | contig 17070 bp, 16 predicted proteins | sample 8637661 | NCBI WGS metagenome assembly NPIE01 (sample SAMN07420842, study PRJNA396082) | bioreactor metagenome | isolation source: sample BA12 brine-fed electro-methanogenic bioreactor BA | place: Japan: Kochi | collected 2016-12-09 | reverse complement strand
GATATGGTTCCTACGTCTAATCCACAAGTGATTGAATCCATGAGCTGGATCGCTATACTTAGGCTAATTATAAGCCGAAAAATTTATAGAGTTTTGCGGGCATTAAATCCCGAAACTAAGATGGCAAGATTCACCACCCTTAGATGGAGCAATATATTCACCGAAAACGCAATCTCTCTACTGGCTGGCGTCCTTCGTTATATGGGATTAGAAACTTCCTTAAAAACATCTTTGGAATTTAGTATGAGTGAGGCGGCAGATCCGCATGTAAATAGAAAGCGCTTTACTGAGGAGTGGTGGGCTTAACCGATGACCAATGGAATCCAATTGAATTCATCTGGAAATCGATAAAACGAGTACTATCCACTTCTTTTGTCCCAAATCTAGAGGAGATGAAACGTATCATTGCGGAGTCCTTTTGCAGTTTCGCTAAATGCAAAAGTTATGCAGGTTATTGGATTGAGAAATTTTTATTGAATAATATGCATTATAAAGATTTATGCGGATGACTATAATTGGCAAGATCGAAGAGACCGATCGGTTGATAGACCAGGTGGTTTACAAGCTCTATGGACTTACCGATGAAGAGATCGGGATTGTCGAAGATGCAATTGCTAAATAGATCATATCGAAATTTGAATCTTACTCAAAAATTATTTTATGTGATGAATTATTGATAACTTTGTGGCTCAACCATCGACACCCTATTATATCGCCCCGACGGAATTCCTCCTCCGACTCCGCCCACAAGATTAGCGCATATTTCTCCGATAATGAGGTCTTCCATGGATCTGATAGATAAGCTCCGAGAGATCGTCGGCGAGAGGGTCTCGGCCGCCCCCACAGAGAGGCTCTGCTACTCCTCCGACGCCTCGATGGTTAAGGGCATGCCCGACTGCGTAGTCCGCCCCTTGACGACCGAGGAGGTCTCGAAGGTCGTATCCCTGGCGGCGGATCTCGGCGTAGCGATGACCGCCCGGGGCGCGGGGACGGGCCTTGCGGGCGGGGCGGTGGCGGTCCGGGGCGGGATCGTCCTCGACCTGTCGGGGATGAACCGGATCGTGGAGATGGATCTCGCGAACCTCGCCGTCGTCGTCGAGCCGGGGGTCATCCAGGCCCGGCTGAACGATCGGCTGAAGCCTCACGGCTTCTTCTTCCCGCCCGACCCCGGAAGCGCGAGCTTCTGCACCATCGGCGGCCTCATCGCCAACAACGGTTCCGGAATGAGGTGCGTCAAGTACGGGACGACCCGAAATTACGTCCTGGGCCTGGAGGTGGTCCTCGCCGACGGCCGCGTGATCAGGACCGGCTCCCGGACCCTCAAGTCCTCGGCGGGCTACGACCTGACCAGGCTCTTCATCGGCTCGGAGGGGACCCTCGCGATCATCACCCAGGCCATCCTCCGGGTCGCGCCCCTGCCTAAGGCCCGAAGGCTCGTCATCGCCTCCTTCGCCGACTCCGAGGCGGCGGGTCGGGCGGTGGCTCGGACCTTCGCCTCGGGGATCGTCCCCTCCGCCTGCGAGATCCTGGATAAGACGACGATTGCGGTCCTGAAACGGTGCGACCCCGGCCTCGCTCTCCCGGACGGAGACGTCATCCTCTTCGAGGTCGACGGGACGGCGGAATCGACGAATGAGCTGGCCCGGGAGATCGCCGCCGTCTGCTCGCCGACCGCCTTCTCGGTGGTGACGGCCTCCGGCGAGGAGGAGATGGAGGAGATCTGGGCGGCCCGAAGGCTCGTCGGCGCCGCCGTCTCCCGCCTCGACCCGACGAAAAGCAGAATCTACGTCGGCGAGGACGTCGGCGTCCCCATAAAGGAGATCCCGGCCCTCATCCGGGAAGTCGGCGAGATCTCCGAGAGGTTCCGTCTTCCGGCGATGAAGTACGGCCACATCGGTGACGGAAACCTCCACGTCGCCCTCTTCATCGACGTTCTGAACGACGACGAGTGGGCGAGGCTTCTCGCCGCCGCCGACGCCATCCACCGGGCAGCGATCAGGCTCGGCGGGACGGTCAGCTCCGAGCACGGCATCGGCGCGGCCCGGTCGGAGTACATGGCAGAGCAGCTGGGTGAGGGGGCACTATCGGTGATTAGGGCGATAAAGAGGGCCCTGGACCCCAAAGGAATCCTGAACCCCGGAAAGCTGGGGCTCGACGACGGGAGCCCGTCGTCCTCGGGAGGCGAGGGACGAGGATGAGCGAGAAGAGGAGAGAGGCCGGGATCGGGTCGAAGGCCAAAATGGAGATCGACCCCCGGTCGATCGAGCTCTGCGTCCGGTGCGGCACCTGCCGGTCGGTCTGCCCCGTCTTCGAGGTCCTGGGCTGGGAGTCGCGAAACAGCCGGGGAAGGGTCATGGTGGCAAAAGCCCTCCGAGAAGGGCTCAAACCCGACAAAGACGTCTTCGACAGCCTCAACACCTGCACCACCTGTGGGATCTGCGCCGCAAAATGCCCCGCGGGGGCAAACCCACCGGTGATCGTCCAGTCTGCGAGGAGGGGGCTTGTTTCCCGAGGCGTCATGACCGAGACCCAGGACGGGTTCAGGGAGAAGGTGAACGAGAGCGGCAACACCTTCGGCGAGCGAGGGGACCGGCTCGGCTGGCTCTCAGATTCCGATCGGGAAGGGCTCAAGGAGCGGGCCGATCGCGTATACTTCGTGGGCTGCCTCGACTCTTATCGGTATCCTGAAGTGGCAAAAAAGACCTTCGACCTCCTCCGACGGTTCGGCGCCACCCTTCTTCCCGAGGAGGTCTGCTGCGGCTCTCCCCTCATCAGAACCGGCTCCGACGCGGGAGAGCTCATCGACAAAAACCTCCGCCAGATTGAGAGGATCGGAGCGAAGACCGTCATCACTGGATGCGCTGGCTGCCTCTCGACCCTCAAAAAAGACTACCCTCCAGAGTTCGAGGTGGTCAGCGTCCCCGAGTTTCTGGCGGAGCACCTATCTGAGCTGGACTTGAGACGGCTCTATTTGACCGTCACCTACCACGACCCCTGCCACCTGGGACGAGGGAGCGGGATCTTCGACCCCCCGAGAAAGGTCATAAAGGCGATCTGCGACCTCGAAGAGATGAGGTCTAACCGGCAGGACGCGAGATGCTGCGGCGGTGGCGGCGGGGTCCGGGCCGGCTACCCGGACCTCTCCCTCGAGATAGCGAGACGGAGGCTTCTGGACGTCCCCGCAGGGGTCGAAGCCATCGTATCCTGCTGCCCCCTTTGCATCAGGAACCTGAGGGACGCCGGCGGCGAAGTCGAGGTGATCGACCTCGTCGATCTGGTCGCACGGGCCCTCGGGCCGGTCTGATCTGGCCGACGACTGAGAAGTCTGACTTTCCAGATCGGATTTGGCCGTACCGACCCGACCCCGATGGACATCGAGATGACAGGCATCGGATGGCACGGTCCCAGTATAAAAGACAAAACGACAAAACGCAGACAAAAAGCTCGGCCCGAAAACAACGGAAATAAGTTTAAAAGTACTTAAATGCACATCCTCAGTTTTGGGCGAAACCTTAGAGCGCCTAACTTTTAAGCTTTGAAGGCGAAAATAGAGAGGGGTTTTGTGGAAATGATATCAAAATGGATTTTGATCCCGGCCATCGTCCTGGCCCTTCTCTTTGCCGGAGGATCTTGCAGTGGCCTCCCAGAGGATACTTTCGGTTATACTTCTCCAGGATCAACCTCCTCTGCGGCCAGCGTTGCCGGGAGCTGGAGCCTGACTCTATTGGACGCCGCCGGCGGCTGGACCCGGTCCTTGAACCTCGATATCGCCCAGATCGACGACGTCATCTTCGGCCAGGGGAGCTCCGAAGATGGCGGTGCGGGCGCCATCTCTAACGAGCTGGAGCCGAGGCCGACGGAAGACGAGGGGATCGAGTCGATGATCTGGTGGCTCCACCAGGACCCCGAGCCTGTGGCCCCGACCACGACGTCCCGAAGCCTGACCATAGGTGCCAGCGGACAGGTCAGCGGCACGAGCCTCGACCTCGATCTCATCTTCCTGGAGGAGAACGTCCTCTATCGACTCGACCTGAACGCCGTCGGAAGCTCCATCTCGGGAAGCTACCAGGCCTACGACTATTTTGGCAGGGTCCGGTCCGGGAGCTGTAACGGATATCTCATGGCAGGGCGCGGCCTCTCTGTGGGATCGAGCCCCTCGGTCATACCCCTGGGCGGGATGAGATCTTATTGAAAAATGGGATCTTATTGAAAAGTTCGGCGACGAGATACGATATCGATCGATATCCGATCTACCTCTCGGTCACCGGCACGTACTCGACGCCGGGCCTCCTTCTAGCGACCTCCATCCGATAGAGCTTCATCAGGTCGTAGACCTCGGTGGGGACATCGGTCGTGACGCAGTCGCCGAGGAGCTTTCTGGCGTCGTCGGCCAAAAAGGGATGGTCGTGGGTGTACTTCCCGGAGACGAACTCCTCGATGATCCCCCCCACCTTCTCACCGTCGCACTTCCCGTCCAGGATCGTCTTCACCAGGCCGTCCATCTGGCCCAGGGCCTTTTTGGCCTGGTCGGCGAGGATGATCGTCTTGTCGTCCACCTCGTCGATCTTCTTCTTCTCCATCAGCTTGACGAGAGAGGTGGCGGGGTAAGATCCGGTCCGGTCCCCGAGCTGGGGGTCGACGGGGCCGAGGGCGGCGTGGGGGTCCATGATGATCTCGTCGACGGCGAGGGCGATGAGGGTACCGCCGCTCATGGCGTAATGGGGGATGATGACCGTCTTTCTCGCAGGGTGGGCCTTCAGGGCGAGAGCGATCTGGGTAGCGGCGAGGGCAAGCCCTCCTGGGGTGTGGAGGATCAGGTCGATGGGCACGTCCTTGGGGGTGGTCCTTATCGCCCTCAGAACCTGCTCGCTGTCGTCGATGTCGATGTATCTAGCGAGAGGTATCCCGAGGAAGCTCAGGACCTCCTGTCGATGAATGAGGGTCACAACCACCGACTTTCTCCTCTTGCCCATCTTGACCAGGAGCCTTCTTCTGCTCTGCTCCAGGTACCTTCTTTGAGCCATGGGGACTAAGAAGAGTATCAGGAAGAAGATGACCCATATGTTGCTCAGGAGAGATTCGGGGCCAATCTGGAGCAGGACGGGTTCGGACATCCGATCTTGGCATATGATGGAATTCTATTTAAAATTTGTTGGGGAATCGCCGAGGAAAAGAGATTAACCTCTTTGAAGACCACAACTTCGAACGTATCTGATGCCGCTCAGATGCCAAGCGGATACCGCTCAGAGGTGAAGAGATGAAGATCGAAGGGGAGAAGGTCGAAGAGAAGGTCGGTTCAGGAGACGACGCGCCTCCGTTCTGCCTGCCGGACCAGGACGGCGAAAAGGTCTGCCTTGATGAGTTTTCGGGACGATGGCTGGTTCTGTACTTTTATCCGAAGGACAACACCTCCGGATGCACAAAAGAGGCCCTCGACTTTTCAGAGAGGCTCGAGGACTTCCGGGCTCTGGGGGCCGAGGTCTTGGGAATAAGCCCGGACTCACCTAAAAGCCACCAGAAGTTCCGAGAGAAGCAGGGCCTTTCTGTGAGGCTCTTGAGCGACCCCGATCACCGGGTCCTCGCAGCCTACGGCGCCTGGGGACAGAAGAAGATGTACGGCAAGGAGTATCAGGGGGTCTTGAGGAGCACGACGATCATCGATCCCGAGGGGAAGATCGCCCGGATCTGGAAAAGGGTTCGGGTGAAGGGGCACGTCGAAGAGGTCGAGAAGGAGCTGAAATCGCTGACCTCGAAGGCCTGAGGCAGGAACAGATTAAAATAACTGGACCGGAAAAGGCGGCCAAAACCTGTGGAGGTGGACGAGACCTGGGGGACCAAGGGGCCAAAATGTTTAAACTTCAGCCATCGTCTTGGATTGATTCGTTGAGGAGGAATCTCGTTTGCTCGAAAGGCTCAGGAAATCTCTCTTGGAGGCTCCCATCTACAAGCGGGGCGAATACAACTACTTCATCCACCCGATCACCGACGGCGTCCCCGAGGTGAGACCGGACCTGATCAGGGAGGTGGTAACCCACATAATCAGGACCGCAAACCTCGACGTCGACAAGATCGTCACCATCGAGGCGATGGGGATCCACATAGGAACCGGCCTCTCCCTCTTTACGGACATCCCCCTGGTGATCATAAGAAAGAGGAAGTACGGCCTTCCGGGCGAGATCGAGGTGAGCCAGGTCACCGGCTACTCCAAGGGACAGCTCTACCTGAACGGCATATCTCCCGGAGACAGGGTGATCATCGTCGACGACGTCATCAGCACCGGAGGGACGGCCCTGGCCACCCTCGCCGCCCTGAAGGTTGCAGGGGCCGAGGTGGTGGACTTCGTCGCGGTGATAGAGAGGGGCGAGGGAGCCGGAAGGCTGAAGGCCCAGGGCTACACGGTCAAGACGATGCTGAAGGTCGACGCCGACGAGTTCGGGGTCAGGATCCTCGAATAGGTCGAGCCGACGATATCGGATCTAGGCTATTGGAGGGAATGGGCTTTGGGGCTGGAGGAGGATCTCAGAAGAGAGACGGAAAAATGGCTCCTCAGGGCCCGGGAGGCGATGGAGGAGGTCACGGCCCGGGGCGAAGAGGGGGAGCGGTTTTCTGCCAACATCGAGGCCTATTTATCCGACTGCCGATACTTTCTTGAGAAGGGAGACCTGATCAGGGCCTTTGAGGCCGTGATCTGGGCCTGGGCCTGGATCGAGATCGGCCTGAAAGTTGAGATTCTGATCCGTGAGGAGAAACTTCGTCAGACCAGGATGTGAAAAACTTAAATCTGAAAGAGGTTGAATCTATCGTTGTGCCCCTGGTGAGCGTGGTCATCCCCGCCATGGACGAGGAGGAGACGATCGGAGAGTGCATCCGCCGCTCCCAGGCCATCTTCGCCGAAATGGGGATCGAGGGCGAGGTGATCGTCGCGGACAGCTCCGAGGACTCGACGGCCGAGATCGCCCGATCTTTTGGGGCGGAGGTGATCAGGCCTGAGAAGCTGGGGTACGGAAACGCGTACCTGGCGGGGTTCAAGAAGGCCAGGGGCAGGTACATCGTCATCATGGACGGCGACCTGACCTACGATCCCCTGGAGATCCCCGAGTTCGTCAGGCTTCTATCGAGCGGCGAGGCCGATTTCGTCATCGGGACAAGGCTGAAGGGGAGGATCGAAGAAGGCGCGATGCCGGCCCTCCATCGGTACATAGGTAACCCCCTACTCACCCTTGCGCTCAACCTCCTCTTCGGGGCCGGCATCTCCGATGCCCACTGCGGCATGAGGGCGATATCCAGGGAGGCGTTGGAGAAGCTGAGCCTCCGGGCCGGGGGGATGGAGTTCGCCTCTGAGATGGTGATCGAGGCCTCCAGGAATGAGCTGAGGACGAAAGAGGTTCCCATCACCTATCATCCCCGAAAGGGGGCCTCGAAGCTCCACTCCTTCTCCGACGGATGGAGGCACGCGAGGTTCATGATCCTCTATCGTCCGGGGCCCTTCCTCCTTCTCCCCGGGTCCGTCGCCCTCCTCCTCGGCATCGTCCTGACCCTCTTCGTATTGATGCAGGAGCCGACCGGAGATCTGAGGATGCATTCTCTGATCCTAGGGAGCATGCTTCTCATAATAGGGTATCAGACCCTTCTTTCGGGCCTCTACATCGCGTCTTTCGGCAGGACCTATGGGGTGAAAAAGTCCAGCCGCCTCGCAAAAAAGCTGACCAGCTACCACTCCCTGGAAAAAGAGCTCTTGGTGGGTGTGGCCCTTCTGGCGGCGGGGGTGGCGCTGGGGCTGAACGTGATTACTAGCTGGATGGAGGCCGGATACGGATCTCTCCAGGAGATGCAGAGGTCAGTCTTGGCGATGATCCTGACCATCATGGGGATCCAGACGATATTCTCTGCGATCTTTATAAGCCTCCTTTTGCTGAGATCGGAGAACGGGATCGGTTACCGATAGATCAAGATGTTCTTGATGGCGATTGGCGGGGCTCAATCAAGATGAAGATCGCATACGTCCACGACGTGACCTATCCCTTCGTGAAGGGCGGCGCCGAGAAGAGGGTCTGGGAGATATCCCGGAGGCTGGCGGATAGGGGCCATGAAGTCCATATATTCGGGATGAAGTATTGGGAGGGCGAAAAGATCGTCGAAAGGGACGGAGTCCTCCTTCACGCCGTCTCTGATCCCCTGGACCTTTACGTCGACGGGAAAAGGTCGATCGGAGCGGCGATCCGCTTCTCATCGAAGCTCCTCCTCTCGTTTCGAGGGGACTATGACGTCATCGACGCTCAGCAGTTCCCCTACCTTCCCTGCTATTCGGCGAAGGTTCATTCGCTGCTCCGGAGGACGCCTCTCGTCATAACCTGGCACGAGGTCTGGGGGGATTACTGGCGGGAGTATCTGGGAAAAATGGGCCTGTTGGGGATGATGGTGGAGAGAGGCGCCGCCAGGCTCCCCGACCTGATAATCCCCGTATCGGACCGGGTGAGGGACGATCTCCTCAAGGTGGGGGTGGGAGCCGACCGGATGGAGGTGGTGCCCAACGGCGTCGACCTGAAGATGATCGACTCCGTCAAGGCCGAAAAGGAGGCCTACGACGTCATCTACGTCGGGAGGCTCTCGGCCCACAAGAGGGTCGACCTCCTCCTCGAGGCGGTGAGCCTGGCAAGAGAGGAGATCCCCGAGATCAGGTGCGGGATCGTAGGGGACGGCCCCGAGCTTGCGAGGCTGATCCGGCTCTCACGAAATCTGGACCTCGGAGAGAACGTCGACTTCCTGGGATTTCTGGAGACGGAGGAGGTGGTGGTGGCGAAGATGAAGTCCTCCAAGATCTTCGTCCTCCCCTCCACAAGAGAGGGCTTTGGGATCTCGCTTTTGGAGGCGAACGCCTGCGGCCTTCCCGCCGTCGTCGCCCTCGCTCCGAAGAGCGCGGCGGCGGCCCTGATAACGGAGGGCGTAAACGGCCTCTTATGCGACCTCTCGCCCCGATCGATCGCCTCGAAGATGGAGGATCTCCTGGAGGATGATCGATATAAAAAAATGTCCGCCGCCTCAAAGGAGTTTGCAAAAGGGCATGATTGGGGCGAGATCGCGAGAAAGGCCGAAGAGGCTTACGAAAGGCTTTAAAAAGTGGTCGAGAAAAATGGCTCGGTCAGAGGTCTCCGGAATATTTGAGATGATGAGGTCAACTACCACGGCCTGAAGGCTGTGGCTTGTGGCTACGGTGATATTGTGCCACATTCGGCCGGTTGACATGGCAGCCTACTCAGGCAAGCTATACCCGCCTGAGCAATGTTGCGCGAAGCATTGAGGTCGGCATGGAGTTCAAATCCACATTTGCGACATCGGAACGAAGAACCTTCACGGTTCCCCTTGTAGACGTGCTCACACTTAGAGCACTTCTGCGAGGTGTACCTGGCGTCTACGAGAAGCACGTGCTTCCCAAGGGTCTCAGCCTTGAACCGAAGAAACTGCTCGAGCTGGCAAAACGACCAGTTGTTGAGCTTGCGGTTGAACTGCTTACCTCTTCGCTTCTGGACTCGGATCTTGCTCAAATCTTCGAGAGCAAACACCGTAAAATCCGAGTTCGCGATCTGCTTCGATATGCAATGGTTCACGTCAGTCATAAACCGTCTTTCCTTGCCGGTGAGATGCTTGAGCTTGCGTTTTGCCGACTTGGTGCCTTTAGACTGCAACTCAGCACGAAGGTGAGCATACTTAGCTCTGGTATTTTTGACCTTCTTCGAGTTGTAAAACGTGTTATCGGAGCAGACTGCAATGTTCACGATACCTCGATCGATACCAAGCACTTTGAACTCGGTTACAGGTTCAAGATCGTTATGTTCAAGGGACACATGCAGATAGAACGTGTCGGCTCTTCGATCATAGGATATCGTGGACGATTTGATCTTCCAAGTGAGATAGTCTCGATAGTTCAAAGGGACAAAGAACGTTGCCTTGATTCGTCCCTTGATGGACGCGATCGTGGCAATACCGTGAACGAGGTTCACTGTAACAACTCGTTGGTTGTACCTCATTGCAGCGAGCGGTCTTCGCTCTGGAAGAGATCTGCACTTCGAGGCTTTCAGAGCTTCGCAAGCACAATCGCGTGCTCCTTGTACCAGCGACGATGGAAGATCAGGAATACTTTGACGGACAAGCTTGTAGGTGGCGTGATGGTTATCGACCTTGTTCCAAGACTTGTTCTCAAATCCCCACTTAGCGGATTCCGAAAAAGCCTTGGTATAAACTCTCATCGTTTCAGCGAGAGTAACTCGGTCTTGATCGCCCATCCTAAGCTTGAAAGTAACCGTTCTAAGCACATTCATATAGTAGGTGGTTAGATGATAAATACGTTTTGGAGGTGCAAGCACGCGCTCCTCCCCGGCCTAAAGACCGGGGTCTCCGCGCTGCTACGAAGATGAAGATACTCCAGACTCCGGCTCGATTTTATCCCTACACCGGCGGGGTGGAAAATTACGTCCGATCTCTCGGCCGGGAGCTCGTCGGGTTCGGCCACGAGGTCGCAGTCCTCTGCGCCAACGAGCCGGAGTCGAAGGAGGAGGAGTTCATCGACGGGATGAGGGTTAGGCGGCTCCCCTACCTCGGGAAGATCGCAAATACCAACATCACTCCCCGCCTCCCCCTGGAGATGATGAGGGAGAATTTCGACCTCGTCCACGCCCACCTCCCCACCCCCTGGTCCGCCGACTGGAGCTGTTTCGCCGCTGCTGCGAAGGGAAAACCGCTGGTATTGACGTACTATAACGACATCGTCGGCGAGGGCGTTGCAGGAAGGCTCGCCGCCCTCTACAATCGGACCAACTTGAAGATCCTGCTGAGGCGGGCCTCTCGGATCATCGTCATAGGGCCGGAGTATGCGAGCTTCTCTTGTCACCTGAAAGGGTTCAACGAGAAGATCGAGGCGATCCCCGTGGGGGTGGATCTGGATCGATTCAGACCTGATGGGACGGCCAACGACGGAAGAACTCTCTTCTTTCTGAGCGTCCTGGACAGGTACCACAGGTACAAGGGGCTGGAGGATCTGCTCTTTGCCCTGGCATCTGTCAAGAGGGACGTTCCAGAGGTGAAGCTCCTCGTCGGCGGCGATGGAGAGCTCCTCGACCATTATCGGAGGCTCTCATCCCAGCTCCACCTCGAAGACGACGTCGAGTTCCTCGGCTTCTTGCCCGAGGAGATTTTGGCGAAGTATTATAATCGATCTGACATCTTCGTCCTCCCATCGACGTCGCCGTCCCAGGAGGGGTTCGGGATGGTCCTCCTGGAGGCGATGGCCTGCGGAAAACCGGTCATCTGCACCGAGGTCGCCGGCGTCGCCGGGGACGTGATGGCGAGGGGCGCGGGGCTCGTCGTCGATCCCTCCAGCCGGGACGAGCTCGCGAGAGCGATATCTCATCTCCTCAAAAACGGGTTCGTCGCCCGGAAGATGGGAGAGGCCGGAAGGAGGCTGGTGGAGGAGAGGTACGGCTGGAGGGAGGTGGCGAGAAGGGTCGAAGGGGTGTACGAGGAGCTGGTCTGAGCTGAAGGTCGAGATTTTAATTCCGGGGTGGAGGTGGACGTCCCATGAAGACGAAGCTGGAGGATAAGAGGGTGGCCGTATTCGTCGATTACATCGGCGCCATCGGCGGAGGGGAGAGGGTCGCCTTGACTCTGGCCCGGGCCCTGGGCGGCGAGGTCGTAACCACGGACGTGAACCTCGACTCCGTAAAGAAGCTCGGGTTCGACGACGTCCCCATCGTGAGCCTGGGAAGGACGGTGGCCCTTCCGCCCCTGAAGCAGATCTCGGCCTCGGCGATCTTCAGAAGGTGCGACCTCTCGAAAGATTACGACGTTTTCATCTTCACCGGCAACTGGTGCCTCGGCGCGGCGAAGAAGCATAGGCCCCACCTCTGGTACTGCTACTCGCCCGTCAGGGCCTTTTATGACCTGGAAGATGCCGTCATCTCCCGCCAGCCCAATCCGGCCCTCAAAGGGCTCGCCGCCGTCTGGATAAACCTTCATCGGAGGTTGGATCAGAGGTCTGTTGGGTCGGTGGAGCGGATCGTCGCCATCAGCTCGAACGTCCAGAGGAGGATCGAGGAGGCCTACGGCCGCCCTTCCTCCCTGGTGTATCCGCCTGTCGATCTTGAAAAGTACCGGTTCGAGGAGTTCGGCGACTTCTGGCTCTCGGTGAACAGAATATATCCAGAGAAGAGGATCGAGCTGCAGTTTCAGGCCTTCAGGAACCTCCCCGAAGAGAGGCTGGTGGTGGTAGGGGGGTATTCGAGGGGAGACCTCGCATCTCAGTACTCTAGAAGGCTGGTCGAGACGATCCCCGATAACGTGGAGATGAAAGGAGAGGTTTCTGAGGAAGAGCTGATCTATCTATATGCGCGCTGCAAAGGTTTAATATGCACCGCCATGGATGAGGACTTCGGCCTCACTCCCGTCGAGGCTATGGCAAGTGGAAAGCCCGTAATAGCCGTCAAGGAAGGGGGTTTTCTCGAATCGGTCGTCGACGGCGTCACCGGCAGGCTCGTCGAGCCGAAGGCGGCTCGGATCGCCGAGGCCGTTCGCGAGATATCGGAGGCGGGGAGGCCCTCCTTAAGGAAAGCCTGCAGGGAGAGGGCCAGAAGCTTCGGAGAGGAGAGGTTCGTAAGGCAGATCAAAGAGGAGATAATTGAGGTCATCGATGGAGCTTGAGAACATTTGGCTTGAGAATATTTGGGAGGAGATGAATTGAGCGTTCTTGTGACTGGAGGGGCCGGGTTCATCGGCTCAAACCTCGTGGTGGAGCTTCTGGCTTCTGGGGAGGATGTGATAGTTCTTGACAATTTCACCACCGGAAGCCGCGAAAACCTGGCAGGTCTCCCCGGCAGTTTGAGGATCATCGAGGGGAGCTGCCTCGACCTGCCGGGCATCGATATAAGCCCCGAGGCCATATACCATCTCGGCATCCCCTCCTCATCGCCAATGTACAAGAAAAATCCGATGCTGGTGGGGGAGGCGATAAACGGGGCGATCGCCGTCTTTGAGCTGGCGAAAAAGACCGGCTCCCGGGTCGTTTACGCCTCCACCTCCTCCCTTTACAGCGGCCAGACCCCGCCCCACCAGGAGGATATGGAGGTCTTAGTCACCGACTACTACACCGAGGCCAGGTTCTCCATGGAGAGGCTCGCGGAGCTTTATAAAAAGCTCTTCGGCGTCGAGGCCGTCGGCATGAGGTTCTTCTCGGTCTACGGCCCCCACGAGAGGGCGAAGAAAGAGTACGCCAACATCGTCACCCAGTTCCTCTGGGAGATGATGGCGGGAAGGGCTCCCGTCATCTACGGGGACGGCGCCCAGACCCGGGACTTCGTCTACGTCAAAGACGTCGTATCGGCCCTCCGGCTAGCCATGGGTTCGGATTACACCGGGGCGCTGAACGTCGGCACCGGTAGGAGCTACAGCTTCAACGATGTGGCCGAGATCCTCGCGGGCGAGATGGGGCTTGATATCAGGGCCGAGCACGTGGATAATCCCATCAAAAACTACGTGGCCCATACCCTCGCCGACACCAGAAAGGCCGAGGAGGTTCTCGGCTTTTTGGCCGGGCGCACCCTGGAAGAGGGGATCAGGGAGATCATCGAATACTATGGTGCAGCCTCCGATTAGAAGAGAGACGAGAGGCGTTCTCGCAATTGAGGCATCGGCTCAAATGAGGCAGATCGAGGTTCCGAATTGATCACGCCAATTCATCTTCGAGAGCTCTATCGGTATCGAGACCTTATATTGAGGCTAGCCTGGAGCGACTTCAAGCTCCGGTACAAGAACTCGATCCTGGGGTTCTTCTGGTCGCTTCTGGAGCCGCTTCTTATGCTCCTCGTCCTCTACGTCGTCTTCAGCCATCTGATGAAGATCCAGGTGGAGCACTACCAGCTCTTCCTCCTCCTGGGGATCATCCTCTGGAACTTCCTCGACCGGGGGACCTCGATGGGGATATTCGGGATCGTGGGCAAGCCCGGCCTCGTCCAGAAGGTTTACTTCCCTAGGGACGTTCTGATCATATCGGCCTGCACCACGGCGCTGATGATGACCCTCCTCGAGTTCGTCGTCTTCGTCGCCTTCATGGCGATCTTCGGGGTGGCGCCGACGGCGGCGGTCCTCTACTTCCCGCCGATCTTCGTCCTCCTCTTCGTCCTCGTCTACGGCCTCTCCCTGGCCCTCTCGGCCCTCAACGTCTACTTCCGGGACGTCCAGTTCATCTGGAGGGTGATCCTCCAGGCGGGGTTCTTCGCGACGCCGATACTTTACCCGATAACTATATTTCCCGCCAATCTTCAGAGAGTGGTGATGGCAAACCCCATGGCGCGGATCATCACCGCCTCCCGAGACTCCGTCCTCTACGGCGCCGCTCCCGCCGCCGGGGACCTCGCCTACGTGGCCGTGGCGGCCCTCCTCGTCCTTCTGGCCGGATACCTGATCTTCGACCATTATGAGCCAAGGTTCGCGGAGGAGATCTAGATATGGCGATGGCGAAGGCGATGACGATGGCGGCGGATCAGAAGGAGGCGACAGAAGGGGAGGTGGCGGTCTGATGAATGCCTTGGTGGAGGTGGAGGGCCTCTCAAAGACCTTCAGGATACCACACGAGAAGAGGGCGACGGTCTTTGAGACCCTGGCGGGGGCTCTGCGGAAGAACGAGTACGAGGTCTTCAGCGTCCTTGAGGACGTATCTTTCTCGGTGGCCGAGGGGGAGTGCGTCGGCGTGATCGGCGAGAACGGCTCCGGCAAAAGCACCCTCCTGAAGGTGATCGCCAACATCCTCCGTCCCACCAAAGGCAAAGTCACAGTCCGGGGGAGGATGACCCCCTTCCTGGAGCTGGGGGTCGGGTTTCAGCCGGACCTCACCGTCCGGGAGAACGTCGCCATGTACGCCACCATCATGGGCCTATCGAACGGGATGATCCGCGACCGGATCGAGGACGTCATCAGCTTTGCGGGGCTGAAGAAGTTTGAGGACGCGAAATTGAAGAACCTCTCCTCGGGGATGCAGGTCCGCCTCGCCTTCTCGACGGCGATCCAGACCGATCCCGACGTCCTCCTCGTCGACGAGGTCCTGGCCGTCGGCGACATGGAGTTTCAGCAGAAGTGCTTTGAGGTATTCAAGAGGTATAGAAAAGAGGGGGTGACGATACTTTTCGTATCGCATGACCTGGGGGCCATTCGGCGGTTCTGCGATAAGACCCTCTTCCTTTCCCATGGCAGGCAGGTAGCCTTTGGGGATACCGGGGAGATCATCGACCGGTACGTCTACGGCGGCGAGGGGAGAGAGAGGGCGGAAGAGGGCTCAAAAGCTGGAGCTGATGGTGAGAGCGTTGATGCCGCCCTGCCGGAAGCCTCGACGGAAAACTCGCCAGAAAATGATGATACGATCACGCCGAGAAGGTGGGGCGACGGGAAGGTGGTCATAACCGATGTCGAGCTCCTGGATAAGTTCGGTGTTTCTGGGAAGAGGTTCAGCTCCTTCGACCCCATGACGGTGAGGATTCACTACGAGGCGAAGGAGAGGATAAATGACCCCATCTTCGGAATCGCCATCTACGACGAGGAGGAGCGCCACCTCTACGGGACGAATACGGAGCTGAAGGACCACCCGATCGAGAGCGTCCAGGGGCCAGGACACGTCGACCTCCTGGTTTCGAGGATACCGATGCTCTCGGGGAAGTTCCTCCTGACGGTGGCGGCCCACACCAGGGACGGAAAGCCTTATGACTGGCTCGACAAGCAATATTCTTTCGAGGTCGTTCCCGCCGGAAGGGACGCGGGGATCGTAGAGGTTCCGTGCAGGTGGGTTCGATGAGCGGAGGTGCTATGGCCTTTGACAGACATTATTCGAAATCTTCCTAAGGTTATCTTCAATCACACCAATACTTATCCGCAAAAATTCTTGGAGCTATTATCGGATACCAACGGATATGTTCTTGATTGCGGGAGTGGTGACAGAAGATTGAATCGGGATAACGTAATAAACCTTGATATAATGCGCTCAATGGGGGTTGACGTAGTCGGAGATGGACATAGATTGCCGTTCAAAGATAATTCATTTGAATTGATTCTTTCACAAGCTACTTTAGAACATTATAAACAACCATGGATTGCGGCAGAAGAGCTATATCGAGTTTGTAAAAAGGGCGGCATGATATATGCTGAGGCGGCATTCATGCAACCTTTTCATGCTGCTCCGTATCATTTTTTCAACATGACGTTATTGGGAATAGAAGAGATATTTAATAAATTTAATAAAATTGAAACCGGTGCGTTTGGAGGCCTATCGGATACAATACCCTGGATAATAGGGAGTACAAGTGCAAAAAAAGAGGAAGCTACCTTAGAAAAAGTTAAATTAATTTGTCGTGAGTTAGATGGTCGAATTAAGCCGGACGAGTTAAGTAGTATTGCATCGGGAGTATTTTTTTACGGTATAAAGTCAGATAAGGGACGCTATATATATAGGAACCAACAATCGATGGAGGGGCAAATATTGGACACCTTCGAGATCCGAGACGAGGAGATCGACGTCGAAGAGATCATGCGGAAAATAAGGGAGAACATCCGCAAAAGGAAGGCGGCGGGGGTCTATCCAGAGGGCGAGATCGGCGAGCTGGCCAAGATCGAAGGAGAGGACGAGACTGCGCCGACGACGTCGTCTTCCGAGGCGGGGCCTTCCATATTCAGCCAGTTGCAGGTGGATCTAGATTATATCAACTCCAACTGGGACGTGGAGAACAAGGGCTATTTCATCAGCTCCCACAGGCCAGTGACGGGCAAGTTCTTGGTAATGGGAAGGCAGCTCGTCCACGGCGAGGTCCGCCGATACGTAGACCCCGCTATATGGAAGCAGAAGGAGTTCAACGGGAGCGTCGTCCGGCTCTTGAACGAGGTCGCAAGGTCGGTAGAGCAGATATCGGCGAAGCTGACGGACCTCGAAGGTGCAATCCAGGTTTTGAGATCTGATATTGAGGTCAAGACTCATGATCGGTTTAATCGGGTTGTCTCCGAATTGGAGTCTCAGATAGATGGAATGAGATCTGATATTGAGGT
>NPIE01000357.1_pt1 | contig 17071 bp, 14 predicted proteins | sample 8637661 | NCBI WGS metagenome assembly NPIE01 (sample SAMN07420842, study PRJNA396082) | bioreactor metagenome | isolation source: sample BA12 brine-fed electro-methanogenic bioreactor BA | place: Japan: Kochi | collected 2016-12-09 | reverse complement strand
AAATAGTTTTTCAACAACCTGTTAATCCGGTCGTTGCGTGTTGACCTGGCGAGGACGAAGAGACTGCCCGCGCCTCTGAGCTATTTCCTGGGGGGTGTAAAGGCGGGCAGTTTCACCTAATTGTTCCTCGTTGCCGAAATGGGTCAACAGGTAGTTGAGGATCGCCGCCAGTTCGATGTCGTGCAGATGTCCCATCGGTGGCATCGGTGCGCCCCAGCGTGAACTGGTGAGGCCGTACAAGTTCAGGTCTGCAAGGTAATTGCGCCCACCTTCACGTGCAAAGAGCAGGGATGTATGGCTTACGCTGGGGTACTGGTCCCACCCAAGGCCATCTTCTCCGTGACAATTGGCGCAATTGCGCAGATACCCGATTCTTCCCGGCTGTTCCCATGCGAAGTCCTGGTTGGCGACCGGTTCGTATCGTTCCAGCACCGTAGCCTCCTGTGTGACGACCACCTGAGCAGAGCGTGCCCAGCCGAAAAGTAGCGCGGTGCCGATCAGAAAAAGGGCGATGATGCAGGTTGCAATGTTGGTCAGAAGATGCCGCATTCCTCTATGATCTCTTTCTTTTGTCAGGCCAGGTTGAAGCGTTCCACATGAACGCAGTTTTTGGCGATGCCCTGTTTCATCAGTGCCGCGTGTACCGCATTCATCATGGGCTCAGGACCGCAGATGAAAAAGTTGCGGTGGATCAGCTCACGGGGAAGGTGTCTTTCCAGAACCTGAGGCGTAATCAGGCCGCTTTCTCCCTGCCAGGCCTCCGGCGGATTTTCGAGCACATAGACCACTTTGAGATCAAGCTGATCTTCCAGGTCCTCGAGTTCTTCACGAAAAGCGACGCAATCCCATTCCTGTTCGGCGTAAAAGAGCAGCACCGGTCGGGGATCTCTGCGGTCGTTCATGCTGCGCAGAAATGACATCATGGGGGTAATGCCGATTCCTCCGGCGATAAACACATAGCCTACGGCCGGATAGCGATCGATGCTGAAAGCGCCGTGAGGTCCGTCAAGGCAGGCGGATGTGCCGATCGGTACATCCCTGATGGTGGAGGTGAAATCGCCCAGTTCTTTGATGCTGAATTCCACCCTTTTGTGATGTTTTGCGCTGGAGCTGAAACTGAACGGATGCTCTCTGAGGGTGAAAAATGAATCGCCCAGTTTGATCCACGCGAATTGGCCCGCCAGAAAAGAAATCCCTTCATGATGATCCGCCTCCAGGACCAGCGTCCAGGTGTTGCCATGCTCGGGACGGACTTCCATGACGCGCCACTTGTTGCAATGCTGCCATGCCGGTTTGATCAGGCGCAGGTAGAGAACCAATCCCGCAGTCAAGAGGGCGAGGAGAATCCAGACGGCATGTTTCCAGGAGGTGTTGGTATAAAGACCCGCCATCGAAACATGCGCCTGCGCAGAGACGATGGCCAGCACCCCGCAGAGAATATGGCACAATCGCCAGATTTCGTATTTGAGCTTCAATTGTTCACGATAGAGAGAGGTGACTGCGGTTGTCAAAAGGGCCAGCAAGCTCAGCAGGGCGAATCGGCTGGCCCAGTTGCCTGCCAGCGGATTGAGAAGCTTCACGCGGCTGGGGTTGTCGATCATGATGATCAGCGGGTGAGCCAGAATGATGGCGATGGCGATCAGCGCAAGATGTCGGTGCAGCTGCAAAATGGCGTCGATTCCGTAAGGCCCGGTGACTGACTTAAAGCGTGCAATCAGCAGGAATTGCAAAGCGATCTGCACCAGGCCGAAAAAACCCAGCACAATGGATGTTTCCAACCAGAAAGGACGCCCCGCAGGCGCTGAGGGCGCGAGCATCAGACCGGTCGGTACGATGACCACCGCCAGAAACAACGCTATCCAGAAAAATCCGGGAATCACTTTGTCCAAGAAAAAACCTCCTGCTTCGCATATGAGATCCAACAGGTACATAGAAGCTATCGTTCCGGTGATGATTGTCAAGAAAGGCCAGGGAGGGGAAAAAGTCCTTTGATTTCATGACAAAATCAATATGCCTGCATTTGACAGATGAATATCGACTGGTACAAACAAAAAAGCACCGTCGTCATACTCGAGAACATTGAACCGAACTGAAACGGGCTTTTTTGAGGCCGTTTTCGGCGAGCGGAAAGAGCAACTGGAGGAGAGATCAATGGTGCGCCGGATCCTTATGGTAGCTGCGGTTCTTCTGATTCTGGGAGGCCTTGGCTTTTATACCTTTCGCTGCCAGTGGCCGCCGGACAGGGGGCCCAGACTGAGCGTGCGTGACGGCAAAGCGCAGCAGGCCCGCCAGGCGATTCTCCAGTACGGGTGCGGTAGCTGCCACGAGCTGGCATCACTTCGCAAGGCGACCGGGCGGGTCGGACCCAGGCTGACCGACATCAGGGAACAGGTCTATATTGCAGGCGTGCTGCCCAACCAGCCGGAAAATATGGTGCACTGGCTTATGGACCCTGGAGATGCGTCACCAAGGACAGCTATGCCCGATCTGGGTGTAACGGAGCAGGACGCGAGAAACATGGCCGCTTATCTCTACGCCTCCTCCGAGGGGTGTTCACCGTGAAGAAATCAATGACTCGTTGCAATCAAACCTTTCCGCAGGAGTTTGCTGGTTATGGGAAACAGTGCATTTGAAGCAGTCTCCATCGATAGCCCCCTCTGTCGGCTGCGCAACTCTCTGACGGCCTGCCTTCTTCTGACCAAGCCGAAAATACTGCTCCTGGTCACGCTCACCGGTTTTACCGCCATGGTTCTGGAAGGATCGCTGCTGGCCGATCCTCTCGGTTTCGCGACAGTTCTCTCCGGAATCATTCTTGCGGGTGCCGCCGCCAATACCTTGAACCAGTATTGGGACCGCGATATTGACGCGCTGATGACCCGCACCCGTGGGAGGCGGCCTGTTCCGGATGGGAAAATCAGTCCGAAAAGCGCTCTTTATTTTGCTTTCTTCACCGGCGCGACAGGTCTCTGGCTCCTGCAGTCCGGAGGCGGCAGGCTGGCCGCTCTGCTGGGGTTGGGTGCCATCGCTTACTATGTGCTGGTTTACACGATCTGGCTTAAGCGGCGAACGACGCTGAATGTCGTCATCGGCGGAGCGGCCGGGGCGGCGCCCCCTCTCATTGGATGGGCGGCCGGCGCAGGGGAGTTGACCCTGGTGCCGCTGCTGATGTTTATGGTGATCCTGTTGTGGACACCGCCACATTTCTGGGCCCTGGCGATCTTCTTCAAAAACGATTACGCCCGGGTTGGGGTTCCGATGCTGCCGGTCGTGTCGGGGGAAAAAAAGACCTGCTTTCAGATGGTCTGTTATGTCCTGCTGCTGGTTCCGGTGACGTTCTGGCTCGGCATCAGCGCTCAACACGGCTGGCTCTATTTTCTCGGCAGCGCATTTCTCGGTCTGCTTTTTGTCCGCAAGGCGTTGGGACTCCGGCATTGCTGCACTCGCCAGGCTGCCTGGGATTTCTTCGTCTATTCCAATTTTTATCTGGCCGCAATTTTCCTGTTGTTGCTGGCTTCCACGGGATGACCGAAAATGATGATAACTCTCTTCGGGAATCGAAAAAAATTAATTCGAGGGATCGGTGAAAAGAAATCCGGTCACCCTCCTGGTCTGCTGTTGCTGCCCGTAGTTTTCGCGCTGGTAGGCTGTGCGACGGACGGACCGCGTTCCTTTCTCGACCCCGCAGGGCCTGCGGCCGAACAGATTGCGTCCCTATGGTGGAAGATGTTCTGGGTCTACGGCCTGGTTTTCGTTGTCACCATGGCGCTTTTGATTCTGGCCCTGTCCGCACGCCGCAGAGAAGGTTCCCCGCTGGGAAATCGCTTTGTTTTTACGGCCGGAGTTGCAATCCCCGCCCTCATTCTGATCGTTATGCTGGTCATTACCCTGCAGGTCATGGGAAATCTGCGCCCCACAGGCGAGGATCTGCGCGTCAAGGTGACCAGCCACCACTGGTGGTTCGAAGTGGAATACCCCGGTCATGGAGTTCTGGATGCCAATGAAATTCATGTGCCGGTGGGAAGCCAGGTCCGCTTTGATCTCCATTCAGCCGGGATCGTTCACAGTTTCTGGGTACCCAAGCTCGGCGGCAAGCGCGACATGCTGCCTGATTATTACAACGAGCTGTACCTGCAGGCTGATAAGCCCGGCGTCTATCACGGCACCTGCACTGAGTACTGCGCTGGTGTGCATGCGCTTATGGGATTTCGGCTGGTTGCACATGAACCGCAGGATTTCGCTGGTTGGCTGGAAGATGCCGCCGAGCCGCCGCCTGACCCTGCTGAGCCGGGTCTTCAACGTGGCCGCGAGGTGTTCATGAGCAGCGGTTGCGCCGGATGCCATACCATCAAGGGGGTGTCTGGCGGAACGATCGGTCCTGACCTGACCCTGATCGGTGCACGTCACACCCTGGGTGCGGGGACTATGGAAAACAGCCGCGGGAATCTGGCCGGCTGGATCGCCAACTCGCAAGCGATTAAACCGGGAAATAAGATGCCAAGGTCCTATATAGAGGCGAATGATCTGCACGCCCTTGTTGATTATCTATGGAGTCTGAAATGAAGCCGGACGCCCTGACTGAAGAGCGTTTCACCCGGGTATGGCAGTCCCGTCCGGGTGTTTGGGGCTGGATCGCCGAGGTCAACAACCGTCCCCTCGGTGTGCGGTACATGGTCACTGCGCTGGTGTTTTTCGTGGTGGCGGTGGTTATGGCCCTGATGATGCGTACGCAGCTCGCGCTGCCGGACAATAACCTTTTTTCGCCGGACACCTACAACGCCATTTTTACCATGCACGGCTCGACGATGCTGTACCTGTTTGCCGTGCCGTTTGTCGAAGGTCTCGGGCTTTATCTTATCCCCCTGCTGATCGGCGCGCGGGATGTCGCTTTTCCGCGCCTGACCAGTTTCGGTTTCTGGATGTACCTGTTCGGCGGCCTGATTCTTTTTGCCAGTTTTCTCTTCGGGACTGTTCCGGACGCCGGCTGGACAGCTTATACCCCCTTGTCAGGTGCGAAATATTCCGGGGCCGGCATGGACTTCTGGCTGCTGGGGCTGGGGCTGCTGGAAATTGCCGGGATCACCGCCGCGATCGAAATCGTGGTGACGATCCTTAAATTCCGCGCTCCCGGCATGGCACTCAAAAATCTTCCGATCATCGCCTGGACCTACATGATCATCGGCTTCATGATCCTGTTTTCCTTCCCTGTTCTGCTGCTGGCGACGCTGCTGCTGGAACTGGATCGGGCCTTCGGCTTCCAGTTTTTCAACCCCGACATGGGAGGCAGTTCCCTTCTCTGGCAGCACCTGTTCTGGTGGTTCGGGCATCCGGAGGTCTATATTATTTTTCTGCCGGCGGCAGGGGTGATTTCCACCATCATCCCAGTCTTTGCCCGGCGTCGCATTGTGGCCTACCAACTCATCCTCGCCGCATTGCTCATTACAGGCTTTGTCAGCTTCGGGCTCTGGACTCACCACATGTTCACCAGCGGCATGCCCGAACTGCCGATGCTGTTTTTCACCGCGGCCAGTTTCATGGTCGCTCTTGCCGCCGGCATTCAGATTTTCGCCTGGGTGGCGACCCTGTGGGGAAGCCGCCCCCAGCTCACTGTGCCCATGCTCTACATCCTCTGTTTTTTCTATATTTTTGTTCAGGGAGGATTGACCGGGGTCATGGTTGCGACCATGCCCTTTGACTGGCAGGCGCACGATACGATGTTTGTGGTGGCGCATTTTCATGATGTCCTGATCGGAGGGGCGGTGTTGCCTTTTCTGGCGGGGGTTCACTTCTGGCTGCCCAAAATAACGGGACGGTTGGGAGGCAAGATCTGGGACCGGGTCGGAGTAGCGCTGATCTTTGTCGGTTTCAACCTGACTTTCCTGCCGCTCTATATCGCTGGTCTGATGGGAATGCGGCGGCGGATCTACACCTATCCGGAGGAAATGGGGGTCGGTACCCTCAATTTTATCTCGACAATCGGTTCCTATACCCTTGCTCTGGGCTTTGCCATCGCCCTGGCCAGCCTGCTGTGGCATGCACTGAGGGGGCGTCAGGCCCCCGACGATCCCTGGCAGGGCGGCACCCTGGAATGGTCACTGCCCTCGCCGCCGGAACCCTATGGTTTTCGCAGCATCCCCGTTGTCAGAGATCTTTATCCCCTGTGGCCGCCTGCCGAACCCGACTCTTCTGCCGAAGGGGCCGGCGAGGATTCCTACACCCGGGAACTCAAGAGGGTTGAGGCTGCCATGGACTGCCGACCCGCAGGCTGGCGCGCCACCCTTGTGACCGATGGCATCAATGGTCGCCCGCTGGCGGTTCAGTCGTTGCCGGGACCGACTCTCCTGTCATTCTGGACGGCGGTCATTCTTACGCTGGCCACGGTTTTCTTTCTCGCAAAATATTTTCTTGCGGCCGCTGCGGTTGCAGTGTTTGCTCTGCTGGCAAGCTTCTGGTGGATCAGCCGCGAGCCGGTCTATGATCGCGAAGAAGCCGAGGAACTTGAAGAGCGCCTGGGTTTGCCGGTTCTGACGACGGGCAAGCTCTCCACCGGCTGGTGCGGGACGGTCGGCTTTCTGGCGGTTCTGTTCACGGTGCTCGGGGCCTTGGTTTTCGCCTATTTCTATCTGCGGCTGTATTCCCAGCACTGGCCGCAGGATGAATTGCCGCTGCCTCATCTCGGTTCCGCCCTGGCGGTGTTCGGTCTGCTGGCGGCGGCCGGCGTGGCGCAGGCCTGCAGCGCCTGGGGGTGGCGGCGCCAGCGGCGATCAACCGTCAGCATGGCTTTGGCGGTGAGTGTTCTGTTCGGGCTGGGATTTATTGTCGCGCAGGTAAGGGCACTTGTTGCCGAGTCCTTTCTGCCCACCACCAATGCTTACGGCTCCATCTTTTTCACCCTCAATGGTTTTGTTCTGCTGTTGGCCCTGGTCGGCGTCTGCCTGTTGACAGGCGTTCTGGCACGCCTTTTCCGAAAACGCGAGCAGCTTTGCGCTCCCCGGCTTGTTCTTTGGCTGCAGATCAGCGAGATGTTCTGGTTTTTTGTGGTCTTTTCAGGTTTGTGTGTATTTTTGGTGGTCTATCTAGTGCCGTATCTGCTGTAGGAGGATGTGACATGCCAAGCGTTGCCACAGAAATGACAGGTTCTCGGGATTGGAGGAGATGGTTTGCGTTCCTCGGAGGCGGTATCGCCTGGACATGCCATCTGCTCTCCATCTACGCGATCGGCGAATTCGGGTGTGTCAGTGGAGCAGGGGATATTTCTTACATGGGGATCAGTGTGGTCGCATGGTTGATTCTCGTGCTGAGCTTTTTACTTTTCACCGTGGCGGCTTCTGCCTCTTTGATTGGTTATCTTGACAAGCGACGCGACAGTTTGGACAAGCATTCCCGTCCTGAAGAGGACGGGGGACGCTTTCTCTCGAGTTTCGGCTTTATGCTCAGTGCGCTGTTTACCCTGATTATATTGATCGAAACGCTTCCGGTCTTTGCGTATCTGGATGGATGTTGACGAGGATTTAGAAATCTTCATCGAGCGCCTTGCTCAGAGACCTCAGAACATTATCGTGCTGCTCAACCAGGAGGCCCGCAATTCCCTTTTGTGCTGCCCTGTCCAGGTTGCCTTGATCATCATCGAGAAAGAGGGACTCATGAGGCCGGGCAGAAAAAACCTCCAACACCTCCGAAAAAAATTCAGGATCTTTTTTGCTGCGCCCCTGGTGGTAGCTGTTAAAGACCTGTTCAAACAGAGGGAAAAAGCCATGCTGCTGGTTCAGTTCGTCGAGCCAGTTGGTCTGATCGCTGAGGATGGCGAGTCGATACCCGCGCCTGGCGAGCGTCTGAACCGCTGAGAGCATCCCAGGGCGCAACAGGAAGCGAGAAAGAATCTCATGGCGCAGCTGCTGGTCTGTTCGGTTGATGGAAGTTTTTTGACGAAATTTCTCCCAAAAGCAAGCTTCGCTGGTTTTGCCCACAACGTACCCACTGGAATAGACTAACTCTTTGCCGCATTGATAGATATCTTCAGGGTTGCGACCGCAATCTCGACCAATGGCCTTGAGTCCTTCCCGAAAGCCTTCTTCCGCAAGAACCCCGCCAAAATCAAAAAATACGATGGCATATTGGCTCATGTCTGCTTCTCCCATTCTGCATCCCGGGCAATGGATGTCAGGGGGCGGCTGCTTTCAAAGTCGGACATTTCTTCGGAGTGAAAGTAGCCTCATCCTTGGAGCAAGAGGGCATCGGTCAGGCGTTTTCAGCTGCCTTTCGGCTCCGGGCGATTGCGCAGAGTAAAATCTTCTCCATTGCAGATTGGGCACCTGGGAACTGTGACGCCTTCTTCGACGTGAATCAGTTCGCCGCATTTTTTGCACCGGAGGTCGCCGGTATGCTGCGCTTCGGTATCTGCTTTTACCGTCATGGCCGTTTCTCCTTTCAGTTCTGTCTCAGGTTTGTTTGAAGCGTAACGCATCAAAAATATCGTGCAACCAAAGGGGATAATTTTAAGATCACAGATAAAATAGAGGGCAAAAAAATGCATATTTTCTTTTAAATGTTAGATTGTTGAATAGGGCAAAGCTGAATACAGCTCCATCTGCCAATGGGAATGAATTCATTGTTTGTGAAGAGAGTTGGGAAAGGAAAACACAGTCATGCCTGAGTTGCCTGATATCGAAATTTTTAAGCAATATTTAAAAGTTACGTCTCTGCATAAAAAAATTGAAAAGATAGAAGTCGAAAATCAATCTTTGTTGGAGGGCATATCAGTCAGTAGATTAGAACAGAATCTGTTGAACAGTGAATTTGAAAATGCAACTCGACACGGAAAGTACCTGTTCGCCGAAGTAAAAGGAAAAGGATTCCTCGTCCTTCATTTTGGAATGACAGGTTTTCTGAAATATTTCAACACCCCGGAAAATAAACCTGAACATACTCGTTTATTAATCAAATTCGAGAACGGTTATTATCTGGCGTATTCATGCCAGAGAAAGTTGGGGATGATCGGTTGGACAAAAAAAGAAAAGGAATTTAACGCTGAAAAAGAACTTGGTCCCGACCCTTTCGAGAACGCTTTCGATGAGGAATTGTTTCTTGAAATTCTGAAAAAGCGGCGAGGCTCAATTAAATCATTGTTGATGAACCAGGCAGCAATCGCTGGGATCGGTAATATCTATTCGGATGAAATTCTTTTTCAGTCTGGAATTCATCCCAGGACCCAGTTATCTGAGTTGCAGGAAAAAGATCAGAAGCAGCTCTATAATTCTCTGGAGAAGGTCCTGCACACGGCCGTTGAGCGCCGAGCCGGTGAGAACGGTTGGCCGAAATCCTGGCTGCTGCCCAACCGCGAGCCCGGAAAACGTTGTCCGCGATGCGAAGGCCGGATTCAGCAGATCAAAGTCTCAGGGCGCAGTGCCTACTACTGTAGCAGTCACCAGAAGCAGGGATGATTCAACAGCAAAACTTGTATGCCTGGTAACGCACGGTAAAGCATGCACCTCTTATCTGAATCCGAAAAATTCAAATTCATGGACAGGAGAGAATCCATGCCGAGTCGTGAAAGAAAAATTCAGTCGATGCTTAAAGCCATAGCCGATGATGCGGCCTATACGGCCAGTCTGACGGGACGGCCCCGGTTCAGCAACCCCGTCATGGAAGCAATGCGAGAAGTGCCGCGAGACGCTTTCGTCCCTGAAAACATGAAGTCCCATGCCTTTGAAAATCGACCTCTGCCCATTGGTGAAGGGCAGACCATCAGTCAGCCCTATATCGTTGCGCTGATGACCGACCTTCTCGATCCTCAACCGAATGATGTCATGCTTGAAATCGGCACCGGATCCGGTTATCAGGCCGCAGTACTTGCTTCTTTGATCAAAAAGCTCTACAGCATCGAAGTGATTCCATCTTTAGCGCAAAGGGCAAAGGCGGTGCTTGCGGAGATCGGTTGCGACAATGTTGAAGTTGTTTCCGGTGATGGTTACAAAGGCCTGCCGGAGCATGCGCCCTACGATGGGATCATCGTTACGGCGGCAGCGCCTTTTATCCCGGAGGCACTTACTGCGCAACTCAAAGCAGGCGGGAAACTGGTCATCCCCGTGGGCAGACCTTATTCGTCTCAGCAACTTATCGTCGTAGAGAGGGATGAGAACGATAATCTGCACAGGAGCAGGATTCTCGATGTGGCGTTTGTGCCGTTGATGGAGGATTAGAAGGCTTCGCAATCTGAAATTCAACGATGTGATTTCATATTGTCGGAAAACCGCACTTTGGAAAGAACGGATTTCTTTCCCCTGACAGGGAAGGCGAGGCTGCATGAAAAATATTTTCGTTTTGGCACTGGATGATTTCAATCACCGCCTTCTGAAGACGATTCGCGGTTCAGAAGAGATCCGCTTTCACTCGTTGCTCGGTTATGAAGATGTTGTGAAAGCCTGCGCTTATCCCATGGCTGATCTTATGGAAAAGGCCGAGAAGCACCTGCAAAACTTTTCCGGCTCAATCGACGGCATCATCTGCTACTGGGATTTTCCTGCCTCCACCATGGCGCCGATTCTGCAACGGAAATATGGTTTGAAGGGCGCGACTTTCGAGAGCGTACTGCGCTGCGAACACAAATACTGGAGTCGCATTGTGCAAAAAGAGGCGGTTCCGGAGGTGATCCCCCGTTTTTGCGCAGTCAACCCGTTTGCCGATGCAGCCCGGAGCCAGGTCGGTCTCAATTACCCTTTCTGGATTAAACCGGTTCGCGCTCATAGCTCCTGCCTCGGTTTTCTGATCGAAAATGACCAAGACTTCACCCACGCCCTCGCTGAAATCCGCAAACGCATTCACAGGTTCGGCAAGCCGTTCAATCACCTTTTAAGCTATGCGGTTCTGCCGGACGATGTGGCCGAGGTCGACGGGTTTCACTGCGTGGCTGAAGAGATTATTGCGGCGCAATATCAGTGTACGCTTGAAGGGTTCGTGCAGGGGGGACGGGTGCATGTTTATGGCATCGTTGACTCCCTGCGCGCCGAGGGCGGCTCGAGCTTCACCCGTTATCAGTACCCTTCGCAATTACCGCTGGACGTTCAGCAGCGTATGATCGACTTCGGTTCTCGCCTTGTCAGCCATATCGGTCTCGATGATTCCCCCTTCAATATCGAGTTCTTCTACGATCCCGAAAAAGACCGTCTGCAACTGCTGGAAATCAATGCGCGTATTTCCAAATCTCACTGTCCGCTTTTTTTTCACGTGGAGGGCGCTTCACACCAGGAGGTGGCTGTCGACCTGGCCTTGGGCAGGGAGGTGAACTTTCCGCGCGGGGAAGGCGAGTTTGCCCTGGCAGCCAAATTTATGCTGCGCCGTTATGAAAATGCGCGCGTCACGGCCGTTCCAGATGAAAAGGAGATTGCTCGAGCTCGTGATGAGGTTTCCGGTGCTCTGATTCGGGTCCTGGTCAAAGAGGGAGAGTTGCTCAGCGCGTTGGAAGATCAGGACAGCTACAGTTACGAGTATGCCGAAATCTTTATCGGCGCAGACGACCAGAAGGATCTGGAGCGCAAATACGCCAGGATTATGGAGATGCTGGATTTCAGATTCGCGCCGGTGACTTAACCCGGGTTAACTCCAAGGACGGAAGAGGGAAAAAGGCGGCCACGAGAGTCGGGAACTTTCTCCCCCGTATTTCGCCGGTCATCCCTCGGTTTGTCCGGCGAGCAGGCATCGAGCCTCCTCTTCATCGACATCATGCCATTTTCTGTAAGCGTCAGCGACGGCAAAACTCCAGCCACCGCGAACATTTGCACAGTAAAGTCCTTCGACCACTGGCGCCACTCGCTCCAGGGAGTTTTCGTGCGCGGTCGGGACAGCCACCAGCAGGTTGTCGGCTCCAGCGTTGCGCAACGCCTCCACGGCTGTCAGCAAAGTAAATCCCGAAGCCAACCCATCATCGATCAGGATCACGGCTCTTTTCTTCAATAAAGGGAAGGGGCGCTCTGCGCGGAAAGTTCTGATCCGGCGCCGCACTTTTTCCTGTGTTTCCTCTATGCCCTTCCGAATGTCCTCGGGAGCAAGTTTCTGACGCTGCACTAAATCATCGTTGATCCGCACAGTTCCGTCGAAAGCGACAGCGCCGTATCCAGCCTCGGTATTCCAGGGTAAAGTGATTTTGCTCACAACGGCCACATCGAGGGGAGCGTTGAGTCGTGCAGCAACCGGCACGGCAACCGGCATACCTCCGGCCGGGATGGCCAGCACAATAGGATTCTCCTTTGCAAGGGCGGCAAGCATCTCCGCGAGCACCTCACCAGCGTGTGTGCGATCATCGAAGATCTGGCTTCGATTCCGCAGATTTTTCAGTTCAAAGACGTTGTCGAACTTCATGTGTTTCCTCGCTGAAAAAACCGTATTTTGGCAGTCGGAAATCTTAAGTGAAAGCATAACACGCAGACATTTGATGCAACCTCGAAAAGACACTTCTCCTCAAGTTAAAAAATTGTTAAGCTCTTAGGGTGACCAATAAATGTGGTTTGATCTTATGGTCGTTCTCTCTCAAGCCGATAAGTTTTTTATTGATGGATCAATCCCAATCAAAATTTGCCACCCGTTTTCTCGGTCCTGTGGCCGTCGAATGCGATGGCCAGCCGGTTGAAATGCATCTGCCCCGAAAGGGGCTGGCCCTGCTTGCTTATCTTTCCGTGATGCCCGGCATCACTCAATCCCGCCGAAAATTAGCTGAGCTGCTCTGGCCTGAGCTTCCGGAGGAAGCAGCCCGGAGCAATCTCAGACAAGTCCTCCTTGGCATAAAGCGTGGTTTTCAAAAAAAGGGGAGGGATTTCTCCTGCCTGGTTTCAGACCGGAATTCTGTTCGGCTGGAGATCACAGGCCTCTGTTTTTCAGATGTCGCTCGATTTCTCGATCCTCTTCCTGAGTGCACTGCAGATCAGCAGAGGGATGAAGATTGTCTCCGCTGCCTGGAGAAACTGGAGGCCATCTCCTGCCTTTATCGTGGACAGTTTTTAGAGAATCTGGTTTTGGCCGACAGTCTCGACTTTGAGGATTGGCAGCAGGCTCAGCGAGAATCATTGCAGCAACGCGCTCTGTTTATTCTCGAGCGGCTTGCCGATTGCCTTGAAGAGCGAGGAATGTACGATAAGGCGCTCGTTTATGCACAGCGTTTCCTTGAACTTTCTCCCTGGAGCGACGAGGGGTTGCGCCGCGTGATCCGTCTTGCTGCGCTCAATGGACAGCGTGGCTTCGCATTGAGCCGATATCAGGATTTTTGTCGAACGATCAAAGATGAACTTGGTGTGCGCCCGGAAGAGAAAACCCGTAAGTTGGCGCAAAAAATTCAGAGTGGGGGATTGCTTCCGGACGGTCCCGGAAACACGGCGCAATCAGCCCCGGTGCATCGATCGCCTCAACGGCTTGAAAAGCGACAGATGACAGTCTGCTACTATCAGTTTGTTTCAGCCGCCGAGCAAGATCCGGAAGATGATTATGAGCGGCTTCAGTGCTCTGTGGCGCGCTGTGAAGAGATTCTTGGCGCTGGCAGCGGGTATGTCATGCGGAGTCAGGCAGGTAGCGGTCTGCTGGCCTATTTCGGTTATCCTTCGGCTCGGGAAAATGCTGCGCTGCAGGCGGTGCGTTCAGCTCTGTCCCTGGTTGTCGGAGATTTTCCGGTGGACAGCGTCCGTGTCGGCATTTATACCGGGACGGTGCTCAGTGCCGATGATATGCCGCGGCCGGATATTGCGGGGCGTGTTTCCGACCGGGCTTTTGGATTGAGCGCTATGGCAGGCAATGGCGAAATCATCGTCAGCGAGACCACGCGCAGGCTGGTGAAGAACTATTTCGTATGCAGTGATTTTGGAGAGCATGTGCTTCCCGGCAGCGGTCGAAAGGAAAACTGTTACAAGGTGGAACGGGAGATTCAGTCGAATGATGGCCTGAATCCGACTGCTCCCCTGACGCCATTCATGGGAAGAGATCAGGAAATAGAACGCCTGAAACGAATCTGGCAATCCACTGTCCTGGGAGGAAGACTGCAGGCTCTTCTGCTTCAGGGAGAGCCCGGAATCGGCAAATCCCGCCTGGTCCGAATCTTCAAAGAGTCTCTGTATGAAGATTCCGTAGTCACTCTTGAATTTCGAGGACAGCCCGAATTCAGCGAGTCCCCTTTCCATCCGATGATCTCTTCTCTTCGCTCCCTGTTGGGACTCTCATGCTCCGATAGCGTTGAGACTCACCTCTATCATTTGAGCCAGGCTCTGCAGAGCTGGCGGCCGAAGGAGGCCGGCCTTATCCTTCCTCTAGCTGCCGAGCTTTTAGATTCTGAAATAGAGATGAATCGTCAGAGGCGTGAACAGGTCATTGTCACGCTGGTTGAAATGCTGCGACGGCTGGCGGAAGAAAGGCCAGTTCTTCTTATTGTGGAGGATCTCCACTGGATCGATCCGACCACTCTGGAATTGCTGTCCGGGCTGATCAGAAATAGACTTTCCGCTCCAGTCTTTCTGCTTCTGACGGCGCGTCCGGAATTCGAGGATTCCTGGGCGGAAAATGAATTGCCACGGCTCTTCATTGAGCCCTTGTCGGATGAAGAGATCGGTCGGATCATTGCCGCGAAGTCTCCACGGATGCCCTCTTTAATGCATGAGGAGATCATCAACCGTGCGGATGGCATCCCTCTATTCGCCGAGGAGTTGAGCTGTCTCCCGATTGATTTTCTGTCCGAAAAGAATTCGATTATTCCTTCCACTCTGCACGATTTGCTGGCCTCAAGACTCGATACCCTTTCTGAAGACAAAAAGCTGGCCCAGCTCGCCGCAACCATCGGTAGGGAGTTTCACGCTGATCTGCTGACAAAATTACTGCTCATGGATGAGCCGCAGGTGGAGGAAGCTCTTTTCAGACTTAAAAATGCAGGGTTGCTTTCAAATCCTTTCGGAGATTGCTGGCAATTTCGTCACGCATTGATCCGGGATGCGGCTTATTCCTCGCAGGCCCGTGCCGACCGGGAATCGTCGCATCTGCGTATTGCGCGGATTCTGGAAGTCGACTTCCCTCACATTGCTGCCGGCCATCCCGAGCTGCTGGCTTACCACTGGGGCAGTGCAGGTGAAATTGAGCCTGCTGTGAAGTACAGGATTCAGGCGGGTCTTCAGGCCCAGGGACGAAGCGCTCACCATGAAGCGGTCGGACATTTCAAGACCGGACTCGAATTGCTGTCGCGGCTGACCGGGGCTGGGGGCAGACAGAAACTTGAGTGGCAACTGCAGGTGGGGCTTGGAGCTTCCGCTTATGCGGTGGAAGGCTATGCTTCTTCGCAGGGAGCGGCTGCTTATCATCGCGCACTTGAACTCGGCGAGGGCCAAAAAGATATAAAAAGCAACTTTCCCGCTTTGTGGGGCTTGTGGGCAGGGGCCAGTTCACACTCAAACTGGGCGCATTCACTGCGGTTGGCAAAGCGTCTGGTTCAGATCGTCAAAAACGGCAAAGATCCTGTTTCTCGCCAGCAAGGCTATTTTGCGATGGGAAATGTGGAGTTCTGGCGTGGAGAATTTGAAAATTCCCGTCGTTGCCTCGAACGGGCAGTCCATGAATATCGATCCGATCAGCATCCCGAGCTGATCAGCGGTTATGGTGAGAATTGTTTTGCGACAAGCGGTAGTTATCTCTCCTGGACCCTCTGTCTGCTCGGGCTTCCCCGGCAGGCTATGCAGATCGGGGAGCGTGCCCTTGATGAGGCGCGACGAACGGGGCATCCTTTCAGTCTCGGTTATGCTCTGACCTTTCATACCGTTTTGCACCGGATTTTGAGACAGCCCCGGAATACTCTGACTTTTGCGGAGCAGACGATCGATCTTGCGCTTGAGCACAATCTTCCACTATGGGAGGTGGGCGCCACTCTCAAAAAAGGCTGGGCGCAGGTCGTGACGGGAGACCTCCAGGGACTTGATTTGATGCAATGGAGCGTCGAGCGGGTTTCGTCGCTGATGAGCTCAATCGCTGTGATTTTTTTCGAGACCCAGGCGGATGGCCTGTACCACGCCGGCAGGTTCAGGGAGGCGCTCGACACCATTGATCGTGGACTCGAACAGGTGGAACGGCTGGACGATCATCATGCCGAAGCTGAACTTTACCGCTTGAAGGGGGGGTGTCTGCTTGAACTATCCCCAGGTAATCTTCAAACTGCTGAAGACTGCTTCAGGCGGGCCCTTCAAATCAGCCGCCGGCAGAAAGCATTGCTGTTTGAATTGCGCGCCGCCATGGCCCTCGCCGACCTTCGAGCTCGCCGGCTTAAAACCCAGGAAGATCTTTCCGCTCTTGCCCATGTCTACAATCAATTTAGTGAGGGCCTCTCCTTTCCCGACCTTGTCGCGGCGCAGCGCAGGCTTGCAGAAGTCAACGTCTGATTCTACCCTCCCGCCTTTTTGTTTTTATCCTTGTCCCCAATGCCGAAATTCCGCTGAAGTTATTGATTTTAACCGATTAACGCTCGACTAACAGTCTTGTGTTACTAATTTAAAATTAAGGGAAGGCAATATGGTTCGTCTAATATTTTGCGGGCCTTTCACGCAGGTGTTGTTTTCGTTCAACGACAAGGAGGCTGTGGAAAATGAAACAGTTCAACAGACGTGAGTTCATTCAACTTACGGCAACCGCTATCGGCGGCATCATGCTGACGGGGTGTGGCAGCGGCGGCGGGTCGAGTGTTCCCAACGGCTACCGTTTTTATCGTCTCAAGGGCAATGGTGCGACCGTCGACCCTCTGGGCACCTCTTCCCCCATTGAGCGTTTTTACGGGTCCGCCCATATCAGTTCAAATGGGATCATTTCCTTCGATGCCATGGACGCGAACAAGCGCAGGGGGCTTTTCCAACTTGGGGTGGATATGGACGCCTTCAGGCCGAAAATTCTATGGGAGCGTTCCGCCCTGCTGGTAGGAGACTCACTCGATGACGGCCGTGTTGTCGGCACCTTTAAAAGCTACGATGTCGATCAGCAGGGAAATATCGCTGTAGTGGTCGATGCCGATGTCAGGTATCACGAGGAACATTACGGGGCCGGTCTCTATCAGGCCGTTGAAAAACTAACCGGG
>NPIE01012446.1_pt1 | contig 17074 bp, 14 predicted proteins | sample 8637661 | NCBI WGS metagenome assembly NPIE01 (sample SAMN07420842, study PRJNA396082) | bioreactor metagenome | isolation source: sample BA12 brine-fed electro-methanogenic bioreactor BA | place: Japan: Kochi | collected 2016-12-09 | reverse complement strand
AGTTTTTACATCAAAGGGGGGTAACCGCCGTGCCCCCCAAAGGTCTGAGGGATATTCCGCTGAGCACAGGCCCCCACCTGGGCGGATTCAATCAAGGCATTTCCGTCCCGGAACTCATTGAATATCTGTTCCGGTTTTCCGCAACGGCCGTGTCTCACTGCTTTCTGAATCAAGACCGGTTGTCAGCATGAACGGTTTTAGGTATAATCTTCAAGTAAATGGGGGCGTGCAACCAGCTATTAAAGAAGCCTATGCCCAGGCAGCAACCGGAAAGGTCTCTCCACAATCACGGCACCTGTAAAGTGTTTCATAATCGGAAATGTAACCATTTTTGCGACAGGAAAAAAATATGTCAAAAAAAGCAGATACTGCAACGCAAATGTTTTTGAGCGGATACAACTGAGCGCAGTCGATTCTGTACGCTTTCCGGGAAGAAGGCAATTTGACGGAAGAAACCGCGTTGAAGACGGCGTGCGGCTTTGGTGCCGGTATGGCGAGAAAAGAGGAAGTCTGCGGTGCGGTTACCGGCGGGATACTTGTTCTGGGATTGCGATACGGCAGAGGCGGCAGGGAAGACCGATCCGCAATGGAGTTGACCTATTTGAAAACAAGAGAACTCATGGACAAGTTTTCCAGGAATCATGGGACCTATATCTGCCGGGATCTCCTGAATGGCTGTGACCTGACAACAGAACAGGGACAGACATATTTCAGGGAGAATGAACTGCTGAAAAAGACCTGCACCCCGTGCGTTCAGAGCGTGGTGGATATCCTTGAGGGTCTCTTGTGAAAAAGGCGGTAATCGCTTTTACTCTGATCGGGCAGTCCCGACCGAACAATTATCCGGTAAAAAAATGGGAGGGCTTCTGGCTCAGATCCTACGCCAGGGCTGTTACGTGCCTGAATCCAGCCGGATAATCGGCGGCAGGCGTTCTGTCCGTCAACTGAGCACATAGAACCCCAGGGCCTTGTCATAGGGGGGTGGATTGTAAAAAGTGCCATAGACATAGGTTTCATCCACTTCCAGGACACGGACCTGCCGCTTTATGACGGATCGCTTCAGGTCATCCAGGGCAAACTGGACATGCAGGAGATCCCGGGAAAAAATTTTTCCAGGTTCGTGAACCCGGAATCCGATGGCGGTCATCGAAATCCGCGCCACTTTGATGGAGACCCGGGTTTTCGTGGTTGAAGACAGAGCGTGCCCCATGAGGGAGACGGCCTTGCCGAATTTTTTGCTCACTTTTTCCTGAACGGGTTCTTCAGGGATTTCCCGTGCTACCAGGGGCTGGAGAGTTTCACTGATGTCGGGGATGGCTTCTGAAACCGGCGGGGTTCCGGCAGCAGGCAGTGCCTCTTCCAGCAGGGAAATCAGTTTCTCAATTCCATCGCTGCTCAGGGTGTGGTGGACCATGTGGATGTCGCCGGGGATCCGGGGATCTTCCCACTCGGCGGTCTGAACGGCCTGTTCGATTCTGTGCCGGCAGGTTTTCGCCTCGGCGGAACCGGTCTGGGGCAGCAGCAGCAGAAAAATGGTGTCACTGTAGCGGAAAAGGCTGTCATTCTTTCTTTTGGCCGCCTGTAGAACCCGGGCAAGGGTGTTGACGGCATCCTCCCATGCCGGCTGACCTCCTGACCGGATCAGCCGGTCAAGCTTCTCCATCCGGATGATCAGCATGGAAAAGGGGTCCCCGTAGCGGATCCTGAACTCGTTTCTCCGGCCCAGGGTCCGTTCGAAACTCCACCGGTTCAACACCCCGGTCAGGCTGTCCCTGGTGGCCAGCCGGGTCAGGTTTTGCGTATAATAGGACCGTTCAATGGCGATGGCCGCATATTCCGCAATCGAGGTGAACAATGCCAGATCCTTCTGTGTGAAAGGGGATTCCTCGATCCGGTTGATCAGCTCGATCACACCGAAAATCTTCTCCCCTGTTTTCAACGGGGCCCCGATCACGGAACGGGTCTGAAATCCGGTGAATGTATCTGCCCAGCTGCTGAAGCGGGGTTCCTTTGACACATCCTCCACCACCAGGGGCCGGCCTGTTTTCATGATATACCCGGCAATGCCTTCTCCTTTTGCCAGTGTGAGCCCCTGGAGGGTCTGCCGGTTCTCTCCGATCACGATGGAAAAAACAAGATCTTCGGATTTGTGGTTTTTCAGCAGTATGGACCAGTGGCGGGGCTTGAAAATCCGGCCGATCTGGTCCATGACGATGTCCAGCACCTCCTTGACACTCCGTGCCCTGGAAAAGGATTTGCCGAATTCCAGTTCCCGGCCCTGATCAGGGGACAAGGCATCGTCAGAGGTTTTAAGCTGGTTGAGGGACCCCATTTGAAAAAAATACCGGGTATTGATTTTGGAGAGGGCCAGATTCGCTGATAACAGATTCTTGTGCAGCTCTCCGGCCGTGGGGAACACAAAATCGTAATGGGCGGAAATGGATTCCATTTCCCGGTTCATGGCCATAATCGCATCGATGATGTCTGACTGGCCCAGTTCGATGTTCTCACTTACTTCCGGGACGAGCACGGGGGTATGGATAAAGTCAAAGGAGCCGATCCCCTGAGTCCAGCATAGAAAATCCGCCAGGGAGACCAAGGCAATCAGTGTTTTGCCGGTATCGGAAAATGCCTGCCCTCCAAACGGCTGATGGTGGTACCGGACCACGGCGGTCAGTTTCTCCGGGAGGGCCCACCGGTCACAAAACCAGGCCCCTACTTCGTCATGCCCCATGCCGACGGTCCGGGCTTCCGCCTCGATCACCCGGCCGGTGCCAATGGGCAGGTTTCGGATGAATGCGGCATAATCGACCCGTCCCTGAAGGAGCAGACAGAGTTTTCCCACATCGTGGAGCAGCCCGCCGATATAGGCTTCCTCCGGATCCGGGTAGTGGACGGCTTTGGCAATCTCATGGCTCAGCACGGCCACGGAAAGGATATGCCGCCAGAAAAAAAGGAGATCAAACGATTCAAACCGGTTGGTTTCAACCATCTGCCGGAACAGGGACATGCTCAGGGCCTGTTTCCGGAGTTGATCCATTCCCAGTAACACCACGGCGTCGGACAGCGTGGTGATGGTTCGGTTCAGGCCGTAGACCGGGGAATTGACTATCTTGAGCACCTGGACAGACAGCCCGGGGTCGGTTTCCAGGATTTTGGCCAGATCCTTCAGGGAAGCGGTGTCGTCCCGGGACATCTTGATCAGTTTGGCGGCTGCCTGGGGAAAACTGGGCAGGCGGCCGGTTTCCAGCCGAAGCACTTTCTGGAGGTCCGATTCCTCCGGCAGATTCAATCGTGTGTTCATAAGGGAAGAATTCCTTTTTTTCAACGCCCCCCCACCAGGTCGGACAGCCACAGGGTCAGGGGCGGATAAAAACAGATCAGGGCCAGGTCCACCAGCAGCACGATCAGAAACGGCAGCACCCGACGGCTTACCGCGCTGATGCGGTCCCCGGAGATGGAAGCGGACACGATCAGGCAGATGCCCATGGGCGGGGTCAGCATGCCGATGGCCAGGTTGGCCACCACGATCACCCCCAGCTGGATCAGGTCGATCCCCAGGGCCGGCAGCATGGCCGTGATCATGGGCACCAGCAGGATCAGGGCCGCCGTGGTCTCGACAAACACCCCGGCCGCCAGCAGCACCAGGTTCACCATCATGAGCAGCAGCACCGGGCTGTCGGTCCAGGTCAGAAGCACCCCGGCCAGGGCTGCCGGGATTTCTTCCATGGCCGCGATCCAGGAGAACACCGATGCCGTGGCAATGATGAACATCACCACGGACGCGGTGATGGAGGCCCCGGTGAAGATGGGCACCAGGTCCCTGACCCCGATCTGCCGGTACACGGCCATGGATACGGCCAGGGCATAGACCACGGCCACGGCCGCCGATTCCGTGGCCGTGAAAATGCCGGACAGGATTCCCCCCAGGATGATGACCGGGGCTCCCAGGGCCAGAAACGCCCGCTGGAACGTGGCCATCACCTTCGGCATTGAAAATGCGGCAGACGGGGCATACCCGTTTTTATTCGCCACCAGGGTGGACACGGCGATGAGGGACAGGCCGATGAGCAGGCCCGGCAGGATGCCGGCGGCAAACAGCCGGGAAATGCTGGCTCCGGTGAGAAACCCGAAGATGATCATGGGGATGGAGGGGGGAATCACCACGCCCAGAGACCCGCCCGAGGCCTGGACGGCGGCGGAAAAATCAGACGGATATCCGGACCGCTTCATGGCCGGGATCAGCACGGCCCCCACGGCGGCCGTGTCCGCGGCGGCCGACCCGGAAATCCCGGCAAAAAACATGGCCGACACAATGGACACGGCCGCCAGCCCGCCGGGCAGCCACCCGGTCAGGGCACTGGCAAAATCGATGAGCCGCTGGGAGATCCCGCCTTTCTCCATGATCGTGCCGGCATACATGAACAGCGGCACGGCCATGAGATGAAACGAGTCCGTGCCCGCCACCATGCGCTGCACCACCATCATCAGGGAAAACTCTCCCTGCACGGCAATGGCGGCCAGGGACGCCGTGCCGATGGCAATGGCAATGGGGGTGTTGATCACAAACAGAAAGAACAGGGTCAGGATCAGCAGCTCCGCGGTCATTTGATCTCCCGGGTCCTGCCGTCACTGTCCCGGCCCACCAGACGGCAGGTTGCGGCCAGGCAGTGCACCAGAAAAATGAGTCCGCTGACCGGCACCACGGCCATGATGATCCATTTGGCAACCCCTGTGGCCGGGAAAATCTGGAGCCGCACAAACCAGGCAAACTGCGTGCCGCTGACCACCATCACGGCAAACAGGATGGCCCCGGCCAGAAAGGAGAGCAGGGCGGCTGCCGTCCGCCACCGGTCCGGCAGCCGCCGCACCAGGCTGTCCACTCCGGGGTGGACTCCCTGGCAATAGGCCACGGTGGCGCCTAAAAACGACAGCCAGATCAGCAGGAACCGGGCCAGTTCCTCGGACCAGAACAGGGAATGGTTGAACCCGTACCGGCACACCACCTGGGCGGCCACCACCAGGGCCATGGCCATGCCCATGGCACATACCACCCTTTTGACCCGGCGGTTCAGGGCCTGGCTGATCCGGTCAAGGGCGGCCGGCATTCCCATGGCTTACTGCACCGCCGCCAGTATCCGGACCAGCAGGTCCTGGACCCGGGGATCCCGGTACAGGTCCAGGTCCCTGAGCCCGGCCACCCGTTCCCGGAAGGCATCGATATCCGGATCATCCACCACCTGCATGCCTTTTTCCCGGAGCAGGGCCAGCCGTCCCGCGTTTTTCTCCCGGTTGTCTTTTCGCTGAAATTTTGCCGCCTCCCGGGCCGCATCCGTGATCAGAGCCTGGTCCGGTGCCGCCAGGCCGTTGAACCAGTTGAGCGAGGCCACGTTGATGTGCGGGGAGTACACGTGCCGGGTCAGGGTCATGAATTTCTGGATTTCATAGAATTTATACACCTCCATCACCCAGAGCGGGTTTTCCTGGCCGTCGATCACCCCCTGTTCCAGTTCCGTGTAGATGGGCCAGGGCATGGGCGTGGGATTGGCGCCTAACGCCTGCCAGATGGCCTTGTGGAGGGCCGAGGACATCACCCGGATCTTGAGCCCTTTGACCTGGTCCGGCCCGGTTACCGGCCGTTTGCTGTTGGTGAGGTTCCGGAACCCGTTTTCCGAAAAGCACAGCCCCTTGAACCCGTAAGTTTCCAGGCTTTTCAGGATCTCATCCCCCAGGGGGCCGTCCAGGATCCGGTCGGCCTGGGCATGGTCCCTGAACAGGAACGGATAGTTGATCACCCGGACAATGGGATCAAACGTGTCAAACGGCCCGCCCGTGATCACCCCCATGTGGATGGTGCCCATCTGGATCTGCTGAAGGATTTCCGTTTCATTGCCGATGGAGGCGGAATGGTAGATTTTGACGGTGTACGCCCCGTTCGACCGGGCTTCCACCAGTTCCCTGAATTTTTCAGCCATGATGTTCTGGGCCGCCCCTGGCTTGGTCACCACGCCCAGTTTGATGGTAAACGGTTTGTCAGCCAGGGCCGTGGTGGATAGCACCAGCACCAGCATCAGGTGAATCAAACCGATTTTTTTCATACCGCCTCCTTTTTGCAACACACATCTCTGTTGTTTTCATGAATGGTCTTTTATTATATGATTCTGGAAAAAAATGGTAGGTTTCTCCCTGAAAAAAGGATAGTCATGAATCTGACATCTGGTTCCGTGATGATCGATCCGGCCCGGTGCACAGGCTGCGGTACCTGTATCCGCGTCTGTCCCTCGGACATTATCTCCCTGAAAAAACAAACAGCCTTTGCCGCGCCGGACACGAACGCGGCAAGGTGCCTGGTCTGCGGCCACTGCATGGCCGCCTGTCCGGAAAACGCCATCCATGTCCCGGCCCTGGACCCGGATCTGACCGCTTTCTCCTCCTTTGACCTGGACCCGGCCTGGCTGGCACCGGGCACGGGGATGGCCGCTTCAGACCTGGCCCGGCTCATCTGCTCCCGGCGGTCCTGCCGGAACTATAAGGAAATCCCCGTGACCAGAGAAACACTCCAGGACCTCATCCGGCTGGCCGTGTTCGCCCCTTCCGGCACCAATTCCCAGACCTGGACCTTTACCTGCCTCACCTCCCGGTCCGAAGTCCTGGTCCTGGGAAATGCCATCAAGGATTTTTTCAAGCGGCTGAACCGGAAAGCGGAAAATTTCCTGTTGCGAAAAGCCCTGGCCCTGGTGGGCGCCGGGACCCTGGACCACTATTACCGAAATTATTATGAATCGGTCAAAACCGCCATCGAACAGATGGAGACGGAAAATCGGGACCGGCTTTTCCACGGCGCGCCCGCGGTCATCCTCATCGGGTCGTCCCCCGGGGCTACCTGCCCCAAAGAGGATGCCCTGCTGGCCGCCGGCAACATCCTGCTGGGGGCCCACACCCTGGGCCTTGGCACCTGTCTTATCGGATATGTGGTGGCACCCATGGCCGCGGACCGGTCCATCCAGAAAAAACTGGGCATCCCGGAATCGGAAACCATTCACGCCGCCGTGGCCCTGGGCTATCCTAACGAGACCTATCTGCGCATCACCGGAAGAAAACGCCCGACGATCCGGATGATTTGATTCCCCGGTTGAAATCAGTAAAGGGAAACCCTATGTTTATGATATGACAACAGCGCCACAAGGAGATGGTTTTCCATGATAGACCAAAAAGAAGAAAATACCGCCGTTCTGGTGGTGGATGTCCAGGGGGATTTTACCCAGCTGATGGATGGCAGTCTGGCGGTGGAAGGTACGGGTCAGGACTATATTGATCAGGTGACCGCGGAAACCCGCCGCCTTAAATCCTCAGGCTTTCCGGTGTTTGCCACCCAGGACTGGCACCCGGCCGGCCATATCTCGTTTGTGACCCGGCATGAGGGCCATGCCCCCTTTGATGTCATCGACCTCAACGGCACGGATCAGATCCTTTGGCCCCCCCATTGTGTCCAGAACACCGCTAATGCGGAAGTGCTGGTGGACAACCGTCTGTTTGAAGCGATCGTGAAAAAAGGGATGGACCCAATGTATGACTCCTATTCCGGTTTTTTTGATGACGGCGGCCATGACACGGGCCTGGATGCCCTGCTCAAAACATATGACATCACAGATCTGATCATGTTCGGGCTGACCACGGATTACTGCGCCAGAGCGACGGCCATGGATGCCAGGTCCCTGGGATACGGGGTCCGACTCATCCGGGACCTGTGCCGGGGGGTGGCCCCGGACACCACCCGTAACGCCTTTGAAAAAATGGCTGAAGCCGGCGTGAAGATAGTGTGAATTCACTAAGGACCGGGATCCCCCTCTGCCGGATCAATGCCGCCTCTATTTCCCCAAAATGCTGCAAACGGCATACTGGGTAGACAACCATTTATTCATCGCTGATCCTGAACAGGTATTTTGTGGTTGCGGTAAACGATGGACACGTCTATAGTCTCTCAACAACAAGTTGCCGCCGATCACCCGTAAACAAAAGATCTGGAGCGATCCATGGATCCATTTCTGGACATACGCACGTTATCGTTACTCTGTGGCATTATATCGGCAAGCCTGATTCTCTGCCTGGCCTATACCTATAAATATCGGAGAACCTACCCCGGATTTTTTCTCTGGACACTGGCCTTTCTGTTCAATTTTGCAGGGTTTGTCCTCATAGGACTGCGAGGCATGCTTCCGGATTACATGACCGTTGTCCTGGCAAATGCCTGTATTGTCATCTGTTATGTATTCATCGCCCGGGGCATGAATGATTTTGCAGACAGTGAGCAACACAACAGCATAGATATCATTCCCGTTGTGGGTGTGATTCTGACCTTTTATTTTTTCAGTTATATTTTTCCAAGCGTAACGATTCGTATTATCATCATTTCTGGTGTGATGATGCTGATTTGTCTGCGCTGCCTGTATATTTCCCACAGAAAAATCGGAGTGTTGCTCAACAACAGCAATCTGCTGCTCTCAAGCGCGTTTTTATTCACCGCCCTGTGGTTATGCTCGAGAATTGTTTTGACCCTGATCTTTGAGGACAGGATCAGCGATTTTATGACAACGGGTATCATTCAAAGCGCATCCATTACCATCGCAACCGTCGGCAATCTGTTCATTGCATTTGGTCTTTTGAGTATCAACTCTCAGCGACTGGAAGCAGAGATTAACAATAAATCCATAGAATTAGCGGCATCGAACAGACAACTGCAGATAGAAATCGCTGAACGGCGTCAGACCCAAAAGCAATTGTCTGACAGCAAATCACTTCTGGATGCCACCGGACGTCTTGCTCGTGTCGGCGGCTGGGAACTGGATACAGAAACACTGGTGGTAAGCTGGACCGAAGAAACCTATCGCATTCACGAGGTCCCGTTGGACCACAAACCACCCCTGACCGAAGCGATTAACTTTTTCCACCCCGATGATCAGGCACTGGTTTCTCAAGCGGTTCAAAGGGCTCTGGAGCATGGTGAACCTTACGATATTGAGATGCGTCTCATCACCGCTGAAAACAATCATATCTGGACACGAAGCATCTGTCAGCCAGAGGTCGTCAACGGGAAAACCGTAAAGTTGAGAGGGGCATTTCAGGATATTACCGACCGCAAACAATCTGAAGCAGAGCGTGACCTAATGATCAAGGAGCTTCAAAAAGCGCTCAGGGAGATTAAAACCTTGAAAGGCATTGTCCCGATTTGCTCTCACTGTAAAAAAATACGGGACGATCAGGGCTACTGGAATCAGCTTGAAGAATATCTTCAGAAATATTCGGAGGCTGATTTCAGCCACGGTATCTGCCCGGCATGCGCTGAAAAACTATATCCGGATTTGAACCTGTATGAGTGATGGGCCTGTAACCGGTACCATTGGATGGGAATCGATCCGGCTGCCATCTGATACTTACCCCGAAACGGCCCTGTCCGGATGGGCGGCGTTCTTGGATTTTATCAAAGAATAGATGTGAATCCGGTCAAACAGACGGATGGGATCTGCCGGGGTGATATCCCCCCGGAACTGCCGGAGTCTGGCAATGATTTTTGACCGGCCGGTATCATCGGCCGGGGATGGACCAAACGGGTACTGACACAGGTCTGACAGATCATCAAAATCCGCCGGCACCTCAAAGACCTCCTGGCGGGTCAGGGCAAACCGGCTTTTTCGGATGGCGGATGCGGCAGATGCCAGGGCATCGGTTTCATCATCAAACAGGTGGAAAAACTGCTGGAATTCACCTCCGGCATCCGGTTCCAGAATGATCACCCGCCCTCCCGGGATCAGCACCCGTTGGGCCTCCATCAGGGCTTCGCAGCTGTTCTGGTGGTGCAGGGAGAGAACAAACAGCACCCTGTCAAAGGTGCTGCCGGGAAAGGGCAGATTCTGCCCGGAGCCAATGAAGAATTCGGCATGTCCGGGCTGTCTGCAGGCCCTGGCAATGGCTGCATGGTCCGGGTCAATGGCCAGATAGCGGCGGGGGGTGCGTGCCAGTTCCTGAGACAGGGTGCCTTCCCCGCATCCGATCTCCAGCACGATGCAACCGTCCATGGGGGTCAGCTGCTGGATCATGGTTTTCTGCCGGTTGTCTTTATCATAAATCATGGGTGGATGTCCGATATCATACCAGGCCGGTGAAAAACGCGATCATGAATCTGCCCAGAACCAGGGGGGCCGCCGTCAGAATCAGATTTATCATTGATCCTCCTTTTCATTGCCGGGTCCGTTAACTGTAACAGGTTTTCCGGTCAAAATACAGGTGTTGATGGACAGAAAAATCAAAGATCCGGTGAGGGCAGGAAAATGGTTGAAACATCGAAAAAAAGACGTATATTGAATTTTTTTTTGAATTATTTGAAGAATGGAATGTCAATGACAGTCAGACAACAAGACCATACCGCGAAGGCGGCATGTTAACCGCCTGGAAAGGGATCCCGGTCTTTGTGATCATGGGATTTTTTCTTCTGGGTCAGACGCCTGCCCCGGCCTTTTCCGGGGAAGTGCTGACCTTTCCCCAGGCCCTGGAGATGATGGTCACACGGAACGAGTCGGTATTGAGCGCGGCTTCCGAGGTGGAACAAAAAGAATATGAGGCAGACGCCGCCCGGGGATTGAATTTCCCCGAGGTGACACTCAGCAGCCAGTACGTCCGAATAGATGAATCCATTGACCTGGATCTGAATCCGATCAGGGACGTGATCCTGGCGCTGCATCCGGCTGTCCCCCCGGCAGCGGTCCCTTCGTTTCACGAAACGGTTCAGGAAGACACCTTTTTCAAGTCACAGCTGAACGTGACCTGGCCGGTGTTCACCGGCGGAAAGATTACTGCGGCTCAGAAAGCAGCGGATGCCGGAATCCGAGAATCAGCAGCAAAACTGGACCAGACCAGAGACACCCTGACCTCGGAACTGGTTAAATATTATTATGCTGTCCGGCTGGCCGATCAGGTGTATCAGATCCGCAAACAGGTCGTGGACGTCCTGGACCGGCATGTGTTTCAGGCCCGGCGGCTTCAGGAAGAAGGATTTATTGCCAGAACCGAGGTGCTGCATGCCCAGGTGGCCCGGGCCCGGGCTGAAAGGGAACGCAGGGCATCACAGCGTGACCTGGACCTGGCGAACATAGCGCTGGCCAACATTCTGGCTGCAGAGACACCGGTGGTTCCGGTGTCTCCGCTGTTCCTTGTGCCGTCCGTGGACCCGGAAGCCTCATTTATCAGACAGGCCCGGGAACACCATCCGGCCATCGCCCGGATCGAGGCCGTCAGGGACCGGGCCGTGGAAAACCTGAAAGCCGCCAGATCTGAACGCTATCCCACGGTATATCTTTTCGGTACCCGGGAGCTGTACGAAAATGATTTGACCGTTTTGGACCCGGCCTGGTCCATCGGTGCCGGGGTGAATGTCACCCTTTTTGACGGGGGGGCCAGGGCCGGTAAGATCGCGGCCGCACAAAAAATCGAGCACCAGGCGGAAATGATGAGACAGAAAATTGCCCGGGACCTGGAAACCCTGGTATCCTCAAGCTACCAGGAAATGATGAAAGCCAGGGAACAGTATGATTCCCTGCAGTCTTCGGTTGAGCTGGCCAAAGAAAATATCCGCGCCAGGAATCGGTCTTTTGAAGAAGGCCTGGCCACTTCACTGGATGTGGTCGATGCACAGCTTTCCCTGTCCGGGATCCGGGTGGAACGGCTGCTGGCGGCGTACAATTTTGACGTGGCACTTGCCCGGCTTCTGGAAGCTTGCGGCCGTGCAGCGGAATTCCCCCAATACCTGGCGGGAAACATGATGGAGGTAGAACGGTGAAACGCATGCGGACAATTGTGGAGCCGCTGATCGGTCTTGTCGTCTTGATCGGTATCGTCTGGGGCCTGACCCTGTATCTTGAGGAACCGGAAGTTCAGTACATCCAGGGAGAAGTCGAAGCCACCCAGGTCAATCTGGCGGTCAAGATCGCCGGGCGGGTGGCCGAGGTGTTTGTGAAAGAAGGGGAATCCGTTGAGAAGGGAACCAGCCTTCTGCAGCTGGACAGCCCGGAAATCACGGCCAGGCTTCGCCAGGCTTCCTCCGCAAGGGAAGCGGCGTCCGCCCGGAAGGACAAGGCGGACGCCGGTGCCAGGAGCCAGGAAGTGGACGCGGCCATGAATCTCTGGATACAGGCCCGGGAAGCGGCGGAACTGGCGGAAAAGACCTACCGGCGCATTAACCGCCTGTATGCGGACGGCATTGTTCCGGGGCAGCGGAAGGATGAAGCTGAAGCTAAGTGGAAAGCCGCCGAAGCCGCGGCGGCAGCCGCCCGTTCTCAGTATGACATGGCTTTGGAAGGAACCAGAAAAGAAGACCGGAAAGCCGCTTCAGCCATGGTTGACCAGGCCCGGGGAGCGGTTTCAGAAGTGGAGACTTATCTGGATGAAACCCGGTTGAGGACGCCCTTGAGCGGGGAAGTGATTCATCTGCTGGCAAATCCCGGGGAAGTGATCAATGCTGGCTATCCCGTGGTAACCATCCTGGATCTGGATGATATCTGGATTACGTTCAATATCCGGGAAGACCGCCTGGCGGGAATGGAGATGGGACGGGAGTTCACCGTCTCGGTCCCGGCGCTGGGCCACCGGAGGGTTCTGGTGGAAATCAGCTATATTGCCCCGCTTGGAGACTATGCCACCTGGAGATCCACCAGCGCATCCGGGGGATTCGATCTCAAGACGTTTGAAATCAGGGCCAGGCCCCTGGAACCTATTCAAGGTCTGCGGCCGGGCATGAGTGCTCTGGTTTCCCTGGAGGACCTTCCCGATGCCCGGCAGTAAAGGGAAAACCGGATTTCTGGCAGTATTTGTGCGGGAGCTTTCCCGTATCCGGCGCCACGCCCGCTATCCCCTGGCCATGGTCGTGTTCCCGCTGCTGTCGTTTGTCCTGGTCTGGGGCCTGTTTTCCGAGCAGTATCCCCATGAACTTCCGATCGCCGTGGTGGACCTGGATCACACGCACCTGTCACGGTCCCTGATCCGGGCTGTGGACGCATCCCCTGTGATCCGGGTCGCCTTTTGGGCAGGCGATCCCGCCGAGGCAAAAAATCGGATGCTCAAGGGAGATATCTATGCCTGGCTGCACATCCCTAAGGCCATGGAAAGGGATATTCTGGAAGGAAAGGGAAGGGAGGTCATCGGTTTCACCAACTCCCAGATGCTGCTTCCGGGAAGCATGATTTCCAGCAGCCTCCAGACGGTGGTCTCCACCCTGTCCGGCAAACTGAATGTCAGTTCCCGGATTCACCGGGGGGCCATGCCGGAACAGGCAATGACCCTTCTGGATCCGGTCAGCATGGACCGCCATGTCCTGTTCAATCCCCAGCTCAACTATATGTACTTTCTATCGGCCGCGCTCTGTCCCACCTTTCTGCAGATTTTTGTCCTGATGGTGACAGTGATGTCCCTGGGAAGTGAATTCAAAAACCGGACCGCGGAACAATGGCTTAAGACAGCCGGGGGAAGTGTCTGGTGGGCGGTCACTGGAAAACTGGCCGTCTATTGCCTGTGTTTCTGTCTGGTGGGACTGATCATGCTGGCAATCCAGTTTTTCGGTTTCGGGGTTCCTTTGCGGGGATCCGGAGCCGTCCTGACGGCCGGCACCCTGTTTTTGATCCTGGCTTACATGGCATGCGGCCTGATCCTGGTGTTTATCTTCCCCAGCCTGCGTATGGCCCTGAGTGCCGCCTCTTTTTTTTCCGGCAGTGCTTTCGCGTTTGTGGGCATTACCTTTCCGCTGGCAGGGATGCCGGCCCTGGGCAAAGCCTGGAGCTGCCTGCTTCCTTTGACCCATTACCTGCACCTGTTCCAGGAACAGACCCTGCGCCGGGCACCGATATCTGTGTCGGTCCCGGATCTGTTGATCATGCTTGTATTCGTTGGTATGGGCTACTGCCTGATTCCTTTGTTTAAACGCCACATGATCGACAGCCGTTACTGGGGAAAAGCATGATCCGACACCTGTTTCGCCATGTTTTCACGGAGCTGAACGCCATATTCAGGGACCCCGGGGTGTTGATCATCATGGTGGGGGCTGTGGTGTTCTACTCGTTTGTCTACCCGCTGCCCTATTCCAGCGAGGTGTTGAAACAGGTGCCGCTGTCCATCGTTGATTATGACCAGTCGTCACTCAGCCGGCAGCTGGCGAGAATGACCGATGCATCGGAATTGGTTCGGATCGTGTCCCGGGATCCGGACATGGCACCGGCCCGCCGCCGCGTTGAATCCGGGAACTCCAGCGGGATACTGGTGATCCCCGCCGGATTTGAAAAAGAGGTGCTAAAGGGCCGGAAAACAACGGTGTCCGCTTATGTGGATGCCACCTACTTCCTGGTTTACCGGCAGACCATGACCGGACTGGTCAGGACGGCCCGGACCCTGTCGGCCGGGATTGAAATCAGCCGGTTCAAGGCCCGGGGATGGTCCCACGAAAAAGCCCTCATCGACCGGTCGCCGCTCAACCTGGACACCCGGTCGCTGTTCAACCCCCACATGGGCTACGCCACCTATATCGTCCCGGCGGTTCTGCTCCTGCTCCTTCAGCAGACCATGCTGATCGGCATCGGCATGCTTTCCGGTACGCGCCGTGAAAAGCGGCAGGAAACAAAGGCGGTGATCCCGCTGGAAGGAAGCCCCATGGTCAGAATCCTGGGCCGGACCCTCGCCTGCATGGCCCTGTACCTGATTCATGTCTGTTTTTTTTACGGGGTCGTATACCGGATCTGGGATTTCCCGCTGCAGGTGGACATTCTTGACATGGTGGTGTTCCTTTTTCCGTTCCTGCTGTCCGTGGTCCTGATGGGGCAGTTTCTGGCCGCTTTCTTCAAAAGTCGGGAATCCTCCATCATCATGATCGTCTGGAGTTCGATGATTGCGGTGCTGATTTCCGGATTTTCATGGCCTGTGGAAACCATGCCTTCCTGGATCAGGGCGATTTCCATGCTGCTGCCCAGCACCTGGGGGATTTCAGGCGGCCTGCGAATGTCCCAGATGGGGGCCTCTTTCAGCCATGTCATGAACGAGTGGCTCGGCATGTGGGCCTTGAGCTTTTTTTATCTGCTCCTGGCATGGATCAGCACCCGGTTCCTGCCGGAACTTCCTGAAAACAATCAGGGTCAATCCCATGATCCTGCATAAACCAGAAAGGAGTTGTTGATGACCCCGTTGGATTCAGTTTTTATCAGAAGCCAGTTCCCCGCCTTTGAAGAACCATCACTGAAGGGGTGGGCATTTTTTGAAAATGCCGGCGGTTCCTACACCTGCCGCCGGGTGATCGATCTTCTGAACACGTATTACACCCGGACCAAGGTGCAGCCTTATTACAGCTATCCGGCATCCCGGCAGGCCGGGGCCGCCATGGATGAAGCCTACACCCGGCTGGCGGCCTGGCTCAACGTGGATGAAGTCGAAGTGCAGTTCGGTCCGTCCACCACCCAGAACCTGTATGTGCTGGCACACGCTTTTCGGGAGATGTGGGACAAAGGCGATGAAATCATTGTGTCGGCCCAGGATCACGAATCCAATGCCGGATTCTGGCGGCGTCTTGAAAAAACCGGGATCACGGTCAGGGAGTGGGGTGTGGATCCGGACACGGGCATGCTCGATCCGGCGGATCTGGACGGCCTGCTGTCTCCCGGAACCCGGCTGCTGGCCTTTCCCCATTGCTCCAACGTGGTGGGTCATGTCAACCCCGTGTCCGACATTGTCAGGAAAGCCCGGGCCGTAACGGATGTCTGCGTGGTGGTGGACGGTGTGGCATACGCTCCCCACGGCCTGCCGGATATCGGATCTCTGGGGGCCGATATTTATCTGTTTTCCCTTTACAAGACCTGGGGGCCTCATCTGGGACTGATGACCATCAAAAAACATGTCATGGATGCGTTGCCCAGCCAGGGTCATTTTTTCAACGCCCATCTCGATCGGAAAAAAATGATGCCGGCAGGGCCGGACCATGCCCAGATCGCCGCTGCCGCCGGGATAGCACTATACCTGGACGATGTGTATGACCATCATTTCTCTGAACCGGCTGATCCGGCTGAAAAAGGCAGGCAGCTCAAACAGCTGTTTCAGAAGCATGAAACCGCTCTGCTGAAGACCCTCATGGACTGGCTGAAGCAGCGCACCGATATCCGGATCATCGGCCCGGATGACCCTGTGCTTCGGGCCCCCACCGTATCCATTGTGCCGGAAAACCGGTCCATCGATGAGGTCTTTGCCGTCCTGACAGAGAAAAAGGTGATGGCCGGGCAGGGACATTTTTACGGGGTGCGTCCGCTTCTGGGCATGAACATCCCCATGGAAACAGGCGTGCTGCGGCTGTCATTTCTTCATTACACCACCGGGGAAGAGATACGGCAGCTCATTGACGCGCTTGCCGCGGCTCTGGATTGAAAATCAGTGATGAAAACAATAGTTTCTCTTTACCTGTGGTCAGTCGGTGCGGTTTTCTTTCTGTTGGCGTTCTGTATTCTGGCCGTGAGCCTGATGATCATGCCACGGGCCTTTACCTTTGGACTGGCCCGGCGGCTGTTTTCAATTCTGATCCGGATCATGGGCATCCGGCTGAAGGTGACGGGCGCAGAACACCTGGACCCTGGCCGGACCTACCTGCTCATGGGCAACCATGAGAGCCTGTTTGACCTGTTTGTCATCCCGGCCGCCATCCCTCTGACCTTCACGGGGGTGGAGGCGGCCCGTCATTTCCGAATTCCGGTGTGGGGATACCTGATCCGGAAATGGGGCTGTATCCCCATTGAACGGGGAAACCCGAAGCAGGCCATCAACAGCCTGGCACTGGCAAAACAGACCCTGGACAGCGGTCTTTCCATCGCCATCCTTCCCGAAGGCCACCGGACGCGAACCGGAAAACCGGGACCGTTCAAAAAAGGACCCTTCCATCTGGCCATGGCAGCAAAAGCCATTCTGGTGCCCTTTGGCATCAGCGGACTGTATGAATTTCAGCAGAAAGGGGGATTCATTATTACCCCGGGGGAGGTCATCGTCCGGATTGGGCGACCCATTCCTT
>NPIE01007715.1_pt1 | contig 17085 bp, 12 predicted proteins | sample 8637661 | NCBI WGS metagenome assembly NPIE01 (sample SAMN07420842, study PRJNA396082) | bioreactor metagenome | isolation source: sample BA12 brine-fed electro-methanogenic bioreactor BA | place: Japan: Kochi | collected 2016-12-09 | reverse complement strand
CCTGCCGCCGACACCTGTCAATCGAGCTACCGAACCCCCTCCCAGAAGTTGTCGAAGTTATCTCATGCTCGCTCCTTAATATCACTTTGCATCGCGAAGCTAGAGCTTCGTGTGCATGTTTCCCAAGCTGAAGCTTAGGAAACAGCGGGCAGCGGATTCCTTATTCAATTGGCTGTGATTGACTATCTTGGATAATCTAACCGCCGATAGTTTCATTAATATAGTCAAAATCAAAAAAACGTCGTTCTTGTCAATCTATTTTTACCGGTTTGATTAATATGAGGTATAATTGCAGCCTTAACTCCCCTCCGCGCCACGCGTCTTAAATTTACCCACAGGCTTTGCATGTCCAACGATGTTTCCTCTTTTCCAACTTTTCGTGAATTAACTCTAATCGAACCGGTGCTTAAAGCATTGGATGATGTCGGTTACGAATCCCCCTCCCCGATTCAAGCTCAAACCATTCCGCACTTAATGCAAGGCAAGGATGTTCTAGGCCAGGCGCAAACAGGCACCGGTAAGACCGCAGCTTTTGCTCTTCCGATATTATCTCGCCTCGACCTAAAAAAAACCGAACCGCAAGTTTTGGTTCTAGCCCCTACCCGCGAATTAGCCATACAAGTTGCCGAGGCCTTTCAGCGCTATGCCGCGCATTTAAAAGGTTTTCATGTATTGCCGATCTACGGCGGGCAAGACTACACGACACAACTTCGCCAGCTCAAACGCGGCCCGCATGTTATTGTCGGCACACCGGGACGGGTCATGGATCATATGCGTAAAGGCACGCTAAGGCTGGGTGAATTAAGCTGCTTGGTGCTCGACGAAGCCGACGAAATGCTACGAATGGGCTTTATAGACGATGTCGAATGGATTTTGGAACAAACCCCTAAACAACGCCAAATCGCGCTGTTTTCGGCAACGATGCCGGCACCCATACGCAAAATCGCGCAAACCTACTTACATGACCCCGAGGAAATCACGGTCAAGGTTCGCACGTCGACCGCCGAAACGATACGTCAACGCTACTGGCTAGTCAGCGGAGTCCATAAACTCGACGCACTTACCCGCATTTTGGAATCGGAAACCTTCGACGGCATCATTATTTTTGTCCGCACTAAAACCGCGACGGTCGAACTGGCCGAAAAACTCGAAGCACGCGGCTATTCAGCAGCGGCAATCAATGGCGATATGTCGCAAGTACTGCGCGAAAGAACAATCGCGCATTTGAAAAACGGTAAATTAGATATTCTAATTGCAACCGACGTGGCGGCGCGGGGCCTCGATGTCGAACGGATCAGCCACGTCATCAATTACGATATTCCCTACGATACCGAGGCCTATATTCACCGCATCGGCAGAACCGGCCGTGCCGGTCGAACCGGCGATGCGATATTGTTTGTCGCACCGCGTGAAAGAAGGCTGCTCAGTAATATCGAGAAAGCAACTCGTCAAAAAGTCGAAGAAATGGGACTGCCTTCGACTGAAATTATTAACAATAAAAGGATTGCCCGATTCAAACAACGTATAACCGATACACTGGCCGCGGAAGAATTGAGTTTTTTTATTCAATTAATGGAACAATACCAAAACGAACATAATGTATCGGCGATCGAAATTGCTGCAGCCCTGGCAAAGCAAGTCCAGGGCGAAACGCCGTTGCTGATGAAAAACCCACCAAAAAAAGAAACCGAACGCCGCGAACGAAAAGACTCGATAGACCGAGAATCCGGGACGGAACGCAAGAGCAAGCGTAAGGCAAATCCCGACATAGAAATGGAAACCTACCGTATCGAAGTCGGCAAAGCACATGGCGTAAAGCCCGGCAACATCGTCGGCGCTATCGCTAATGAGACAGGACTTGATGGGGATCATATCGCACGAATCAAAATCGAGGAAAACTACAGCACCGTTGAGCTTCCTGCCGGCATGCCCAAGGATATTTTTCAAGAATTGAAAAAAGTAAGGGTTGCCGGTCAGCAATTGAATATTTCCAGAATGGGCGAAACCTTGAAAAAAACTTTCAAGGCTAAAAAACGTGACGGTTCGGATAGCAAACGAAAAAAAGCCAAGGTTGGCAATTAACTCATTTGTCGGATAATCACTATCCGCATTATCCTAAAAAATCATTTGGTGCGCTTGGAATCCGTTCGTACTGAACCCTTCGACTAGGCTCAGGGCGAATGGAATTTAGAATACCAACTGATTTTTTTAGGCTTACCCGATATCAGCCAGCAATTTGAGTAATTTCGACGATCTTATGCCGTGGGATAGACTGTTCGGGGAACGCCGTAAAAAGGCCCGGTCAATTCTTCCAAAGACAAACTCCGCCCGCTTTTTCAATGGCCGCCAAGCGACGCTGATGTTCGGCAACCTCTTCGGCATCGCATTGGATCACTTTTAGCCTGGGACGATTGGAAGGCAGGCGAACAATGACCGACTCGACACCCCCTTCCTCTTCCGACGGGATTTCTTCATCCAACAATGAAGCCTGTCCGCCGGTCATCAATAGGTAGACATCCGCCAGAATTTCCGCATCCAAAAGCGCGCCATGCAAATCGCGATGACTGTTATCGATGCCATAACGCTTGCATAAAGCATCCAAACTATTGCGCTGTCCGGGATGTTTTTTTCTGGCAAACGTCAAGGTATCGAATACCGAGCTGTAATTCTCGACAACTCCGGTCCCATTATTCAATAAACCGAATTCATGATTTAAAAACCCGACATCGAATGGGGCGTTGTGAATGACCAATTCGGCATCGCGAATAAAATTAATGAAGTCTTCGACTATCGAGGAAAAAACCGGTTTATCGGCCAAAAACTCATTGGTTATTCCATGAACCTCGACCGCACCGGCATCGATTTCCCGTTCCGGATTGATGTAGACATGAAAATGGCGACCGCTTAGGCGACGATTCAATAATTCAACACAACCTATCTCAATGACACGATGCCCTTCTTGCGGATTAAGCCCTGTCGTTTCGGTATCCAGCACGATTTGCCGTATGGTCGGCTTACTCATCACACATAGCCCTCTAGACGAAAACATTGCCGAATGAAGTCCGCGATATCCTGAACTTCTTCAAGGCAGACCGAATGCGCCATCGGGTATTCTTTCCAGTCCACTGAATAGCCCATTGACGTCAATGCCTCGAAAGCCGCTCTGCCCGCTTCACGGGCAACGACATTATCGGACAAGCCGTGCGCCATCATTATCGGAAGCGATCGATTCGCCTCGGAAAGCACCGGAACGATTTCAGGCCATGTCGGTAAATAGCAAGAAAGCGCTAGGATACCCGCCAATCGATGCGGACATTTCAAACCGGCATCGAGCGCAATTACGCCACCTTGCGAAAACCCGGCCAGCAAGATATTTTCGGAAGACACGCCTCCTTCAATTTCCCTGTCTATCAATTTCAAGATCGACGCCGACGACTCGGCAATACCGGCCTTGTCAACTTGCCGTTCCAATGACATATCCATAATGTCATACCAAGCCCGCATCGCCATCCCGCCATTGATCGTAACCGGGCGCACAGGCGCATTAGGAAAACAAAAGCGAATACCCAAATCATCGGGCAATCCCAATTCCGGAACAATGCTCTCGAAGTCATGCCCATCGGCCCCCAAGCCATGCATCCAGATAATCGTATACCGATGCGGCGCTCTAGGAGCAATTTCAACCCAATCAATCTCATCCGTCATTTTTTAGATTCCTCGCCCATTCACCTTGCACCATTCATCTTTCATCTTCCATCTTCCATCTTTCACCTTTCCTAACCCAAGCCTCAAAATCCGCACTCGTCATCGGCCGAGAAAAATAATACCCTTGAAACACTCGACATCCCTTATTATACAGAAAGTCTCTTTGCTCCTCGGTTTCGACCCCTTCGGCAATGACATCGATTCCGAGATTATGAGCCATATTGATGATGGTCTCGATAATAATGGCATCGTTGAAATCGGTAGCAATATCTCTGACAAAACTCTTGTCGATTTTTAATTCGTCCAGCGGCAGTTGCTTGAGATAGGTCAATGACGAATACCCTGTCCCAAAATCGTCTATCGAGATTTTTACACCCAATTGTTTCAAGGCTCGCATTTTTTCGACCGTGTCATCGATATTATCGATCACAACGCCCTCGGTTAATTCGATAACGAAACGCGAAGCCGGAACCTCATATTGCCTTATCGCGTCAGCAATTTGATCGACAAAGTCTTGCTGACGAAATTGCTTGGAGCTGACATTGATCGAGATATGCTGGATGTCCAAGCCGTTATCGAGCCACTTTCGCATTTGCGCGCAAGACTCGCGAAAGACCCATATACCCAAAGGCACAATCAAACCCGCTTCTTCGGCAACCGGTATAAATTGGTCGGGAGCGATTAAACCTTTTTGCCCATGCTCCCAGCGAATCAAGGCTTCCGAACCGGAAACCCGCCCTAAACGATCGGTTTGCGGCTGGTAATACAAAATAAAATCCTGATTTTCGATAGCCGATCGCAACTCTTTCTCTAAAAACATTCGGGCATCGGCTGCTTCTTGAATGCTTTGATGAAAAAAGCTTATCGTATTTCGCCCTTTAGCCTTGGATTGATACATAGCCTTGTCGGCCTGTTGCAGAATCTGATTGGCCGTTTGACCACTATCCGGAAACAAAGCGATACCAATACTCGGCGAACAATGGTGTTCGAAATCTCCAAAAAAATATGGCCGATTTAGTACACACCTTATTTTTTCGGCAACATGTAATGCCTCATCGCTGGCCGCTTCGAGACTGCTTTTATTGGCATGAATTAATATAACGAATTCGTCTCCGCCCAGTCTTGACGGGATATCTTGTTCTCTGAGTGAATCCTTCAGACGACCCGCAACTTGAATCAACAACTCATCCCCGACATGATGACCCAATGAATCATTCAACACTTTGAATCGATCCAAATCGAGAAAAATAATAGACCCGAAAGTTCCTTGGCGTTTGCTCACAGCCAATTCGTTGGAAAGCTGATTGACCAGTAAACGGCGATTAGCCAGAGCTGTCAGCGGGTCATAAAAAGCAAGATCATGAATCTCGTTTTCCGCTTTCTTTTTCTCGGTAATATCATAAAAAATAGCGACAAAATGCGTCGTATCGCCTGTTTCATTCTTAACAGCCGTGATCGTTTGCCATGTCGGAATATTTTCTCCATTCTTGCGCCGATTCCAAATTTCGCCTTCGAATTTGCCAACCGTCAGCAAATTCCGCCAAAGCTCGTCATAAAAATCATCATAATGACGGTCGGATTGTAAAATCCGTGGAGTCCGCCCCACCACTTCATCGGCGCTAAAACCGGTAATTTCAGAAAAAGCATGGTTGACGCGTAAGATATTGCCGGCATTATCCGTAATTAAAATTCCCTCATGGGTTTCAAATGTCGTCGCGGCCAACCGTAACTGGCTTTCACTTTCCGCGAGGCTAGCATTGCTCCGCTTCAGTTCCAACGTTCGGTTTTTAACTTCTTCCTCCATCCTTAAGGTTCGCCCGGTCAACATCAATAAACCGATGCCGGTCAACCCTGTAAACAAAAAACCTCCTAACAACAACCACCAGACGCTCCACGATAAATGGTTATGAAAAAATTGCCCGGAAGGTTCGTAAAGTATATTCCAGACGCGATCCCCGACTTCAATTCTCTCCGCAATCTTTAAAGGCAAATCGATGACTTTATGAGTCGGCCTTTCTGGAAAATTGCTAAATAACATCGAGTCATGATCGGAGATTCGAATCAACAACTGCATATCCGGGAGGTTACTCAACACTATCGATACAAGATCGTCGATGCGAAACACCGTCGCGGCAACGCCCTTAAAATGCAGCCGCCTGGACTCGATGGTATCCACCGGTTGAAAGCGCTCATAAACCGGGGAATAAATAACGATACCGCTTTTGTCGGCATGACCGTCCTGCACCAATTTGAGCTTACCGGTAACCGCGGGAACCCCGCGATCTCTTGCGTTCTCGACCGCGCTTGATGCTATGGGGTTAACAAAAATATCGTAACCCAAAGCCTTCTCGTTGCCTTCTAACGGCTCAAGAAAAGTAATCGGCAAATAGCTCATGCGGGGGCCGGCTGAAACCATCCGCCCGAATTCGTCAGGCTCTCGTATTGCAAAGCCTTCATTTTGGGAATTTTCGAATCTATCCCGCTCTGATGCTGGCACATGAGCCATCCACTCCAACGCCACTAGACCGGGGTGCTTATCTAAAAGCGGAGCGGTAAAGATTTTAAAACCTTCTTTGGAAATGGGGTCGGCGCTATCGAATAAACCTTTTAGGATCTCATTGGTACCAATGTGGTCTTGAACCAAGACGCTGAAAGCATTATGGAACAACATCGCCTGTCGCTCGAAGACCGACTCGATTCTTAGAGACTCCTGCCGATTGGCATATTGAAAAACGCCAATGACCAACAGAACCAGTAAAACCAACGGATAGGCCACATAGTTGCGACGCACCCTCCATGAAGATCTTGGCTCGCCGATAAATGTCAGAACAAATGGTGTAAAAATCAACACGCCTATCGTATCGCCAATCCACCAAGTCCCCCAGCTCAACAAAATATCATCGCCGGTAATCACGCCGCGAATCCACAGCGCTGTAACTCCAACTGCCGGTGCTACCAAGCAGGCCAACGGTCCGCCTAGTAACATGAAGCGCAAGATGCGTCGATCTTCCGTTAATGAATCGCCGCTACCGACCCACCGCTCGATTAACGTAGCTCCGACCAATGCTTGAACACAGCAAGCCACACTGACGGCACTCCCGATCACCATGGAGCCAACAATCATTTCGACTGAAGAATGATCGAGAAAGGCATACACCTGTACAAACAAAGCGCCGAAAAAAACACCCGCCAGCACCCGAACCCGATAAACCAATATCAATGCTAGTGCGATACCCGAAGCGGGCCAAACCGGGCTCACGCCGCTCGGCGGAATTGCCAATAATGTGCCGAGACAACCGCCAACTATATAACTGAGCGAGGCAACTACATTGAGCACGACCGTGCTTCCATTAAAAAAACTTCCACCGGGAACAGTTTGAGAAGAGTCGGCGCGCTGAAACAAACTCATGCTCTCTTTAAAGAATCGATGCCTTGATTAGCCAGTCGGTCTGCCGTCTCATTACCTTGATCGCCGGAGTGTCCTTTAACCCAGACCCACTCGACCCGATGCCTAGCCATCGATGTGTCGAGACGCCGCCATAAATCGTCATTTTTTACCGGTTTTTTGGCAGCGGTCAACCAACCTCTTATTTTCCAATTCGGCATCCATTCGGTGATGCCTTGCAGTACATATTTCGAATCGGTAAATATCTTGACGGAACACGGACGGTTCAGTGCTTCAAACGCTTGAATCGCAGCCATTAGCTCCATTCGGTTATTCGTCGTTTGTGCTTCGCCGCCGAATAACTCCCTGGTCGACCCTTTATAACTTAGAAAGGCCCCCCAACCGCCAGGCCCGGGATTACCGCGACACGCACCATCGGTATAAATAATAACGGGCTCAGTCATCTTTCGTTAAACGCTGTGACGATTCAAAACCGTTCAAAATAGCCATACGTGGCTGTTTTACGGCTTTGGAATCCAAAGGAATAAGTGTGTATCGACGCTTGATTGCCCTGATTGCGTAGGCAGTGGCACGCAACGAGGATCTTTCAGACTTGGCATTCGCAGGATTTGAACGAACCGAATCGATACTTAAATCGGCAACCGATTTTGCTTCGAAATTAAGCAGCTTTAACCAATCCAGCACTCTTCTCTTACTGATAAAATGTCCGGTCCACGAATCCGCCATTTTTTTTTCCCAAAGATATTGATAGCGAACCCAAAAACTCCACGGATTAAAATTGATAATCAACACATGGCCTTCCGCTTTTAGTACCCGTTCGATTTCACGCATTGTTTGAAAACGGTTCGCATCGAATTCCAGCAAGTGAGGCAATAAAATCAGATCGACACTATCGCTAAGTATAGGCAAGCAATAAGCTTTAGCCTTAATTTTAAGCGCACCATCGCATCCTAGATTATTGGCATCTAAAATCGTAAACCCGTTATAAAGCGTGCAGTCAATAAATTGATCCTCCCAACCCAAACCGCCTATTTGCAGCACTTTTTGTTTACAACTGACCGTAATCGAACGCCGAATATATTCGGCTTCAACCTCTTGCAGCATTTTTCCTCTCGGCGTTTCATACCAGGAGAATAAAAAATCGCGCTTCATAAAAATAAGCTCAAAAAATTTAAATTACAGTGAATTATGATAAAAACGGGCTATACTACTCATTTCGTGCAATGAATTTAAAGATATAGATATGCCTAAGACTAATTCTAACAGGTCATTGACGCTTTTTTCGTTTTTGATTTTGACGCTCTCAGCTGGTTGTACTCAACAACCTACCAAAAGTTCACTTAGTATTAGCCAAAAACCACCGCTCGTTAAAAAAGATGATTACAAACCACGCCTAAATAAACTGAAATTCGCCAAGTCCAAAAAAAGCTTATTCAAATCTGGCAACCATACCATTTGGGAACGTTTGGTCTCGCTTTACGCACTGCCCGAAATCGAGAATGAAAGGATTGACAAGGAAATCAACTGGTTTCTTAAAAACCCGGAATACTTAGTACGCGTGCAAAAACGCGCCGAACCTTACCTGCATTTGATTTTAGAAGAAATTGAATCAAAAAATATCCCTGGTGAATTGGCCCTGTTACCGGTAGTCGAAAGCGCATTCCGGCCCGACGCCTACTCTCCAGCACATGCCTCAGGGCTTTGGCAATTCATTCCGGAAACCGGCCGCTTGTATGGCCTCAAACAAAATAATTGGTATGACGGACGCCGCGATGTTTATGCTTCCACTCAGGCGGCAACCAAATTCTTAAAAGACCTCGGCGATAATTTCGAGGGCGATTGGTTGCTCGCGCTGGCTTCTTATAACTGGGGCCGAGGCAATGTGCAAAAATCGATAGACAGAAATCTAGCCCAGGATTTACCTACCGATTACTGGTCATTGAAAATGCCCAACGAAACGTTTAACTATGTGCCGCGATTGTTGGCTGTTGCGAAAATTTTCGCTAACCCGGATCAATACAACATCCCGTTGTATGAGATCCCCGACCAGCCTTATTTCGAAGTCGTCGACTTGGACACGCAACTCGACTTACAAAAAGCCGCCGAACTCGCCCAAACCAGCGTCGACGAAATTAAACGCTTGAACCCGGCCTTCAAACGCAACGCTACCGCACCAAACGGCCCACACCGTTTATTGATACCAGTTGATCAAGTATCGATTTTCAAAGAAAACCTAGCCAAGCTTCCGGTTGCGCAACGCTATACTCAAGCATCCGTAAAGGTAGTAGCGGACAAAAGTCGCGTCAAAGCCGCCGCGAGTCGCAAAATTAAACATAAAATCCGCCCTGGTGAATCCTTGGGCTTAATCGCCCGGAAATACAAGACTTCAGTCGGCGCTATTCGCACAGCTAACCGCCTTGGCAAAACAGACCACATTCAATCGGGAAAATCACTGATCATTCCCGCAAGCGGAAAATCGTCCATTGCCGCCAAATCAGCGCCGACCACTGCAAAACCAATCATTTACACGGTCAAACCCGGCGATACTTTCTGGAAAATCTCCCGGCAATTTTCGGTTAGCACTCAAAAAATTTATCAGTGGAATAAGTTGAACGCAAATTCGAACTTAAGAGCCGGACAAAAGTTGACGATCCATAAAGGCTCACAAATCGTTGCTAAAGCTAACTCCTCTTCACAACCGATTAACTATACTGTCCAACCGGGTGATTCTCTGATGCAAATCTCGCGAAAATTTAAAGTCCCAGTTAGCGATTTGTTGAAATGGAACTCGACCAGCGTCGACAAGATTTTGAAGCCGGGTCAACAACTGAAAGTATTAGCCGACAAATCGACTTAAGATTTGGCCCCATTTAGCGAATAAAGGCAAGAGCAATTATATTGCCCTTGCCTTTTTTTATACATCCTTGTTTTGCAAGCGCGGAACCGCCGCCAATAATTCGCGGGTATAGGTATTTTTCGGATTCAGCAGTACCTGTTCGACTTCACCGTGCTCGACGATCTTGCCGCGATACATCACCGCCACCTCGTCGGCAATTTCCGCAACGACACCAAGATCATGCGTAATAAATAAATAACTCACGCCTTGTTCTTTCTGCAAATCCTTCAACAACTCGATTATTTGCGCCTGAACCGAAACATCCAACGCGCTAGTCGGTTCGTCGCAAACAATCATTTTTGGTTGCACCGCCAAGGCTCTGGCAATACAAATTCGCTGCCGTTGACCGCCTGAAAATTCATGCGGATAACGATGCGCACTATCAGGCGGCAAATCAACCCGTTCGAGCAACTCGACAACTCTCGCATATCTATCGACTGCACCAACCTTGGGATACAAGGCTCTAATTCCTTCATCGATAATCTCGCTAACCAACATTCTAGGATTCATCGACGAAAACGGATCTTGAAACACGATTTGAATATCGGCACGCTTGCGCCGCAAAGCTTCACCGGTCAGTTTATGTAATTCGATGCCGTCCATAACAACCCTTCCGGAATAAGCCGGAATCAAATTCAATAGCGCCTTGCCAAGCGTCGTCTTGCCGCAACCCGACTCGCCGACCAAGGCCAATGTCTTACCATGTTCAATTTCGAAGCCAACGCCATCGACTGCCCGAACATGGCCGACGACTCGCTTAAAGATCCCTTTTCTAATGGGATAATAGACCTTGAAATCATCGATCTTCAGTAGCGGGGGCTTTTGCTCTCTCTTATGACCGAGACAACTATCCATCGACGGCAAGGCATCAAGCAATTTTCGCGTATAAGGATGCGTGGGATTTTGAAATATCGAAGCGCTCCGACCAGTCTCGACGATTTTGCCATTTTGCATCACGGCAATGCGATCGGCCATCGTCGAAACCAATGCCAAATCATGACTGATCAACCATAACGCCATGCCGGTCTTATTTTGAATCGCCTTAAGGAGCGCCAAGATTTGCGCCTGAATCGTCACATCCAGCGCGGTCGTCGGTTCGTCGGCGATCAATAAATCGGGTTCGCCGGCTAAGGCAATCGCGATCATGACCCGCTGCCGCTGTCCCCCCGATAATTGATGCGGATATTCACCGACCCGCTTTTCAGGCTCCGGAATCTCAACCCGCGTCAATAATTCGATGACGCGTTGCCGAATCGCTTGTTTCGTCATCGAGAAATGTAATTTAAGCACTTCAGCAATTTGTTCACCGACCGTCATCACCGGATTAAGCGACGACATCGGATCCTGAAAGATCAGTGCAACACGCCGACCGCGAATTTTGCACAACTCATATTCGGCCTTGCGCAATAGATCGACGCCATTCAGGTTGATTTCATCAGCATTGACGCTTGCATTGACCGGCAATAACCGCAATACCGATAACGCAGTAATCGACTTGCCGGAACCCGATTCGCCAACGATTGCAAACGTTTCACCGGCATGCACCTCGAAGCCAATGGTATCGACCACCGGATTATCGGGGCCGAATTTGACTGTTAGATTTTTAACTTCAAGAACGGGGCTTCGGTTCATCCCATGCGCCTCGGATCGAATGCGTCCCTGACCGAATCGGCGAACAGATTCGCGGCAAGTACCAGCGTAAACATAAATAGGAACGATGCCGCCAACGACCACCAAACCACCGGTTCGCGCGCCATTTCAAGCCGGGCACCGTTAATCATATTACCCCAACTATGCGTGGTCGGATCGACACCGATATTGATATACGACAAGACCGCCTCAGCCAACACCAAAGAACTAAAATCGAGCACGACCGAAATCAATACGATATGCATCACGTTCGGCAGAATATGCCGGAATAATATAATTCTTCGTCTGACACCAAGCGCCGAAGCCGCCTGCACATACTCCATCTCGCGAAGTTTCAGCGTTTCGGCGCGCAGCATACGGCATAGCCCCGTCCAATTGGTCACACCCAAAATTATGCATAAAAACAGTAGCCTCATATCGGCGCGAACGATCAAGCTCGTGAACTGTTCTTCATTTTTCGCCATATAGACTTGCACGACCAGAATCGAGGCGGCAATCAACAATACACTCGGAATCGAATTGAGGGTCGTGTACAAATATTGAATCGTATCATCGACCCATCCTCGGAAAAAACCCGCGAGAATACCAAACACGATTGCCAGCGGCAGCATAATCAGCGTCGTCAGCGTCCCGATAACAAGCCCGGTTCTAATGCTTTTAATCGCCTGGTATAACACATCCTCACCAACTTTATCGGTGCCTAAAACGTGATAATAGGAAGACAACTCAAGCAATGTACCGCACACCGTCACGATCCAAAAGACGGTCCAAGCAACAGCCTTGACTGAAGCTTGACTTATTAAAGCATTTTGCCGACGCCGAAGCCTTTGCACCAATAAGACAAGCACGATAGCCGCAGGAATTGCGCTTTTAATGAATCCGATAGAGGCCTTCATTAAAACATCGTAGAACAACTCGGATTCCGGATCATCCAAATGAGCCCCGCCGTATTGCAACCGCGGGTAAGCCCATACCGGACTGCCATCTTCGAGCACCATTAACTCCTTGCCGAAAAGATGGGCAGCAAATGGTGCCGAATAGGTCTTTTCGCCATGCAAACGAATCGGCGACAGCCATTGATCCAAAACACTGACGATTTCATTGGAATCCTTCGAATGAAAATGCATCGAGTCGAGCAAACCCACCGCCACGAAAAATAGCAGCACCGTCAGCGATACCATGCCGGTCTTACTCGTGCCTATTTGCCTTAACGGCCGGCTCATTCGAGGGTTGCGCAGCATATAAACCGACAATACGATCATGCCGAGCAGCAACACAAAAATAAGCGCATCGGTCCATAAAACAACCATTATGACAACCTGACTCTAGGGTCTACTAAAGTATAAGAAATATCGGTCAATAACAGCCCAACGATATAAAGCACCGAGCCAAGAAAGACCATTGACCGGACAATCGCGAAATCCTGACTGTTAATCGCATCGATCGTATAACTACCCAGGCCAGGAATACTGAAAAACGACTCCATGATCAAGCTTCCCATAAATAACAACGGCAGCACCACGACCACGCCGGTCAAAATAGGTATCATTGCGTTTTTTAACACATGCCGGAATAACACTTGGGTCTCGGACAAGCCTTTGGCCCTAGCGGTTCGCACATAGTCCTTTTCGACCTCCTCCAAAAACAGCGTTCTGTACCATCTCGCCCCGGAACCGATGCCGGAGATCACACCGATGACTATCGGTAGCACTATGAACTTCAACGCTTGAAAGCCCCCATCGTAGCCGGAAATCGGCACCAGCTTCAGCACCTTGCCGATAAAAAATTGTCCGCCGATGATATAAAACAATGACGATACCGACATCAACACGACACAAAGCACAATACCGCCGAATTCAAGATAAGATCGGCGAAACAAAACCATCAGCAAAGCGACGCAAATATTCGTGATCAGACCCAGCAATAAAGTCGGCAATGCCACTGCCAAACTGGGCCACATCCGCTGCTTGATATCGGCACCGATATTACGCCGATCACTGTCGGAAATTCCGAAATCGAACCAAAACAAACCGGCCGATTTTTGAAAAAAAATCGTTTCGGTGATCTTGCTTGTACCGCTAGCCTCAGCGTTCCACAACAACGGCAAATGATAACCTCGCTGCTGCTTCCAGTTCTCGACGGCTTGCTCGGTGACGTGCTTGTGCCCGAGTTGCATACGCGCCATATCTTCGGGGCTGTTTACGACGAAAAACAACACAAACGTCAGAATGTTTACGCCCAGCAATAGCGGAAATGCATATAAAATTCGTCGGATGATATATTGAATCATCGCTAGGTCTCCAAAACCTTGTAAATCAATAAAGACTAATGAGCAATCGCTCTAATTTTCCGGCGATAAGCGAGTACTGCCGGAACAATCAAGACCGCTAACAACAATAAAACGAGCACAATAGGCCAGAAAACCGGCTGATTCCACTGCTGTCTTTTTTCGGTACGGATGGCTGTATCGATGCGAACGTACTTTAGACGATTATTCGCCATTAAATTCGGCTTCACATTTTTATACCACTGGTGATAAAGAATGAAATCTTTCGGGTAAAAGCCGAATAACCACGGCACATCATAACGAACTTGTTCTTGTAATTTCTGAATCAAGCGAAAACGCTCATCCGTGTTATCCATATTACGCATTTTTTCGAATATGCGATCGAACTCCGGATTTTGGTAATTGCCGGTATTTTCGCCGCCGAATTGCACTTTTCCGTTTGGTCCATAAAGCAGAAAAAAGAAATTCTCCGGATCTGGGTAATCGGCATTCCAACCCCACATATAAATTTGCGCATTGCCGGCACGCATTTTTTGTTGAAAACGATTGTAATCGGTCCCACGTATGACCAACTTAATCCCTAATTGTCTAAATTGCTTGCGAAACCAGTTCAATCTAGACCGATCATCGATACCCGACGAGGTCGTGTCGAAATACAGAATCAAGGGTTGGCCGGTTTTGGGGTCTATCCCCCCGGGGTATCCGGCCTCAACCATTAATTGACGAGCCGCCTCAATACTCTTTCGCTTTGGCCTGCCGTCCACCCAATCGTAAACATAGCGATTGAGCCCTTCCTGCCCTTCTGCGTAGCCGAATATACCCGGCGGCAAAACGCCCTGTGCGGCTTCGCCGCGACCATTCATGAATATCGAAATAAATTCCTCATAGTCGACCGCGATAGCGATCGCTTGGCGTAACTTTCTAGCCTCATCGGACAAACCACCGACTAGGCTATCCAGCATATTGAAGCCCATATAATAAATTGCGGTCACCGTCGATGTTTTCAATTGAATGCCTTTTTCTTCCATCGAGCGGGTCAAACCCACTTCGCCGCTGCCGGAAAATTGCACGGCTTGGTCGAAACTATCGGAGGCGATGCCGGATGCATCATAGTAACCTTGCAGGAATTTTTGCCAGTAGGGAATCGTTTCCTTTTCCAGCGTAAACACGACTTTATCGATAAAAGGCAAGGCCTTGCCGGCATCTTCGAGCAAGCCTTGCTCTCGGTCTTCCGGTTCACCTTCGTCGGGATAGGCTTCGAAACGAAAATTGGGGTTTTTTTCCAGCACCATGCGCCGATTCGGATTATTTTCCGCCAATAAAAAAGGTCCGGTACCGATCGGATACCAATCGAGCGTGATGTTTTTTTCGATCAAACCATTCTGATGATAAAAAACATCGGCTTCCCAAGGCATCGGCGCGAAAAACGGCATTGCCAACCAATAACTGAATTGCGGATACTTTCCGTTGATTCGAATTTTGTAACGGTACTTGCCCAACGCTTCCACACCGGATAGTTTCCGCTGCATTAATTCACCGATTTCGACGTCTCGGGTAGCCTCATAAAACTCATCGAACCCGACAATATACTGCTTCATTAATTCAGCGATCGGAGATTGAATCTTCGAATAAGCCAGGCGTTTGATTTGATAAACATAATCTTCAGCCACCAACTCCCGGGTCGCTAACTGATCGAAATCAGCCAACGCGGTTATGTGCGCTATCTCCGAATCACTCAATGCATGATATCGATACGTTCCGTCACTGTTTTTGGCAAACGCCGGATGCGGCTGATAACGAATTCCCGGCTTGATTTCAATCAGATAATCGGTAAAGGAAATATGCGCTTCCGCAGCGTTTTCAGGTAACGGGTTGCCTTCGACATCAAGATAGACGACTTCCGGCATTTGCATCGCGGTCAACGGTACCAATTCATAAGGCCTTTTGAGGTAGTGATATTGAAATGGCGGCTCATAAATCTGTCCGAGAAACGTATATTCGTTGGCGCTATAGGAAATCGCCGGGTCCAGATGCTTCGGCCGCTCGGTAAATGCAGAATAAAGCACGGCCAAATCAGCGTCTTTTTTGGAATAAGGATTATTTAATTGCGAGATATCGCAAGCACTTAAGAATATGGCAAACGCCGACAAAACTGCTTTTACACCGATAGTTTTAGATTTTATGTTCATCAGCAGCGTATTCATCCACAAAAGGCTGGACATCAAATTAACGGTTAGAGATACTTTGCTTTATTCTAACAATAAACCAATGGAGAGATCATATGGGTTTCATGCAAGGCAAACGTGTCTTGATTGTCGGCTTGGCCAGCAACCGCTCAATCGCTTGGGGTATTGCCAAGGCAATGCACCGTGAAGGTGCCGAACTGGCATTTACGTTCCAAAACGACAAATTGCAAGAACGTGTCGTCAAAATGGCCGCCGAGTGCGGCTCCAATATCACTATCGAATGCGATGTCAGCAATGACGACCATATTGAAGGCGTATTCAAGGAACTGGGCAAGCATTGGGATGGATTGGACTGCATCGTGCATTCGGTGGCTTATGCGCCTAGAGAAGCGCTGGACGGCGATTATGTCGAAGCCACGACCCGAGAGAATTTTCAAATCGCTCACGATATCAGCTCTTACAGCTTTACCGCATTGGCTAAAGCGGGCCGACCGATGATGAAAGGACGCAACGGCGCCTTGTTAACGCTAAGCTATCTAGGCGCCGAACGCGCGATCCCGAATTACAATGTCATGGGTGTCGCCAAAGCCAGCCTGGAAGCCAATGTCCGCTATATGGCCGTAGCCTTAGGCGCCGAAGGCACCCGTGTCAACGCGGTTTCAGCCGGCCCCATTAGAACACTAGCCGCTTCCGGCATCAACAATTTTAAGGCGATGCTGAGTAAAGCGGCCGATACGTCTCCTTTGAAAAAGAATGTCACCATTGAAGAAGTCGGCAACGCAGCGGCATTTTTATGTTCGGACCTGGCTTCCGGCATCACCGGAGAAATCACCTATGTTGACGCAGGCTATAACATAGCGGGTTTAGCTGCATCCTAATTCTTTCCAAGAATAACGCAGTCAAAAAAGGGAGCTTTAAGCTCCCTTTTTTGACTGTGAAAGTATGCGAACCGAAG
>NPIE01004396.1_pt2 | contig 17090 bp, 13 predicted proteins | sample 8637661 | NCBI WGS metagenome assembly NPIE01 (sample SAMN07420842, study PRJNA396082) | bioreactor metagenome | isolation source: sample BA12 brine-fed electro-methanogenic bioreactor BA | place: Japan: Kochi | collected 2016-12-09 | reverse complement strand
AAATTTTCTTGCGCGCCTCGATCTTGAACGAAATTCCTGATTTCTCAAGCTCCCCTGATGAGATATCGACCCGATACGGGCCGGTTGTTGGAATAACCTAGGAAACTACTCTGAAATCAGGATTTCCGGCAAGTTTTTTTTGTCGCCATGTACGCGCTCTCCACCACTGTCCGCTCCTGAGAGAAATCTTCATTCATCATGGTTCTTTACCTATCAAAGCAGTTTGCTTTCCGGCTATGATACCGTATAATAAGACTGCAACCGCTTCACTGTCGCCCGGTTCGCCCCCGCTCACGATCAACAAGGAGGATACCCATGTATATCGGCCGGATCATGCATACCGATCTGATCACCGTCTCACCGGAAGCGAGTCTCGTTGAGGCGCGCAAACTGATCGAAGAGAAGAAAATCGACCACTTGCTCGTGGTCAACGCCAAGGGCAGATTGGTCGGCCTGCTGTCCGACCGCGATCTGAGACAACACTGGGCATCACCGGCGACCACACTGAGCACCCATGAACTCGGCTACTTGCTCGACAAGATCCTGGTCAAGATGATCATGATCAAGACCATCGTCACGGTAACTCCGGAAACGACCATTGAACGGGCCGCTCTGATCATGAAGGACAACAATATCAATTCGCTGCCGGTCATGGACGGCGACGAACTGGTCGGCATCGTCACCAGCACCGACGTGATGCACGTCCTGCTCGAGGCCATCGGCATGAACGAGGAATCGGTGCGCATCAGTGTCCTGGTCCAAGATCGCATCGGCACCATCGCCGAGGTCAGCGCCATCCTGCGGGATCTCGACATCAACATCCAGAGCCTGGTGACCTGGCCGCTGCGCAATCACCCGGGCGTTCACCAGATGATCATCAGGATCCCAGGAGATGACGGCGCCCGCGCGGTGTCGGCCCTGAATCGCCATCATTACAAGGTGATGACCCGCTACATGAAGGATATAACCCCTTATCTGCCCAAGCTTTCCTGAACACCTCCTCACCACGGCAGCACCCCCGTTCGGCAGCCGGGCCTGTCGGCCCGGCGTCCATGGGCCGCTCTGTCCACACCGGCCGGCGGGTCATCGGCACCTTTTCCCCTTCGGTGGTTCCGACATTGTCGAAACGGACCCTTTCCGCTGTTTTACCGCTATGTCAACGAAGAGCGCAAAGAGGCACGCACGGAGAAATGATCGCCGTCCAATAGGGCCGCCTCGACCTGGTCGATCCGCGCGATTACCAAGTCGGCCGTGGCAAAATCATGCCCCCTCGAATAGGCACTCGGCACGGCAACCACCTGCAAACCGGCACTTTTGGCGGCCTGCACTCCTGATTCAGAATCCTCGAAGGCCAGGCACCGGTCAGGCGGCAGGTCGAGCATCCGGCAGGCCTGCTGATAAATATCCGGGGCCGGTTTTTTCCTGACAGCCATATCCCCGCCCACCACCACCTCGAAATAGCGATCCAATGCGTGTATCTGCAGGATCTTCCGCAACTCGAGCAGGTGCGAGGAAGACGCCACCGCCAGCCGGCACCGCTCGCCGAAACGCTGCAAGACCGTCCGCACCCCCGGCAGCACGGTGAGTTGCGGGATCATTTCCAGATAGCGAACCTGCTTGCGACGCACCAGTTCGGCGACATCGATTTCAAGCGACGCCGCGGCGATAAAATCCTCGGCAACTTTTTCGTTACTGTTACCGACGTAGACAAGGAACTGCTCCCAGGAAAAGGACGGGACACCATGGTCGGCCAGGGTCTGCTGCCACGCCAGGTGATGAAGCGGCTCCGAATCGACCAGTGTACCGTCCATATCGAAAATCACTGCCTCTATCATTCCGGCCCGCTCCACATCGCTCCGACAGCTGTGCATGGTTTGTCTCCGTCTACTTCACGTGTCATGTATCCGCTGCCTGTTTGTCGTATTGATCTTTGTACCGCCTCCAGGACGACGAGACAGGGTCAGTCCGCGCAACTCCCCTTTACGGCTGTTTGGCATCGTTGTTCGATGGCGGCGATCAATCGGTCAATCTCGGGAATATTGATGTCTCGCTGAGGAAAAGGAATCTCAATCCCTGCACGTTTGAGCCCTGCATAAATGGTGAAAAGCAGATCGGATTTAACACTGAGAATTTCATCGATTTCCCGAAGGAAGCACCGCAATTCGAAATCAAGGGAACTTTCGCCCAGGCCGACAAAAAGTACCGTCACCGACGATGTGGTGTCGACCGATTTGTGTGCTTTTGCCGCGTCGAGAAGGATCTCTCGGGTTTTTTCAAGGTCACTGCCGTAAGCAACACCCACCGGAACGATCAAGCGCCCGGTCTGGCTGGACAAAGTCATGTTTTTGACGGTGCCGCTGATCAGGTCGGAGTTAGGCAGTACGACATCGTGCCTATCGAAGGTTTCGATACGGGTCGAACGTACCGAAATCTTGCGAACAATGCCTGAGTAACCGGATACCTCTATCCAGTCGCCCTCTTTGATCGGACGTTCAACCAACAGAATGATGCCGGAGACAAAATTAGAGACGATGGTCTGCAGACCAAAACCGATGCCTACCGACAACGCGCCCGCCACCACCGCCAGATTAGAAAGGTTCAGCCCCGCCGCGGAGACGGCAAATAAGGCGGTCAGTGTCAGCCCGAAATAACCGACACCGGTCACAAGAGCAGTTTGCGCTCCCCTGTCGAGCCTGGTTCGTGGGAGGACAGAAACACGGAGCAATCGCTGGAGCCATCTGGTGAAAAACACGCCGATGGTAAAAACGATCACCAGGGTTAATGCCATGTCGAGCGAAAGGCGTATCTCGCCGAGTTGCACCCCATTGGTCAGCAACCGCCAGACCTCGCGCAGTTCGGCAATACTCGCACCCCAGGCCAGAGCCAACAGTGGCATAAAGAAGATAAACAGCAGGCAAATAACGCAGACAGGCAGCAACGAAAGCGGTTTTTGTTCACCAGCTTGTCCGGTTACCAGGATGGCCTCCAGGATGTTCACTGCAACGTTATAGAGCAGTAAAGCGAGTCCGAGCAACATGACGGTCAGAACAATCGAGTCGACCGCCTCCTGGGAAAGCTTTACAAAACCAAGCAGCAAAAAAAACGGGATAACCAAGGCCGCCCACTGCATCACGCGCGACAACAGCTTTAAGAATCCGGCCTCATGCGTTGTCCTTTGACCGTCACCGGTTATTCTGGTACAACTGCCATCTGTTTCATCCTCTCCCGCTTGAAAGAGACGCCCCATCTGCCATAACAGCAAACAGGAGCAGAGGATCAGCGGAGTTACCAGCACCGCGATGGTTGCTTCGGCAAAGAGATGGTTTCGCAACACGGTCTCGATGAGCACTTCCAGGGCCAGCACAATCCCGAGGCCCAGGCACAGCCGGAAGCCGATCCGAGCATGTTCATCCGCCAGGTGGAGAAGACGCTCTTCACGGCTGGTCGGTGAAAAGATGGTGTGGCCCAACCAGAACGCGACGACCAGGATGGATGCAACAACCGGCAGAACCTTGGTTATCGCCATTAGCGGGTGAACATTTACCTGGATCAGTTTAACAATCAGCAGCAGTGAAGCGGCACCGATAGCCGGCAATGCAAGCCGGGAGAAATTTCTGAGCGCCACCACCAGCCAACGGTGCCATCTCGTTCGACCGGCAGTGGAGGCGAACTTCAGACGACGCAAAAGCAGCGGTTGGCCAACCAGCAACACCATCAGGCCGAATCCCCCAAGAACCAGAATGGTCGGGATATTTTCTTTCAGCCGAGCCATCTCATCCGGCTCATCCAGGGTGCTTTTGAGTTGCTGGAAAACAATGTCCCCATAGAGCGCGAGATCTGCTCCCGCAGTAGGCCATGTTGTCGGCAACACGGGAGATGGAAACCTGTGAAGGAGCACCGAGGTTTGTTGTTCTCGAATCCGCCGGTCAACTTCGCGAATCAACACCTCAGATTGCTGTAAAACTTCTTTTGCCGTGCGGATGGGCTCCTCCGCCTCGTTCAAGGCCTCGCGAAGAGTGGCTCTACGGCTGGCAATCTCCTCGGATTCGCTCAGTCCTTCTCCCGGAGGCGGGCCCAGCGTCTCGAGTTGTGCCCGGATGGTCAGCCCCTCGACGCTCCCCGCTTCGATAATTGCCGTTGCTTCTTCACGCAGACTGGCGAGCCGTTCGCGAGTTTTTCTCAATGTCGCAAGAGAACTGCTCTCTGACTTGAGAATTTCTTGTGCCTTCTGAATGAGGGGCGCACCGCTCTCTGTGTCGTCACCTGCCGTTTCAGACGTTTGAACAACGCCTGAACCGGCAATAAGCACGAGGAAAACAACGCCCAGGACAACAAGCAGATGGCGCCGGAATAGCCAGGGGATGGCCGGACTGATTCGTATCACGGTAATAAAAGACCCTCGTCGGAAAGATTAACAGATTGGAGCAGCATCCGATTGCTGAACTGGTCGACACGCGACACCATTCGAAGCTCCTGTCGCAGCCCGCTCTTTTCAGAACGGCACCGCAACCTGTTGAAAGGCCGTGCTGCTTGACGGCCTGCTCAGACGACATAGCATTAGGTGCTGGGTGGGGGATCGTAGCTCTTAATCCCGAGCGCCCATTTCTTTATTGCTTTTTCAAGATGTTGCCGCCTTGCCCGCATACTGCCCAGAAATGATAATGAGTACCATATTTCTTGTCACGATAATTCCTGGCGACGATTTGTATTTCATGAACACGATGAAACAGGACCGCCATCTCATGGCGAACCATGTTCTTATTGCTGTTGACAGCCTTTCATCAAACCAATTATTGTTGCGCTTCATTATCCCTTAACACGTATCAACAAAGAGGAAGCACATGTGGAAATCAGTAGCAGCCGCTCCGGCGGACTCTATCCTCGGACTCACCGAGGCCTTCAGAAACGACGGTAATCCCAACAAAGTTAATCTCGGCGTCGGCGTCTATATGGACGATACCGGCACGACGCCGATCCTGAACTGTGTCAAGAATGCCGAACGCATCATGCTCGGCGTTGAAAACAGCAAGAGCTACCTGCCGATCTCCGGCGACCCCGAATACGGCCGCCAGGTCCAGCGTCTGATCTTCGGCGCAGGCAGTGAGGTTATCAGCAGCGACCGGGCAGCCACTGCGCATTCACCGGGCGGCACCGGTGCCCTGCGCATCGGAGGGGAATTGATCAAACGGTTCCGGCCCCAGGCAACGACCTGGGTCAGCTCGCCGACCTGGGCCAATCACCAGGGGATTTTCACCGCCGCCGGCTTCCCGATCAAACAATACCCTTACTACAACGCCGAAACCAAGGGGTTGCGGTTCGACGAACTGCTGTCGACCCTGCGCAGCATCCCGGCCGGTGACGTCGTCCTGTTGCACGCCTGTTGCCACAACCCGAGCGGCGTCGATCTCGATGGCGACCAGTGGCGAGAGATTGCCGCAATCGCTGAAAGCAAAGGTTGGCTGCCGTTTCTCGATTTCGCCTACCAGGGGATCGGCGCCGGCATCGAGGAGGACCGCAGGGCGGTGACTGAGTTCGCTGCCCGGGGTATCGATTTTTTCGTCGCCAGCTCCTTTTCCAAGAACTTTGGGCTCTACAACGAGCGTACCGGCGCAATCACGGTAATATCGTCGAACAGCCGGGAAAAGGACGTAGCACTCAGTCACCTGAAATCAACGGTGCGCGTCTGTTATTCCAACCCGCCGGCGCACGGCGGGTTGATCGTCAAGACCATCCTCTCCGAGCCGACGCTTGAAGCCACCTGGCGTCAGGAACTGGCCGCGATGTGCGGCCGCATCGTCGAGATGCGCCGCGCCCTGGTCGACGGACTGGCCGCCCGCGGCATTTCCCAGGACTTTTCATATATAACGAGACAGCGGGGAATGTTCTCGTTCAGCGGCCTGACCGACGAAACCGTCGCCTGGCTCAGGGAAAACAAGGCCGTCTACGTGGTCGGCGGCGGCCGCATCAACGTTGCCGGACTGACGAGCGCGAACATCGATTACGTCTGCGATTCTATCGCCGAGGCGTTGGCGTAGCGCGAGGACAGGTGGGTGGAAATAAGCGGGGGACAGGTTAAAACCTGTCCCTCCGTTAGTAGCGGTTTTAGTCTTTGAACACCAGCTTGCCGCCCATGTGACCGGCCAAGCCGGCGGCGCCGACCATCGCCGCGCCGAGCAGCAGGTAGATCCAGCGCCCCGGCGAAGTGAGCACCTGCGGATCGATCAGGCGCCAGGCGATCATCGCGATCAGGCACGCCGAAACGATGACCGAAGCCGCGATCTTGGTTGCAAAAATTTTGGTCATCACCTTCTTGTAGCGGTTTTTCCATTCCAGATAACCGGTAATCAGGACCACCGGCATGGTCAGCAGCACGAAGACCAGGTTGTAGAAAGCCGCCTGCTCAAACGTCGCAACGCTGAACACCAGGGCAATGACGAGAAACACCAGGGCCAGCGGCAGTACGCCGTTTGGAGTGTGAACGCTGATCGGGTGCAGATGGTATTTGAGCACCAGGCCGGCGATACCGCTTGGTGCCGGCTGTCCGCCAGTCGCTGCCGCCGGGGCGGCAGCCGCCTCCGGCGCCGCAGAACTGCTTGGTCCCGGTTCCGATTCATCGACGAGTTCCTTGAAATATTCGGCACCCGCGCCACAGACCGGACAGGTTTCCGGCGGCGCATCCCCCTCATGAATATAGCCGCAGACCGTACACTCCCATTTTTTCATGCGCGCGTCCTCCCTGATTAACGCCATGACACCGGTATAACCCGGCTTTACCATCCTACAAATATCCGGAAATGCAGTTATTCTACCATACCGCCAGCCGGTCTGCCAACAGCAAATCGGACCTGATCATCGGCCGATCAAACACTCTTACGCTTCTCAACGGCGGCGACAGAGCGGAAAACCATTACCGTTCCTCAGTCAATTGCCGGTCGATTTCATCGATCCGGGCCTGGGCCTCTTCCCAGCGCAGCAGCCAGCGATCGAGACGGCGCGTACTTTCCTCGTAGTCGGCGCTGACCGTACTCCAGCGTTGCTGGTCCTGGTAGAGATTCGGATCGGCCAGGGTCTTTTCCAGCCGCTCTTTCTCCCGCTCCAGCTTGTCGACCTGACGCTCGGCCTCACTGAGCTTCTTCAGCCAGGGACCGGCCAGATCCTGCCGGCGACGGCGGCGCTCAGCTTCCCGGCGGCGTCGCTCCTTTTTGCTGTCCCCGGACACGTCAGTCGTCGGCGCCGCCGTTTGTTCAATTTTTTCCCGCTCGGCCTGCCGCTGTTCGAGCAGCTGCTGACGGGCGAGAAATTCGGCGATCGTTCCCTCGTAGACAGTCACTCGCCCATCCTTGATTTCAAGTACTTTGTTCACGAAACAATCGAGAAAGTAGCGGTTGTGCGAGACGACGACGATGGTCCCGTCGTACTGTCGCATCGCTTCCTGCAACACCTCCTGGGAACTCATGTCCAGGTGGTTGGTCGGCTCGTCGAGGAGCATGCAGTTGGCCGGAATGGCAATCATCCGGGCCAGGGCCAGACGACTTTTTTCACCGCCGGACAAGACCGAAACCTTCTTATCGACATCTTCGCCGCGAAAGAGAAAGGCCCCGAGCAACGAGCGCAGCCGAGTGGTGGTCAGGTCTTCTGCGGCGTGGGACAAGGTCTCCAGCACCGTGTAATCCGGCGGCAACTCCTGGGCCTGGTGCTGACCGAAATAGGTGAGCTGTACTCCGGAACCGAGCCGGCACTGGCCACTATCGGCCGGTAATTGCCCGGCCAGGATACGGAGCAGGGTCGACTTGCCGGCACCGTTCACCCCAACCACGGCGACCTTGTCGCCGCGCTGCAGCAACAGATTGACATCCGTGAAAACCGGCTTGCCATGATAACTTTTGCTGACATCCTCGATCATCAGCACATCCCGGCCCGAATGCGGCGCCGCCGGAAAAGAAAAACGGATCTGCTGTTCGTCTTCGGCCAGCTCGATCACCTCCATTTTATCGAGTTGCTTGAGCCGGCTCTGAGCCTGGCGAGCCTTGGTGGCCTTGGCCTTGAACCGTTCGACGAAACGCATGGTCTGACGAATTTGCGCCTGCTGGTTGCTGTAAGCCGCCTTCTCGATCCGCCGCCGCTCTTCCTTCTCCCGGACGTAGTAGGAGTAGTTGCCCTTGTAGACGGTCAACCGGCCCAGGCTCAACTCCCAAGTCTGTCGGGTGGTCCGGTCGAGGAAGGAGCGGTCATGGGAAATAATCACCATCGCCCCGTCATAAGACTGCAGAAATGACTCGAGCCAGGTCAACGAATCGAGATCGAGATGATTGGTCGGCTCGTCGAGCAACAGCAGGGACGGCGCCGCCAGCAGCATCCGGGCGAGCAGCAGGCGCATCACCCAGCCACCGGAAAACGAGACAACCGGCCGTTCCAGATCCTCGTCGCGAAAACCGAGACCATGCAACACTTTTTCGATCCGAGTTCGGATCGTGTAGACATCATGCTCTTCAAGTCGATGCTGCACCTCACCCTGCCGCTCCAGGATCTGCTCAAACTCCTCGCTGTCCGGTGCGGCACCGGCAAGCCGGTGGTTCAAGTCCTTGAGTTCGCGTTGCAGGTCGAGGACGGCGGCAAACGAGGTCTCCGCCTCCTGGTAGAGCGTACGGTTCGAGTTGATCACTCCTGGTTCCTGCGGCAGATATCCCACCGAAAAGTGGCGGGCGCAGGTAACGACACCGTCATCGGTGGCAGTTTCGCCGGCCATGATCTTCATCAAGGTGGTCTTGCCGGTGCCGTTCACCCCGACCAGACCGACACGATCACCGGGATAGACGACGGCGGAGAGGTCTCTGAACAGGTGTTTGTTGCCGTAGCGAATATCGAGATGATTAACGGATAGCATAAGAAAAAGATCCGCGTGCCAGCGTCCCGTCGAGCCTGACCGTAAAAGCGGCCGATTCGAACAGGGCGCCGAGACGCTTGAGATTGTTTTTCCCGGAACCGACGAAGGCCGAATGGTCCCGGGGGGAAATAGTCAACTCCACGGTCCGACCCGGCCCGGCAGAGCGCAGCAGCCGCCTGGCCGTGAGGTACCAGTCGCGGCTTGCCACCAGCTCACCGAAGGCAGGGTGATACGGACCGGCGAGCACTCGGGACTGCAACTCGGGCGACGGCTGCAGCCCCATCCGGATAACGGTAATCCCTGCTGCCGTCAACAGCTGCCTGGCCCGGCCGGTCAAGACGACCGCCCTGGCCAGGCCGAGCGGGTGCCACTGCCCCCGCCGGTAAAGCTCCGCCATACCGGTACCGGCCAGCACCAGGGCCGGGTAAAGGCGTACAAAGGACGGTCTCAGCTCTATCACCTGCCGTACACCGGCAAGAAACGAGGCGGTGGTCTCACCGGGCAACCCGACCATCAATTGCAGGCCGACGTCGCAGCCCCGGCGGACCAGCACCTCGACCGCCCGTATCGTCGCACCACCATCATGGCCGCGCTCCACCCGCTGCAGCACCGTTTCGTTCATCGACTGTGCACCGAGCTCTACGGTACTGACGCCGTAGGAGCGTAAAAAATCGACGATTTCATCATCGATACAGTCCGGCCTCGTCGAGACCCGAAGAGAATCTATCTTCCCCCGTCGCAGATACGGCTGCGCCGTTTCGAGCAACAGTCGTCGCTGGTCTTCTTCAAGGCAGGTGAACGAGCCGCCGAAAAAGGCGAGCTGCACGAGCCGGCGCCGTTGTCGGTAGCCAAGCCAGCTGTCGATCGTCCGGCGGAGCCGGGCGACCTGATCCGAAGGTTCCGAGCCGTCTCGATCCCGACCGGCAATCGTCCACTGATCGCAGAACAGGCAGCGATGGGGACAGCCCCGGTGCTGGATGAAAAAAGGGATGACCAGCATCTGCTCAGCGCTGCTCCTTCTTCTCCCAGAGCAGCAGTGCAGCTGCGGCGGCACGTTGTTCCGCCTCTTTTTTCGAGCCGGCCGTACCGCTGCCGAGTACCTCGTCGCGGAACAGCACCGAAACGGAGAACTGTTTGCGGTGTGACGGGCCGTCCTCTCCGTCGAGCCGGTAGACCGGTGCCTCGTTATGGCGGTCCTGCAACACTTCCTGGAGACGACTTTTGGCGTCACTGAGCAGCAGATCCTGTTTTTTCTGCTCGATCGCCTCGGCAAACAACCGCTGGACGATGTCAGCAACGGTCGTATATCCGCTGTCTTCGAAGATCGCTCCGATCACCGCCTCGAACGCGCAGGCAAGGATCGACGACTTATTCCGGCCGCATGACGCGTCCTCCCCCTTGCCGAGGCAGAGAAAGCGCCCGAGGTCAAGGGAACGGGCCATCTCGGCGAGATGGCCTTCATTAACCAGCGACGAGCGAAACCTGGTCAACTCGCCCTCGCGCATGTTCGGGTAGTGGTGGCAGAGCAGATGACCGATCACCAGATCGAGCACCGCATCGCCGATAAACTCCAATACCTGGTTGTCGTTACCGGCCTGCGCCTGCTCAAAAGCATAGGAGGGATGCACTACTGCTTTCTGCAGCAGACGCAGATCGGTAAAGCGGTAACCGAGGGTGATCTCGAGCGCGGCGAGCAGATCCTTATTCTGCTGAACCAGCGCATCAACGGGGATTCCCATGTCAGTGTCCTCTTGATTCTCCTGTATCTTTCCTCTTGTCAAAAGCATGATCTATGGTATAAAGAACCTTCTTCGCCTGCGGGACGACGGCGGCGTAGCCAAGTGGCCAAGGCAGTGGTCTGCAAAACCATTATTCAGCGGTTCAAATCCGCTCGCCGCCTCCAAAAATATGAAGGAGTTATCGGTTTGTCACCGGTAGCTCCTTTTTTTTTGTAGCAGTATATGAAAATCGGCGGGACAGGTTTTAACCTGTCCCCCGCTCACTATAAACAGCATTCCCCGGTCGGAACGTCGCTTCGGGGTTCTCTGTTTACAGGAAATACCGGTAGATGTCCAGTGTGCCCTTGATCCTTCTCAGTCCCCTGCGCACCATGGATATATTCTATGGGGTGGCCAAGGTCAATCTGTATGCCGGCATAGGTGTGTCGCTGGTCACTGATTCTCACCTGCTCAAGCCCGGCACGTTTCAGCACTGGTCGGAAACGCTGACATCTCCCTTTCAACCGGCGATACATTCTCGGTGAACTTCATGTTGATTCGCCTGTTGTTTCTGCTGGTCAAACAAAATATGTTCAAGATTATGTGAATCTCAATGCAAAGCCAGCGGTTCTTCGCCTGGCAGAAGAGCTCTTCGTTCGACCAGGACCGCGCCTTCGCGATGCCGCCTCCGGCAGAACCGACCAGCTAGAGTGGAACTCAGATAAAAGACATAGACCTGGCCAGGATCTAACATGAGCTACAGAAGAATTCATGTTCGAGTACCATTGGAAGCCAAGGCACTTGTATCCAGCGAGCAGACTTCGGTTATCAAGGCCCGGGCGATCGATATCAGTCATGGTGGTGTGGCGGTCACCGACATGCCTGCTGCTGCACTGCCCGAAACTGACTACCATATCGAGGTAACCATCCAGGACGGCAGAAAAATCAACCTTACGACAAGATTGGTGCGGCAGACGGACAAGTTGGCCGCTTTTCAAGCCTTCCACAACGGTCAGAGAAGTTGGAAGATCATACGTGAACTGGTTTTCAACTACCAAGAGACCGACGACTATATCAGGCAGATGGAAGAGTATCGCCTGCTCGATAATTATCTCGTTGATGATTCCGGCAACGAAATTGACATCAGCTTCGATGTCGATCCCGACAAGCCATAAGGCTGTCCTGAAAAATTCAGCATCACAAAAATCAGCCGTTACTTTTTCCGCCAGCAAACAACGGCGAACAGAGCACCAGTACAGGCCAGTAGATACGCTCCCCCGACAGCTCGCGTGAGAGATGCATAGCCGAACTGAAAGGCCAGCAGTGCGGCGCCCGGAGCGGCAAGAACGGCAACGGCTCCGTCAATTCCGCAGGCCCATGGAATCTGCCGCGCATCCCTTTTTGCCAGCAGGCGCACGCCAAGAGGAAAAGGGATACCCATCGGTACCGTGGAAAGCATCAGAAATGCCAGAACAGCGCCGTTTCTTACAAGTACCGGCGCTGTCATCAGCAACGCAACCGCACAATCAAGACCCGTCAGGGTGATGACCGTTAACCCTGCGATTAGAAACGTCAATCCCGCTGTTGAAAAAGGCGTGGCGACAATCCTGCGACTCAGGACGCTGCCGATTCCCATGCCACACAATAACGCGGTAATAACCAGAGCGACACTGGTCAGCGCGTTACCCCACAGCGGCATCAACCGCTGAATCAAAGCAACCTCGAACAGCATGAAACCTGCGCCCAGCCCGGTGAAATAGATCAACGTAAACGGCTGGCGGATCGGGGAGAGAGAAAGCGGCACGAGCGGGCCAAGGACAAGAAGCAGGACGGCCGCCGCCAAAAGGGAGAGGAGCAGCTGCAGAATCAGCAGGCCCCGCTCACTGACACTTAAAAATTCCAGATCCGTGCCCCGATCGGCGAGCCGGAGAAACTGATCAAAAAAGGGACGGTCATCACTCGGCGCACGGATATCAAAGCGATATGAACTGCGCAAAGATTCCGGATCCGGCCCTATCAGGGCGGCCACCATTTCATCGAGCGCATCCTCCTGGGTGCCATGGTGTCGCATGGTACGCCCCGGCGGCCACAGCAGATCAAACCCTTTGCTGCCCACGAAGGATTCGACCCGCCGGATAGACTCCGGGCCGAAAGGCTGCCGCCCCGCCAGCAAAGCCATCGAACCCCACCCGCGAACGATGATGATGTGATCCGCCGGCTGACGAATACCTTCCTCACGCAAAGCGGTAACCGCCAGATCCGTCATCCGCGGGGCGTGGCGCAACGGCTCGTCCAGCCACACATTAAAGGCAAGATAGCCGCCGGGTGCCAGATGGCTGAAGGCACGACCCACTGCCTCGACAGTGAACAATGAATCTTCACGAAGTGTCTGCAAACCGGTTGGCCCGCCGAAGAGTCCGCGGGCCGGAAAGACGACCAGATCGTAGCTGGGAAGATCCGCCCGCGCCAAGAAACGGCGAGGATCGCTGATATCCATCTGCGCGCTAGCCGGCAACAGGGGGCAAATCAGCTCGGCAATACGACGATGTGGCTCTACAATCGTCATGGTTGCATTGTCGGCCTGGGCCAGGTTGATGTACGGCGTGCCGCCGGGTGCGAGGAAAAGGACCGACTCAACCGGGCCGGCGATAAACGGCAGTGCCCTCGGCGTTTCCGCCAAAATCAGGGCGGAAGGATCTTCTTTTGGCAACAGCACGCCGCTCATATCTCCGTCTATGAAAAGATGCGGGGGCGACGGTACCGGGCCGCGGTATTGCAGACTGAGATCGGGCGCATAGCGCAATGCCGGAGACTGCACGACCTCGAAACGCCCCAACGGATGCGGTAGCGGACCGCTTCTGTTAATGTCCGGCAATTGCAGGGCGGAACTCAAATCCTTGTATGGTGAACGGGGCAGATCCGCTGGTTGCAGCGCAGGCACCAAGATAGCCAGCAGTGTCAGCAAGAGCGGTATCTTTCGAGGTCGGGCCGGCAAGGCCGCCGCCCAGGCAAACAGGGCCAGCAGTGGCACGATATGTTCCGGCAGGCTCCATCGCAACGCAAACAATATCGTTGCCGCACCCGCCGCAGATCCCAGCAGGTTGGCGCCATAAAGTCGGCCAATCCCCTGCGGCCTGGTTGAAAAGGCAATGGACAGCGCGGCCGCTCCCGAAAAAAACGGCAGGAACAATAGACACCCCAGCCCGATCAGGCGGAGCCACTGCCAGGGGTCGGCAAACAGCAGATCGACCTCCAGACCGTGCAGAAGAGCCCGTGCCGGAAACGGGAACCAGGCAGTACTCAGTGCGCAGAACAGCAGAGCTGGGCCATAAAAACGTTCCATATCGACGTCGCACAGCCTCGGCAAAAGCGTGAGGGCCGATCCACCGGCACCGAACCCCAGCAGGGCAATGGAGAGAATAACATAGGCCAGATGATGTCCCTGGGCGTAGCCGACCGCCTGCATCAAAACGATCTGCAAGGCCAACAGAAGAAACGAGATCAGTGCGACGGAGAGTACAGTCATGACTGCGGTTACCTCATGCCCGCACCTGCCCCCCGGGTAAAGGGCACAAAGCGTACCGGCAGCATATTGCGCGTCGTGATCTCCCCCTTCCGTTTCTCCACCAGGACCAGTTGCTGGACACGGAAGCGAGAGCCCACCGGGATAATCATCCGGCCGCCGTCCTTCAGCTGCTCGATCAAAGGCGGCGGAATGTGCGGCGTGGCGGCGGTTACGACGATGGCATCGAAGGGCGCATGCTCTTCCCAGCCGTAATAGCCATCGGCATGCTTGACCATGACGTTTTCACAGCCGGCCAACTCAAGCCGCTCCCGAGCCCACTTCGCCAGCGGGGCGATAATCTCGACGGTGTAGACCTTGTCGACCAGTTCGGCCAGCACGGCAGCCTGATAACCCGATCCCGTACCGATCTCCAGTACCTTGAACTGCGGCCGCGGCCGAATGAGTTCGGTCATCAGGGCGACGATATAGGGTTGGGAAATGGTCTGGCCATGCCCTATGGGAAGAGGCCGATCATCGTAGGCAAACGGTATCTGGGAATCTGGAACAAACAGGTGACGCTCTGCCCTGCGCATCGCCTCGAGCAACAGTGGTTCTTGTACACCGCGTGCCGCAATCTGCTCGGCGACCATGGCCAAACGTCTTTTCTCCATGATATCCGCGCCGTTTTGAGACAGACCTGCCGCCGGAAACCATCCGCCCCGGATTCCAAGAAGAGCCAGCAAAAAAAGCAGGAGCCATTTGCTTTTCATGATGCACACCCGTTCTATCGATTGCAGTTTCTTGTGTGCGGACTTTCGCTTCTACCGGCAGAAGATAGAGGCGCCACTCCGACCGGACCGACAACGCCGCATGCCGGTGAACTGTCCGCCTGCCTCTTACAGGCTATCTTTCTTTGCTTGATATTTCCAGATCTTTACGACCTGAAAAGCCAGAACAAGTATACGAAAATGGGCCCAAACGGTCCGGAGAAGACAAGCAAACCATCATCCGCACTGTCTTTTCAAAGGAGGTTGTGGTACTCCCACCGATATCTCGCGTTGCCCGTCAGGAAAAGCCGTTGCCGGTTACTATTGACACGGGGCTCTTCATTACCACAGTCTTTCCATATCTGTTTCTGCAAGGAGGACATTGTCGTGGCCATACTCGAAATCTTTTCCGACTATATCTGACCCTGGTGTTATTTCATTACCGGGAGTATTGAAAAACTGACGGATACCTACGATATACAAGTTCGCTGGAGAGCCTTTCCGCTCCATCCGGAAACCCCCGAGGAGGGACGCTCCCTGGAAGAGCTTTTTGCCGGCTCAACCATCGACGTTCCACAGATGCTCGCCCATCTCAACCAGGTAGCTCAGTCGCTTGGACTTCCCTTTGGCGAGAGAAAGAAAACCTATAACAGCAGGCTGGCCCAGGAATTGGGGCTTTGGGCGGAAACCAAAGGAAGGGGCCACCACTTTCACCTGGCGGCGTTCCACTCCTATTTCGCCAAGGGACAGAACCTGGCGAAAAAAGACGTCCTTCTGGAAATAGCCGTGACGGCGGGACTTGAGCCGACCGCCGCGGAAAAAGTCATCGAGGAACGATCCTTCAGCGATCGTGTTCTCGCCGACTGGCAGCTATCCAGGGACAAAGGCGTCACCGCCGTTCCCACTTTTTACATGAACAACTCGTCTCTAACCGGAGCCAGGCCTTATAATGATCTTGCCCGCTTTGTCGAGATGGCAGGAGCGTTGTCGGCACACGGTAAAGGGCGGTGATCGACCTCCCGTTGGAAGATAAAGCCACCATTCACGGATGACCCGCACGAAAAAACGGAACCGGTAATTCACCAGGAGCTCGATATGGGGATCAATCTTACGCGCAAGATCATAGAATCGCATTGTGTTGCAGGCCGGCTTCAGCCAGGCGAAGAAATAGCCCTGAAAATTGATCATACCCTGCTGCAGGACGCCACCGGCACCATGGCGATGCTCGAATTCGAGTCGTTGGGGCTGGACCGGGTCCGGGTCGATCTCGCCTCCCAGTATGTAGACCACAACCTGCTGCAGACCGATTTCAGAAATGCCGACGACCACCGCTACCTGCAAAGCGCCTGTGCCCGCTATGGCATACATTTCAGTAGGCCGGGCAACGGCATCTCCCATCAGGTCCATCTGGAGAATTTCGGTAAACCCGGACTCACTCTGCTCGGCGCCGACAGCCACACCCCTGCCGCCGCCGGCCTCTCCATGCTCGCCTTTGGCGCCGGCGGACTCGATATCGCACTGGCCATGGCGGGGCGTCCCTATCATCTACCCTGTCCCAAAGTGTTGGGAGTAAGGCTCGACGGTATCCTGCCGCCGTGGGTAAGCGCCAAGGACATCATCCTCGAGATGCTGCGTCGCTACGGCGTCAAAGGATGCCGGGGAATGGTCGTGGAATATTACGGGCCGGGGGTCGCCACTCTGACGGTTGAGGATCGAGCCGCCATCGGCAATATGGGAACGGAACTCGGGGCGACCAGTTCACTCTTTCCATCTGACGAAAATACCCGGAAATATCTTGCCTCCCAGCAGCGGGAAGCGGACTGGCGCCCCATGGCAGCAGATGACAACGCTGGCTACGATGAACACGATGAGATAGACCTGGCCCGGGTCGAGCCGCTTATCGCCTGCCCTTCGTCGCCCGGCAATGTCGTTGCCGTGCGTGAGGTGGCAGGCACCCGGGTCGATCAGGTCATCGTCGGCTCCAGCGCCAACAGCGGCTTAAAAGACCTGCTGCGGGTCTCTTCGATCGTCGAGGGCCGCCATAGCGCGCCCCATACCGATCTGCATGTCAATCCCGGCAGCCGCCAGGTGCTGGAGAACGTGGTGGAGGCCGGAGGGCTGATGGCACTGATCAAGGCGGGAGCCAAGATCCACCAGTCCGGCTGCCTGGGATGCATCGGCATGGGCCAGGCACCGGGTACCGGCCAGGTAAGCCT
>NPIE01014402.1_pt1 | contig 17094 bp, 9 predicted proteins | sample 8637661 | NCBI WGS metagenome assembly NPIE01 (sample SAMN07420842, study PRJNA396082) | bioreactor metagenome | isolation source: sample BA12 brine-fed electro-methanogenic bioreactor BA | place: Japan: Kochi | collected 2016-12-09 | reverse complement strand
AGATGTATGACAGGGGAAGTATAGAGCAGAAGTGTGACGTTCAGGCTGACGGGAATCAAGATAGCTTCCAATCTATCCCGCCCGTCAGCTTGCCGCGAACTCAGTAAGCGCCGCGGATCAGGTCGATACCGGGCTTGAGCACGCTACGCCACGCCTCTCGGAGTTCGGGCGTGTATTCCGGATCGTGAGCGCGAACTGTTTTCAGCAATGCCTCCTGCCAGAGGTCGTACCACTCAGGCTGAATATTGTAATTGTGGCGATTATGGCTTTCTCCCAGATCCCGCAGTTTGCGGTCGGACATACCCCGGGCAACCAGGATGATCTGCATCACACCGTTACGCAGCAGATGGCGCTGAGCAGACATATCCGTGTTCAGAAACCGGTTGCGGATGGCATCGGAGCTGGACATAAAGAAGTCGTAGAAATCCACAAAGAATTCATCCTTGCGGCAGCAGCGACCATAGCTCTGGAAAACAAGATCGGTCGGGTTCATTTGCAATCAGTGTCCTTGATCATCGGAGGAATTGTCATTAAGGGCCACGGATTCTAAGCAAGCGAACAGGTTTTTCCATAGTGATATGTAACAACTGACGTCGATCGCGACAATTTGACGCTCTCTGAATCAGGTGTTGGTGAACCACCAGGTCGGCAACAGGCCCCGCACCGGTCGTTTCAGAAAACGGTCATCAATCAGCCAGATTACCCCCCGGTCTTCCGGAGTGCGGATCACCCGGCCAGCGGCCTGGGCCACTTTCTGCAGGCCGGGGATCAGGTAGGTGTAGTTATAGCCTTCGCCAAATCGTTGTTGCAGACGGTCTTTGAGGATTTCATGCCAGGCATCAAACGGTGGCAGGCCAAGGGTGGCCACAAAGGCGCCAATCAGCTGGTCACCAGGCAGGTCGATGCCTTCGCTGAACACGCCGCCGAGCACCGCAAAAGCGATGCTGCCTTCAGCCTTCCGAAAGTCCGCCAGGAATTGCCGACGCTGCTCCGCGCTCATCCCCGGTTGTTGTGAACGCTGGGGAATATCAGGTGCCTGTTTTGCCAACGCATCACTCACCTCTTTGGCGTATTTAAAGCTGCTGAAGAACGCCAGGTAGTGGCCCGGCCGTGCCCGGTACTGTTTGGCGATCAGTTCGGCGATGGGCTGCAGGCTGGCTTCACGATGCACCTGCCGGGTGCTGATGCCGGGCGTGAACTCAACCTTCAGTTGTCCGGCGCTGAACGGGCTGGGCAGGGACGTGAAGCGGGCGTCTTCCGGCAAACCAAGCAAGTCCCGGTAATACACGCCGGGGCTGAGGGTTGCGGAGAACAGCAGCACCGAGTGAGCGGCTTTGAAGCGCTCAATGAGGAAATCCGCCGGGATCAGGTTCTGGATGGTCAGGCTGGCCCGGCCACGGCCGCTGCGCTGGAATTCGCATAGGGAATGATCACCAAAGCTGTCCGCCAGTTTCATGAAGGCCACACTTTCGAACATCACTTCCTGCAGGGCCAGGTCCGGCGGGTTGTCAGCCAGGTAATCGGTGATCACCGAGACCATCGCCTGCAGGGCACCCAGCAATTGCGACGGCAGAATCGGCAGGAACACCGGCTGGGCCTGTTCGCCGTGATCCCGGATCAGCGCCTGCCAGGCCCGAGCGGTGCGTTCCAGGGCGGCTTTCACCGGTTTCGGGGCGGTTTTTTTCAGCTTCAACAAGCGCTGCTGTTCCAGCTGCACCGAGTACATGCCCCGGGCCCGGTCTACCACATTGTGGGCTTCGTCCACCAGCACGCTGGCCTGCCAGTGGTTCTGGCGAATCAGGCCGTGCAGCAGGGCCGACTGATCGAACAGCCGGTTCACATCACCAATCACCAGGTCGCTCCAGCGGACCATTTCCTGGGCCAGGAAGTAGGGGCAAATATCATGACCGGCGGCGATGTTCGCCAATGTCTCTTGAGTTAACGGCTCCTTGCTCTGTACCGCCTCGGCCCGGGCATCGGGCAGGCGGTCGAAGAAGCCCTTGGCCAGCGGGCAGGAGTCGCCGTGGCAGGCTTTGTCCGGGTGTTCGCAGGCGTCGTCCTTCGATACCAGTTCCAGGGTGCGGAGAGGCCAGGGCTGCAACTCATCCTGGGCATGCTGCAACTTATACACAGCGTCCAGCGCCAGCTGCCGGGCGGTGTTGCGGCAGGTGAGGTAGAACAGCCGGTCCTGCCTGGCGGCAGGCATTGCCATCAGGGCCGGGAACAGGGTACCCAGGGTCTTGCCCAGGCCGGTAGGCGCTTCCAGCAGCAGGGTGCCGGCTCTGACCGAATTCTTGTACACGGTTTCCGCCAGCTGCCGTTGCCGGGGGCGAAAATCCGGGAAGGGGAAGCGCAGGTTGGCCAGCAAGGCGTCTCGTTGTTCCCGATGGTGTTCTTCCTGCTCAGCCCAGGCTTTGTACAGACCACACAGGGTTTCCAGCTCCTGCCAGAGCTCGTCGGCTTTGGCGGTTTCGGTGAGCAACGTTTCCTTGTCCCGGCCGATGTCGTAGTAGACCAGCGCCAGTTCCACGCTCTTGCGGTTTTCCTGCCGGCACAGCAAAGCGCCATAGGCCCGTAACTGGGCCCGGTGCAAAGCCTGCTGGTGAGGGCGGATGCGGGACACATCGCCCCGGTGGGTCTTGATTTCTTCCAGCCGGTTCTTATGCGGATGGTAACCATCAACCCGGCCGGACAGCTCCATTCCGAGAACGAGACCGGTCACTGAAAACTCGCTTTTGTAGCCGTAGCCACGCTTTGACTGGATGGCCTGATGGCCGGCTATGCCCTCCTCGGCGGTGGGTGCAGGGGTGTAGCGGAAATCCAGGTCGCCGTGGCGGGCGGCGAACTCACACAGGGTGCGGACAGCAACTTTCACACAATGGCCTCATCATCCTGCCAGCGCACATAGCACACGCTGGCCGGGATGCCTTGCCGGGCGAAGAACTGCAACCAGCGCACCTGATGGTCCTGCAGGCGGTCGCCAGGGCCTTTCACCTCAATCATTTCATAGCGTTGTTCCGGGTGGTCTGCTTCTGGCACCAGACGGATCAGGTCCGGGAAGCCGCTGCGGTGTTCCTTGATGTTGTTGAGCAGGCGTCGGAACAGAGCCTCCAGGTGGCCCGAGGGAATGCAGTGCAGGGCCAGCTCCAAAAGAGCTTCATCCAAAACCGGCCAGAACACGAAGGGATTGGCGATACCCTGCTTGTTCTTGAAGGTGTCGAGGATTTCCCGGCGATGGGCGCCAGTGCCCAGCAAACGGAACCTTTGCTCGAACGCCTGCTGGCGACGGGCAACGAAGTCTTCCCGAGGCAGGTCTGCCGGACCAATATGAAAAGGATGGAAGAAGGCGCCAGGCAGGGGCTGGAAGATCACCGGCCAGCACAGCAGACCGAACAGGGCGTTGATCAAGGTGTTTTCCACATAGAACACCGGGGCGTCATCCGTGGCCAGATGCTGCAGCGCTGCCAGCTCCACCGTACCCGTGTCCGGCTTCGGCAATGTGAGGGTGAATTCCTGCAGTGGGGGGTTATCCACAGGCTCGGGCTGGTCGGCCCCTACCTTCGGCGCCAGCCGCTTCAGCAACCGGGTCAGGCCCTGGGCTTCGGCGTCGCTCAGTGCACTGGTTCGCCACTGACAGGCTATGGCCCAGGCTTCCTCAAAACGCTTCATCCGTTCCAGCAAGCGAAGCTGTTTCAGCCGAGCTTCCCGGTGACCGCTGTTTTCCAGGACCTCAAGTGCCAGTTCCCGTTCGCCCTGTCGCTCCGCCTGCCGGCCCAGTTCCAGCAACAACCGGTCCCGGCGGCTGGTGAGCCAGGGGTTATCCACAGGCCTCGGAACATCGGGCCAGACGTCCACCGCCGGTTCGCCGTTGTCGAGCCGTTCCCGGCATTGGTGCATCTGCAGGTAGCAATCCACCTCGGCCCGCTGCTGGAAGGCCCGGGATGCCGGGGTAAATGGCACAGACTCGAACTGCTGAACGCCCAGTTCCACCAGCACAAAGTCGGTCCAGCTCTGGCGCAGGTTGCCGAAGAACATCAGGCGGATGCGGTCGAACAGGGCCATGTCCTGCAGCTGGACAACTTCCGAAGCTGCACCCTCATCCGCCAGCCATTCCGGCAAGGGCCTTGGCGCACTGAACGGTTCCGCCAGCAGCTCCCGCATCCGGGCCTTGCCCGGGGTTTTCGGGTGACCCTGCTGTTGCAGCCAATCGGCGAACACCGGCCGTAATTCGGCCAGGGTAAACAGCCGGAACAGGTCGTCCAGGCTTAACTCCGGCGCGGGATCCAGCCAGCCCGCCTGCACCAGTGTCCTGAGTGCTTCCGATTCCGGCACCGGCAGTTCGGGATAACGCAGCTTGTCGGCCCGGAACAGCTCTCCGGTGCGCATTACCATGCGGGTCAGCAGCGCCCGGGGCCCGGTGGCCAGGCCGCTGAAGGCCGCCAGCCGTTTTCGCTCCTGTTCCGTTAACAGGTCCGCGTGGTGGTTCGCGACCCAGGCCACCAGAATATCCATGTTCTCCAGATAATAGAGCGGATCATCCAGGCTGGCGGGAACCGGTCGGTGCTTGATCATAGGAATGCAGACGTTGGATTGGCAGAGAGGCACAAACTTTACGCCGGAAGGCGGATAGGCTCAAACCTGTTCCATGCACAAAAATTAATCATCACGAGCCTTGCCAATTCACTTAATGATAACTATTATCATTTGCATCAAGACAAGGAGGACGCCATGAAATTTCTCTGCCCACGCCACCGCCGGATGTTTGCCAGTCTTTCCCTGAACGAGAAAAATGATCTATGGCTGCTCTGGATGGAATATGCCTTTACCTTCAGCGAAAACCAGGATTCCGACAAGCTGGTGGCCGCCACCGGCAGTGCTTTCGATCTGGCGTGCCTGGCCCGCAAACATCACCCGGACTGCATGCAGGTAGAGCTGACCCTGGCGGCGATACTGGTATGCCGGGCGCTGCGCGACCGTGGCGACATCAGCGCCGCCGAGCATGTGCTTTTCCGGGCTCTGGACAGCCTGCAATCCAGCGAGCCCTGCCCGGGTATAACCGGTCGATGCAGCACCGATGAGTGTCTGGAGGTATTGCTGGATCATCGTCGCCATTCGGCATTCTTTGCCGAGTACCTGAACTGGCCCTCGTTCCCGTTCACAACGCCGACAACACGTCCGGCGATGGCCATGCACTGACAGGTTTACGGAGGAGCTATGGGTATGCCCTTCACACGCCCGAACCCGGTTCAGGCGCACAAGATTGAAGATCTGAGCTGGCTGGAGAGCCGGCATCATGATCGGGTTTGCATCAGCATTGATGCCAAAAGTCTGGCCAGGCTGATGCAAAACAGGCAGTTGCACGCCGAGGATTTTTCTTGTCTGGATGCGTCCTCCCAGAGTCTGGTTCGTCATCTGCTTCTGGCTTGTCTGCGGCATTCCTGACCCGGCCGACATCCGGATTCGCAACCTCTGTCTTTTGAACAATCACGACTGCCCGTGTCGCTCCGTCAGGTTACGATGGAGTACGCCTGACGGTCCGTATTCTCGGCCAACTGCGGTAAGCTGTGGCCCGAGGATTGAATTGTTCATCAGACAAGGAAAACCATGGCCGACTCCACAGCCATTGAACCCGGCTTTCACGCCATCCATGCCAACCATCTGGAAGACCTGCGCCGCGCCGTGGTCTATATCTGCCGGCAGAACCCCATGCCGCCGCTGCAGAGCGAGACCTTTCTGGTGCAGAGTAACGGCATTGCCCAGTGGCTGAAGCTGGCGCTGGCGGAGAAGCGCACCGAGGATGGCCTGGAAGGCGGCCTGGGCATTGCCGCCGGCATGGATTTCCTGTTTCCTGCCCGGTTCATCTGGCAGGCCTATCGGGCGGTGTTGCCCGACGGCGAAGTACCGGAGCAGTCCCCCTTCGACAAGCGCCGCCTGGTCTGGCGGCTGTACCGATTGCTGCCGGAGCTTGTGGGGCAGGATGAGGCGTTTACGCCACTGGCCCGATTCCTGGACGGCCGCGATACCGACCTGCGCAACTTTCAGCTGGCGGAGAAAGTGGCGGATCTGTTCGACCAGTACCAGGTGTTCCGGGCCGACTGGCTCGCGGCCTGGGAACAGGGCAAGGACGTGGTGATCACGGCCCGGGGCGAGGAGAAAGCTCTGGATACGGAAGCCTGCTGGCAGCCCCTGCTCTGGCGCAAGCTGGTCGAGGACGTGGGCAGCGAGGCCCACACCAGCCGTTCGCAAATCCACACCCGCTTTATGGCCCAGGGCCAGCGCATCAGCGAACCGGCCAATGCCAGTCGCTTGCCCAAGCGCATCGTGGTGTTCGGAGTATCGTCGCTGCCCCGGCAGGCGCTGGAAGCCCTGTATGTACTGAGCCGGTTCAGCCAGGTGGTGCTGTGCGTCCACAACCCCTGCCAGTTCTACTGGGCCGACATCATCAGCGACCGGGAACTGTTAAAAGCCGAACGCAAGCGGGGCGCAGCACACCCGGTGTTGTCGCAAATTGACGACCCGGACCAGTTGCACCAGCACGCCAACCCGTTGCTGGCGGCCTGGGGAAAACAGGGCCGGGACTACATCCGCCTGCTGGATGAGTTCGACAACCCGGACGACTACCGCGCCAGTTTCCAGACGCCGGGCCAGAAGATCGACATCTTCACCGGCCATGGCGATGTGGATAACCCCTGCCTGCTGCACCAGTTGCAGAACGATATCCACAACCTGACGCCGCTGCAGGAAATCCGCCAGCAGCAGCGCACGGTGGATCTGACCCGCGACCATTCCGTGGTGTTCCACGACGCCCACGGCCCCCAGCGGGAAGTGGAAATTCTGCACGACCAGCTGCTGGCTGCGTTCAATGCCGATCCGACACTGCGGCCCCGGGATGTAATTGTGATGGTGCCTGACATCAACGTGTACGCGCCTCATATTCAGGCGGTGTTCGGTCGCTACTCGCCGGGCCGCAAGCGCCACATTCCGTTCACCATTTCCGACCAGGGACAGCGCCACCACGAACCCGTGCTGATTGCCCTGGAAACCCTGATGTCATTGCCCCGAAGCCGCTTCGGTGTGAGCGAAATCATCAGCTTGCTGGAAGTAGCCGGCATCCGCGACCGCTTTGACATCAGCGAAGACGACATCCCTCTGGCCCGGCGCTGGGTGGAAGGCGCCAATATTCGCTGGGGCCTGCATGGCAAGCACCGGGAAAGCCTGGACCTGCCGGCAGAGCTGGAACGCAACACCTGGCAAGCCGGGCTGCGCGCCATGTTGCTGGGTTATGGCATGGGCGATGACCAGCCCTGGGGCGGGGTAGAGCCCTATGGTGAAATCGGCGGCCTGCAGGCCAGCCTGGCCGGTCGCCTGGGCGAGTTCGTGCACCAGCTGGAAACCCTGTGGCAGGCACTGCAGGCCACCCGCACGCCCGGTGAATGGGAAGCCCTGTTCTCCGCCATGCTGGAGCAGTTTTTCCACAAGGTGGAAGGCCAGGACCTGCTGTTGCTCAACCGCTTCCGCCGTCAGTTGGAGCAGTGGCTGGACGATGCCCTGGCCGCCGGACTGGAACAGCAACCGCTTCCCCTTAATATCGTCAAGGATGTGCTGCTGCAGGGCCTGGATGAGGGCGGCCTGAACCAGCGTTTCCTGGCCGGCAAGGTCAACTTCGCCACCCTGATGCCGATGCGGGCCATTCCGTTCCGCAAGGTGTGCCTGCTGGGCATGAACGACGGCGATTACCCTCGCTCCCGGCCGCCGGTGGATTTCGACCTGATGGCCCAGGATTATCGGCCGGGGGACCGCTCCCGCCGGGAAGACGACCGCTACCTGTTTCTGGAAGCCTTGTTGTCCGCCCGGGAACAGCTGTACATCAGCTGGGTGGGGCGCAGTATCAGGGACGACTCCGAACGGCCACCCTCGGTGCTCATCGGCCAGTTACAGGACCACCTCAACAGTCTGTGGACCGTGGCGGGGCAACCGGATGGTTCTGTTACCAGGGCTCTGACCACCCAGCATCCGCTGCAGCCTTTCAGCCGGGACTATTTCCCCAGAACCAACGGCGTGGGCGAGGGTGAAGAGACCCAACCCAAACCCCTGGCCGACGTGCTGCAGGCCCGGGGACTGTTCACCTATGAACGGGAATGGCGCAGCGCTCATGCAGTGGATAACCCGGAGCAGAGCCGGGAAGCGCTGCCGTACCAGACACCCGAAGAGCCCATCAGCCTGAACGAGCTGGCGAATTTCCTGAAAAAGCCCATCGACACCTTCTACCAGCGCCGGCTGCAGGTGCGCTTTGAAGCGGTGGAAGAAGACGACACCGATAACGAAAACTTCGACCTGAACGGCCTGGACCGCTGGCGCCTGGACAACGAGCTCATCCAGGAGGGTGTCGTCAAAGCCGCCAGCGAAGAGGAATTGCACGAACGCCTGGAAGCCACTCTGGACCGCATGGCCCGGCGGGGCGACCTGGGTATGGGGGTGACCGAACATCGCCTGCGCACCGAGCTGGCCGGCCGCCTGCCAGACCTGTTTCAACGCTATCGCGGCGCGCTGACCGAGTGGCCGGAAGCAGTAGCCGAGCCCTTACCGTTCGAGTGTCGGTACTCGGATAGCACAGGCGCCGTGGAGGTGGTCGATTTAATCGACAATCTGCGCTGCAACCCTTCAGGACAACTGTGCCGACTGGTGATCGCCAACGCCGGTCTGCTGACCGGCTCCGGTTACTCGAAAAAAGTCCGCTACGCCAACCTGCTGCGGGACTGGTTGATTCACCTGGCCGGGCAACTCAGTGGCCAGCCCTTTGAAACCGTGATCCTGGGCAAGGAAGAAGGCCGTAAATTCCACTTCCCGGTCATGGCCCCGGAGCAGGCACAAAAGCACTTCGAAGCCATTCTGGGCCGCTGGATGGAAGCCACCACCCGGACCTTGCCCATTCACTGCGAAGCCGGCTTTGCCTGGATCACCAGTTTCTATGGCGGCAAGAAATTTATCGGCGACCACGAACGGGCCATCAGTGAAGCAGAACAGGCCTATTCCACCGCCCTGGACCGGGACACCGGCTACCTGCTGGGTGCCTTCGAAAGTCCCGAGGCACTGATGGCGAGCGGCGAGTTTGAAGCCCTGCTGCATCAGCTTTATGTGCCTCTGTGGGAAGCCGAACAGGGCAAGTCGGCGGCGGAGCAAATCGGGAGCATGGAATGACGGAACAGAGAACCAACCGAAACCCGAATCTGGACCCACTGGCCCTGCCCCTGAACGGCAGCGCGCTGATCGAGGCCAGCGCAGGCACCGGCAAAACCTTCACCATCGCCATCCTGTATGTGCGCCTGGTGCTGGGCCATGGCCAGGCAGAAGACAGCCCGCTGCAGAACCTGTTGCCGCCTAACCTGCTGGTGGTCACCTTTACCGACGCCGCCACCAAGGAGCTGCGGGACCGCATCCGCACCCGGCTGACCCAGGCCGCCGAGGTGTTTTCCGACGCCGCTGACCACCTCGAACCCACCCCGGAAACCGCACTTATCCACAAGCTGCGGGATGACAGTTACCCGGACCCGGCCAGGTGGCCTGACTGCCGCAAGAAACTGCTGCTGGCCGCCGAATGGATGGACGAAGCGGCGGTATCCACCATTCACGGTTTCTGCAACCGCATGCTCAGCGAACACGCCTTCGACAGCGGCAGCCTGTTCAAGCTCACCCTGGAAACGGACCAGAGTGAACTGCTGGACGAGGTGGGAAGGGATTACTGGCGCACCTTCGTTTACCCCTTACCACCGGCCCTTATGGACGAAGCCCTGAGCCACTGGAAAACCCCCACCGACCTGCGCAAGGCGGTACGTAACCTGATCGACGACCCGGATGCTCTGGGTACACCGCCCCAGAGCGTACACGAAGCCATTGACCAGGTGGTCAGCGAACGGCTCGCGCGGGCAGGTGAACTGAAAGCCCACCCCTGGGCCCAGTGGCAACAGGAAGTCACTGAGCTGCTGAACGATTTGAACAAAGGCAAGCGCCTGCACGGCGGCAGCAAGAACGCCATGCTCAAGGTGTGGGAATTTCTGGTCGCCTGGGCCGAATCCGACGAGCTGTTGCCGGAGAAGCTGGACAGCGCTGCCGGTTACAAGAACCAGACCCCCGAGGGTCTGGACAACATCCTGAAAGGCGACGACCAGGCACCCCATCACCCGGCGTTTGACGCCATCGACGCCTTGCTGGCATTCGGCCAGAACCCACCCAGTGCCAAGTCCGACATCCTGCGCCACGCCAGCCACTGGATTGCCGGGCGGCTGGAAGCGGAAAAGCAGCAGCGCTCGGAAATGGGCTTTGATGACCTGCTCACCCGCCTGGATGACGCGCTGCATGGCCCCCGCGGGGACCAACTGGCCGCCACCATCCGCCGCCAGTTTCCTGTAGCGCTGATTGACGAGTTTCAGGACACCGACCCGGTGCAGTACCGCATCTTCAACCGGATCTATAACGTCGCAGCCAACCAACCGGACACCTGCCTGCTGATGATCGGCGATCCGAAACAGGCCATCTACGGTTTCCGGGGCGCCGATATCCACACTTACCTGCAAGCCCGCCTGGGCGTGCAGGCACGCACTTACACCCTGGGCAAGAACTTCCGCTCCGCCGAAACCATGGTGAGCGCCGTCAACCGGGTGTTTGAGCACAGCGACCAGTTCAGCGCCAGGGGCGCCTTCCTGTTCGGCAAGGGCGACAGCACGCCGCTGCCGTTCCAGGGCGTCGATGCCAACGGCACCAGGCGGCTGTGGTCGGTGCAGGGTGAAGTCCAGCCCAGCCTGGTGTTCTGGACCCACGAATCCGGTGAAACCGACAAAGAGGGTAACCCCAAGGGCCTCGCCAAGGGCACTGCCACGGCTGAAATGGCCGAAACCTGCGCCAGTGAAATCGCCCGATTGTTGACCCTGGGGCAGGGAAGGCAGGCCGGCTTTGCCTTGCCAGACAGCCCGAACGACCTCGAACCCGTTGAACCCAGAGACATTGCCGTACTGGTGAATAACCGCAACGAGGCCGCTGCGGTGCGGGACGCCCTCGGCCGGCGGCGCATCAAAAGTGTGTACCTGTCGGACCGGGATTCAGTATTGACCTCACGGGAGGCGAACGAGGTACTGTGCTGGCTGCGCGCCTTTGCCGAACCCCGGCAGTTGGCCTTCATCCGGGCTGCGCTGGCCACACCGACCCTGGGCCAGAGCTGGCAGGCACTGGATCGGCTGCTCACCGACGAGCTGATACTGGAACGGGAAATCGAGCGCTTCCAGCGCTACCAGCAACAGTGGCAGAGCCAGGGCGTATTGCCCATGCTGCGGAGCTTTCTGATGGACTTCGAGGTTCCTGGCCGCCTGCTTCAGCGTTCTGACGGTGAGCGAAGACTGACTGACATCCTGCACATCGCCGAACTGCTGCAGCAGGACAGCCTGCAACTGGACGGCGAACATGCCCTGGTGCACCACTTCACCCAGATCCTGCGGGCGGCAGACGAAGAAGACGAACACCGCACACTGCGCCTGGAAAGCGACGCCGGTCTGGTAAAGGTAATCACCGTGCACAAATCCAAGGGCCTGGAATACCCACTGGTATTCCTGCCCTTCGGCACCGCCTTCCGGGCAGAGAACCCGAAGCAGGCGTATGTTCGCTACCACGACGACACCGGCAAGCAGGTGACCGTGTTCGATCCGACTCTGGAAGACATTGAAAGGGCCGACCAGGAACGCTTGGGCGAAGACATCCGTAAACTCTATGTGGCCCTGACGCGGGCCCAGTTTGCCACCTGGGTGGGCGCGGCGGCTGTGGATAACTGGTATCAGAGCGGCCTGGGCTATGCGATTGCCGGAACACCGGAGCAGTCCATCAGCCAGGCTCTGGCCTCACTGGCCCAGGGCCACCCGGAAATCCGGATTTCCCCGCTGCCGGAAGCCGGAAACACAATATTCACCGAAATGGCCCCGGACGCCCTGGGCCCGGCGCTGATCTCCACGCGGGAAGCGAAGGAAGACTGGTGGATCGCTAGCTACTCCACCATCGAATACACCGGCATGGCCGGCACCGGTATTACCTTCACCGGCGAAGTGGAAGACGCCCAGACCCAGAACCTGCTGGAAGAAAGCGCCCAGAATGACACCGGGGAGGCCCCCGCCGTACCCGCCGTACGCAACCACCATCATTTCCCCAAAGGCGCGGGACCCGGCACCTTCCTGCACGAATTGCTGGAATGGTGCACCGCCCAGGGCTTCCAACGGGTTGTGGATAACCCGGAGCTGTTGCACGAGCAGCTGGCCCGCCGCTGCTCCACCCGGGGCTGGGGCGACTGGATCGAGCCCCTGCAACAGTGGCTGTTGGGGCTGATCCGCAAACCACTGCGACTGGATCGCAATGGCCAGGATGCCGCCAGCCTGGCGCAGTTGGCCAATCTGCGCCCGGAGCTGGAGTTCTGGTTTGAAAGCCGTAACGTCAGCATCCATAAACTGGACAAACTGGTCACCCGTTACACCCTGAACGGCGCGGACCGGCCCCGGGCCGAGGCCAACCGCTTCAATGGCATGCTCAAGGGCTTTATCGACCTGGTGTTTGAACACAAGGGGCAGTATTACGTGCTGGACTACAAATCCAATGCTCTGGGCGAGGACGACGACGCCTACACCGACCAAGCCATGGGCCAGGCGATTCTGGACAAACGCTACGACCTGCAATACATCCTCTACCTGCTGGCCCTGCACCGGTTGCTGAAGGCCCGTTTACCGGGATACGACTACGACCAGCACATTGGCGGCGCGGTGTACCTGTTCCTGCGAGGGGTGAACTCCGCCAGCGGCGGCGCCTTTACCGACAAGCCCCCCAGGGTGCTGATCGAACAACTGGACGCCCTGTTCGATGGCGAGCCGGTGTCCGGGGAGGTGGCTGCATGAGCCGTACCCGCCATACCGAAAACCAGTTTGCCCTGGACCTGGGTGACGACACGCCAGTGAACCGGGCGGCCACAGAATCACCGGAGGCTGTGGATAACTCCCAGCTGCTGGCCCATCCTGACGACACCGAGGCGCTGTTAGGGCAATGGCAACAGGCCGGCTGGATTCGCCCGCTGGATACCGGCTTTGCCCGGCTGATCAGGGAACTCAGCGAAGAGCAGGGCGAACGCCCGCAACCACTGGTGCTGCTGTTGGCGGCACTGACCTCGCACCAGGTGGGCCGGGGGCACGTATGCATCGATCTGGCCACGCTACTCGACGATGCCGGCCAGACCCTGGCGCTGCCGCCGGAAGAACCGGCCAATACCGGCCTGTCTGAGAGCGAGGTGGCCAACCTGCAAGGGCGTTATCCACAGGAACTGCTGTCACGGGTACAGCTAACCGATTGCCTCGCAGCCCTGCAGGGTTCTCTGGCCGTGAGCGATGGCTCCGTGCCGGCACCGCTGGTACTGAACGGCACCCGACTGTACCTGCGCCGGTTCTGGCGTTACGAACAACGCATTGCCGAAGGCATTCAGCAACGACTGGCCTTGCTATCGCCGCTGGCCGACCCGCAATCGGCGGCCTCGCAAACCTTATCCACAGCGCTCAGCAAACTGTTCCGGTCCACAGAGCCGGTGGATTATCAGAAACTGGCCTGCGCCCTGGCCGCCCGTAACCGCTTTGCCGTGATCACCGGTGGCCCGGGTACCGGCAAGACCACCACCGTGGTGAATCTTCTGGCAGCCCTGCAGGCCGTGGCCGGGGAAAGCCCGGAGCGGGCAGGGCGCAAGTACCGTATCCGCCTGGCCGCACCCACCGGCAAGGCCGCCGCCCGGCTGAACGAATCCATTGGCGGTGCGGTCAGCAAGCTGCCACTGGCCGACCTGCCCGGCTCCGTGCAACTGGAGGACATTCCCACCAAGGTCACCACCCTGCACCGGCTACTCGGTAGCCGGCCAGACACCCGCCAGTTCCGACATCACCGAGACAATCCGTTGCTGGTGGATATCCTGGTCATCGATGAGGCCTCCATGGTGGATGTCGACCTGATGGCCTCGGTATTCGATGCCCTGCCCGCCAGCGCTCAGCTGATCCTGCTGGGCGACAAGGACCAGCTGGCCTCAGTGGACGCCGGTGCGGTGCTGGGGGAACTTTGCCAACGGGCCCTGGACGCCCACTACACGCCGGATACTGCCCGTTGGCTGGCCGCCATCACCGGCGCGCAGGTACCGGATAGCCTTGTGGATAACTCCGGCCAGCCACTCGACCAGGCGGTGGCGATGTTGCGCAAGAGCTACCGCTTCGGACAGGACAGTGGTATCCGTCAACTGGCAGAAGCCGTAAACACCAGCGAGCTCACCAGCCAGGTACTGGGGCGGATCCGGGACGCCGGGTTTGACGATGTGATCTGGCTGAACGGCCAAACACCAAAACCCGATCCGGATCAGACACTTGAGCTGATCTGCCACCACGCCATCTCCGGCTCACCGAAGGCTTTCCGCAACGCCGGCCAGGGCCGGGTGGTGAATGGCCAGGCGCTGCCAACACCGGTAGGCTATCGCCATTATCTGGAAGTTATCCACAGCTGTGATTTGACCGCCGGCAGTCCCCGGGAAGCCTGGGATGCCCACGCCGCTGAGGTGTTGGAAGCCTTCAACGATTTCCAGGTGCTGTGTGCGTTACGCAAAGGCCCCTGGGGCGTGGAGGGCTTGAACCAGCGTATCGCCCAGAAGCTGCTGGCTGAAAAACTGATCGACAAAACCGACGGCTGGTACGCCGGCCGGCCGGTGCTGGTCACCGGCAACGACTACAACCTCGGCCTGATGAACGGGGATATCGGCCTCACCTTCAGTGTACCCTGGGATAAGACCGAAACCGGCGAGCCAAAAACGACCCTTCGGGTGGCCTTCCCGAGCGGTGACAGCACCGGCGGCATTCGCTGGATTTCCCCCAGCCGTTTGCAACAGCTGGAAACGGTATACGCCATGACGGTGCATAAGTCCCAGGGTTCCGAATTCAACCACACCTGTCTGGTGCTGCCGGATCGCCTCAGCCCGGTACTGACCAAGGAACTGGTGTACACGGGCATCACCCGGGCCAAGAACTGGTTCAGCCTGATTACCGGCGATGCGCAGGTGTTCAAAGACAGCGTAAGCCAACAGGTGGTGCGGGCTTCAGGACTGGCGCTTCGGCTCGGGGAGCAATAGCCCCGGGCATCAGTTATCCTCACTCCGATGTTGCTGTTCCCAAAGACGGGCGTAATGACCATCGCGGGCCAGCAACTCGTGATGACTGCCACTTTCGACAATCCGGCCCCCGTCCATCACCAGAATGCTATTGGCATCGCGAACTGTGGATAACCTGTGGGCAATCACCAGGGTAGTACGCTGGTGGCTGACCTCTTTCAGGGCACCGAGGATGGCCTGTTCGGACAAGGAGTCCAGGGAGGAGGTTGCCTCGTCCAGAATCAGTATTGGCGGGTTCTTCAGGATAACCCGGGCAATGGCCACCCGCTGTTTTTCGCCGCCAGACAACTTGAGGCCGCGCTCGCCGACTTTCGTTTCGTAGCCTTCTGGAAGGCTGTGGATAAAATCTTCCAGGTGGGCCATGCGCGCAGCCCGGTAGACTTCTTCCTCGGTCGCTTCGGGGCGGCCATACGCCAGGTTACGGTAAAGGGTATCGTTGAACAGTACGGTGTCCTGCGGTACCACCCCGATGGCAGAACGCAGACTGTCTTGGGTGACCGATCGAATATCCTGGCCATCAATCCGGATAGCGCCGTTATCGACCTCGTAGAAGCGGAACAGCAGCCGGGCGAGGGTAGACTTGCCGGCACCGCTGGCGCCCACCACCGCCACGGTATGGCCGGCAGGAATAGTGAAGCTAACGTCTTGCAGGATCAACCGGTCCGGGCGGTAGGCAAAGTGGATATGTTCGAAGCGTACCTCTCCGTTATCCACAACCAGGGGCCTGGCATCCGGCGCGTCCTGGATTGCCGGTTGGTCACCCAGCAGTTTGAACAGACGCTCCACATTCACCAGGGCCTGGCGGATTTCCCGGTAGACAAAGCCCAGGGCATTCAGGGGAATGAACAGCTGGATCAGGTAGGCGTTGATCATGGTGAAATCACCCAGGGTGATTTCGCCGCTGGCCACTTCGCCCACCGCCATGGCCATAATGACGATCAGCGCCACGCCGATGATCAATGCCTGGCCAGCGTTCAGGGTGGCCAGCGACAGGCGGTTCTTCAACCGAGCCTTTTCCCACTCATCCAGGTCCTGATCGTAAAGCTCGGCTTCATAACGTTCGTTGTTGAAGTATTTGACGGTTTCGTAGTTGAGCAGGCTGTCGATGGCCCGCGAGTTGGACTGGTTGTCCCGGGCATTGGCTTCCCGCACGAACCTGGTTCGCCACTCGGTGATCCTGATAGAGAACACCACATACACAACCACCGCCACCAGAATAGCGACGACATACCCGACGTTGAACACCACCAGCAGGATGCCCGCCACCAGCAGGATTTCCAGGATGGTAGGCACAATGTTGAACAGGGTGAAGCGCAGCAGAAAGCTGATGCCGTTGGTGCCGCGTTCAATATCCCGGGCCAGGCCACCGGTTTTACGGTCCAGATGAAATCCCAGTTCCCTCTGGTGCAGGTGTTCAAACACCCGCAGAGAGACCCGCCGCATAGCCCGCTCCGCGACCCGCGCAAACACGGCATCCCGCAGTTCGCTGAACAGGGTGGCACCAAAACGCAGGCTACCGTAGGCCACCACCAGCACAATCGGGATCCACAGCAGCATGTCGGCACCGCGGTTCTGGTCCAGGTAGTCGACAATGTATTTCAGTGCCACCGGGGTGGCGACGGTGGCCAGCTTTGCCAAGACCAGCATCGCCATAGCCAACACGACCCGCCCCCTGAATTCCAGAAGATACGGCCACAGCCCGGAAATAATCGACCAGTCGGGCTTATGATCGGCGGGGTAGTCGTTGTCGGCGTAGGCTCTCAATGCAATATCCTTGAAATTTTGGAGATGTCGAGCGCCCGAGATGGGGAGCCTTTCCGGGACACGCTGTAAATACATCCCTGTACGCTCCGCTCCGCCATCCATGGCTCCGCAGGGTTTTGGAA
>NPIE01001419.1_pt1 | contig 17129 bp, 15 predicted proteins | sample 8637661 | NCBI WGS metagenome assembly NPIE01 (sample SAMN07420842, study PRJNA396082) | bioreactor metagenome | isolation source: sample BA12 brine-fed electro-methanogenic bioreactor BA | place: Japan: Kochi | collected 2016-12-09 | reverse complement strand
TCTCCCACCAATACCACGAGATTTTTCCCTTCGGTTCGAAATGACATCTCATTCGCTATTGCGAGCGTGACAGCCCCTGGCAATCTTTTGCCCATCCACCCCCGGTCGTTGAGTAGCCGAAGGCGTATGCCCCCCCCCGGTCGTTGAGTAGCCGTTCAGCTTCAGCTGAATGGCGTATCGAAACGACATTGCGCGTGGGATGTGGCTTCGATACGGCTATCGCCTACTCAGCCACCGAGTATTTCGGATTTGCTCTGTGACTGAAAATTCCCGTAGAGCTTATATTAAAAAAGACACTTCGACCCAGACGGGCCTTCGGCAAAATTCAGTGTCCGTTTGTAGTTGAGCACCCGAAACCCAAATTCCCCTTCATAGTCATAGGGATGGCGACGAAGTCGACTTCGATCGAAGGAAGCCCGTAGGGGTAGTTGATATTCTCCCGAACCGCCCGCCCTCGAAAAAATATCAATTCCCCGGCACATTTTACTTGACAGCCCGCAAGCGCCGTATTAGATTGATTATGCAAGATAAAAAACTGGAGACGATATGCCGAACCTGAATACAGTCAAAGACAAACTCGCAAAACTCGTTAAACGCTTTGAAAGCAAGCAGAAAGGCGAATGGGACGAGGCGGCGACGCGGAAATCTCTAATAGACGGGTTCTGGGAAGCGCTGGGATGGGACACCGACGACCCGCGTGAAGTCGAAGTCGAGAAGCGAACCGAAATCGATGAACACCTCAAACGCGCCGATTACGCTTTTCTCGAAAAAGGGCGCACAAAATTTCTGGTCGAAGCCAAACAGCCGTCAAAGAATCTCACGCGGAACAGGGACGCGATATTTCAGGTCAAACGCTACGTCTTCAACACGCCCGACACCAACCTCGGCATTCTCCACGATTTCGAGGAATTCATCCCCTATCTGGTAATCAAAAAGCCCAGTTACGACCTGCCCCTCGACGGACTACAGAAAAAACTGATATTCGGATACGACGAATACCCCGACCGCGCCGACGAACTGCTCGAAATGTTTTCCCGCGAATCCGTCCTCGGCGGTTCAATCGAAGCCCTTTTGCCGAAGGGCGCGAAGCTCGAACGAGTAACTGAGACGGTCAATAGAGAATTCTTCGCCGACCTTATGAAATGGCGGCTGGAAATAGCCAAATCCATTGCGAAGAGCAATCCCAGGGTGAGCGACCACGACATCAACTCCGCGGTAAACCACCTGCTAAATCGAATTCTCTTCCTGCGCGTAATCGAAGACAGGAAAATCGAGAATTACGACCCGCTGGACGCCGCCGTTACCAAATGGAAGAAGGAAGAGCTCGGCCCGCTGTTCGCCTATCTAATCGAAGTATTCAAAAGGCTCGACCCGAAATACAACGGCGCGATATTCGCAAAACATCACGTCGATTCCATGCTCATCGACGACAAACCGCTCTACGATTGCATCCGCAACCTCTATTATCCGCAATCGCCCTACCAGTTCTCCGAGATGCCCATCGAGGTTATCGGCAACTCCTACGAACAATACCTCGGCTCAGTCTTGCGGACGACACCGGCCAGGCAGGTCAAGCTGGAGGAAAAACCGGAGGTTCGCAAGGCGGGCGGCGTCTATTATACGCCAAAATACATCGTGGACTACATCGTCGAACAAACAGTGGGCAAGCTGGTGGAGGGCAAGACGCCCGCGCAGGTCTCGAAACTGCGCATACTCGACCCGGCATGCGGTTCCGGCTCCTTCCTCATAGGCGCGTTCGAGAGGTTGCAGAAATATTACATCGACTACTACACCGCGAACCCGAAGAAGAACAAGGGCTACCTGCGCCCGGACTACGAGGGCAACCTCAAGCTGGACATACTGGTCAAGAAGAAGATTCTGGAGGAGAACATCTACGGCGTGGACATAGACTCGCAGGCGGTGGACATAACCGAGTTCTCGCTATACGTGAAGATGCTGGAGGGCGAGGAGAACCTGCCCATGTTCGCGGAAACCTACCTGCCGGAGCTGAAGGAGAACATAAAGTGCGGGAACTCGCTGATAGGCTGGGATATTCTGGACATGGACATATTGCCGACCGACCCGGAAGAACGGCAGGCGGAACTGGAACGCATAAACCCCTTCGACTGGGAGAAGAATTTCCCGGAGATTTTCAGCCGGACCGATACTGAACAAGGGGTAGCAACTTCACACCTCAACCCTGAACAAGGGGTAGCTACCCCTTGTTCATTGCATGCATACCATATCACATGGGTTACCTATGGAAGCCGCGTTAGCGAGAGGATGGTCGAGTATAAAGACGTGATCCGCCGCCGTAGATTGAACAAGGGGCAACAGCCCCTTGTTCATGGTGTAGTGATGGATGACAAGATGGAAGTGGAGATAACCGGTTATATCGCCGAAACAGTTCGGGTTATGAAATTGAAAGTTCTTGCATACAATATATGCCGCGACCATGTGCATATGGCGCTCGTCTGCGAAGAGAAAGAACTACCGGAAATAGTCCGAAGACTCAAGGGAAGGTCTGCACATTTTGCGAAGAAGAATCGTAATATACCCAAAGAAGAGGAGTTTCATCTCTGGGCGCAGAAATACAACCGGTCATTCATAGACAGCGAAGAAAAACTGCGCAACTGTATAGAGTATATAGAAAATAATCGCATCAAACACGATTTCCCCGTGAACAAGGGGTTGTTACCCCTTGTTCGTGGTATGTTATCCGACTTCATGGACAATGGGCAACAGCCCCTTGTTCAATCGATGGATAGGATCCCGCGAACCAGCGGCGGCTTCGACGCGGTGATTGGGAACCCGCCGTATGTTTTACTACAAACTCTCGATACCCCAAAAATATTCGATTTCTTGAAAAGCAGATATCAGGTAGCGGCTTATAAAATAGATACTTATCAGCTTTTCATCGAAAAGGGTATTTCCTTATTAAGAGAAGCAGGATATCACGGTTATATTATGCCAATTTCCTTCCTTAGGAACAAACATTCGATTGCATTAAGAAGATATCTTTTAGAAAACACAGAGATAGAATTAATCAGGTCTTTTTATTACCCGATTTTCCACGGAGCGAGTGTAGATACTTGTATTGCTATTTTCAAAAAAACTAAAAAACCAACGGGAAAAGAAGTTCAAATAGTCAAATCTTCAAGCGAAGCCGAAAAAACAACCTTAAAAGTCGATAAATCAATCTGGCTTAATCATGAAGACCTTCATTTCGCGATTGACATCAATACCAACGAAATAGGGCTTTGTGAAAAAATAGAGAGTATTTCTTTCAAATGGGGCGATATCGGCACGGCTTATTTTGGAATACAAACTTACGACAGGAAATCTTATGTAGTTCGCGAGAAAACAAAGGAATTCCATAAGCTTGTTATAGACGGGAAAAATATAGGGAGGTATGTTTTAGAGCTACCTCAGCAGTTCGTTGATTTTAGAGATGATTCAATTAAAAGCGGAGGTAATCCTGAAGTGTATCAAAAACCGCGAATTGTTGTTCTTCAAATAGGTCGTTGGCCTACTGGAACGTTCGCAGATCCGGGTATTTATACGCTCAATACTATTTATAATCTATATTTCACGAAATCAACGGATTATAACCTTTTTTATGTTCTTGGAATTATTAACTCTAAATTGGTCAATTGGTATTGGATAAAACAGTTCTATGATCATAAAAAGACTTTTCCTAAGATAAAGAAAAAGGCTTTACTATCAATTCCCGTCCGCACGATAGACTTCGACAACCCGGAGGATGTTGCGAAGCACGACCGGATGGTTTCGCTGGTTTCGGATATGCTTGCGCTCAATAAGCGCCTGCACGAGACCGAGTCCCCCTCGACACGCAAATCCATCGAGGCGCAAATCGCCCACACCGACCGCAAAATAGACGAACTCGTTTACGACCTCTACGGCCTCACGGAGGAGGAAATCGCAATCGTGGAGGAATCCGCGAAATGAACGCGACGTTGCCCATATGGCGACCTGCGCGGATGCGTGATTGGGATTTACCCCGTGAGATAATCACTGGATTTAGATTTGAATTGGAAAAAGATATTCTATCTCACGGGGTGAATGCAACGCCGGGTGCGTATTTCGTGACAGTGTGTTGTCAGAAACGTAACCCGTATTTCGATTTCCCACCGGCAAAGGCAATGGTGGAAAAATGGTGGTTCGAGCTGGCGAATAAATTTCCATCGATTGAATTAGACCAATATGTCGTGATGCCGGATCATTTCCACGGCATTATATCGATTTTACCCCCCGTAGGGGAGGGCCTATGTGCCCTCCCGTCCCGTAGAGATGAGATGGTCGATTATTCCGAATCCCCCGTAGGGGAGGGCCTATGTGCCCTCATACCACGTGAAGATGGGATGGTCGATTATTCCGCGAACGGGAGCACACGCAGGTGCTCCCCTACGAAAATGGAAACGAAAACGGAATCAAGGGGTTTGAATTCGGTTTCTTTGATTGAAAAAATTCGATGGTTTAAAACGATGACAACCAATGAATACACGCGAATGGTCAAAACCGCAAATTGGCCGCCGTATTTCAAAAAAATGTGGCAACGTTCCTTTTATGACCACGTGATACGCAACGACGAGGATTTGCGCACCCTGCGCGATTACATTTTGAACAACCCATTGGAATTAAACCTCGTGGAGGAATCCGCGAAATGAGAATAAATAACGACAACATAACCGTCACCCAAACCGCCAGGATAGACGAATTAGCGGGCGTGGAGGTTTGAGGAGGAAACGATGAGCGAAGAAAAGGGAAAAGGAATTTCTTGGAAAAGTTTCATCCAGTCTATAATATATGTTGGTTTAGGGGCTATTTTAGCTTTCGGTGGGAACTGGTATCTTGAACATAGGAAAGAAGTAAAAGAAAAAAAGGAGTTTGAAAATAATTTCGCTTTAGCGTATTCATCTGTTTCAAATGAAATCGCTTCTAATTATACAACTCTACTTTACTCTTTCTATCAGTTAGACAGTATCTCTCACAGCTCTGATATTATCATCTATTTTACTCCTATCTTCTATGACCAATGGGAATCCAAAAAAGAATTGTTTGAGGATCCAAGGAGTGGCCTAAGCATCGATACGAAAAACCAACTCCAGACGATTTATAGGGTATTTAGAAAAGGCGAGGCGGTAATCGAGGCTTATCTTGAGCACATAAGGGAAATTAATGATTTTTATGTGAAAAGACAAAACTTGAAAATGCAAGATATTGATATTATGGTAAAACAAAAGCATCTCATTAACGAAATTACGAAAAATAATTTGAAACGTTCCCTGTTGGATGTTCATGCTCGTTTAAGTCAAATAGCTCCGGAGTTTGAAGAAATTAGGCATAATTTTGGTTTGAATGAACCAACTATATCGCTACCTTCACCAGAACAAGGTTTAGATAGTATTGGAGGTATAGTTGAGGAAAATTGTGCCGGACAGGCGGAGGGAGCTGAGAGTTGAGAGATACTGGATTCCCGCTTTCGCGGGAATGACAGAAAACTTAAATTGGAATGACAAGAAATGGAGGTTGAGACGAGGTTTTCGAGGGAAATAGGGTTAGAATTGGGTAAATATCCCCAAAAAGGCGTTGAAAAGGGCGTTTGGGGTGTTTTTCGGCTCAGGGTAATTGACAACGTGCTCAGGGCATTTCAAAATCAGCTCTGGGTAATTGACGATGTGCTCAGGGTATTTCAGGATAAGCTCTGGGTAATTGACAGCATGCTCAGGGTATTTCGGAATAAGCTTCGGGTAATTGACAGCGCGCTCAGGGTATATCAGGATAAGCTTCGGGTAATTGACAGCGTGCTCAGGGTATTTCAATATAACGGCAGGGTAAGTATTCCCGGTGGCGGGGCAGGTATTGCAGTCGTCTGGATGGATGTGTTCGAAGTTCGGGAAAGTAATCGTCAAGGCAGGGCTATCGTTTATGGTGTTCGGGAAAATACCTGCGGAGGGCGGTAAGATGATTTTGAACCAAGCAATTTTCAAACAAGCCGTGAATATATTTATCGTGAAAACCGACGAAGGTCGCCGGGTTCTGATGAAATAGCATTTCACGGCGAAGGGAGGCCGAAATGGCTATCAAAACGAGACAACCAAAGGACCTGGGGATCGACGATTTCATAACCTTCGTTCGAAGGTTGTTGATATGGATTGCGACTCAGGTGGGCGATCCGGACTACAGAGCCGTCCTCGTTGACGGACTGGAGGCCAAGCTCGATGCGCTTGTGGCAAAACTCGCAGAATACAGGCAATTGCAAATCCATGTGCCTGAAATAAACGATTTATACACGACTGCCGCCGATACACTACACGATGGGCTTGAGGTGCTAAAGGGCATATTGCCATCGTTCTTCGACGATCCCGACGTTCTGGGGTTTTTCGGATTGGCCAAACCTATTCCCACGGATTTGGACGAGTTATTCACTCTGGGCGGAGTTTGTTTCGGAAAATGGGACGAGGTTGCAGGAGAGCCTGAATATTCGGATGTCGAGACGGATTTTGAGAATGTCCGCGTTATGTTCGACGATTTCGTTTCCAAGAGGGACGAATACGAGTTGAAGTATCAGGAATTGCAGGATGCGCAAAACGAGATGGTCGCGCTGAGGGAAGAGATCGAGGAACAGGAACGGAATATTTTCCAATACTATCGTTCGAAGCATCCGGATTATAAAGCCGAGTGGTGGACGAATACGCCCTGGGGGACTTCGGGGGGCGGGGGCGGCGGCGAACCGGAGCCTCCGGTGGAATATCCCGTGTTTCCCGAACCGCCGGATATATTTACAGCTGAGGATAAGGGCGGCGGCATGACCGAGGTCGTTTACGGTTATGTCGATGGCTCGACTCATGGTTTGCTCGAACGCCGCAAAGCCGGTAGCGCGGAGCCGTGGATAGAAGTCAGCGATCATCTTCCGATGGATAAAGATAATATGTTGCCCTATCGCGAACTGCATGTGCCTCCCGGCGAGTGGGAGTATCGGTTCACACCCATGAACGGCGACGAGCACGGGGCGTCGGTTAGTGCAACGGTGGTGGTCGGGGAGTAGTTGAGAGTTGAGAGTTTAGAGTGGAGAGTTTGTTTATTTTAGGGCGGTTAGGAGGGCCGCCTTTTTTTAATCCCCCCAAACCCCCCTTTGACAAGGGGGGCTTTTTTATAGTAGGCGGCTGGGGAGCCTTTTTATTAGACACCCCGTCGCTTCGCGCCACCCCTCTTGAAGCGGGGAATGTTATAGTAGAACCCCCCTGACCCCCCTTGTTAAGGGGGGCACATCCTGCCTCGCTTTGCTCGGCGGGCCTCTTGAAGAGGGGGAATTGTGTGTGGAGAGAAGGGTGTGGTTCAGAGGCTGGAGTCGAAAAGTAGATTATGCTTGAAATTTGGTCTGGAATCTGTAACCTTTCGCAGGAACCGAAGTTAACGAGGTGATATTATGTTCGAAGCAGAGTTTTTCGCCACACCGGCTTTCAAATGGGTTGTTTTGCCCCTGCTGATTTTTTCGGCGAGGGTTATCGACGTCTCCATCGGGACGATACGGATTATCAGCGTATCCCGGGGGCGGAAGGTGTTGTCGTCCCTTCTCGGCTTTTTCGAGGTGATGATATGGCTTCTCGCCATCGGCCAGATATTCAACAATCTCACGAATCCGCTGTATTACGTCGCTTACGGCGGGGGTTTCGCGACCGGGAACTTCGTCGGAATCTGGATCGAGGAGAAGCTGGCGATGGGCGTTCTGATTATGCGGACAATCACGAAGAAGGACGCTTCCGAGCTAATCGCGACCATGCGCGAACGGGGCTATATGGCCACGAATGTTATCGCCGACAGCACCGCCGGCAAGGTGAACATCATCTATACCCTGCTCAAACGTAGCGACCTCGAGGAGGTAATCAACCTCATCAAGGATTTCCATCCCCATGCGATTTGGTCGATCAGCGATGCGCGGGAGGCCAGCGAGGCGATTCCGCCTTTCCGGACGAAGCGAAATTTTGTGTCGGTATTCCGTCCTCGAATGCGAAAGGGCAAATAGGCCGGGTTTGTTTCGTCTAATGGGATTCGGCCATCCTCGCTACAAGCAGGAACAGGAAGGCCGATATGAAGGCGGGGGCTGAGATGATGAGAAACGAGAGGCAGTCCTGCCATGTATCGAAAAAGAAAGCTGTGAAAAATCCGTAGAGGAAGAAGATTATTCCCCCGATAGCCGGCTTTTTCCATGATATGGCCAACGCTACCGCCGGAATCAGCCATGGAAGGGCATTCGGCAAGTTGGATAGCAGGTTGCCCTCCTCGGCTCCGGAAAGAATTGCGAAGACCATCCAGAAAGCCGCCCAGATAAGGCTGAAGATGATTGAGATAAGCCGCAGTTTATTTTGTGACGCTTTTGTCATTTTGCCCGCCTACATTAATTGTTTCATTCCCCGCATTTCAATATAACCTCGTTATGATTTTTTGAAAGGGAAAAATCGCGGTTGGGCGAAAAAACTGTTGATTAACCCGTGGTTTTGACCCATATTGATGATGAGATTAACGAATGGAGCATCATCATGGATTATTTTAGAGAGCCAAATGCAGAGGAAAGTTCGATATCGGTAGTTCAGCTACTGGGGTTCATCCTGCTTTTTCTGGGGGTTGGGATGTGCATCTGGGTGTTTTTCAATGCGATTCACCTCTTCCGGAACCCTAACGACGCGGTTTTGTTCGAACAGATTTTGCCCTTCGAGGGTGAAGGCGAGCCTATCGAGGTGGATGATTCGGTCATTTATCTTCCGAGGGAGTTTTATTTCGCCCTTGCTTTCGTCGCTACGATATTTACATTGTCGATAGCCGGATTCATCGGCGGAGCTTTCATCTCCGGAGGCGTGGGGCTTATAAATCCCACCGGAGAGCGGCTCGAAAAGAAATTTGAGAGACGGATGAAAGAAATCGAACGCAAGGTAAGCGATTCATTCAAAGGAAGTTGATTATGCCCGAAGTCCCTGCTCATAAAAGACCCCTCTGGCCGATAACGGTAGCCGCTTTTTTCGCTTTGATTTATTCTGCGGTCGATCTTTTTGTCGGCATCAAAGTCTTTCAGTTGCCGTCGATATTGTCGCAGATGCCATTTCCGTATAATGCCATCGCCCGCGCTCCGGAGATTCAGAACTTCATCAAATGGACGGGCAACGCTCTGATGATTTTTTCCACGGCTTTCTTTCTCGGCGGGCTGGGGGTGCTTCTCAAGCGCAAGTGGGGGCTTATCTTCGCCGTAGCCGCTTCGATCGGCCAGATTTTGGGGTCGATATATGTCGCATACACTTACTACACGAAGGCATATCCGGTGCTCGAGGAGCTTTTTCTCCTTGCCGGCCCGCCGGAGAACGCGTGGTTGTATGACATAGGCGGCGTTGTGTTCATTACCGAGATGACGACGATGATACCTCAGATGATCTTGATTTTCATGTTCTTGTTGTCTTCGCCAAAGAAGTATTTCGCCGCTTAACTATTTCCATCGTATCATTTCGATTAAGGGCGCGAGTTTGCTTGCATTAGCACAGTTTCTGCTGTATCTTAAAGGTGACTATGCTGAGCTTGCGCGACATACGATTTACTCATCCTTCAGCGGATAAGCCTTTGATAGAGGGGCTTTCCTTCGATATTGCTTCGGGGGAATATGTGGCGGTGATCGGTCCGAACGGTTCGGGCAAGACTACTCTGGCGCTGATTATCGCGGGGATTATCCGCCCGGATAGCGGGGTCGTCGAATACGATGGCCGGGATTATTCATCGGGGGAGAACCTCGATTTTCTGCGTCGGGATGTGGGGTTCCTATTTCAGGATCCGGAGGACGGGATTTTGACGACGTCCGTGGAGCGGGAGCTGGCCTTTGCTCCGGAGAATCATGGATTTGCCCCGGAGATTATTCGCGAGCGAATTAGGGAGCTTGCCGTCGAATTCGGCCTTGGCAAGATACTCCAAAAGCCCCTCGACGAATTGTCCGGCGGGGAACTCGAGCGCACGGCTTTTGCTGGGGCGATATCGTCGAATCCGAAGATATTGATCCTGGACGAGCCGGAGAGTTATCTGGATTCTTCGGGCAAGGTGCGGCTTTATTCGGAAATCGATAGACAGAGGCGAAAGGGGACTTCGATAATCCATATCACTCAATGTTTGAGAGCATCTGCACGAGCGGACAGGGTAATTTCTCTGGGCAGGATGGAATGCGACTCGAGCAAATCGGTCAATATTCAAGACGTTAGAGCGGAATCACCGATTCTAGAGATGGAGGACATCTCCTTCGCTTTCGATGGGCGTGATGTTTTGTCCGGGTTTAATTTTTCGATGAATCGAGGCGAATGTATAGCCCTCCTAGGTCCGAGCGGCGCAGGAAAAACTACTTTCGCACGCCTCGCTGTCGGCCTCTACCAGCCTAAGTCAGGCAGAATAAAACGTCATGGCAGACCCGGCTTGAGTTTCCAGTTCCCAGCGCGCCAATTGTTTTCTGAATCCGTTTTGGATGATGTTTTATTCGGGCCGAATTCAATGGGCATACCAGATCCGCGCAATGCGGCTTTATCCGCCCTCGAACAGGTTGGTTTTCCTCACTCGAAGTTCTCGGCCTCACCTTTCGCCCTTTCGGAGGGAGAACAGCGGCTGGCAGGCCTTGCGGGGGTTCTCGCAACTCGACCGGACTTCATCATTTTCGACGAACCCACAGCGGCGCTGGATGTTTACGGCCAGGCCAGATTTCTCGAAATCGTCGATAATCTTCTAAAGCAGGATGTGGCCGTTGCGATAGTAACTCACGATTTGGAGATAGCCGAAAAAATCTGCAGTCGCGCAATTGTTTTCGACGGGGGAGGAGGAGCAGTCGAATATCGAATGGACGATATTATGTCGAACGCCGACCTGAGAATATCCTATGGTATCGGCACTTTGGATGATATTTTCGAAGGGGAATTATGCGTGTCATAATAGTATTCATAATTCTGACGGTTACCCTTTGCTGGAGCCTTGAACTCGCCGAGGAGTTTCAACTTCCGAAGAATATCGACCCGATAGCTATTAAAGCCGACGGTTCGGGCAGGTATTTTATTCTGGATTCGAGCGGGAAACTGACTGCGTTCGAGAAAGACACCCTCTCGGCGGAAATCGACCCGGCGAGAAGGACTACCGGGTGGATCGAGGCATCGGACATGGATTTCGCCTCCGGATGGCTCTATGTCGCCGACAGAAGCGGTTCAGCTATATATATTACCGATAGGTATCTCCGTGCCCCGGCCAAGATCGATCTCACTGTCGAGGGCGAAACGGTGCGCCCGGCTAAGATAGCCGTATCCACCGACGGCCGTATTCTCATTTACGACGAAGACCGCGCGGAAATGCTGTTGTATAAGGGTTGGCGGGATACGTCGCCCGTTATTTTGACAGTTCCACTTTCGTCTGAATCGGGGCATATCGAGTTGGCTTATGATTTCGTCAGAAATACCTTTCTTGTAATTTCGGAAAGGAGTATCCTCGAATATTCCATACTTGGAGCCTACGAGGAAAAAACGGATTATCCCTCTCCCGAATCAAACATACACCCCCTAACAGCGGGGACATTGGGAGATGCTTTTTACCTTGTCGATAATCGTGGTGTATGGTTGAATTTCGATGGGGAATGGATTTTTCGTTTAAAAGCAAAGGCATCCGTTTCGGTGATTTCGGTGCGGAGTAGAGTTATCATTGTCGAAAATAGGACATTTAAATCGTTTAGAATAAGTGAAACTCGCTAATGCCATATTATTCATACTGATAGCTACTGCGCTTTTTGGCGTAGAGCGTCAGGTTAATGTCGAGATAAGCGAGTTTATCGCTCTGCCTGATAGTTTCATTATCGAAGACAGCGAGACTTTGTTTTGTAATGAAGATGTCCTGTCGTCAGACTCCTACTCAATAGATTATACCTTTGGTTCGATTTCTTTGGATATTCAACCTAATTGCGATTCATTGCTAATTAAGTATTCTTATGCCGACATCAAAATTCCCCTGACATTACAGAATAAGATTCCCACGGGAAGCGGCGGACAGCTTTACCGCAGTCCATCGCCTACGAAGAACCTTGGAATGTTCCCCGAGGGCAATCGTCTGGTTCATTCGGGTAGCCTCTTACGCGGAATAAAAATAGGGTCGCGCAGGGACGCGTCAGTCGAGTCTGCTTTTCAGCTGGAAGCTTATGGCGAAGTCGGTGAAAATGTTGAAATTACGGCTATCCTGAGCGATCAGGACCTGCCTATACAGCCTGAGGGGACATCGGAGAAGATAGCTCAATTGGATCAGGTTTTTATCGATATAACGTCTCCCCATTTTTGTGGAACTTTCGGGGATTTTACTGCTGAGATTAGCCCCCAATCGGAGTTTTCAAAGTATGAGCGTCGTCTTTCGGGCGTTAGAATTGCGGGTAATTCTGAATTTATTTCTGCCGAGGGCGTTGGGGCGGTTCTCGAAGGTATTTGGGCTACCGATGAATTTTACGGCAACGAGGGGAATCAGGGGCCTTATTCGATAACAGCGGATAATAAAACTTCGATTCAGATTCTTGCGGGAACAGAGACTGTATGGCTCGATGGTGAAAAGCTTCGAAGGGGGTCGTCAAACGATTATATTATAGATTATAATCTCGGACAAATTACATTTACCAATAATCAGCCAATCGGCGCGCAAAGCCGGATTATAGTCGATTTTCAATATACCGATCTCGATTATAGGCGGAGTTTTTACGGAATCGACGGCGAAATGAACCCGCACGAAAATGTTCGTTTCTACTTTTCAGGTATGGCGGAGCTTGACGATTCTGACAATCCACTCAATTTCGAATTATCTGATGAAGAACGCGCTATTATAGAATCTGCCGGCGACAATGCAGATGATTCATATATCTGGGGAGCTTCCATATCTGACACAGGGGACTATGTTTTTGCGGATTCGACATCTGATAGTGCCCATTTTGAGTGGGTTGGCGAAGGTTCGGGAACATGGAATGTTATTTTTTCAAATGTCGGTTCGGGAAATGGCGATTATGTATATTCTGGAAATGGGATTTATGAATGGGTAGGTGTTGGAAATGGGAGTTATCTACCTTTGAAATACTTGCCTTTGCCGGCGGCTCATTCTATAATCGATGCGGGCCTCGTTTTCACTCCTTTGGATGGTATGACTCTTTCGACTGAAGTAGCGGCGTCAAATCTCGATTTAAATCGATTGTCTGATATTGATAATAATGACAACGTGGGAGGCGCTTTAATAGTAAATTGGAAATCTAAGAATGAAATTCTGTCATCCGGTAAGGATTTTGGCGTTGTAAGTTTCGATGGTATTTTCCGAAAAAAAGAGACTCGTTTCGCCGCGATCGGGAGAATGGACGACGTGGAATATCTCCGCGACTGGGGCCTTTCCGAGGCTCGTGGAGGAGAACAGTTAACAGATTTAACACTCAATTACATGCCAATCGATGCACTGAGCATAACCGCGGGTTATGGACAAAACAAGATTGGATCGCAAACCAGCAAAAGGGCTAATTCTGCAGTTCGATTGACCCTCGAAAATACGAATGCTTCAATAAATCAGTCGCGAACTATGGCAGATTATACATGGGATAGGCTTTGGGGCGATTATTCAGGAAAGTATTGGGTTTTAACACCCTCCTTCGATTGGAGATATGAGGATAATGCAAAACCATCTGGTATTCGCTTTTTAAAACTAACTCCCTCGCTTAGATTTTCTATTTCGGAGAATATTTCTATTACACCTTCCTATGAATATCGCGAAGACGAAATATATAACACTGATGGCATTAATCGGCAAGTAAGCGCCGTTACCAATGCTTATAAAATATCGAGTGCTCTTGGCGGGTGGAATTTATCTATATATCATCGAGAATACGACGATCGACTCGGAGTAAATGATGTTACAACTGATCTCGCTTCTGCAAATGGAAGTTTTCGAACAGTTACACCTCAGATTAATGGCAGAATTCGTTACGAATTGTCCAGGAACAGAAGCGAGGTGTTAGAACCATATTATCTTTTCGTCGGCGAAGGTCTCGGCAATTATGAATTCGACGAAAGCAGAGGGGAGTATATTATTTCTCCCGGAGGGGAATATCTCAAGGAATATCGCTCCACCGGCGAATTCACACCAGTTATACGTTCTGATGTGCGAATAAATCTCTCTGCAAAGCCGGGTAAAATCAAGAGCGAAAGCTTCCTTACGCAAATTATTAAGCAACTTTCTGCAGACGGACTTTTGCAGGCCGAGGGACAGACATCGGAGGAAGCCGCACAATCGCTAATCCTCGATCCGAGGGATATGAACGATAATCCAAACATTGTAAGCGGAAATTTTATATCAGAGGGCAGTTTGCGATATGGAATTGGTGCAAAAAGTTTAAACTTCAGGCGACGTTTTAGTAAGTATAGAAATACACAATATACCACGGGTGAAGAACTTAGATGGACCAATAGCTATGCCTTCGAAGGACGTTTTAGCTCTCTTTCCCTCGGTAATTTCAGAGTAAAATACGAGTGGTCATGGCGTGCAAGATTATATCCCGAAAGTTCGAGAATCGGCTCGGATTTGGAGGGGACAGAAGTATCGCTTATCTGGACAAAATCCCTGACCAACGCACTGCAAATCACCACCGACATGAGCTACATCGCCCAAACCGATACATGGCCGGAAGATCCCGTTTCCATAAAACGTTATGCATTTTCTCCAATTGGCAGTTACTATCTCCCGAAAGGTGCAATCCGAGCATCTATAGGCTATTCCCGTGTCGAAAGCGAAGAAACAGTTGCCTCAGTATTGCCTTATGACATGGCAAATGGCGATTACATCGGCGACAATGGAAGAGCAAACATCGATATAGATATAAACGTAGCAAAAGCAACACTTCTGACATTAACATATTCGCTAAAATCCCATTCAGGACGTGTTCCAGAGCATACTGCCCAGGCAAGTGTAAGAGTGAATTTTTAATAATCAAGTCTTCACATATTAGAAAAAGGGAGGGCTTAGCCCTCCCTTTTTTTGTTACAATAGGAAATGTTCTTAGACGAATCAATCGAAGCGCATCTGAAACTCCGCGATTAAGTTATCCGGCGGATCGAAGGAACTTTCGGAAGTTATCATCTCATAGTTAACGCGGAAATGGCTTAACCACTTATTCTCATCGAAATTCAGAGTCAAGCCGAATGTCATACGGTCAGTCTTGTCGTCGTCTCCGGGAGGATCTATAAAATCGTAGCGGAAAGCCGGTGTTACAGTTTTTACTATATCGCAATCGACTGGAAAGTCATAGAATGCATGAGCGAACATCGCCGTTGTGTTGTCTCCGTCGTAATCCTGAATTGATGCTTCTGTTGTGGCGAAAAAGTTGCTGATTTTATAAGATAAATTGAAAGCGTAGAAATTGCGGTCGAGAGCGTCATCGTCGATTGGATTATTGTCTTTCCCAATAGATGTCGCGCCTGATATGAATAGACCGTCGATGGGTTTGATTTCTGCGCGTGCAATGATGTTTTTATGGTTATTGGCATCGCGCTGATTCATTCCGGAACCATTGACAAGACCGCCATACACTGTAAACATGTTGTGAGAGTATTTAAGATATGCACCGACATCGCGATAAGCCGGTGAATTCTGCACTACATACCCACGATTTACGAAATCGATTTTGGATGCCGACTGCAAATGCTCGGTCGCGAAGGGGGTTACGAACTGCCCCATTGTAAGCTGTAGGCCTTTTACTGGTTTGAAGCGCATTTCGGCATCGAGAATAGCCGCGAATTTACTCGAATTCGTCATTAGGCCGCCAGATCCCTCAGAAGCACCTGTAAGTGCGGAGCCGTCGAAATAAGCAAACATGAAGACCTGGGAATAGTCGTTTATGTTTGCCATAAGCCCCAGGGTCGTCAAGAGGACATTGAATTCACTGTTGTTGTCCCCTTCATCGACAATCGAATATGTGTAAGCGCTTCGTATGTATCCGAACCAATTGAGGTCGGCGTTTTTCTGGGCGAGCAAACCACCGACAACTAATACAAGAATTAAAGCAACTGCGATTATTTTATTATACATCTAATTACTCCCATCGTTAGAAGTTTAGTTAAACAAATCTTCATCAGCAATATAAGTTGTCATTCACTTTTGCGCAAGAGGAATTTTTCTATTCGTCTATTCGCTCGATTTTTCCCGAACCCGTAATACTGGGTTTGACATCCGGAGACCCTATATAAAGCACTTTGCCGATACCGTTTATCTCAATATCGAGGGTTTCGAGAGCTTCCAGTGCAACATCCCCTGCGCCGTTTATTGTAACATCGGCGGATTTCGACGTAAGCGAAAGAGCATCTATGTTGCCATGTCCATTGATTTGAATTCGTAGTCTGTCCGTCTGACCGACCAGACCGATATCGCCTCGGCCATTGATTATTGCGTCGAGGGTTTCCGCGTCTATGTTCAAATCGACCCGTCCGCTACCGTTGATTGTGATTTCGAAGCGCGGAGATAAAATAGGAGTTTGAGTTTTGACCTCGGCAAGGCCGTCGATATGCACCTTTCGGAACTCGGGCGACGAGATATATATACGGACATTATTGCTTGAGCGGAACCACTCGTCGTTCCAGATAGTCAAGGTGCCGCCGCGCACTTCCGCCTTGACCATGGGGAGGATATTGTCGTCCGCTTCGATAACGAGGGCGTGAGATGCATCCTGAGTAAGGAAGACCTCGAAATCCGCGCGGGTAACGTAGGTTTCGCCCTTGATACGGACTTCAGTGAATTGTGCGACCTCACGGTTCTCGCTTTCGATTCGGCCGGAACCGTTGGTGAACAGCCAGCCCGCAGAAGCTGTAATAACAAAGCATAGAGTCAGTAGCATCGAATATTTTCTCATCATATGGTCTCCTTAAAAGGTTCAATTGTTATTAATATAATCCGCGATTTCCTCTTAGGCAACAGAAAAATTGAGCCGCATTTTACGCTTGACATACTTCTGCCAAATTCGTATAATCTAATTAGCACTTTGAAATTGGAGCTTATGAGCGACGAAAGAAGACATAAGTTATCCGCGCGACTCAGCCACAAGCGCAAAA
>NPIE01002701.1_pt1 | contig 17140 bp, 17 predicted proteins | sample 8637661 | NCBI WGS metagenome assembly NPIE01 (sample SAMN07420842, study PRJNA396082) | bioreactor metagenome | isolation source: sample BA12 brine-fed electro-methanogenic bioreactor BA | place: Japan: Kochi | collected 2016-12-09 | reverse complement strand
GATGATACGCAAGAACTGCCGGCGGCTGAATCTTGAAGCTGGTTTGGTTATCATTCGCTAGAAGTCCTTGATTTCCACACTACCGATATCGAATGTGGGCGTTGGCTCCACCGGTGTCGCCGGGCCAGCAGGCGTAGCTGCTTCGATCGTCTGTGGCGTTGGCGCAGCAACCGATTCAGTTTGCAGCGTATCTGCAACGTTGATACCCAGCTGCACGACAAGCAGACTCATGGTAATGACGGCAAACGCGACAACCAGCCAATCGCTCAGGCTGCTCTTGCGCGTGGATTGATTCTTCCCCATAGCTCCTTCACCCATTCCCGAATCACGCGGATAAACTCCACTACCGAATGGAGTGGGCACAGATAAGTGCACCATGGCCGCCGAATAAACAGGGAGGCAAACAGCACAATCGCCAGCGCCGCAAACTGAAGCGCGCTGCCCACGAAGCCAAACAGCGTGCCGAACAGCTCATAGCTCCCCAGGCCCGGGCTGCGGAAGAAGACGCCCAGCAGCACAGCCGCCAGAGCCAGCAGACGCTGCGCCCATTGCAGCCAGGTTTTGTGCCGGCGCGGAATGCGCACCTTCGCGCCGCCAATCGCCCCCAGGCATTCCTGTGCCGCTCCGAACGGACAGAACCACTCGCAGTAGGGATTCTTGTTGTCCACAGTGAAAACGAAGAGCAGGCCGCCAATCAGGAAGTACCAGTAAAGGTTGGTCTGCCATTCCGGCCAGTAGCCCAGAAGCAGCTTGATGAAATAGGCCAGGGTTAGCGGGCTGTTGTAGATAAAGCCCAGCACCAGAAGGCCAACCAGCATGGAACCCCAGCGAGCCTGCTTCTTGTACTTAAAGACCCGTTGGTGGCCAACATAGCCCACCGCAAACAATGCCAGCAAAACGATCTCCGGGAGGCCAAACTGAATACGCGGTGGAGACGCTTCCGCTACCGGGAGGTTAAAGCGGCGGGCTGCCGTCCGACTGCCCTGCAGCACCGCCTCAGCAATAGCCCGCGAGGTGTAGGTCGCCCCCGTCACGCCATCCACATCCTCACCCAGCACAAACGGATCAGCGTAGGACTTGCCCAGCAGCGAGGCAACAAGACCGCTACCCTCGATCCTGTCCATCCAGGCCGGTGTCTCTTTGCTGCCCACAACGACGGCATTGAGTATCTCCCCTGCCGGGCTCACTGCCACTGCCATTTCCAGCGGGCCGCCGTAACCGCTGCCAGAGCCAAGCACAACATAACCCAGCAGCGTTTCCTCTGCAGTATCTCCCCAGGCAGCGAAGATATCGCTGCTTTCGCGCTCAAAGTGATCGGCAGCAGGCATTGCCTGTTCAATCACAGGCATCAGGTCAGACTGCGCGCGGAACGAGCCAAGCACCCACGCACCAGCAATGAGGAAGAGCGCAAGCACAGCCAACAGCCGCTCGGTTTTTTGCCTGTTCATGCGCTGCGAAGAACCATTAGTTGTCAAGCTGATCCTCCTGAATGGCTACCAGGATGCTATCCAATAGTTGCTGCGCACGGGTCTTTCCTTCTTCATCGCCCGCTTTCGCATAGGCGCTGACCGCTGTCTTGCCGTAATCCAACGCCTGCTCCGGCACACCCTGCTCAAGCAACGCCAGCGCCAGCATGCACAGTTGCTCACCTTCCAGGTGAGGCAGATCATGCACCCGTGCCAGCCCGATCGCCTCCTGGTGATAACGGCGGGCATCCTCAAAGCGGCCCTGCTCAGCAAAGACATAGCCAATCCTCCCCGTGAGGTAGGCCACATCCTTAAAGCGCTGGAGTTGCTGCGCGCCTTTGTGCGCTTGCAGATAGGCATCAAACGCTTCATCGACATGGCCATCCACCAGGTTGGCTTCGCCCAGGCTGATCAACAGGCTCACTTCCCGATCACGGTTGCCTGTGCTGCGCGCCAGGTCGATACCTTCCAGCAGGGTTTGGCGAGCAAGCTGCGGGTCTTCCTGGCGATAGGCAGCCAGAGTCACCGCTTCCAGCAGGCCAAAAATCACCTCAGCATCATCCTGAAGCCGCGCGAGCGCAAGCCCGCGCTGTGCGTAGGCCAGCACCTGTTCGGCATTATTGAGCTGGGCATAGCAATCCGTGAGATGGCGCAAAGCAGCGAGTTGAGCTTCTGGCGCCTGAAGCGCTTCCGCCTGATTCAACGCCTGTTCAAGCGCAGCGATTGCCTCCGCGAAACGATCCTGCCAGATCAGCACCGCGCCGAGGCTAATCTGAAAATCGAGGGCGGCGCGCGAGTCGTCAATCTCACGAGCAAGATCAAGCGCCAATTCCAGAGAGGTCGCTGCTTCATCCAGAGACGTGAGCGCCAGGCTGACATTACTCATGGAAGCGGCTACGTGCATCTGGCGGCGTTTGTCACCCATCTTGCGTGCGATTGAGTAGGCAAAATGCAGCTTTTCCCCGGCGACAATCGGCTCACCGGCCTGGACAAGGATTTGAGCCTGAGTGGTAAGCGCGTCGCTTTTCAGGCCGGGATCGTTCAGCGTGTCCGCGTGGCGCATGATGCTCTCGACCGCTTCATACGCATCGTGGAAACGCTCGATCTCCTGATATGCCAGCGCTTTGACGCCTAACGCCCTGATCAGCAGCCTGGTGTCATTGTGGCGCTCCGCAGTTGCCAGCGCCTCATCAAACGCCTGCAAGCCGGGCTCGTAATTGCCCAGCCGAAAATGGATTAGCCCCAGGCTTGCCAGCGCCAGTACAAGCTGGTCGTTTTCATTGTTGGCCTTTGCCGCCTGGGCCTCTTGTTGCCAGTAAGCCACCAACTTCTCCAGGTTGGCTTGCTGTGTGTCTGTCATGGTCTTCTCCATTGCATATCAGCCATATCTACTGGAGAGATACTCAACCTGCACGGACAGCTCGCTCGGCCCCCCACCGCGCAAGCATAGTGCGAACATAATACGAGGAAGAAGCCTGAAAGCCCTTCCTCGTACCATGATTATCCGCCAGGCGGAATATTAGGCTCCGGGCTTGTCGCTTGCCTTCGGATTAATTCCCATCAAACGCCACAGCCCAACACCGAGAATCAGAGAGATGAACAACCCCAGGAGCATAATCTTCAATCCTGGGCCGCTTTCATACTCGCCCACCAGGGTGCCGTATGTGTAGAAGTTAAGCGTGAACAGCCCGTACCACAACAGCGCCAGCAGGCCCTTCCACCATGTGAGAACCCAGCCCCGGTCTTCCGCAAAAGCTTTGAACCCAAAGCCGATCAGAACCAGAACCACGCCCATTAACAGCCAGAAGAATTCGCTTCCAAAAAACATGGGTTATGCTCCTTCGTGGGGGCTAACGATGTCAATGTCCAGGTAATGATGCGCTTGCATCCAGAACGGCTCCGGCCGGTAACTGGCAAAGTGGCCACCCTCGGCAGGGCGCTTGTACTCGATGGCTTCCGGATAGTCGAAGAAAGTCTTCTGCAGGAACAAAAGCCCACTGCTAACCAGCCCGGTAGGATCGCGCGGATCAAGCTCGCGCGCGACATCGTGAATCCAGTTGTCCTTGCGGCTGTAAGGGCAGGTGGCAACGCACATCCGGCAGCCCATCGGCCCCATCGTTTCGCGCCAGAAGTTGTAGCACGCACCGTTATTGATGTACCAGTGCTCATACCCGCGAATGACCATCCCATCAGGGTTGTCCGCCATTGAAATTGCACCGGAGGGGCAGGATTCTGCGCACAGCTTGCATTTATTGCAGAATTCCTCTACGCCGTAGTCAATCGGGCGATCGATGGTCATGGGCAGGCTGGTCGTGACAACTGCCATGCGGCAGTTTCCACCGAGCTCCGGGGTAATGCAGAACCCAGTGCGGCCTACTTCGCCCAACCCTGCCTCCACCGCATGGGGAGGAACGATCAGATCGTAGCCATTATTGGGGGTATGCGCGCGGGCCGGGTAACCCATGTATTTCAGGCAGGCTTCCAGGCGGATCGCTGCAGTTGTGACCCGGTCGTAGGCGTCACCGCTCGTTGAAAACTGCGGGCTGCCCAGGATAGCATCCCACTCCATCGGCACGCCAATCACAATGGCGTATTCCCAATGGGCAGGCAGGCTGGAATAGTCGTAGTCCTCCGGGCAGCCACGCCAACCCTCATCATACAGCCAGTCAGGGTTAGTTTTGGTAATGCCCACCAGGGTAGCACCATAGCGATGCGCAACTTCCTTGATGAACTCGGACGCCAGTTCCTCGCTCTTGAAGGGAATCGGCTCGCGCAGCGGGCGACCTTCCGGATTATCCGGCGTAATTGACCCTGTCTGGGCAAAGTCAAAGACTTCCGGGGCCGCAGAGGGGCTTTGGAAAAGCCGGCTGTGACCTGAGAAACCCGATTCGTAAACCTGCGCCAACAGGAAATAGTTGCCATACTGCTGGCGGTCTACCGCATTGTTGGGGATAGTCTCACTGAAGGTCTTATAGTCCCATTCCAACCGCTCGGGAAATTCTTTGTAGAAATCCACAAGAGGTTGTGGAAAGCCCAGATCTTCGATCGGGTCTTCCAGCGTCCAGTCAGGATTCGCCTCATATGCTCTCTGAAAAGTGGCTACACGCCCAAACACATAGTCCGTCATATGGCTGGGACGGCGGACTTCTCCGACAGGCGGATGCGCTGGCCCATCGAATTCGAATGGCTTGCGGTTGAAGAACTGCGTACCGGGGTTGAACGACTCCCACCCGGTGTAGGTATCTGAATCCCTGCCTGCCTGGACTCCAGCCGCAACCAGGCCGCCGGTCTGGGCAGCTACCCCAACCAGCCCCGCAATCTTAAGAAAATTACGGCGTGAGACGGGATTCTTGAGATCTTCACTCATAATGACCTCCTCATGCAAATGCTTGCTGTTCGATAGATGTGAGTGCGGGCGCCGAACTGCGCAATACGTTTCTTACGAAAGTCACCGGGCATTTCCCCCCTTACTTGATGCCTTGAACTGACTTTCACCTCCGCATATCAAACAAAAAACGCACCATGCAGATCGAATCCGCGGTGGTGCGCTTTGACGCGAAACACACTTTCCTAAAGGATGGGTTCCTGGCTTCCCTGTATGCTGCAATGATGGGTTACAGTTGCGCGACAGCGCCGGACTTGCACCGGCTTCCCCAAGCACTTTGTAGCTGAAGCAAGTATAAAATTTCACGAGCGGTACTGCATCGGGCTTTAGGTCAATCCTGGCGTTGGACCTTAGTCCAATTAGTGCAGCCTGATTGCGAAGGCTGCGGGCAGGGTCGGCACCATAGCAGGAAGCTTGTGAGCTTTCTGCACTTCAATTGTCACTGTTCAATACCCTGTGCAAAAAACACCGCTATACTGGAAAGACTGGCAATTCTAATGGATGACAAGTCATGAATTACCGTGAAATCCTGCGCGATCCATTGTTCAGACGGATGTTCAAGCTATTTGTGATCTTTGAGGTTGTGCCGACTTTGGTGGTAACTGCCCTGCCTATCCTCTACTGGCTGGGAATCTCAGAAGGCGCACACTTCACGCCTGCCCTGTTTGTTTTGTGGGCCATTGAGTTTGTTTCGCTTATGCTGGTGTCCGGGCTTATTGCATGGTATGTTGCCATGCCACTGTTCTCCCTGATGAAGGGCATTCAGGCAGTTGGTGCGGGCAATCTGAGCTATCGGGCTACCTGTGACGGTGGGGACAACGAGCTTGTGGCCTTAATCACCACGTTCAATGCTATGGCGGAAACAATTGAAACATCCCACAACCGGCTTGACCGTCAGCGGACTGATCTGCAAGGAACGCTGGATGCGCGTGAGCGGGAATTCGACGTCATCCTGCAGATCGTCAACCTGGTCAATAGCCAGGACGATCTCGTCAAGAAGGCAGAACATGCCCTGAAGATCGCGCAGCCTGCTCTTGGCACAGATATCATTGCGCTGGCTTTGCTGGATAACGCAACCAAAGTCACTTCGGTGGTATTTGCATGCAATAACTGTCATGAGTCTGAGTGTGCCGACTGCGACTCCTGCACACGTCAGCAGTTAGTCCACCAGTGTCTGCGCGTCCTGCAGGACACCCATATTCGCGAGACAGTGCAAAACCAGGAGAAGTTCCGCCTGTTTACAACACTGGATCCAGCTCTTGATCCGGCGTTAAAGCACTTACTGGATCAGCTTGGCATGCGCAAGATGGCGCTCAAGCCGCTGATCGCGCGCGGGCGCGTGCAGGGGATACTGGTGCTTATGCGCTACGCGGTTGAACCGGTTCCAACCCGTTCGACCACGCTGCTCGAAATGCTTTCGGAAAATATCGCCGTGCTTATTGAGAACTGGAAGCTGCAAGCCAAAGTGCGCGAACTCACGGTGATGCAGGAGCGCAGACGCATGGCGCGTGAGTTGCACGACTCAGTAACCCAGTCACTCTTCACCCTGAGCCTGACTGCTCAGGGGCTCAGGTCAGTGCTGCAGGGTGTGCCGGGAATAGATCAGCAAGCGCTGGTTATGCTGGGCGAGCAAACCCGAGCGATTCAGAACGAAATGCGAACCCTGATAAATGAGCTGCGACCAATTGATCTGGAGGCAAACGATCTGGGGCAGGCCCTTCGGCAGCATGTGGATAGCCTGCGTTACAGCGCCAATGTTCATGCGTCGATCACGATCCATGGCCATATCCAGCGCATTCCTATGCCAGTCCAGCAACAACTCAACCGGATTGCGCAGGAAGCGCTCAGTAATGTGGCACGCCATTCACAGGCCAGCCAGGCGCAGCTTTGCCTGGACGCCAGCGAGGAAATGGTATCCCTTACAATTCTTGATGATGGCATTGGCTTTAATCCAGCGGATTTTGCGATTCGGCGCGACGACTCCCTGGGCCTGACCAGCATGCGTGAGCGCTGTGCGATGATGGGAGGGCGGTTTCTGGTGCGCTCTGCTCCACAGCAAGGCACATCAATCACGGTGGAAATTCCGTTTGCCCGAGAAACAGAGGCGTCCTATGCCTGAGACTGACATTCGTGTTTTGCTGGTTGACGATCATCAGATGGTGCGTCAGGGCTTGATCTATTTTCTCTCTACACAGCCAGGCATCCAGGTGGTTGGAGAGGCCGCCAGCGGGGAGGAGGGCTTGCGCCTGGTGACGGAACTGCTCCCTGATGTGGTGTTGATGGATCTGGTTATGCCCGGCAGTGATGGCATGAACGCATTATTTGCAATCCGGGCGCAACATCCTGATGTTGATGTCATTGTGTTAACCAGTTTTATCGATGATGACAAGATACGACGGGCCATCCAGGCCGGGGCAGCCGGATACCTGATGAAGGACGTGGACCCTTCCGAGCTGGCGGCAGCGATTCACGCCACACGACGCGGCGAGCTGTACCTGCACCCGGATGCCGCCCGGCGACTGGCTGAAATTCTGCGCCCCGGACCGAATGACCAGCAAGAGCCAGACCCCGATATCCTCACTGAGCGGGAGATCGAGGTGCTGGTGCTGATCACCCATGGCCTGAGTAACCAGGAGATTGCCGAGCAACTCGCTATTACGCTCAAAACTGTCAAAGCGCATGTGAGCAGCGTGCTTCAGAAACTGGGCCTGGACAGCCGGGTGCAGGCGGCGCTCTACGCGCTGCGCCACCACATTGTCCAGCTTGATGACATCTGAATGTCCATTCAGTGTGGACCTGGCCCAGCCAAAGCCAACAGCGTGGCCTTTATGCCGGCCTACGCTTCATGACGAAACAGTTTCTCCCCCGCGCGAATGGGGACAGGCAATCTGTTTTCGGGCGGCGTGATGGGACACGTCCACCGGTCGTTATAGGCGCAGTACGGGTTGTAAGCCAGATTGAAATCGACCAGGAAGCGATTGCCGCCCAGGTGCTCCGGTTCAAGATAGCGCCCCGCCCCATAGGTCTCAACCCCCGCCAGCGCATCCACAAAGGGTAGAAAGAAACCATGCTGGTTGCTGAAGATAGTCAATTCAACCGGCTTCCCCTCCACCTCAAACGCGAACCTGCCATAGCGCCGATAACGTTCCACCCCGCCGGTTGAGGTTTGCATCTGGATGACCTCTTTTGCCGGCAGAACGTCTGCGTGAACTTCCAGGCGCAGCGCATCATTCTCCGGAAAGTAATCCAACCCGCGGAAGGACCTCTGTTGTTCAGGGGTCAGTGGGCTATGCGAATCCTGGGCAAAGAACTGGTCTTTTTCCCTGCGGAACTCAGCAAGTTGGTTTGTCATCGGTCAGACTCCTTTTGTACATGCACAATGGCATCGGCTGTGAAGATGGGGGCGACATGAAGCCCCAGGCGCGCGTAAAGCTCTGGCGGCACACTGATGTCAGCCAGGAACAGATTGCCCACAAAGGGATCAGCCGCTTTGGAAAGCAATCCCGTTTTGGGCAGCGCAAGGGTCAGTGTGGCGGCGGCGCGGATGCAGGGCGTTCCAGGCCTGCCGGTGGTCGTGTCAAGACCAGAAGGCGTATCAAGGGCAAGGATCGGGCGCTGCGCGACATTAACATTGCGAATCCAGTCAGCCACCGGGCCGCGTGGGTCGCCGGTCAGCCCATACCCGATCATGGCGTCGATGACCAGATCAGCGGTATCCAGCGCGGGATCTGTCTCCGCGGTCACGCCCAGCGCCTTAAGGGTTTGCCATTGATGGGCCGGAATATCCTTCAACCTGGCTGGCTCGACTACCAGTTTTGCCCACACCTGGGCGCCGCGATTGTGCAGGTGCCGTGCAGCGACCATCCCGCCACCGCCGTTATTGCCCCCGCCACACAGGATCACAATGCTGCGCTGCGTGAGATCGCCCCCCAGCATGCGCCCTGCCATCTCCGCAAGGTTGCGCCCGGCATTCTCCATCATCTGGATGAGCAGGATGCCATACTCCTCAATCATCAGCCGATCAACTTCAGCCATCTGCGCAGTGGTCAGCGCAGGAAGCGCAGCGTCATTCTGCATAGAATCACCTCCTTACGGTGATCAGGGCGCGCATGCCACACAGCCTGACTGTGTGAATGCAGTAATGTCTGGTACCTGCTTGTATGCTACAGGAGAAGATAGCGCAATGCTGGCGACCGAAGTGTTGGCCAGACAACAAATCAGCGACCTGAGGACTGCTACAGTTTCATGCACAGTACTGTACAACGAGGAAAGGTGTAAAGGAAGATGTGGACCTTGACGAAACTGCAGATCGGGCTACTCCCGGCAGGGCTTCTGGCGCTTGTCGGGCTGGCTGCGCTGGTTCTGGCATCCGGCTCAGGCGCCGCGCACGCCCAGCTCAGCTGCGACGATCCGCCAATTGATGTGAGCCGGCTCACCGGGGTGTGGAACAAGACGGATTTCTGCCTGTACCAGGATGGGGTATTCGAGGAGATCATCTCAGGCGGCGTGCCGCGGGATGGCATCCCGCCCATCGACAACCCGGAGTTCGACTCGATTGAAGACGCCAGCTCGTGGCTGGAGCCCCAGTCGCCGGTGATCGCCGTTGAGATTGAAGGTGAAGCCCGGGCCTATCCCCTGGCAATTCTGACCCGGCATGAGATCGTCAATGACAACTTCGGGGACACCCCCACGGCCATCACCTTCTGCCCGCTGTGCAACAGCGCCATCGTATTTGATCGCCGCGTAGAGGATGATACGCTGCGCTTTGGAGTGTCGGGGTTGCTGCGCAACAGCGACCTGATCATGTGGGATGACCTGACCCAGAGCTGGTGGCAGCAGTTCACCGGCGAGGGCATCGTCGGCCAGTATACAGGCACTCAGCTGACCATCTATCCGTCCCAGGTAGTCGGCTTCAGCGCCTTTGTCGAGCAGTATCCAGCCGGCACGGTGCTGGCCCCTGCCGGTCGCTTTTACGGCAGCAACCCCTACGTGGGCTACGACAGCACAGCCCAGCCGTTCCTCTTCCGGGGCACACCGGATGATCGCCTGTTTGCCACCGAACGTGTGCTGGCCGGGGTCATCAGTGGCACACCTGTCGCCTACCCTTTTTCGCAGCTGGAGGAGACAGGCGTCATTAATGACACGGTCAATGACCAGCCAGTAGCCGCCTTCTGGCAGCCAGGAGCCGCCAGCGCCCTCGACCAATCTGATATCGACAGCTCACAGGATGTCGGCATGGCCGCCCTGTTCAGCCCTGAGTTGGACGCGCAAACCCTGACTTTCAGCGTGGATGAGGAAGGACTGATCCGCGACGATCAGACCGGCAGCATGTGGAATGTCTTTGGCACCGCCGTGGATGGCCCGCTGGCTGGCAGCCAGCTCCGGCAGCTGCTGGCCGCCCCGCATTTCTGGTTTGCATGGGCCGCTTTCTTCCCGGAAACAACCCTCTACGGGGTGGATAACTAACCCCCCACAGGCGATCGGGCAGTTCATCAGGCCGGTGACCAGGTGTTGCCCCGGCAACAGAAGGTATCGTCGTCTGGCAGGATAATGGTATTGTTCGATAATCAAGTACGCAAACAGGAGATAATCTCATGGAGTTCAACGTAATTGCAGCGATCGTGGCTGGCCTTGTGGGTACAGCCGTGATGACCATGCTGATGAGCATGGCCCCGCAAATGGGGATGCCCAAAATGGACATGCCCGCCCTGCTGGGCAGCATGTTTGGCGCCCCGGGGAACAAGACTATGGGGCTGCTGATGCATTTTATGATGGGAATTGTGTTCGCCGTGATCTACGCAGCGTTGTTTTCCACCGTTACGGGAACCAGTATAATCCTGCTGGGTGCGCTCTTTGGGGTGGCACACTGGCTCGTGGTTGGCCTGATGACGGGCATGATGCCCATGCTGCATGTGGGAATTAAGTCCGGCCAGGTGCAGGCCCCCGGCATCTACATGACCGGCCTGGGCGGCATGCTGGGATTTGTCGGCGGGCTGATGGGGCATATCGTGTTTGGTTTGGTGGTTGGCCTCGTATACGGGTTGTTCGGCGGGTAAGGCCATGCTGCTCACCGGGCCGGGGGGTGGTCCTCCCGGCCCAACCGCTTATGCACGGCTGTGGATTGGTACAGGAGATTGAGACGTAGTGGATGAATTCTGGAATATGCGCGGGATCAATCTGTTCAGTAACCTGAGCAGCGATGAGATCGAAGAAGTGCTGAAGCTGGCGCCGCCGACGAGCTATCGCAAAGGGGAATTCATCTTCCTTGCGGGGGATGCTGCTGACGCGCTCTACATCCTGCAGCTTGGCACTGTGAAAGTCTCCTATATCGCCCTGAATGGCGATGAGAAAGTCCTCAATATCTTCCGGCCGGGCGATATATTCGGCGAGCTGTTCCTGGGCAAATACCGCCACCGCATCGGGGAAGCGCAGGCCCTGGATGATGTCATTGTGTTCAAGATGTGCGAGGAAACCTTTCTGTCCCTCACCCAGCGACTGCCCCAGGTTGCGCTCAATTTTATCCGGCATCTGGCCGACAGCCAGCGTGAGACCCTGGCCCGCACGCATGCCCTGATGCGCGCTGACGCCCGGTATCGCCTGGCGGGCGTCCTGCTGAGTATGGCCCGGCGCTACTGCTGCACCGAATCTGACTGGTTTGAGTTGCCGGTATCAGTCACGCAGGAAGATATCGCTAACATGGCCGGGCTGAATCGGAGCACCGTAAGCTCGCTCATCAACGAGCTGCGCCGGGATGGCATCCTGGGCGGAACAGGGCGGGCCCTGCACGTTAATCGTTACGCCATTGAGGCCCTGCTGGAAGATGCTGGTTTGGAGGTACTGGAATGAAAAAGACCCTGGTGCTGTATACAGGCAGCCTTGAAAGCGACCGGACTGTGGCTGAACGCATGCTCACCTGGAGCAACTCCCAGCCCAACATCGAGGTTATCACGCGTTCCATCCACGATGACCCCGCAGCCGTGGTTCTACTTGGAATCACCGACGTGCCAGCGCTCACCATCGCGGACAAAGTCATCGTGCAGGGTACACCCGAAACGTGGCTGACAGAGAGTTTTCTGCGCTCGCTGGCCCACAGCATTGATTGCTGACGCTGTGCAGGAAACATTCAATCCGGAATATCTAATCAGATCGCGTCACAAAGGACAGTTCAGAATGGCCTGGATTCAGGTAATTGATGAAGAAAACGCGGATGATGAACTCAAGGCGGCATACGACAGAATCAAAGGCGCGCGAGGCAAAGTTGCCAATATCCTGAAGATCCACAGCCTTAAACCCGAGACCATGCTGGCCCATGAAGAGCTTTATCTGGCGCTGCTATTCCGCAAATCCGGCCTGAGCCGTGAAGAACGCGAATTGATCGCCACCGTTGTCTCTGCTGCTAACAACTGCGCATACTGCGTGCAGCATCACGCAGAAGCGCTCAACCACTACTGGCAGGATCGCGCCCGCGTTGATCGGCTGGTACAAGACCCTGATGCTGTCGAACTACCTGCGAGGACACGCATCATGCTGGCCTACGCCATCAAGCTCACCCGCACACCTGACAACCTGCAAGAGCAAGACGTTCAAACCCTGCGTCAGGCAGGTTTTGGAGATGACGACATCCTCAGCATTAACCTGATCACCAGCTACTTCAATTTCGTCAATCGCATAGCACTCGGGCTTGGGGTCGAATTTTCAGAAGAAGAAATCAAAGGCTACAACTATTAACTGCAGCACATAATGAAATCTGCCTCAAACACGCGAACCGCTGCCCTCACAGGGAGCGGTTCGCGTGTTTATGATGACAGGGGCTACCTGTTGTTGATTTACCGCAAAGCGCCATTGCGCAATTCCGCCCAGCGCTCAACATACTCCCGCACCACAGTCACCAGCGTCGCATGACTCCAGGTCAATGGGCTGACCGACAACGGCTCATTGGAATAGGGGTGGACCTGTTCAGCCATCACGCCGCTGGGCAGCGTATGGGCGACTACCCAGTCCAGGATTCCCCTCGCAGGCTCCAGATCGTCCAGAGATTGTGCAATAGCGATTTGCCATTGGGCCAGCCACAGCGTGCAGATAAACCACGGATTGCCCGGCACATGCGCCGTATCCTGACTTACCTGATGGTAGGTATCATATTCATAGCGCGCAACACCGCCAACATCTGTTTTCACCCACAACCGTTCCTGGACAGCCTGCATTGTTTGGGTAATGCGCGGATCGTCAACCGGAAACAACCCGAAGTACCACAGGCCGATCATTGATGCGTCCAGAATTGAGTCAACTTGCCACTTGGCATCATCACCTTCCCGGTGGATCATGCGTGCAAAGCGCCCCAGATCGGCTTGCCACAGGTGCGCTTCAGCCCCTGCGCGCACCCCAACCGCTGCCTGCCGGTACGTTTTTGCCCGTTCGCCTTCACCGAATGAGTCGGCGAAATTGGCGGCTGCCTGCAAGCCAGCCCAGACTGCGCCTGCAGTCCAGGCTGAGACTCCATAGCGCTCTTCCCACAAATCCCACGAGGCAAACGGCAAGCCACTTTGCTCGTCACGATATGCGACCAACCAGTCAGCCGCCCTAGTGATCAGGCCACGATACAGCGGCTTGATGAATTCGATGTCACGAAAACGCTGGAAATGCCGCCACAACGCCCACAGGACCAGGGCAGTCTCGTCTTGCTGCACGGGCAGCACCTTTCTTCCGCCCTCGTACCAGCTGTGCCAGGATGAAGCAAGCGAGCCATCAGGATTGTACTTATGCAGCAGGTATCCTTCCCTGGTCAGGACCCTGTGACAGAAGTTAAAGAAGCTGCGCGACAGCTCCGAATACCCGCTGCTGATGAGCGCCGCTGTAACCAGCGCACCATCGCGCGGCCACATGTACGCGTACGTGTCGCGATTGTAATTGACAACGTCAAAATCCGTGGCGGCTACAATCGCGCCTTCATGGTCGATCTGGGTGCGCAGGGTTAGCAGGCTGCGGTAGTACAACTGGCTAACTGAATCGGGCAGATCAGCGAATATTGCGGGTTCTTTCGCTGCCCACAAAGACCAGTAGTGACGTGTGCGGTGCAGCAGTTCAACCGGTGACTTCTGTCGCACCACGCGATTGATCCGGGTGACTTCATCGAAGGTCTCAGCGGCGGCCAGCCAATACCAGCACTCCTGCTCACCATGCCCGGGCAAGCTGAGGTGCAGTCCTATTGTTGAATCGACGCTACCCTGGGCCACAGGGTTACCCGACAACAGGCCATCCTCAGCATCGCGCCATGTGCCTTCCTGCTGGCCAACCTCCTTGGCGCCAACCGCCCACTGGTCAATACCATACACCCACTCTTCATCCTGGCTGCGGCCCGCATTAGCCAGGAACCAGCGTTTGCCTTTGTAATGCAGCACCGCCTGTCGTTCAGGCTCGTAGTAGGCCGTATCGCCAACATCGTTACCACTGATATGAAAATCATGGCTGAAAAACAATCTCACTTCACGCGCACCCTGCGCCTCGTTATGAACCACCAGCCGCCGCAGGTAGAGATTCTCGTGAAAGTCGACGATGTCCTGACAGACCAGGTACAGGCCCAATCCGGGATGCCTGAGTTCAACGTGCGTAACCAGGGTATGAGCTTCATAGCGCAGCGATCGTTGCCAGGCCGGATCGCTGATCCAGCTGAAGCTGTCATCCACCCAGACGCCGAAGCGAAAGGGATGGCCCTGCGTATGATTCTCCTGGCCCACATGCGGCCAGTACAGGTCACGAAGCTGGTAGTTCTGGTCGAAGTTCACCAGCAGTGAGCCATTGCCTACAGGAATGTCACGAGGCATGGGTAGTTTCCCTTCTTGGTAATCTCAGGATGGCTATCTTTGTCTTACTACGGGTTGTCATGTACACATCCAAGCTGCCACTCGAAACCATCACGCGCCAGCAATGCTGCGCCCGCATCTGGCCCCCAGCTCCCCGGCACATAGGCGGCCAGCGCTGGTACCTGGCCCTGCTGCCAGCCAGCAATGACAGGATCCACAAGCTGCCAGGCCGCCTCGATCTCGTCACTACGGGTGAAAAGCGACGCATCACCCTGCAGCGCATCCAGCAGCAGGCGTTCATACGCCTCCGGTATAACACCCGCCCCAAAGGAGGAGTCATAGTGGAATTCCAGGTCTGCTGAACGCGCCCGATGAGCCTGTCCGGGCACTTTCGTCTCGAATCGAAAATGAATACCTTCATCCGGCTGGATACACAGCGAAAGCAGGTTGGGATTACACATATCTGCGATAGGCAGATCAAACATCGCACGCGGCGGGCGCTTGAACTGAAGCACAATTTCAGTTGTCTTGCGCGCCAGTGCCTTGCCCGAACGCAGGTAGAACGGCACACCCTGCCAGCGCCAGTTATCCACAAACAGGCGCAGGGCGGCGTAGGTCGCCGTTTGCGAATCGGGTGCAACGCCTTCGGTGCTGCAATAGCCGTCATACTGGCCGCGCACCGTATCTTCAAGCGCAATCGGACGCACCGCGCGCAGTACTTTAACTTTCTCGTTGCGCAGCTCATCAGCGGCGAAAGATGCAGGCGGCTCCATAGCAACCAGAGTCAACAGCTGCAGAAGGTGGTTCTGGAACATATCACGCACAATGCCAGCCCGGTCGTAATAACCGGCCCGATGCCCAACATCAACCTGCTCAGCAACCGTGATCTGGACACTGTCGATATGCTTGCGATCCCATACCGATTCAAAGACCGAATTCGCAAACCGGAAGAAAAGAATGTTCTGCGCGGTTTCTTTGCCCAGGTAATGATCGATCCGATAAATCTGATTTTCAGCAAAAACGCCGTGCAAGGAACGATTCAGCTCTCTGGCCGATTCCAGATCACGGCCAAAAGGCTTTTCGACGACAATCCGGCGCTGTCCCCCATCCTCGGCGGCCATACCCGCGTCGCCAAGATTACGCACAGTCGGCACATACAGAGCCGGCGCGATAGCCAGATAATAGAGGCGATCGGCTGGGCCATCTTCTACTGCCTGCAAGTACGCGTCCAACTGTCTGAAAGCGGCGAGATCCGTCAGGTCACCCTGGCGGTAGCTCAGCATTTCGGCAAAAGAAGTCCATACGGATGCGTCAAACGTACCGGGGCTGAATTCCTGCACCCCACCCTGCAGTCGCTCCCGCAAAACCTCATCACTGTAAGGTTCAATCGAAAACCCGACGATGCGCGTCTGCTCCGGCAGCTCTTGCTTGCGATAAAGATTGTAAAGCGCTGGCACCAGCTTGCGCCGGGTGAGATCGCCGGCGGCACCGAAGATGACAATTGTTGACGAAATGGAACGGTCGGCCATGCTTAACGATCCCCTTCCTGGTGCTTGACGGCATGGCCACCGAACTGGTTGCGCATGGCGGCCAGCAGCTTGGCCGCATAGCTTTCATCCTGGCGGCTGATAAAACGCGCCAACAGCGACAACGTGATCACGGGGGCAGGCACATCCAGGTCGATAGACTCAAACACCGTCCAGCGTCCCTCCCCCGAATCCGTCACATATCCCGCAATATCGGTCATGTCAGGATTCTCAGCCAGGGCGTTAGCCGTCAAGTCCAACAGCCACGAACGCACGACGCTGCCGAAACGCCAGATTTCCGCAATCTGGTGCAAATCGAGGTCAAAGTCGGCTTTGGCGCGCATGATCTCGAACCCTTCGGCATAGGCTTGCATCAAGCCATACTCAATACCGTTGTGCACCATTTTGGCGAAATGGCCTGCGCCGCCTGGCCCCACATGGCCCCACCCCTGATCGGCTGCCGGGGCCAGCGTTTCGAGGATCGGGCGTAAATGCTCGACCGCCTCTCCATCACCACCAACCATCATGCTGTATCCTTCTGCCAGGCCCCACACGCCGCCGCTTGTGCCTACATCTACAAAGTGAAGGCTGCGCTGCTTCAAGGCCTCCCCCCGGCGCATCGTATCCCTGTAGTTGCTGTTGCCACCGTCGATGATAATGTCTCCGGGTGACAGCAGATTCGCCAGGGCGTCAATGGTCTGCTCGGTGGGATTCCCGGCAGGAACCATCACCCATATAACACGCGTCATCTGTAAGGCCTCCACCAGCGCTTCCAGGGTGCGTGCGCCAACTGCGCCCTGCGCTTCGGCGGCCTGAATCGGCGCCTCATTCAGATCAAAAGCAACGACACGATGACCACCCCGCAGTAACCGGGTGGTCATATTCGCCCCCATCTTACCTAAACCAACCATCGCAATATCCATGTTCTTGCTCCTTACACTAAGTACCTATCCATAAAATGAT
>NPIE01004492.1_pt3 | contig 17150 bp, 15 predicted proteins | sample 8637661 | NCBI WGS metagenome assembly NPIE01 (sample SAMN07420842, study PRJNA396082) | bioreactor metagenome | isolation source: sample BA12 brine-fed electro-methanogenic bioreactor BA | place: Japan: Kochi | collected 2016-12-09 | reverse complement strand
GACTTTTTTATCATTCCTCCTTTAATGAATTTGAAGATTTCATTTTAATTATTTGAAATAAAAACATTTTCACCTCCTTTTTCTTTTCGTTTTCATGTTCCGGGTATCTGCAATTCTCCCCTGCGTTGATCCACGAGAATCGTTGCCCTCCCTGAACATCCTGTTTTCACTCTTCCTTTCCGGCATCGCTGTTTTGGCTGCTGTTCTTCGGGAATTCAATGGATTTTGAAAAACCAAGCACAACCTTTTTCCCGGGATGAAATGATTTTGTTTTTTCGCCGGCAAGAAAGACCTTTAAAATTCCATGCTCTGTGTCCAGCGTTATTTCAGTATAGTGCCCCAGGATCATAACGGTCCTGACATGCCCTTCAATACCTTCTGCTCCGTTTTGGCTGATAACGATATTTTCAGGCCGCACAGCAATGGTTTTTTCCCTTAATTCAATGAAATTCATGTCTCCTATGAATTCAGCCACATACCGGCTCGCCGGTTTCTCATAAATTTCCGCCGGAGTGCCAATCTGTTCAAAACTTCCTTTATTCATGACGACAATCCTGTCAGACAAAGCCATCGCCTCTTCCTGATCATGTGTAACAAAAACTACGGTAAAATTCAGATCCTGCTGAATTTTACGCAGCTCTTCCCTCATCTGTGAGCGGATTTTTGCATCAAGTGCTGAAAAAGGTTCGTCAAGCAGAAGAACATCCGGCTTCAGGAGCAATGAACGGGCGATGGCGACGCGCTGCTGTTCGCCCCCCGACAGGCGATCGGGGTAACTGCCCGCCCGGTCGGCCAGGCCGACCTGCTCGAGAAGCTCGCCGGCCCGGCGCTCTTCCCCCTGCCCCAGACTCCCCTTGAGCTCGAGGGGCAGCAGCAGATTCTCCCGCACCGTCAGGGTCGGAATCAGGTTGTAGAACTGGAAGATGAAGCCGATGTTCTCCCGGCGGAAGATCGTCCGCCGATGTTCGGTAAGGCCGGTCAGGCAGACCTCCCCGATGTGGACTTCCCCGGCGGAAGGGCGGTCGATGCCGCTGATCAGGTTGAGCAGGGTCGATTTGCCGCTGCCGCTGCGGCCGAGCAGAACGACGAACTCGCCCCGCCGGATCACGGCCTGCAGGTCGCGAAAGACGACCCGCTCGGTGTCGCCTTCGCGAAAGGTTTTGGTCAGGTTGCGCAGCTGGAGAAGGGGCGCCTGGGGGGGGGAGGTGAGCATCGGCCATCCGGAGCAAAGGGGTGGATGCGCGGGAGCGGAAAGTTTCGCGAACAACGGATTTTCAGTAAAATTTATCACTTGCCCGGAAGTTGGCAACCCCTGGGCCGGTCGCCGGGCGCCCGGCTAAGGCCATTGTGCCGCCGGAATGCGGGGGCTCCGGCCGAAAGCCCCCGTGCCGCTCTACTTCAGGACGGCGATTTGCCAAGCCCAGCTGCCCGAAGCGTCGTTTCGTCCAGTCCGCGTCCCTGGCAGCACTCGGCGAGCTTTCCGTTGATCGCCACGGCGGGGACCGAGCGGACTCCCAGGCTTTTCGCTTTGGTTGAGACGGCAGGATCTTGCATGTCGAGCACCTGAACCTCGCAGGACGGACAGGCGAGCTTATTGACCAGCTCGACGGCCTCCCGGCACACCGGGCAGCCAGCACTGAAAATTTCGACTTTACGTTTGGTTGTCATGGTCAATGTCTCCTCTCGTACGATTTTTGAGGGGGCTTTTCATCCTTTTCCCTCATCGTCCAAAGCTTCCAGGATCGGGCATGCGGTGATTGGCCCCTGGCCTTTGCACGTCTCAGCCAGCCTTCTGAGTGCCTCCTCCATCTTCCGAAGGGCTTCCCGCTTGTTTTCAATATCGGCGATTTTGGCTTCGGCCCGGGTCTTGACCTCCGCGCAACTGGTCTCGGGCGTCCAGCGCAGACTGAGCAGTTCACCGATCTCTTTCAGGGAAAACCCCCAACTCTTTGGCGCGGCGGATGAATCGGATATGCTTCACCGTCTCCGGGGAATACTCCCGATAGCCTGACTCGGGACGGAGTGGTTGTTCGATGAGTCCCTGGCGTTCGTAGAACTTTACCGTCTCCACCCGCACTCCGGACTGTTTGGCCACCTGGCCGATGGTCAGTCGTTTCATGGTCTTCCCTTCCGTTGTGTTCAGGATAAAGGCGGTACCATGGTAGCGAGTCAAGGGGGAATTTCAACGGGGCTCAGATTTTATTGATCAAGAGAAAAAGTGGTTGATGGCAGGGATGGGGGAGCAAACCGGGACCAGGAGTGAATGGCTAACCAAGCCCGATCGGACCTGGTCAGCCATTGCTCTATGCTGAAATGCTGCCTCAATAGGCGACATACACATCGGGATCTGCGAAAAGGTCCACCATCTTCTGCAGCCCGATGGGAGCCACCGCCGGCTCGATCTCGTCTTCGCCAATCGTGTAGAGCAGCATCATGGTCCTGTTGGCGTAGAGTTCGCCCCCCTTTTCCTTCAGGAGGCGGATGTATTCACCGTAGTCGCGGGGGACGCTCTCCAGCGGCACCCCGAGCTGGCTGGTGAGGGATTGGCGTTCCCGTTCGGGCAGTGCCGCCTTGGCGAGCGGCGTCTGGTCACCGCCGAAGAGACCGTCTTTTTTAATGGCCGTCACGCCGCTGGCGTCAAACAGGATGACAACCCGGTACCCCTGCTGCAGGGTGGTCCAGGCGATATTGGGCACGGCTGCTCGATAAGTCCCAGGCGCTCGTAAAAGCGAATCGTCTCGACGCCGGCTCCGGAGAGCTTGGCGGCCCGGCCGATGGTCAGTTGGTTCATTCGCTCCTCCTTGACCAACAGAATAGGTGCCGTACCATGGTACGGTATCAAGGGTATTATCGCCCTCGGCGACGGGTTTAGGTGTTTTTGCTCAAGTGTCGACCCGAGGCGCGATGCTGTTGTGTGCGTGGCAGGGAAGGGAGAGGGCATTCTGGAACATTGAGGTAACAGCAAGATGGGGGGCTGCCTCTGCGCGCCGCGCCTTGGAGAGCCAGGGTTTTTTTGACAAAACATATAAGCTCTGTATTATATATCGATATTGTTATCCAGTTGTAAAGGATATGGAGAAGAGCGATGAAAAACCTGAACATGCGCGACAAGGCGGAACTGCTTCGGCAGCTCGCTCATCCGATCCGCCTGCAGATCCTTGAGGAGCTGGCAAGCGGGGCGAAATGCGTCACCGACATCCAGGATCTCTTGGAGATTCCCCAGCCGAATGTATCCCAGCACCTGCTGGTGCTACGTCGAAACCGGATCGTCGACTTCTACGAGGATGGTCAGTTGCGCTGCTATTACCTATTGCGCCCCTCCCTGGTTGAGGAACTGCTCCATTTTCTCTCCGCAGAATACCCCGTCGTTGAGCGAGACCGCGAGTCGGTGAGGCGTGAGGGAAGGTTGCGCGAGCAAAAAACTGGCCAACAGGCCGCGTGTTCCTAAAGGTGGGAACCGTCTACGCGGTCAGCGCCGCGGCCCTCGGAGCCGTCCTGGCTTTCCTGGTGGCGCGGTACCTGTTCCACGACTGCGTGCAGGAAAACAAAGAAAGACAATAAACAATCTCGTTTAAAAAGGAGCCACACAATGCAAGTCGGTATTATCCGCTGTCAACAGACCGAAGATTATTGCCCGGGCACCACTGATTTCAAGATGGCCCGAGAGGGAAAGCAGGCTTTCGAAAAAACCGGGCCAGTTGAGATTGTCGGTTTCGTCTCCTGCGGCGGTTGCCCTGGCAAGCGGGCCGTGGGACGCGCCAAAATCCTAGTGGACAGAGGCGCTCAGGTGATGGTTTTTGCCTCCTGCATCAGCCGCGGCAACCCCGTCGGCATGCCCTGTCCGCACTTCAAACTCATGCGCCAGGCGATCGAACAGCGGGTCGGTGATGAAATCCGGATCATTGACTGGACACATTGATAATACCCCTTATGACTGAGAGTATTTGTCGATGAACAACCTGGATGGTGCTGACGAAGGGATGTGGGCCCAATTTTATGCCCCGGAGCAGATTCTCGAAAAACTCGGCCTGTCCTCGTCCATGGGTGACGTGGTCGAATTCGGTTGCCACCCCGCGCGGCCCTTCGATGGAGATTCGCCCCCGCCCTGAGCAATGCCAGGCCTGGGCTGAAGCAGCCGGCTTCCAACTGTCGCCGCCGGGGCTCATTGAGCTGCCGCCCTACCATTACGGCCTGCTGCTTGAGCGGCCATCGGTCAAGGAGAGACGATGAAACCCGACCCGAGAGCAAAAACCGAGCAGAAAGCCCACTGGGAAGAAGTCTTCACCAAATCCGCGGCGTTCTTCGGGGAGGAGCCGAGCGAGTTCGCCCAGGTCGCTCTGGAGTGTTTCCGGAAAAATAGCGTGCGCTCCCTGCTGGAGCTTGGGTGTGGCCAGGGGCGGGACACCTTCCTGTTTGCCCAAAATGAGATCGAGGTGACCGCCCTTGACTATTCGGAAACCGCCGTTTCGGAGATCAGCGAAAGAGCGGCAAAGGTTGGGCTGGCTTCCAAGATTCACTCCCAGACTCATGATGTCAGAAATCCCTTACCCTTTGCCGATGCGTCCTTCGACGCCTGCTACGCTCACATGCTGCTTTGCATGGAGCTTTCCACCGCCGAGATCGCCTTCACTCTGCGCGAGACCCATCGCATCCTCAAGCCGGGAGGCCTGGTCGTCTACTCAGTGCGCAGCAACTTCGACAAGCACTACCGAACCGGCACTCATCTTGACGAGGACATCTATGAGATCGGCGGCTTCGTCGTTCATTTCTTCACCGAGGAGAAGATCAAAAAGCTGGCCAAGGGCTACGAACTCTTGGCGATCGAGCGCATGGAGGAAGGCCGTCTGCCCCGGGATCTCTTTAGTGTCATCATGAAAAAGGCGGCCAGTCCCGAAGACTGGAGTCTGGGGCGCTCCCTTTTCCCCCAACGCGGGGCGAGAGGCGGCGGCGGTGAAAAGGGAGCATCCAAGAATGTTTGAACTTTTCTAAAGTGACGTGCCGTGTCATCGCTGGGGTGACAGCCTTTCAACTTGAGGGGAGATGATGTCTGGAGAGCTACAAGGTCAATGGCTTAGTGCCATGGTCTGACGGCGGGGCAGAATACGGCACACTGCCGGACGTAAAAAAGGCGGACTCGATCGAGCCCGCCTTTTTTATTGCAGGTGTGCTGACCTACCAGCTTTCCGAGCTGTGGCAGCTGGGATTACAGGAAGAGCCGTTGTAATTCATGGCGTTCTTCATGGTGTTGCCGGCCGGGCCTTCCATGGTGCTGGTCTCGAGTTTGGTGAAATGGTTGTTGGCCAGTTTGCCGGTATCGTGACACGAGGTACAACCGATCCCTTTGTTCAGGTGCTTGCTGTGCCGGCCCGAAAAGTAGCCGTTGTACTGGCCGGTACCCGAGCTGTGGCAGTCGGTGCAAGCTGAATTGACGGCGATGGTGCCGGTCCACCAGTCGGGGGTCGTTTGGCCGCCGTGGCAGCTGATGTTGGAGCAGGTGCCGTCGAGGTTGTCGGTGGCGGTGCCGCTCTTGGCGTTCCAGGTCGGGGCGAAGGCCAGATCGAGGTTGTCGTTGTGGCTGGCCCCCTGGTGACAGACGCTGCAGTTGGTGCCGACGCTGGGCAGTGCGACATGGGCGGCATGGGCCCCGGCGTTGGTGCCTGTGGGGGGCTGACCGTGACATGCGGTGCAGCTGCTGTAGTCGGGGCCGGGATCGACCGGCGGTGTGAAGGTGTCGAGATAGTCGGCCAGGGCGTTGAGCTCGTCGGTGGTCAGAGTCACGCCGTTGTGGCCGCCTTCGATCTTGGCAATGGCGGCGTTGCCGAGGCCGGCCAGGTCGAGATTGCCGGCGGGGTCGACGGCGCCGAGCTTGTGGCAGCCGGCGCAGCTGTTTGCGTAGACGGTCGGGCCGTCGACCGGAACCGGAACCGGAGGCGGCGCGGGGGCCTGGACGGTGTCGACGTAGTCGGCCAGGGCGTTGAGTTCGTCGGTGGTCAGAGTCACGCCGTTGTGGCCGCCTTCGATCTTGGTAATGGCGGCGTTGCCGAGGCCGGCCAGGTCAGGGCCGCCGGCGGTGTCGACGGCGCCGAGCTTGTGGCAGCCGGCGCAGCGGCTGTCGTAGATCGCCGGTCCGTCCACCGGAATGGGAGCCGGCGCCGGGGCCGCGGACAGCGCCTCGGCGATGGCCTGGACCTCTTCGGTGGCCAGGGTCAAAAAGCCCATGTTGCCAAGGTTGCCGTCGATGGCGGCCTGAATGCCGGCGGCGGTGCGATTCTGCACGGTGGTGTTGTCGAGGTTGCCGTGGCAGCCGGAGCAATTGGAGCCGTAGAGTGCGTTGCCGTCAACCGGGGTCGGCTGCGGGTTGGGGTCGGGATTCGGAGCCGGTGCCGGGGCCTGGGTACCGTCGAAGTAGTCGGCGATGGCCTGGATCTCTTCAGCGGTCAAGGTCTTGCCCTGGTGGCCGGCAACGTCGGCGGTGAACTTGTTCGACACCTTGGCGCCATCCGCGCTCAGGTCGAACAGGGAGCCATCGCCGCTGAGGTTGTGGCAGGTGCTGCACTTGCTGTCGAAGAGGGCCTGGCCGTCGACGGGGCCGGGCTGGGGTCCGGGAGCGGGGGTGGGGGACGGAGTCGGCGCGGGCGCGGTGACGCCGTCAACCCAGGCTGCCAAGGCGGCGAGTTCCTCGGCGGTGAGCGATTTGGCCATGTGCCCGCCCTGGATCTTGGCAGCGATCTGCGAACCTTTGCCGGCCAGATCCGGGCTGCCGGCCGTATCGTAGTTGCCCATGGCGTGGCAACCCGCGCACTCGGCATCGAAAACGGCCTGGGCATCGACGGGAGCGGGACCGCCTTCTTCGGCCTTGGCCAGTTCCTGGCGGACGGCATCGATAATTTTCTGGCGAATGGTCGTCATGTCCGAATCACGGTTCTCGCGGATCAAGGTTGCAACGGCTTGGTTGATTTCCACGGCCTTGGCGATCATATCCTTGACCGAGCCGTAACTCAGGCGCGAGGCGTTGAGGGAATCGCCCATGGCGGTCGCCAGGGTACCAAGCAGCTCGGTGTTTTCGGGGGTATCGATCTCTTCCAGGCGGGCATTGAAGGCACCGTGATCGAAACCCTGCTCTCCCTTGGCTTCGTCGATGATTTTTTCAATGAAAGCGTTGATCGCCATATTGGCCTGCAGCAGCTTGAGGTCCGCATCGACGACCTGGCTGCCGGCGTCTTCCACTTTCGCCATGGGGTTGGCGGTCAGATCCGCCGCCGTCAAGCCGCCGATCCCGGCGGTTTCCAGGGCGGCCAGAACCTGTTGTGGCGCCAGGCCGCTGGCCAGCAAAGTGGTGAGCGGGGAAACCGTCACAACCCCTGCCTCGCCTTCGGCAATCGTTCTCTTCAGCATCCCCTGGTAGGCAGTGCCATTGTGCAGGGCCAGGCTGCCAATCTTCATGGCGATGGTCGAGCCGGGAGTCATGGCACGGGTAAACGTGAAGCGGCCGTTGATGTCGCTTGGCACGTGGGTTTCCTGGATCACGTTGCCATCCGGGCCGATCTCCTGGAAATGGGCGCCGGAGATGTAGGGATCGACGGCGACCCCCCAGGTCGCTCCGCTGGTGGAGGCAGACGTTGGCGTATCGGCGCTGCCCCCGCCGCAGGCGGTCAGGATGGCGAGCGAAAACAGGGTTGCCAACAGGAATACTAATCGGTTTGTTTTCACGGCATGGTTCCTTTCTTCAATTTCGAGGCCGCGGACCCCTGAAGGTTCCGGTTTGTCTGGGGGGCGCTGCCTCGGTTCGGGGTTTTGACCCTCGTGGTTTGCAACAGCCACTCCCAAATAACCAACCCATTGAGTTGTCAATAAAAAGGGTCAATGAAAACATCTGGTTGTGGTTCATTGCGCGAGTGGTTGGCGGTTCGGTGGAAGCAGGGTGTGCCGCCATTTGCCCAGTATTATGTAATTTGTTTGGCGCAGGTTGGGATGCCCCCCCGAATATCCTTGGCAGCGTGTGGCTGGCGGTTCCAGGAGGGGGCACGGTTTACCGTTTGCCCAAGTGGACTCCGGTCCATGGGGCAAGGGTTGTGCCATGTCTAGTTTTTGTAGTGATTTAAGCTTGTTGGGGACTTCGAGGGGCTGATGTCAGAGGGACGGACTCGGTTCTAAAGGGGCCGGTTGTATTAATTTGGCGACGGGGACGACGTGCCCCGCAGGGTTCATGGCCGAATTCATTAGTTTTTGCCCCTGTCGCCAAATTGCTACATGGCTGGTTGTTTGACGGTGTTTTCGTCTCTTGGGGGAATCCGGGACCCTCGGGCCGGCGCGATGTGCGGGGGGGTGGGGCGGTGGCTTGCAAGCGAAGCAGCGGCAGGACGAGGATCGTCCTGCCGCTGCTTTGTGGGTAGTGATCTAAATTATTCGGCCTCCAGCCATTGGCGAATCTGCCCTTCCAGGGCAGTCCACCCGGGCCCGAGTCGAATCCTGAGAAAGTTCCCGAACAGGCTGTCGAACAGCTGCAGCCCCTCTTCCAGCACGTACATGCGCTCGTAGAAGACCGCTTCTTTTTCGCTGGTTTCGTCGGTGCGGTTGTCCTTTTCCAGCTTGACCGGCGGGGCCTTGAAGGAGGCGAAGTGGAAGGTGTTCCCTTTCAGGGTCAGCTTCCAGAGGTGCTCCTGCTTCTCCAGGTAGAGAATCGCCTCGTGGATCTGCTTGCCGCTGCGCAGGGCGGTGCGCACCTCGCTGAAGTTGTCCTGGGGGCCGGCCACGGTGACCTTCTGCATGCCGGTCTCGCCGCCGCCGACCAAAATCAGGCGGTCGTTGAGGTAGGCAACGAAGGATTCGCCGTCGACGGCCGGGCCGGGGCGGCCCACGGTGTACTGGGACGATTCGTTCATGGTCTGGTGCATGAGCCACAGCAGAAAGTCCCAGCCCAGCCACTGATTATCCTGGATCAGGTCGAGAACCGCCTCGGTGTTGGCCTGATTGGCCTGGTGCAGTTCCGCCTTGAGCGCCTCGCCGACGATTCCCTCGGCCCGGCCGAAGGGATGAACCGCCACCAGTCGCAGCCCCTCGAAGGTCTGTTTGAACAGGTTCTCGAACAACTCCACCACCTTGGGGCTGAGGCTGGTGAAGGTGACCAGGCCGCTGCGGGTGTCCCAGACCGCGTCGTAGGTCGCCGGGGCGGGCAGGGTCCGGGCCAGCAGGGTGCCGCGCACGACTTCCTTGAGTTCTTCGCGCTTCTGTTTGGGGACCCGCTGCAGGCCGGGATGGGCCGCGAGAAATTCGCCTTCGGCCTCTTCCAGGTGGGCTTTCAGCAGGGCGCCCGGGACCCGGCGCTGATCCCGGCGCAGGGTGAAGACCAGGTAATGGTCGCGCCAGTAGACCTGGGGCGTGCCGAAGCCGCTGTCTTTGGGGTCGTCGACGTGCACCCAGCCGAAAGCGAGTTCTTCGGTTCCTTGATCAATGGGGCTAAAAGCATTTCCGGCCAGGCACCTGCCGGCCCATTCGCCGAGCTCTTCGTTGGGCAGTTCGCCCAGGACCTGGAACTGGCAGATGCTGACGGTATTGGAAAGAATTCCCATGGCGAGTCTCCTCTGTTTGAGTGATCCAAGGTACTTGGAGTCTGTCAGACTTGGGAATGCATCTACTGCGAAAACGGTAAATCGGTCCATATCTCCGTAAATTTTCGACAAATAGGACCACTATTCGCTCTCAAATTTACGAAAATCTGTCCTCGATATCCCTTGTTCTCGTGACGATCCCCCAAGTCCGAAAGGCTCCTAGGGGATACACCTTTTGCAGGGAGCGGGCAAGTGAAATTTGGTCAATGAACAGGGTTCGCCGGCGAAGGGGGTTTCTCGCCTCCGGCTTCATCCTGGCCAATACCAAGGTTGGGAAAAATCTCCAACGAGAAGGGTATTGCGGAGCCCTGGAATTGTTCTATACAGATGGTTAGGGACTAAAATTTCTTTTCCGGAACCATTGCGAGAGGTAGGAAAAATGATTCGATTATTTAAGGTCTTCGGACTGGTTGCCATGGCATTTCTGGTCGGCGCCGCCGGCGGTTTGGCGGCACCGACGCAAGGCGAACCCGATGTGCTTCCCGGGCAGCTCGCACCGCGTCTGCAGAATCTGGGAAGCCACACCTTTGCCGTGACCACCGCCTCCGAGCGCGCCCAGCTGTTCATCAACCAGGGGATCAACCTCGCCTACGGGTTCAACCACGCCGAGGCCGGGCGCTCCTTCGCCGAGGCGGCGCGGCTCGATCCTGACTGCGCCATGGCCTACTGGGGGCAGGCGCTGGTGCTCGGTCCCAACATCAACATGCCGATGGATCCGGCCGCCGAGCCCAAGGCCTATGAGCTGGCCCGCAAGGCGGTGGCCCTGAAAGCCGGGGCGTCCGAACGCGAGCAGGCCTATATCGAGGCGCTGGCCACCCGCTATTCAGGCAGAGCGGAGGACCGTGCCGAGCGCGACCGGGCCTACGCCGCGGCGATGAAGCAGCTTGTGCTGCGCTATCCCGACGATCTGGATGCCGCCACCCTGTACGCCGAATCGTTGATGGATCTGCGGCCCTGGGATTACTGGACCGTGGACGGAGCGCCCTATCCCGGGACCGAGGAGGCGATCGCGGTGCTCGAGTCGGTCATGCAGCGCAAGCCCGAGCACCCCGGGGCCAACCATTACTACATCCACCTGATCGAGCCGACCAAGAGCCCGGAGCGGGCCGAGGCGGCCGCCGACCGGCTGCGGGGCCTGGTGCCCGGGGCGGGCCACCTGGTGCACATGCCCGCCCACATCTACCTGCGGGTCGGCCGTTATGCCGATGCCTCGGCCGCCAACGTGAGCGCCATCCAGGCGGACGAGGACTACATCACCCAGTGCCGTGCCCAGGGGATTTATCCGCTCGGTTACTATCCCCACAACATCCACTTCCTGTGGTCATCGGCGACCATGGAAGGGCGCAGCGCCGTGGCTCTGGATGCCGCCAGAAAGGTCGTCGGCAAGATCCCGGCGCAGGCGGTGAAAGAACTCTCCATGGTGCAGACCTTCCTGGTCGTGCCCTATTACGCCCTGACCCGCTTCGGCCAGTGGGAAGAGGTTCTGCAACTGCCGCCGCCCGATCCGGGTCTGCCCTTTGTGGCGGGGATCCGGCATTACGCCCGGGGACTGGCCCTGGCTGCCCTGGGACGGCTTGAGGAAGCGGCCGGCGAACTGAAGCGCCTGCAGCAGATCGCCGCCGATCCGGCCATGGCGGAGCTGGTCCTGTTTTCCCCCAATCCCGCCGCTGACATCCTCGCCATCGCCCCGGAGGTTCTGGCCGGCGAGCTGGCGGCCAGACGCAAGGACTATGCCCGCGCCATTGCCCATCTGGATCGTGCCGTCAGGCTGGAGGACGGTCTGGCCTACATCGAGCCTCCCGACTGGCACTATCCGGTGCGCCAGACCCTGGGGGCGGTGTTGCTCGCCGCAGGCCTCCCCGGCGAGGCGGAAACGGTCTACTGGGAAGACCTCCGACGCCACCCTGAAAACGGCTGGTCGTTATTCGGGCTGATGCAGGCGCAGCGCGTCCAGGGCAAGGACGAGCAGGCGGGCTTTAGCGAGGAGCGCTTTAAAAAGGCCTGGGCCCGGGCCGATGTGGAACTGAACGCGTCGCGGTTTTGAACGGCCGGGTGGGTTTGCAGGCGGGTTCAAAGGTGGCAGGAGGGGTGGCGGGCATTGTGGGCCTTGAGTTCGGCCGCCAGTTGCTCCAGGGTCTGGTCGGAGAGATAGCCCTGCTCGACGAAGAACTCTCCCAGCCGTTTCTGCAGGGAGCGCTGATAATGGAGCAGGGTTTGCACCTGGAAGGGCTTGAGGAAGCCGAGGCGGACCGCCTTTTCCCCGAACCGACCGGAGCGAAGCCGACTGCGAAAAATAGCGCGGATCGCCGCATCGTCCAGCCATCCCCAGCGGATGGCGATGTCGCCGAGGTTCGGCCGCTGGCGCCGCTGCCAGACCAGGGCCTCGATCAGCGCCTGGTAGGGGATGAAGCCCCGGTAATAGAGGTAGATGCCGATCTGCAGCGGGCGCGCCGGGATCGTCCCGGAGTAGTAGTGGCCATTTCGATTCCGTGAGCGGCCGCCCTGGGCGCCGGGGGGGCCAGGATTGGCGGGGGCCGGCTGGGGGCGCAGGGGGGGGGCGCCAGGGTGCGGAGCGCGGTCGCGCTGCTGAAGAAAGGCGCGCAGCAGGTCATAGGCCCGCACCACTTCGCGAAACAGCTCGGCCCGCTTTTCCTGCTGCGCCGGCGCCTCGTCGGCGAAGCGGTCAGGATGGGTCTGCTTGACCTGGCGGCGAAACGCCGACTTGGCTCCGCTGGCCTGGAGATAACGGAGAAACTCGCGGTCGCGACGGACCTCCTCGCCGAACAGGGCGCGGCAGGCCTCGATCGCTTCGATTTCCTGGATATGAGCCGTCAACAGGTTCTCTCCTGGTCGGTTTCGGCGGGCGCATTTCGTCCAGCGGCGCTGGGACCCTGTCGAAACCGGGGGATCGTCACGAGAACATGGGCATCGAGGACAGATTCGAATCGATCCATTCCTGGGCCCGACAGGTTTCTTGGCTCATTATATACACCAGGGGCGGGCAAAGCTCAAGAACCTGCCGCAGGCCATCGTTGAATCAGCCTCCGGAAGGAGCCGCGGCTGCCGTCAGCCGGCGGGCCAGGGGCCGGAAAAGGGAAGGGTAGAGGACGCTGGAGGCCAGGGCGGTGAGAATCAGGGTGCTGACCATTGCCGGGGACAGCAGGCCCATTTTCTCCCCCAGCGTACCGGCAACCACGATCATCGACAGGGGAGCCGACAGCAGAATCGACATCCCCCAGGCTTCGGTCCGGGAAAGGCGCAACGGTTTGGCCAACACCAGCGGGTAGAGATTGCTGCCCAGCACCGCCAGGGTCAGCAGCGCCGCTCCCACAACCGTCGCCGGCGAGGCGAGCAGGGCGACGTCGAGCTGGGCGCCGACGCCGATGAAGAAAAAGGGGATCAGAAAGCCGAAGCCGAGGGCGTTGATCTTCTCTTCGAAGCGGCCTTTGCTTTTGAACACATGGCTGAAGACCATGCCGGCCAGAAACGAACCGAGAATCGGCTCGGCGCCGGCCAGCGCCGCCAGAATTCCTCCCGAGAAGGCCACGGTGACGATGACCCGGATCCCCTCCTCGACCGGGTCCTCGCTTTCCATCACTTTTTCCACCCGCTCGGGGTGCCACCAGGCCAGCAGGTAAAAAAGCTTAAGGACCACGAAGGCCAGGCCGAAAAGCAGGGCGAGCTTGAGCAGGGCGAGCCCGGCGTGCAGGGTCAGGCCGTGATGATGGTAGGCGTCGATGAGGGTCAGGGCCAGAATCGACAGCAGCTCTCCGGTCAGGGCCACGCCGATGACATTCTGCCCCAGGGAGGTTTTCATCAGCTCCGATTCCTTGAGCACCGGGATCGCAATGCCGGCCGAAATCATCGAGACCGCCACCCCCAGATAGAAAGGCTGGCCGAGCAGGACGAACAGCACCGGCGTCACGGCAAACGACAGCAGCGAAACCATGACGTACCAAAAGGTTTTGCCGCTGGCGCGGATGCTGCGCAGATCGAGTTCCATGCCGGCGATGAACATCAGGTAGATGAAGCCGATCTCCCGCATCAGCTCAAACCATTCGGGATGTCCGTGGATGAAGAAGTTGAACAGCAGGGTGCCGTAGAGGATCTCCAGGGCGGCGGAGGGCACGCGTATCCGGCGCGCCAGAAACGGAATCACGGCAACCCCGAACAGAACCAGAAACATCGATGTGTGGTGTTCGCCCATAGTGCTCTTCGGCTGGCGGCGGATCGATGCTGGCTTTAGGCCAGCAGATCCACCGGCGGAATCAGCAGGGTTGAGGCCGGGGACTGGCGGACGATGCTCCAGGCCACATCCGGGGTCAACAGCGAGGCGAAAAAGCCGATGTCGCGCCAGCCGGCGATGTCGGCCACCATCAGGTTGCGCTCTTCCATGGCCTGCCTGACAACCTTGATGGGATTGCCCCGCAGTTCAGTGGTCTCGATACCGGCCTTGTAGATCAGCCCGAGATCGGCCACCGCCTTCTTCATCTCTTCGAATTCCCTGGCCTGCTCCTCGGATGAAATGTAGCGCGAAAGGCTGACGAACAGCGCCTCGATGTCGTAGCTGATGCCCGCCGACATCTCCAGCGTCGCCTCCATGGAGCGTTTCAGGCTGCCGAGATCCAGGCAGGGGACCGCCACCTTTTCGTACGGGAAGGTGCCGCCGGCCAGCAGGATCGGGCATCCCAGGGCGGCCGAAAGAGTGATCAGCAGGTGCTTGCCCCGCCGGGCGCCGATCAGCGGCAGGCCGGAAAATTCGATGCTTGAGCGGGGCAGGGTCATCATGGCCGCTCGCCGGCCATACTCCTGGAGCAGGGCTCGCAGGCCGGCAAACGCCGGCTGGCCGTTGGTCTCCTCGATGTCGTACTGCTTGAAGTGATGCCGGGCGACGATCGCCCTGAGCCGGTCTTCGAGCTCCGAAGATTTGCGGACACAGACGAACAGCGCCTTTTCCAGGGGGTAGACGCTGCAGATGTACTCGACTTCGTCCAGATACGCCGGCTGCCACCGGGCAGGGAAATAGGCGATCAGGGTGTCGCCGTATTCGAGGGGAAAGTGGGTAAAGCGGAAGGTCAGCATCTCCGCCACGGTCTTCAGAACCAACGGCTGGCCCAGAATGATTACCTTGTCCTTGGCCCGCAGGGAGGTCTCGCTGTGGGGAACGAGGATGTTCCCCTCCCGGTAGATGACCCCCACCCGCCAGTTCTGGGGGCGCAGCGCCGCCAGGCGCTTGTTGGCCAGCCGCGAATTGGCGTGGACTTCGACTTCGAGGATTTCGTTTTTGCCCAGGCCGATGCCGTGGACGGTCTTGGTCTTGGCCTCGAGGCGGTTGCGGATGCCGGTGGCGCTGACGTTGAAAATGCTCTCCACCTCGACGCCCAACTCGTCCAGGGTGGCGATCCCCTTCTGGGTGATGCCGATCGAAATTACCCGGGGGACGGTGAAGTGGTCTTTCAGGATCCGGGCGATCTCGATATTGACCTTTTCGGTGGTGGTGCTGATGATGACGGTGTCGGCGTCGGCGGCTCCGGCTTCTTCGAGAACCAGGCGGCTGGTGGCATCGCCGACGATGGTGGTCAGGTCCTCCCCGCGCAACCGTCTGGCGCCCTCCAGGGCCGGTTCGCTGGAATCGATACAGACCAGGGAAAAATCCCGAGACAGGTTTTTGATCAGCTGCAGGCCGATATTGCCTACGCCGACGATCAGGACTTTGCCGGAGGCCATGGGGGACCCTCTCTTGGATGAAGTGGCAGTCAGGCGCACATAAGTCTAGGTAGAAAACGCGTCTATTGCAAGCCGCAAATCGGTATCCCCGGGGGGTGGGAACCCTTTGACAAACGGGCCGGGGCGGTCTTATACTCCGTGTGTAGTAAATCTACTCAACCAGGAGCCGCCATGGAAGCTTCTCTATTGACCCGACTCGAGAGCCTGACCGGTAAAATCTGCAGCTACGGCAAGGAAAACCTCGACGACATCCTGCACGTGATGGTCGAGGCGATCAACCTGATCTCCCGCCAGGACCGCTGCCGGATTTATCTTGAAGATTTCACCAACGGCAGCCTGACCTGCGCCGAGGCCAGCGGCCTGCTGGGCGATGCCATCCGCGATCAGTCCTTTCCCATCAACAGCCAGGAGTACATGGTCTCGCGGGTCTATATTTCCCAGCAAGAGGCGCTGGTGGCAGATGTCTCCGGGTTCAAGAGCCCCTTTGCCCGCGAGCTGGCCGAGCGGTTCGGCATCCGCTCCAGCTGCCTGCTGCCGCTGCTGCACCAGGGAAGAGCGATCGGCGTGCTGTGCGTCGACAGCGGCCGTCCGGGGCAGTTGCCCGACGAGGAGCGGCGGAGCCTGCTCAAGGGGGTTCTGGAAGAGGTGGCGCCGGTCATCGACCAGGCCCGCAAGTACCATCAGCAGATCGTGCTGGCCCGGCGCGTGGATCAGGCCAAGAAAAAGGAGGCGGCCTTCTACATGGTCAAATCGGCGGTGCGGCTGATCGACAAGCTCTCGCTGGCTTCGGTGCTGGTCCCTTCGGAGCTGGCCGCGGGCAGTGGCGAGGAGGGGCTGCAGATTCTCGCCTCCTATTCGGTGGAGAAGGAGGCCAAGCGGCTCTACGAGGATGAGCGGCTGATCAAGCTTGGGCCCGGCAAGTCCCTGCTTTCCCGGTACATCAGCGACGCCGGAGTGATCGTCGACGACACCCTGCTCTCGCCCCTGTACATCCCCGATTTGCCCGCCGAGAGCCTGCAGAAACGCTACCTGACCGAGGAGATGGGACTGCAGTCGCTGTACGTGGTGCCGCGCTACGAGCCGCTCACCCGGCGGGTGATCTGCCTGGTCAACTACTATACCCGCGGCGCCTACCGATTCAACGATTTTGAGAAAGGGCTGCTGGAGGCCCACGCCGAGATGGCCCAGCGGGTGATCCAGGAGATCGGCGGGGAGCACATGGAAATCCAGGTCCTCTCCGAAATCAATGACCTGCTGCAGGAAAAGTTCGAGGGGTTGCAGCCCTTTTTGAGCCGCATCCTTTCCAAGGCGACGGAACTGATCGGCGCCGACACCGGCAGCATCGCCCTGGTCCGGGAACAGGACGGCGAGCTCTGGCTGGTGGTCGAGGAAGCCGACAGCCGCCTGGTCGGGGCCAAGAGCAAGGAGTGGCTGAAAAAGAACATCCCGCCGATCCGGGTCGGAGGCCAGGACCTGCCCCCGGAGGAGCGCAGCCTTACCGGCTACGTGGCCCACACCGGGCGGCCGCACCTGATCGTCGATACCGACGAGGAGAAACGCGCCGGCGGGCTCTACCGGGAGATTACCGAGGTGATCAAGAGCGAGATCGCGGTGCCGGTGGTGTTCGACGAAGAGGTCATCGCGGTCATCTGCCTCGACAGCCTGCGGCCCTTTTACTTTACCGACGAGCACAAGCGGATTCTGCTGATCATCGGCCGGATGATCTCCCGCCACCTGTCGGATCTGCAGCGCATCGAAAAGCTCACCACCGAGGTCACCCGGCTGCGCAGTGATGTCGGCTACAAGGATCCGAAG
>NPIE01008393.1_pt2 | contig 17156 bp, 13 predicted proteins | sample 8637661 | NCBI WGS metagenome assembly NPIE01 (sample SAMN07420842, study PRJNA396082) | bioreactor metagenome | isolation source: sample BA12 brine-fed electro-methanogenic bioreactor BA | place: Japan: Kochi | collected 2016-12-09 | reverse complement strand
CCACTTGAAACGACGAAGAGCCTTGCCATGCTGTCCACAACGCCGACTCGAGCCAAGCAATGCCCTTTTTTAAATGCAAACAATGTAACCACATTGATACCCCGTCGCGTTTCACCGAACGCGCCGGCAGGAACAATCTACCACCTGTTTGCCCACGATGTTTCAACGACCAGGAAAACATCGTGACTATCGGCGACGAGGTCAGTTGCGTGGAGTGCATTTACCACAGCTGGGGGGCCGGTTCGTGCTGCCATCCGGAGAACAAGGCCGGAGCTGATTTCTGGAATCGACCGCAGACATCCTGTTATACATCGCGCTTCGCCCGAGAAGCGGACGTCCGCCCATCATCACCGGCACACACCGTTATCAACTTCGTCAACAGCGGCCAGTCACACTCCTGATAGAGGTGCCACATCTCCGTTACATCAATTCCAATCGATTGCAGGAATAGTCCGCTTTCTCCAACGGATGATAGAACTTGACGTAGAGATACAGCACCCTCTCGTTCCAATCGTGTCGACCGGCGCCGGCAATAACGCCGAAGCAGCGGCGGTGCGACCCATCCGGCAAATCAATGTCCGATGAAACCTGGCGCCCCAGCACCGTCGCCGGGTTCTCTTCATGGATAAGCGGCAACGAGAAGCAATAGCCGCCACGGGCGATATACTGAAGAGCACCCTGCACCGCATCAGCAACCGGCTCTCCGGAATCATCGACCAGTATCGACGCCGAACAGACTTCAAGATCGCTGCCGATGGTCGGCTGAGTGTCATTGTCACTGATATTGATCAGGTATGGAACAACGTCATAATGATTGCAATAAAACCTGATCTTGTCGTCAAGGTCGGGATGTTTTGCGACCAACCCGGCAAACGCTTCCCGCTCGAGGATCCGCACCTGAAGTTCCGTCTGGGCAAGCAAAGAAACCGACCAGCTCACTCCTTGGACAAACCCCTCGGCACCGATCAAGTCTCCGGTCTGCAGACTGGTCAACAGGATTTCACTGTTTTCGTCAAAGTGCGTGATGCCGGCAAAACCGCTGTCGATAAAAAAGAGGTCGGTCACCGCGTCACCCTGATGCACGATTTCCTCGTTGGCCTGATAGACGACCGGTTTCAGCAGGGCAAAAAAGTCACTGACCTCCTCGGTGCTCATTTGCTCATACAACTTGCTCCAGACCAGTAGATGATGATCCTGGCTTGAATAAAACGGCATCTCCTGGCCACCGGCTGCCGCATGACTGTCCTGTTTCGTCTCGGAAGTTGTGGTAATTTCCGATCCTGCCTCCATGTCATCGATTTCACTTTCGGAAAAGAGCCCAGCCAACCCATTCGACTCGTCATCGAACAAACCGAGCTCATCACCGGCCGGTGGCGCTTCGGCCAGTGATTCTTCGGTGCGTGCCGGAATACTAGTGTCGTTCTCCTCGGTGGTCGAAAAGTCGCCTTTCATCTTTATTTCGATGGCCTGGTAGGACGTGGCGGCGGCCCTGACGATTTTGTCGGCTTCGCCGAAACGGTTACGCCGCTCCCCGATCAATTCCTTGAGACTATCGAGTGCCCGTTGCGACGGGTAGAATTTGAGCTTGACGCAGAGTTTCAACAGCAGGTCGTGACGGACATGGCTGGCAATGGTGTGCCGCTGCTCCAACAGATCGAGAAAGGCATTGCCGATATCTTTGCCCTCAAACTGACCGAGTTGTACGATCAATTGCCCTTTCAACTCGTCATTGATATTCATCAAGGCTTGAATCAACCGCTTACGCATCAACTTACCACCCAGCGTCTCGATACAATTAACCACCTGCTGCTGAACCCTGATATCGTTGTGGGTCAGGTACGGCTCGACGATCTCGAACAAACCGGGATCACCAAGCCGGGAGATGATCAGGATGATATTGCGAATGACGAACCAGGGCGGTTCGTCTTTCAGACACTTGACCAGTACCGGAATACCGATCTCGCCGACTTTCGGGATCAGATCAATGAGTGCGAAACGATCTTCCTTATTGTTGCTGTAGATCAGCTTCTGAACCAGGAACGTGGCAGAGAGACGCCCCAAGTGGACGAGCAGGCTCTCGGCCAGCGGCCGGCGGTCGTCATTCTCATCGAGATAGACGTTGACCAGTTTGTCGAGCAGATCCGGTTCAGCGAGATTCTCGTGGACCTTTGCCGTCATCCCCCGGATCAGATTGTTTTTGACGATCACCCCGGTGCTGATCTGATAGAGCACGATGATCAGGTTTTCAAGTTCGTGCCATTGCCCGGCATACAACATGCGCAGAACGATCTTCTGCAATTGCAGGCAGACGATCTCAAAACCGGCGATATACTCGGTTTCACACTTCAACCAGTCGACGAGAAGACGTGCCAGTACTTCCCTGAACTCGTCGAAATCCTCTTCCAGGATAATCTCGGTGAATACCGAGATCACCATCAGGGATCTCTCCCGGATCGTCACGTCATCCCAGCACAGGCTCTTGCCGAGTTTTTGCAGAATCTTGATCGCCCCGTCCTGGTCCTCAGTGATATATTTGTTGAGAATATAGGAGGCCAGGTTTTCGACAAGTTCGTCGTTGTGCAAAATGTCAAATTTGCCTTGCAAAAAAATCACCACGCCTTTCTCGACTCGGGCGGCCTCACGTTTTTTTTCCTGGTCGGCAATAATTTCCTTGGCTTTTGCCAACGCTTGTGCCTGTCGTTCCCTATCTATCTCCATATGCCCCCCATGCAAGACCGGACCACCACCCTCGATCCGTCGACAAAACCGGTCGCTCCCCATGTTCGCTTGACGACCTTTTTCATTCTTCACTCCCGCTGTTTGTTAACAGTGCCCCGCCTGCCGGAGAAATACCATGTATCCGGCAAACTGATAACCTTTTTCTACACTTCCTTTTCTGCCGCTCGGTTTCAGTCTTTCTTTCAATATTTCAAAATAATAGTTAATATCAAAGAGAATCATATCTTTTCTAACCAGTGTTCAGCATACACTGTCATCTCGGAATTCGTGACTCGATGACCTCGCAGCAACAGGAAAGATATCTGGCCGATCCGACAACCATCAACGAGTTTATGAATTCGCTGCAGCGGTTGTTCAAGATCGGCATCTATTACCCGAGCGGACACGCCACGCTCGACAAGGCAACCGAGCGTTTTCTGAGACTGCTCAAAACAGTGGCGGGCGACCAGCCGGAGGTCACCATCTCCGAGCATGACGAGAGCCTGATGGTCGCCGATCTGGCCCTGGCCAAAGATTTGCCCTTTGTTCCGGAGTTCAAGTCCCTGATGGCAGGGCTCGGCATTATCGCGATCGGCATCAGCCGAGAGATAACCAGCGAAGAGATACACCTGTTTGTCAGAAAAATGCTCCGCTTCCGATCCCAGGTCCTCAAGGCCAGGACGTTCCAGCAGATCGAAGTGACCGATCTGCCGCTCTCGATCAACCTCACCCTCAAGGAATTTCTCGCCCGTAAAGATGCCTCGATCTCCGACGATCAATCCGGTGAATCGGCGGAAAGCCTGGAAGGTTTTGTCGAGTCTTTGTCCAAATACGGTTTGTCGGGGGAAGAAATTCAGCAGTGCAAGACGCTGCTCGACACGCTGCCGCGGCGGCTGACCAACAGCAGCGTGGCTTTGTCCGAACTGCCCTACGCTTCCTGGGACGACGTTGCCCGCCTGCTGGCCAGAACCGTTAGAGCCAACCAACAGGGGCCCGGCGATGACAAAGACCGGCAGACCATTCATTCCAACATCAATGCACTGGCCTCAATCTTAAAAAAACTCGAACGCGAGGCAACGGACAAAGACTCCCGGGAAACAATCAATCTGCTGATATCGATCATCAGGAAACCGTTTTCCGGCGACGAGGAACCCGTCACAGCGGACAGCGGTCAAGTGCAGCGCGTTTTCCCGGAAGTCCCTTATTTCTCCAGCGAACAGATCCAGCAGTTTACGAGTAAGCATCGATTGCATCCGAAGATTCTGCAAAATATCCCGGAGGGATCGACCAGCCCGGAAACGTTGTCGATCATTCTGCAATTGACCCGGTATGAACAGAGCCTGGCCAACCAAGCTCGGATGCAGCAAATCATCCGTGAGATCCTGGCCGGCCCGCTTCAGGAAAAGACCTGGAACATCCTTTCCGGCGGACTCCACGAACTGCTCAGAGAGGGCAGCCCGCGCATCGCCACCGCTTTGCGACTGGTAGCGGAACCGTTGCGGCGCTCCCCGCATGCCACGACCCTTTATCTACTGCTGCTGACCGCTCGGCGCTGCAACGGCCAGGAAGCGAAACAACTCTGGCCCTACGCGGTAAACGAAATACTCGTCTGCGGCAGCAGTAGGGACGAACAGTCCTTCGTCGCCCTCTGCCGTTTTGCCGCACGTTTCTCCCCGGCCGACATGGCCGCCGGTCTGGAGCTCCTGCGGGATCTCGATGCCTTTCAGAACAACACCATTGCCCCGGACATCTTTCCCGGATTGTCCACCGATTGTTACCCGCTCTTTGCCTTTCTGCTCAAGACCGAAATCGAGTCCTACGTCGGTGAGCGAGTAATCGGCGGCCTGCGTCGTCGACCTCCGGAATGGCTGATCAAGGCGGTGGTCCACCTGCTCGACCTGAGCAAGCAGGAGCACAAATTGTTTCTCTACTCGTACCTGCGCCAGGCACCGGAGAAATCGATGCCACCGGTACTGAAAGCCGCCGCCGCCCGGATCATCGCCGACGGTCTAGCCACCCTGCCCCAGGAACGACGCGCGGAGAGCTGGCTTCCGGAGACCATTGGTGTCTTGGCTCAATTACCGACCGAGCAAACAAACGCGATACTCGAACAGATAGCCAGTGAACGAAAACTGCTCTTCATCCCCGAATGGCCGTCGGAATGCCGCAAGGCTGCCCAACAGGCGCTGGCCGACCACAGACGGCACCGCTAACCCGTTTTGAGAAAATATGTACGAGAAACTGAACAACCTCCTGATCCTCCTTTGTCGCGCGATTTCCACCCGGCGTCTCTATTTCTCCGATCACCCTAAAGTTCGTCTGTTGGCCAAAAGCTTTGTCGAGCGGCTGAGGGAGTTTTGCCGGGAAACGGAGATCAACAAACTCTTCATCGGAATCATCGACAACAATCTTGTCTTCGAAGGACGCAACTTGATCGGACCGAGCATCGTCGGTCGCCAGCTCGTGCTATTTGCCGACAAATTGCGTTGTGGCGGATTTTCCTTTACCGACCAGACGTCGGAAAACGAATTCAGCGCTCTGCTCGACCTGACCATCGATCTCAAACAACCGGTGGAAACGATCAAGCAGGCCCGGGAATTGCTCGTCGCCAAGGATATCTATAATATCGAAATCGCCCATCACTACATGGGCTCTTCCGGGCCGATGACTAGAGACCAGCGCACCGTCTGGCAGGGCCAGGATACCGGTGACTTCCTGCACTCGCCGACGCTGATCTACCAGGCGCTCTTCGACTCGGTCGCCCAGGCCCACGGCGATGTCGCATTGGGGCAGGATATCGATATCGACAACACCCGATCAGTCAGCGAATATATGCTGCATTTCACTAAGACGCACTTTTCCGACATGATGCAGCACGTGCATTATCCGGACTATGACAGCTACACGGTCGGCCATTCGGTCCGGGTCGCCGCCCTGGCCGTGTTTCTGGCCAATTCCTTCAAGTGGAGCGACGAGATGCTGCTGGCCATCGGCACCGCCGGCCTGCTGCACGATGTCGGCAAAAGCAGGATCTCGGAACAGATCCTCTACAAACCCGGTAAACTCAACAAGGAAGAATTCGCCGCCATCATGACCCATTCCCAGGTCGGTGCGGAAATCCTGCTCAGTCAGAAAAACTCCACGACGCTCGATATAGCCGCCGCCTGGGGGCATCACATCCGTCACGACGGTACCGGCTATCCCCGGCAACCCGAGTGGGCGGCCCGGCACCCCATCACCTCTCTGCTGCAGATCTGTGATGCCTTCGAGGCGCTGACCGCTGCCCGGCCATACAAACCCCCGCTCACCCCGCACATAGCCTACAGCATCATGCTGCGCGACAAGGGCGGATTCCATCCGGCCATGCTGGCCTCTTTTATTTCGGCGATCGGCCTCTACCCGCCCGGAACCATGGTAAGACTCTCCGACGGCAGAAAAGGGCTGGTCACCGCCACCGGGCCAAGCATCGATCGACCACGGGTCAAGATTACCAATGCCCCGGACGGGGCCGATATTCCCCCAGCCGATCAATACCAGCTCAATTTGCAAGCCGGCGAACACCGCTCCCTGTCTGTCAGCGAGCTGCTGCTGGCGGAAGCTCCGGCCTGAGCCCTAAACCTGGTCAGCCTTTTTCTACCGGTAGTAGCCCGGCCATATCGTTGATCGCTTTTTCGGCCTGAGTAACCATTTTTTCAATTTTCAGACGTAATCGATCGTCACTGTCCAGCAGGGCTTCCGACTTCTGCAACAGGGTACGGCTGGTTTCAAGAAAGATGGTGATATCGACGGCCAACCGGCTCCGGTTTTTCTGTTTTTCCTGTTCCGCCTGGACAAACGGGATCAATCGCTGCACCGAACATTCGAGGAGCAGATCACGGGCGACCCCGTGTCTTGCCGATATTTCATCAAGCATGGCCAAGGCCTTGCGGCTCAGGACGAACGTCTTTTGTCTTCGCGGGATGTCGCTCTTTTCTGTTCCCCGTCCCTCTAGGGCAACCTTGCCCAACACCTCACGATTTTCAACGAGTTGATCGAGCAACGATTTCTGTTTGACACCCAAATGCTCGGCAGCGGTTTTCAGCAGTTCTATGGTGTCGTCGGGGAGCCTGAATGTCGCTCTAACCGATTGTTTTCCCCGTAGCTCACGAGCGCTGATAGATAATGGATCGGAACTCATCACCTGCTGCTCCCCGGACTACCTCAGGCCGCCTGGCAAGGTAATCTCACCCTACCCCAGCGTTGACTGAGAACTATTTCTCTTTTGCTTTGCGTTCGGATAAAAACGAGTCTCCCAAGACAGCCTTTATTGCACCTTGTACGAGAAAGAAGTATGAATGGTATATTACTTTGTCAAGTTTTGCTTAATCGTAATATATACCATATACGGCTTTTCCTTCTATTTCGAATATTGACATAACATCTTTCGTAATTATCGTGGATACAGGTTGCAAGAGACCGAGGAAGCGGCGCCGTCCGCGAGCCGTGAATAGCGAAAAAATGGAGGACTGCCATGATAACGAGATGGAGTGATATTGACCGGATGTTTGAGGCAATGGGTTTGCTCAGGGGAAGGCTCGACAGCATGTACGACGACTTTGATCGATCGTTCGGCTCCGATCCCGGCTGGAGATTGACCGGCAACTACCCGCGCACCAATATGTTCGACAAAGGTGATTATCTTGAGCTGACGGCGGAAATACCGGGGATCGCCAAAAACGATCTCAACATCAAGATTCAGGGTAACTACTTGGAGATTTCCGGAACCAGAAGCGCCGGCGTTCCCGAGGGGTATTCGGTTCATCGGCGAGAGCGAGGCAGCACGTCATTCACCAGAAGCTTCAGTCTGCCGGCCGATATCGACGCCAACAAGGTCACGGCGACTCTCAGTGACGGAATTCTGACCCTGAGCCTGCCGAAGGCGGAAGCCGCCAAACCGCGACAGATAACAATCAATTGACATCACGTGAATCATCTCCATGGGAGCTTGAAAAAGTGCTTAGATAATAGCCGGGAGGAGACAATGGAAAACAAGAATCTGCAAGCCAAGGAGAAGGGAGCGGTCGAGACGCCCAGAAAAGTCCAGTCGGTCATGCCGCTGGTCGACATCTTCGAAAACGATGACGAAATACTGTTGCATGCGGAAATGCCGGGCGTTACAAAGGACGCCGTCAAAATCAACATCGACAACGGCAATTTGAGCCTATCCGGCATCAGAAAAGCCGGCCGTGGTGGTGCAGCCAGTTGGGAGGAGTTCGGTGACGTGGAATTTCAACGGGCTTTTGCGGTTCCGCAGAATATCGACATCGCCAAGGTCAAGGCGGAATTGAAAGATGGTATTCTCTGCCTGCACCTCCCGAAATCGGAATCGGCGAAACCGAAAGTCATTGAAATAAGCGGTAGTTAGACTGAAATTTCCAGTTCTAACCGTACCGTCTGAAAACGGGTTCAAGGGTAGATGGCCGCCCACCGGCCAACTACCCTTTTTTTATTTCCGCCGAGCAGCCCCGCGCATCTTAAATTATTATCATAAATTCAAATAGATAAAATATTCGGCGGCGCTCTTTTCACACCCCGCATTATTTCTGTTGACAGACCATCAAAACGAACACATATAGGGGCCAGAAAGAACATGAAATCACTAAAAAAAATGACCCGTTTAGGACGAAGTAACATATTAATTTCATTCAAAAGGTGTTGCCATGATAGCCAAGACTATTTTCGCCGATGAACAGGACGAACCTCCAGACAGCAGTGACGAACCGTTTGTCCCTCCCTCCCCCTGTGCCGACAAAATCGCCGCTTTTCGTCACCGTTTCTTCCCTGAAGTATCCGAAACCGACTGGAATAACTGGCGTTGGCAGATCAGCCACCGCATCGAGCACTGCCACCAGCTCGAACAACTGGTAACCCTCACCGACAATGAGCGAAACGCCTTCCAGTTCCAGAACGCCACCCTGCCGCTGGCCATCACCCCGTATTACGCCAGCCTGATCGATCCTGACAACCCGGATCAGCCGATCCGACGGGCCATGGTGCCGGTTGCCGCCGAATTGCTTGTCTCCCCCGGAGAAGCACAGGACCCGCTCGGTGAAGACAGCCATAGTCCGGTCAAGGGATTGATCCACCGTTATCCCGACCGGGTTCTCTTTCTCGTCACCGATTATTGCTCGAGTTATTGCCGCTACTGCACTCGTTCGCGCATGGTCGGCAAACGCAAGAGCGCCGGGAAACAACAATGGCAGCGTGCTATCGATTACATCGCCGCCCACCCGGAGGTTCGCGACGTACTGATCTCCGGCGGCGACCCGCTGACCCTGAGCGACGGTCAGCTGGACTGGCTACTCGGTAAATTGCGGGCCATTGATCATGTCGAACTGATCCGTATCGGCACCAAAGTACCGATGGTTTTGCCCCAGCGCATCACCCCCGCCTTGGTCAAGGTCTTGAAAAGATATCATCCCCTGTGGATCAGCATCCACTGCATGCACCCGGACGAGCTGACCTTCGAGGCCCGCCGGGCCTGCACCATGCTCGCCGACGCCGGCATTCCGCTCGGTAGCCAAACCGTGCTGCTCTCCGGCATCAATGATAACGTCGGCACCATGAAGCGGCTGATGCACGAGTTGGTGAAGATCCGGGTGAAACCGTATTATCTGTACCAGTGCGATCCGATCGTCGGCTCTTCCCACTTCCGCACGTCGGTCGCCAGAGGGCTGGAGGTTTACCAGGGGCTGCGCGGTCATACCACCGGCTATGCGGTGCCGACCTACGTCATTGACGCCCCCGGAGGCGGCGGCAAGATCCCGCTTCTTCCGGAGACCATGATCGGCTGGGAAGGCAGCGATTTGCTGCTGCGCAACTACGAAGGCCGAGTTTTTCGCTATCCCGACCAGTTTGCCGGTTGCCCCGTTCGCACAGGCGGTGAGGTGGCCCCATGCGTATAGGTATGACCTACGATCTGCGTGACGACTACCTGGCGGCCGGCTATGGCGAGGAGGAGACCGCCGAATTCGATCGCCTCTCCACCATTGAAGCTATCGAAACGGCGATCCGGACCATGAGCCACGAACCGGTTCGCATCGGCAATCTGACAGCCCTGGTGCCCCGGCTGGCCGCCGGCGAGCGCTGGGATCTGGTCTTCAACATCGCCGAAGGACTATACGGTTTCGGCCGTGAAGCACAGGTCCCCGCCCTGCTTGACGCGTATCGGATCCCCTATGTCTTTTCCGGTCCACTGGTGCAGGCGATCACCCTGCATAAGGGGATTACCAAACATATCGTTCGCGACTGCGGCCTGGCGACACCGGATTTTGCGGTGGTCGATACACCGGAGGCAATCGCCTCCATCGATCTGCCCTATCCACTGTTCGCCAAACCGGTCGCCGAGGGTACCGGCAAAGGGGTCACCCCGGCTTCCAAGATAGCCGGACCGGAACAATTGCAGACCACCTGCACCAGACTGCTGGCCACCTTCAACCAACCGGTACTGATAGAGACCTTCCTGCCGGGACGGGAATTCACCGTCGGCATCGTCGGTAACGGTGCCGCGTGCCGGTCGATCGGCACCATGGAAGTCGTCCTGCTCGACCGGTCGGAACCGGAAGTCTATTCCTACCACAACAAAGAGAACTACAGCGACCTGGTTGCCTACCGGGCCGCCGGCGATCCGGAGGCCCGGGCCGCCGAGGAACTTGCTTTGGCCTGTTACCGGGCCCTCGGCTGCTGCGACGCGGGCCGGGTCGATCTGCGTTCCGACGCGGCGGGTCGCCCCCACTTCATCGAAATCAACTCGCTGGCCGGCCTGCATCCTGAGCATTCCGACCTATGCATCATCGCCACCAAATACGGCATCGGCTACCAGCAATTGCTCGAGCAGATCGTCACCGCATCCCTGAAGCGTAATGGGCTGGTCCCGTGAGGTTCCCTGTATGATCGGCCTGATCTACAACCAGCCAATCGCAACCGGCGAAGCCCATTGGCAATCGTCGGCAGACGTGATGGCCCAGGTGGAAGCGATCGAAACATCGTTGACCGCCCTGGGCCGGACCTCTGTCCGGCTACCGATGACCCGGGACCTGTCGCGCTTCCTGCAGGCCGTTACGGCAGCGAAGATAGAGGCGGCGTTTAATCTCTGCGAATCGATTGACGACGATCCGTTTTTTGTCGCCCACCCGGCTGCGCTGCTCGAACTGCTCGGTCTTCCCTTCAGCGGATCCGGGTCGGCCGCCCTGCAGGCGACCACCGACAAGCACCTGATGAAGCTGATCCTGCGTGGCGCCGGCCTGCCGACACCGGGCTCATTTCTCTACAACGGAGAACAATCGACTGACGGGGACGACTTGGAGTTCCCGGTCATTCTCAAGCCGCAATTCCAGGACGCCAGTATCGGCATCGATCAGGAATCGGTCATCGATCAGCCGCATCGTCTGGCAGCTGCGTTGCAGCACCTGTACCGACGCTATGGTCCGATCCTGGTCGAAGAGTATATCGACGGCCGGGAATTCAACATCTCGGTCATCGGCAATGCATCCCCACAGACGCTGCCGGTGGCCGAAATCGATTTCTCGGGCATGCCCGGTTCGCTGCACAAGATCGTCGGCTATAACGCCAAATGGGAGCCGGATTCGATCGAGTACCGGGAAACGAAGCGGGTCTTTCCGACGCTTGACGGCGAACTGAACACCCGCTTGGGCGATATCGCCCTGAGCTGTTACCGGCTGTTCGGCCTGCGCGACTATGGCCGCATCGATCTGCGGATGGACCGCAACGGCCGACCGTTCGTACTGGAGATCAACGCCAACCCCTGCCTCAGTCCGGACGCCGGCTTTGCCGCCGCCTGCGGTGCGGCGGGCCATGACTACACTGCCATGGTGGCACAGATGACTACGTTTCTGGGTGACAGGGTGGTATGAATATCACGATAGCGCCGATTAAACCGAAGGACCGGGAGCAGCTGGTGCAGATCATCAAGCGGCAGAAGAATTTCCTCAAGTGTGAGATCGACATCGCCATCGAGGTGATCGACGCGACCTTTCACCCGAAGGAAGACTATCGGGTACTGGCCGCCGCCGATCCGCAGCAGCGTATGCTCGGTTTCGTCAGTTACGGTCCGATCCCGCTCACGGAAAACCGTTTCGATCTCTATTGGATCGCCGTCGATCCGCAGCAGGGACGGCACGGTATCGGCACCATGCTGCTGGCGGAGATGGAAAAGCGGCTCAGCGCCAGTACCCCGGTCCACATCTATATCGATACCTCGTCCACCGAAGGGTATCTGCCGGCCCGGCGTTTCTATGAAAAACAGGGCTACGAGATCGTCGCCCATGTGCGGGATTTCTATCGCAACGGCGACGACAAGATCGTCTATCGGAAAGTCTGCTGACATGTTTCGCATTCGGCGCATCTACGATAACACCCTGGCCATCGATCGCGATGCCATCGTCCAGGTTCAGGATCTGCTGCGCCGGCAGTTTGCGGGGTTGCAGGAACAGGAAATCACCAGCCTGGCCCAGAAACTCGCCGACCCCTTTCGCCACCGTTTGCGCACCATTCTCTTCGTCGCCGAAGACCGTCGCCACCACATCAAAGGGTTTGCGATACTCAACCATGCCCCGGATCTGCGCTTCTGTTATCTCGACTTCATCTCGGTCGAGCCGGCCACCACCGGCGGTATCGGCGGCGCCCTCTATGCACGGGTGCGGGAAGAGGCCCGGCAGCTCCAGGCGGTCGGCATCTTTATGGAATGTCTGCCGGACGACCCACAGCTCTGCGCCGACCGCACCATCCTGAAACAAAACAAGGCACGATTGCGTTTCTACGAACGGTTCGGCGCTCTGCCGATCACCGGAACCGCTTACGAAACGCCGCTCAAGCCGGGCGACGACTGTCCCCCGTATTTGGTCTTCGACGGTCTCGGCAGCACCGGGCACCTGGATCGCGATTATGCCCGGACCGTGGTCTATGCCATTTTGACCAGGAAATATGGCAATCGCTGCTCAAAAGAGTATGTCGACCTGGTCGTCGATTCCTTCCGTGACGACCCGATCCGCTTTCGACCGCCCCGTTACAGCCCACCGGCGCGGCCGAAGACCGAGACGACGGCGATCAACATCGACCAGCGCATCGCGCTGGTGGTCAACGAAGGTCACGATATCCACCACATCCACGAGCGCGGCTATGTTGAGGCCCCGGTCCGCATCTCCTCGATCCGCAAGGGCATCATGCAGACCGGCCTGTTCGACATCATTGGCGCCAAACACTTTCCGGAAAAGCACATTAAAGCGGTCCACGAACCGGCCTTCGTCGAATATCTCAAACGGATGTGCCTGACCATCGAGGCGGGAAAGTCGGTCTACCCCTATGTCTTTCCGATCAGAAACGCTGCCAAACCGCCCAAGGAGATGCCGGTTCGGGCCGGGTATTACTGCATCGACACTTTTACGCCGCTCAACCGCAATGCCTACAAGGCGGCCAAAGGCGCCGTCGACTGCGCCCTGACGGCCGCAGGGCAACTGCTTGAAGGTTACCGCCTCAGCTATGCGCTGGTTCGCCCGCCCGGTCATCACGCCGAACGCCGAGTCTTCGGCGGCTTCTGCTACTTCAATTCAGCTGCGATCGCCGCCAATTTCCTGAGCAGCTACGGCCGGGTAGCCGTTCTCGATGTCGATTATCACCACGGCAACGGCACCCAGGATATCTTCTATGATCGTGACGACGTGCTGACCGTCTCCATCCACGGCCATCCCCGTTTCGCCTATCCGTATTTCTCCGGTTTCGCTGAAGAACGGGGCGTCGGCAACGGCGTGGGGCGCAACCGCAACTACCCGATGCCGGAGATTCTCGACGGACCCGCCTATCACAAGACGTTGGCACGGGCGCTGCGCCGCATCGCCTCCTTCCGCCCGAAAGGACTGGTCATCGCCCTCGGCCTCGATACCGCGCGCAAAGACCCGACCGGTACCTGGTCGCTGAGCCCTGCCGATCTGCAGACCAACGGCCGGATGATCGGCCGGTTGCGGCTGCCGACCGTGGTCGTCCAGGAAGGCGGCTACCGTTCACGCTCGCTCGGTGTCAATGCCCGCAGTTTCTTTACCGGCCTGTGGCACGGCATGCACGGCACCGACTAAGCCGGCGAGACTACAGGGGACCTTTTTTCAAGGTTCCCTACAGATCATCGGCGCCAAAGGTATCGCAGCCGTCCACCCGGCCGGTCTGATAGCCCTGACGAAACCAGCGCACCCGCTGCGCCGAACTACCGTGGGAAAATGAATCGGGTCTGACGTAGCCCTGGGATTGCTGCTGCAATCGATCGTCGCCAATCATACCGTCATACGACACAATCACACCAGATGATGACACACCACCGGGCATCATTGAGGTATCGCATTTTGTTCATCGGATCGGCGCGCATCCAGAACATCTCGCACCCGGTTGCACAGATCGGACATCGAGAAGGGTTTTTGTATAAATGCAAACCCTTCATCGAGCACCCCGTGCGGTCCGATTACACTGGCCGTATAACCGGACATGAACAAACACTTCACGCGTGGGTAGCCAGCCTGCAAGCGAACCGCCAGATCCCGACCATTCATCTCGGGCATGATCACATCGGTGATCAACAGATGAATTTCACCGGCGTGTTCATCGGCCAGGCGAAGTGCCTCGGTCGGTTTCCCGGCGGGCAGTACCCGATAACCTTGAAGTTCGAGCATCATGGTGGTCATTTCCAGAATCATCGGTTCATCTTCAACCAGTAAAACAGTCTCGCTGCCGGCCGTCGTCCGGGGGGGAGCGACGCGCTGTGGGCCACTCTCCGCATCTTCCCGATAGAGCGGAAGAAAAAGGTGAAAAGTGGTGCCGATACTGGGAGTGCTCTCGACCTCGACAAATCCATCGTTCTGCTTGACTATCCCATAGACCGTGGCCAGTCCGAGACCGGTTCCCGCACCGATTTCCTTGGTGGTAAAAAATGGCTCGAACAGTTTCTCCAGGGTCTGTCGATCCATGCCACAACCATCGTCGCTGACCGTCAACCGGGCAAACGCTCCCGGCGCAGCTTCCGGGCGATCGGCACAATAGGCCTGATCAAACACCGCCGGGGCCGTTTCAATCGTCAGCCGGCCGACCCCGGAGATGGCATCTCTGGCGTTGACGCAGAGATTGGCCATAATCTGGTCGAGCTGCGAAGGATCCATTTTGACCGGAACCACCTCCGGTGCCGGTCGCCACACCAGGTCGATATTCTCGCCGATCAGCCGGTGCAGCATCGTGATCATGCCGGCAACGGTCTCGTTCAGGTCAAGTACCTTTGGCGCTATGGTCTGCTTGCGGGCAAAAGCCAGCAATTGCTGGGTCATATCGGCAGATCGTTTAGCGGCTCCATGAATCTGTTTCAAGTATTCACCAAGCCTCGTATCGGCAGGAACGTGGTTCACTGCCAACTCCGTATAGCCGAGGATGACCCCCAACATGTTGTTGAAATCGTGGGCGACACCGCCGGCCAACCGGCCCACCGACTCCATCTTCTGCGCCTGAATCAACTGCGCCTGCAGTCTTTTCTGGTTCTCCTCGGCCTGTTTCTGAACCGAAATATCGCGGATGGCACTGACTCGCCAGTTTTCACCTTTTTGTTTGAAATTACGTGCCTCTACCTCAGCGTAAAAGTACTCGCCGTTTTTTCTGAGCATGCGAATCGCGTAAGGGGCTGCATAGTCCTTGGCTAGATTTTTCCAGACCAGCTCTCTATCATCCTCGTGCACGAACCCTAAGAAATCCTTGGCAAACAGTTCCTCTCGTCGATAACCCAGCATATCTGCCATGGACGAATTGAGGTCAATCGCCATCCCGTTCTTGTGGATGACGATCCCTTCCATAGTCAGATCGGACAGTAATCGGTAGCGCTCTTCACTCTCCCGCAGCACTTCTTCCGCCTGCTTTCGTCCGGAGATATCTCGGGCGATTCCGTAAAAACAGCCCTTGCCGTTGACGGTGAATTTCGCTCCGCTGATCTCCACCGGAACAAAGCTGCCATCTGCCCGGATGTGGGAAGATTCGAAAATCAACGGTTCATTGTCGGAAACTGAACGCCAGAATGCCATAAATTCGGACAGCGAGAAATTCGCATCGATCATGTCCAGCGTCAGGGAGCTCATCTCGCCGACAGTGCGTCCGAGCATCCTCGCCGCAGCACTGTTGGTACGAATAATATGTCCCTGTTCGTCAATCAAGTAAATGGCATCGGAAGCCGTCTCGATCAATTGACGGAAGATCTGCTCGCTGTCGCGCAGGGCTTTTTCCAATTGCTTTCGTTCGATGGCCACGGCAACCTGGTCGGCTACAGCCACCAGGACGGTGAGATCGGTCTGGTCATAGCGACCGGCATCCTGGTAATGCTGCACCGCCATCACCCCGACAATGCCGTTCTGAGTTCTCAGCGGCACCCCCAACCAAATCTCAGAAGGAGTGCAGGCTGGAATGGTTAGCGTGCTGGCCGCCTGCCGTGCCAGAATCTCGGCCTTGGTAACCAACAGCGGGGCCTTGGTCCGGATAACCTCGGCCGTCAGCGAGGCTGTTTTACTGACCTCGATCACCGGCGGATAACAGGTATCGACCGTATCAACGATATAGGGAAAGGTGAGACTATCATCGGAGGCGTCGTAGACAGCGATATAAAAATTGGTCGTATCGATGATCAGGCAGAGGGCCTGGTGAATCGAGGAGAACAACTCGTCAAGATCGGCCGTTTCATTGATGGCATTGGCTATTTTGAACAGGGTCTGATTGATGGCGGCAAAGCGGCTCTGCTGCTGTAATTGCTCCTCCAGCATGACCAGTCGCCGTTCCAGTTCTTCACGGCTGATTGTCTTCCCTATCACTGACTGCCTCCAGGCCCGGGCCCTCGATGTTTTCGACATGAAAATGGTACCCACGCTCTATTGCATGAACTCTGATCTATCATATCAAATCTTTAGGAAATGAGAAAAATTCTTTCTTGCACCCGCCATTTCGAAACGTCACGGCGAACAAAGCCCAGCTATATCACGACTGGCCGGGCCGATTGGCTGCGGTGCAGGCTGCATCTTTGAAAGCCGGCGGGGCGCCGCGCCGGTTCTGCGGAAGCCGGCGAGACCGGCCGGCAAAAACGACTCCTGTTGGCTCCTTGACAGCCGCGCGAAAATACGGTAACAGCATCTCCAGCAGGGGTGGCCCGCGCGCCTGAGATCATACCCTTAGAACCTGATCCGGATAATACCGGCGAAGGGAGACCGCATCAGCATCCCACTCGACGCCGATGCCACCTCTTGGAAGTCTTTCCACGGGCCGTTTCCCTTTCTCCGGAAACGGCTTTTCGTTTTCGCCCTCCTGCCCACGACAATTCGTTGGATTTCCATGCATCTGACGAAACGAAACCACCAAGCCTTTTGCAAAACTTAGATTTT
>NPIE01002783.1_pt1 | contig 17170 bp, 8 predicted proteins | sample 8637661 | NCBI WGS metagenome assembly NPIE01 (sample SAMN07420842, study PRJNA396082) | bioreactor metagenome | isolation source: sample BA12 brine-fed electro-methanogenic bioreactor BA | place: Japan: Kochi | collected 2016-12-09 | reverse complement strand
GTCCCGCCGATTTTCATATAAAAACCCATGGGGCGACTCCCGGCCCAGGCGATGGCCCGCCTGCCGGTAATCGTGTCCGAGATGATCGTCGATGACAGTAGCAAAGCGCTTTTCAGGTACTATGACGACCGGCTCACCACGTATCGGCTATCGACCGGATATCGATGGCCTGCGTGCGGTTGCAGTCCTGTCCGTCTTTTGTTTTCATCTCTATCCGCAGCTGTTGCCCGGCGGTTTTCTCGGTGTCGACGTTTTTTTTGTCATCTCCGGGTATCTGATCACCCTGATTATCCTGCGCGAAAATCGGCAGGGCATCTTTTCTTTTGCCCGCTTTTACGCGCGCCGGGTCAAGCGGATTTTCCCGGCACTCTTTGTCGTGCTGCTGCTTTCGGCGCCGGTGGCCATTTTTCTTCTCGTCCCTGATACCTATACCAATTTCATGGCGTCGGCCCGCTATGCTGCGGCGCAATTGGCCAATTTCTTTTTTGCTCGGAAGGTCGGTTATTTCGAGGAAGGCTTTTCCGGCCAGCCGCTGCTGCACACCTGGTCGCTCGGCGTGGAAGAGCAGTTCTATCTGTGCTGGCCGCTGCTGATCTTCCTCTGTTTCTATGTCCTGCGGCGGATCGGCAGCGCCACTGCTGCTCCTGATCTTGCTGGCAAACCTTCATCGGAGCACGGCAACGGGCAGGCTGGAAAACGCGCCAGACATACCGTGCTGGCGGTGTTTGCCGTTCTGGCGGCCCTCTCTTTCGTTGCCTGTTTTGTGTTGGCCGAAGCCGAACCGAAGCTGGCCTTTTACATGTTCTATACGCGGGCCTGGGAGTTCTGTATCGGCGGTGCTGTCGCGCTTCGGAGTGCGGCGCAGCGGCCGGGAGCCGGCACGATTGCCGTGGCCGGCGTGATCGGCCTGCTGTTGCTCGGTTACAGCTTCCTGTTCGTCGGGCAAACCTATCTCGGAGGATCGTTTCTGCAAGGTGGTGTGCTGTTGCCCTGCATCGGCGCGGCACTGGTTATTTATGCGGGTGGCCGGTCCAAAGTGATCAACCGGCTGCTGACTGGAGCGGTGGTGGTCGGTGTCGGCAGGATTTCCTATTCCCTCTATCTGTACCACTGGCCGGTCATCATCTTCTACAAGATTCTCAGCAACAACCATGAGATCGGCGTGGTTGCCGCCGTGGCCATCGTTACCCTGTCTTTGGCTCTGGCCACTCTCAGCTATTTCTTCGTCGAGCAGCCGGCCAGGAAGACGGGGTGGTCCGATCGCGTGGTATTGTTGCTCGCCCTGCTGGTCATCATTGTCTTCGCCCGGGGATTCAAGATTCTGGAAGACAACGATCAGGCCTCCTGGCGCATCACCCCGTATGCTGCCACGGAAAAGGCACCGCCGGCGCGGGTGCCTGATACCTGCGAGCAAAAAGAAAAGGACGGAGTAGCCTATCTGGAGTGCGACGTGTCCGGGCGACGGCAGGCCCCGCGTGTTGCCCTGGTCGGTGACTCTCACTCCGCGCACTATCTGCCTGCCGTTGTCTCGTGGGCCCAGCAAAGCGGCTACGACGTGACCTATCTGGGCGTGCCCGGCTGTCCGATGCTGCTCGGCGATGTCGAGATCGACAGCATTATCGATGACAAGCATGAGCAGCACTGCGCCCGGGCCCTGCCGTTTCTGCAGGCGGAAATTGTCGAAGACCCGGCGATCGAGGTCGTCATGATCGCCCAGCGATTCGATCTCTTCTACGACGGCAAAGGATTTCTCAACACCGACCGGCAGATCATGTTCAAGGATGGTGATGGCAGGATCATCGCCGATCACACCACCTATTTCCGGGAGCGGCTGATCGATACTCTCGAGCGTCTCAAGGCGGCGGGAAAAACCCCGATCATCCTGAAGCAGGTGCCGATCCTCGGCAATATCAACGACTGTCTGTGGGAGCCGCGCCTGAAGCGGTGGCTGGCGCAGGAGCGGTCCTGCACCATTGACCGGGGCTTTGTCGAGAGGTGGCAGCAGGAGAGCATCGATTTTGTCGATCAGCTCAGTGCGTCATTGCAGATTCCAAGCTACGATCCATTTCCGGAAATCGACAGTCCCCTGCTCGACGGTACGGTGATCTACGCCAACCAGGATCATCTGAACCCGTTTGGCTATCAACTGCTCATCCCCTCGTTTCAGCGGGAGATGGATACCGTGTTGGCAAATGGCGATCGGACCGAGAGCGGCGGCGAAGGGGGTAATGAGTACCGGGATCCTCCGGAAAAGGGGGAAGAGCATGCTGCAGGTGATTGATCTGAGTCAGGAACTGGCGCCTGGGATGGCGGTTTACCCGGGCAGCCCGCAGCCGCAGTTTCATCAGGCGGCGACGATCGAGAACGACGGCTACCGGGAATTGCTGGTGACCCTGTGCACCCATCACGGAACGCACCTGGATGCACCGGCCCATCTGATTGCCGGCGGCCTGACCGTCGACCAGCTGGCACCGGCGTCCTTTATCGGAAAGGCGCTGTTGCTTGATTGTACCCGGCCGGGCACGGCGACCGTCGACGTGCAGGACCTTCGGCCCTTTGAGGCGATCATCGACGATCATGACTTTATCCTGCTGCACACCGGCTGGAGCAGATTCTGGGGCGATCGGCGGTACTTTGCCGACTATCCGGTGCTCAGCGAAGCGGCGGCCCGCTGGCTGGTCGCTGCCGGACTGAGCGGTGTCGGCGTGGATACCATGTCGGTCGATGCACCCGCCGCAACCGGGTTGCCGGTTCACCGGCTGCTGCTGGCGGGCGGGCTGGTTATCGTCGAGAACCTGACCAACCTGGTGGCTCTGCCGCAGCGGCCGTTTCTTTTTTCCTGCCTGCCGCTGCGCCTCAAAGATGGTGACGGTTCGCCGGTCCGGGCCGTCGCGCTGCTGTCCTGACCGGTCGCTTCTGGGCGGCAGAGGTATCGTGACCGGCGACCGGCTACGGTCTCAAGGCGAGGCGTGCCGTGTTTCGAGCCGTTCGAGGTCTTCCAGGTAGTGCTCGAAGTGATCGAGATAGAATGACAGCGCTTTCGAGAAGTTCTTGCCGACCAGGCCATCGACGAAGAATTGACTGATTTCCTGGTAGCGGCGCAGCACCAGCTGCGAGCGGTAGAAAATCAGCCATTCCTCACGGGACATCTCCTGCACCATCCGCTTCAGGGCCTTGCGCGCCCGCGGCTGATACATCCAGAAATGCATCAGGTCGAGGGCGTTGACGATGACCAGCGCCCCCTGCTCCCGGGCCTCGTAATTGAGGGTCTCCAGCATCATTTTCGGTGACTGCAAAATATCCAGCACGTCTTCTTCGGGAAACATCAGGTCCAGCCGTGAGAAGACGGCGAACAGCTGGGAGATCTTCGAGCGATAGGCGGCCAACCGCGCCCTGATGTTGACCTGGCGATCGGCCAGACCTTCGATGCCGGCGGCGACACAGTCGGAGGCCAGCTTGGAGATGATGGCCGCCCATTTCTGCAGTTCGCCGTAAACGTCGACGACGCCGGCCACGTGCATGAATTGACCGATGACACTGTTGAGTGCAATGGCCAGCGGGATGGCGAGGATAGAGCGGAAGAAATTGCCGACCGCGGCGTTTTTCGGCAGGCCGCGAAAGATGTTATGGCTTGAGATGTAGATGCCGTTGGCCAGCCCCATGAACGCATAGAGCAGTACCGGATTGGTTGCCGTGGTGATATCAAAGGTGCGATCAAGCAGCACCGTTTTGACCAGGTAGTCGAGCAGCGGCACGGAAAAGCCGGTGTAGAGCAGTGAATCGGCGATCCTGCTCCAACTGACCAGCGAATTCCAGGGCAGCAGTGGTGAGCGCCGCAGCCCGCCGCCGCCGAGAACCGACTGGATGATGTTGCGCAAGCCGGTAATGGAGAACCAGATGACCGCCCCGAAGTAGGCGAGCAGCCACCAGTCCTTGGTCAGCCAGAAGGTCAGAAAGGCGGGAATGAACCCGAGAAGTACTTTCAGTGAATTCTTCAGGTCGGTGTTCAGATAGGTCCAGGGATTTCGAATCCGCCCGTTCTGGTGGGTCTCGTCGACCCGACCGTTGTTGCCGATCGTCTGGCTGGAGCCGCCGAGAGTGGCGATATTGCCGGCCAGGCCCGGGTGGACCAGACATTCGTCCAGCGACCAATCCTGCCAACGACGCCCGGTAGTACGAAAGAACGAGCCGTTTCGGCGGGAGCGGCTGAACAGTGCGCCCGGCTTTGTCGGGTCCGTGCTGCGCAGATGGGTGCTTTTGGTCATCAGCGCGGTAACCGGCAGCAGTGAGCGATCCTGATGGGCGATCTGCCCGCGGGCGATGCGTCGCGGCCGGGCCGGCAAGGTGTCGAGCACGACGAAGCCCATCCCATGCTGGTGTTCGGCCTGCCCGGTGGAACTGGAGCCGATTCGTGATTCGAGCGTCCGTTTTTTATAATAGCCGTGGAAGGCTTCAAGGTCATAGAGGATGTCGAGTAGGTCGTTTTTCCTCTCCAGCAACCGGGTGTAATCGCCATCGAGTTTGTCGCGCAGCGGCAGGTCGACCGACAACCGGTCGATGCTTTTTTTCAGGCGCATCCGCTGTTCTTCGAGATCCCAGATAATCTCGCGAATGGAGCGTTTTAGGCCAATCACGTTGTCCTCGTTGAGGGCCTTTTGTAATGCTCCGATCAGGCTGTAATAACGGTCCGGACTGGTCAGGTCGACGGCCACCCCGCTCGTGTAGCGGCAGTCGAGCGCCGAGTCCGAGGTGATGCCGTGGGCCGCGTCCTTGAGGTTGTAGATCTCGATATGGCTGATCATGCCCTTGCAGGCATAAAGGATTTCGATGGTATCCTGAACTGAGAGATTGCCGAGATTGAGCGTGAATTGGGAACTGGTATGCAGGGCCTGCAGGCGGCTGATCACCTGGTGCGGCGAGAGGCGTAGCAACTCCGGTGAGTTGTCGTCTTGAGCCGGACGTGACGGATCATGCACGCCGGGATTGCGACAGGGAGTCAGGTATTGTTCGATGATGGTGTCGATGGTAAGGGCCGCAAGGCGGTTGAAGCGCTGTCGCAGGAGATCGGCACGGTCTCCTTCGGCGAGTGCTATCTCGTCTTTCAACCGCTTCAGTTCGATGTCGGCCGCCGGAGTGATTTTCCGGGAAATGAACCGGGCCAGGTGCAGCAGTGACGGCTGGCCGTCGCCGACGAACGAGGCGAACTCCTCTTCGGCGAGGGGGGGCAGCGAAAGGCCGAGTTCTTCCCTCAGCTCGGGGAGATGGCGGGTGTTAAAGGCGGAGAGGACATCATACAGATAGCGTTGCTGGTATGCCGAGACCTTCCGGCCCTGGTCCATGAGCTCAGCCACATTGTCTTCCCTGAGAAAGGTGAGAAATGCCTGGTTATGGCTGAAACCGTGGGGTTCCCAGGTAAATCTGATATATTTGTCGCGAAATCGGGCCGACATTTCAACGCCGACCTGTACCCTGATATCGAGCAGGGTGCTGGCTTCGATCAACTCTTCGACAACGCTGCTGCTGACGTAGTTGTAATAGACGACGGTCAGGCGGCGGATGCCTTTGATCCAGGCATCCATGATCAGATGGGTCGGGGTCTTCCGGCCTTTGGTGGCGGAGTCGTGGACGCGGTCGTCAAAAGAAAACTGGTTCCATTCCTCCGGCATTTCCAGCAGGTGGTATTTTGCCAGTTGGACCCGAACCAAATGGGGATGGCCGGTCGAGACCATGCGGAAGTCATGAGCCAGCTGGAGCTGGCGCAACTTGTCGCCGGAGCTGCGTAGGAGTTCCTTCATGATCTGCATCAGCACCCGGGCGGTGTTTTTCTGGTAGAAGACGGTAGCCGACAGAAAAACCTCGTCGCGTAAGGAGCGCAGTGCCTTGAGCCGATCCTGCGCGGTCCCTTTGGCAAAGCTTCCGAGCAGGCCGGCAATGGCGTAGGCAATGCGCAGGCCTCTCGACGCGGCCAGCTCTTTGATACCCTGCGGATGCATGTGTTCCGTCAACAGGGAGCGAAGCGCGGTCTTGTCGCTGTCCCGGTCCATGACCTCGTTAACGATATCGAGGAGCTGGTAGTCGTTTTTATCGAAAAAAACCGCGGGCGGCCGGTCGGTCATGACAGATGCTTGCCGGCACAGATAAATCCGCCGGCGGTTGGATGTTGATCGGCTGAAAACGGCATAATTGTCCTTTCCCGTTCTCTCGGGAAGGTGCTATGAAAAACACTCGTTTCAGGATAGTCAGCGGTAACTCTATTAACCTCAAGCAGTATAAACATAATTGCCGATACCGGTCAATCTCATTGGCGTAAGGGAAACAGAGTGGTTTGTGGTACGTTCGCCGCTCGCCTAACCTTGGTCAGGGGTGATCCGGACGGTAAAGGTGTCGAGCCTGATCCGCGTGTTTTCACCGGCTCCGAGCAGATGAAAGGAAAAGGCCTGGCGCGCCTGCTCGTTGATGAAGGAGAAGCTGATGGAACAGGACTCGCCGCTGCGCAGCAGCGGAAAGGTCGGCGGGGTGATCGTCGCGACTTCCTGCTCGAATTGCCGCATGATCAGCCGCAGGCGAAGGCCTTCTGGTTCGGTGGACACTGCCTGCACTCCGATATCGACCTGGACCGTCGAATCGTGCGGAAAGTCGAGATATTGGGCACCGATCAGGTTGTCGGTCCAGTCGTTGGTGATGACAACCGGCAGGGTTCGTACTTCCCCGCCGGCGAACTGCAGGATGGAGGTCGGCCCGGCAGCGACGCTGCGGTCGAGTTGACAGGCCAGGGCAAAGAGGCGGGCACCGTCTTCCGGTGCCGCCGTCGTACTTTGTTCGGGGCGTGGACCGATCATCGGGCTTTCGGTGCTGCGGCAGATGGCGTCGTGGCTGCATTCGTAAAGGTTGCCGTCCGCCGTTTGCCAGCGCAGCAGGCCGCCGGTGTAAGAGACCATGGTTCGGGAACGGTCGTAGTCGCGGAACAGGCTTCGTCCAAGGATTGCCGGCGGAATAGGGAGATCGAGATAATCGAGGATGGAGGCCTCGATATCGACCAGACCGTACATCCCGCTCTTCAGACGGGGCAGCGCGTCCTGTTCCGGAGCGAGTACGATTGCCAGCCCCCAACTGGAATACCAGCCGGCTCCGGGGGCGCCGTGCGATTCGTCGGAGGTGATAACGACCAGAGTGTCGTCGAGGGTGCCGCTCTTCCGGAGATCATCGAGGAACCGGGCGAGCGCCTGGTCGAGATGGGCGACGGCCGCGGCCTGGCGTGAACCGTAGCGTTGCACCGCCTCTTCGTCGGCGGCATACGGTTGATGGGTGGCCACCGTCAGCAGGGAGAGAAACCACGGCTGTTGTTGTTGCTCAAGAGCATCGATATAGTTGGCGGCGCCGCGGAAAAACAAATCGTCCGATGCACCCCAGATAAAATCGGCACCGGTATTCTCGGGGAACCATTCCAAACCGTGTACCTGCTGAAACCCCATGGCCGGCATGGCCCGATCCTTGTTCATGAAGGCCAACGGCGCACCCTGGAGATAATGGCTCTGGTAGCCGGCGGCGGCCAGTTGTGCCGGCAGACACTGCGCGGCTCGCTGTGGCGCATTCTGTAGCTCGAAGGCCTTCGGGGTGGTGAACGAGAGCTTGCTGAAGTCGCCGCAATGGATGGCGTAGAGGCCGCGGATCGTTTGATGGCTGTGCGTGACGAAAGCGGGAACGAGCATCGCTGCGGCGGTGGCCTCGGCCAAGGCGGGCAGGCGCAAAGACGCCTCGTCGCCGCCGACGGCAGTGGTAATGTCCGGCAGGTAGAGGCCGGGGATTCCTTCGAGAACGATGAGCAATACGTTGCGGCTGCGATCTGCCGTAGGCGGAAGCAGCCGGTGTCCTTCCAGGTCGGCGCGCAGCAGGTCGCCGGGCAGCGTTGCCTGCGTTGCCGCCGGTACCCGGTTGCCGGCCGCGGAGGCAGCCGCATCGATAATGAGCCAGTGCAGGACCTGATAGCGATCATCGATCTCCTGATCGTTCAGGGTGCGGGCAAGCGAGTCGTGCAACGGTAGGAGGAGCAGCACGGTCAGCAGGCCGGCCGTAGGTGCGCGCAGCGTGGAGCGGGGGATCGGCGCGATGGCGGCAATTGTTGCGGCAGTGATCAGGGTGGCGGCAAATCCGGGCGCTTGCAGGTGCAGCCCGGCGGTACTGCTGTGGAGAAACACCGGGTCCAGCAGATAGCGGGCGTCCTGCCAGCTTGGCAAGCGGTGCATTGCACCGAGCAGTTCGCTTGCCCCGATCTGGATGAGGCACCAGAACAGTAGCAGCGCCGGCCGAAGTAGTCGTGGGGCGTACCAGAGCAGGCTGAAGACCAGGGCAGCGCTGCCGAGATCGGAGAGCAGACCGGCCGGCTGAGTGACGCCGGTTTGCGCCAGGCGCCGGATCGCCGGCAACAGGAGCGGCAGGACGAGCAGGGCCGGCTGGCGTGTTAATATAGCCAGCGCCCTCGGCAGCATGAGCGGCCGCCGCTTCCCGCTCTCTCTATCGTTCATGCAACGGGGCATAGGTGGATCCTTCCTGCCGGTTGCCGGTCACGGATATCGGTTTGGCAAGGGTGGCGATCAGAGAGGTCGGAGCCGGAGTGCCGGCGGCGATGAACGACATCAGCACGGCAGCCAGATAGGGTATGGTCTGGACGAGCAGCACCAAGACCCAGAGCAGCAAGTCGGGCGATTCCACGCCCTGCCGAGCGATAATTCCATAGATAGCCGCCAGCAGCGCGGTCGCCAGCAATCCTTCCTCGCGGACGGCCTGCAGGGCATAGCGAATAGTGCCGGCGGCGGCCCGTTTCGGCGTCCGGAAGAAGGGCAGATTCGAGCTGACAAGACCAAACAGGACGGCCTTGGCAATGGTGTGGGTAAGCGACAGCCCGGCCAGGGCCGAGGCGATCGTCTGGACTGCCGAGGCGCTGACCCGCCGGCGATAGAGATAGATCATCTTGGTCAGTTTGAAGAAAAAGAACGATAACGGAATCAATGAAATCATCAACAGCGGCGGTTCGAAACGAAGTGGTGCCAGGATCATCGCCGCCGACCAGGCCAGCGCGGCCAGGGTAAAGAGCAGGTTGATGCCATCGGCGAGCCAGGGCAGCCAGCCGGCGATAAAGTGATAGCGTTGTCCTCGGGTCAGCCGGCTGTCGCTGCTGCCGAACAGGGTGCGGGCATGTTGCCGCATGATCTGAATGGCTCCGTAGGCCCAGCGATACCGCTGCTTTTTGAAGTCCATGAAGGTGTCGGGCATGAGGCCCTTGCCGTAGCTGGTCGGGACGTAGATCGCTTCATACCCTTTTTCGAAGATATGCAGACCCAACTCGGCATCTTCGGTGATACACCACGGCGCCCACCCGTCGATTTCGGTCAACACCGTTTTCCGTACCATGGTCATGGTACCGTGCTGAATGATCGCGTTGCGTTCGTTGCGAGTAATCATGCCGATACAGAAAAAGCCGCGATATTCCGCATAGCACATGGTCTTGAACAGGTTTTCCCGGTCATCGCGGTAATCCTGGGGGGCCTGCACGATGGCCACCTGCGGTTTGAGAAAATGGGGCGCCAGGTCGCGAAGCCAATTCCGCTTCACCACGTAGTCGCTGTCGATGACGGCGACAACACTCGCGTCTGCATCAGTGCGGGCCAACGCGTAGTTGAGGGCGCCTGCCTTGAATCCGGTCAACCGGTCTTCGTGAAAGAAGCGAAACCGTTCGCCCAGCGTCAGGCAGTGCTCGCGGACCGGCTGCCAGACGGACGGGTCTTTGGTGTTATTGTCCATGACAATCACTTCAAAGTCGGGGTAATCCAGTTCGGCCAGGGCATTGAGGGTCTCGATCAGCATCTCGGGCGGCTCGTTGTAGGCCGGGACATGGATGGAAACCTTGGGCAGCAGGTCGTCGGAGATGGTGATCGGCGGGGAAAAGCGGCGACCGACACCGCCCCAGAGGGATTCAGCCCACTCATGGGCCTCGGCGAGCAGAACGACAAGCACACCGGTCAGGCCGACGAGCATCAACGCTCCGATGGTCAGGGCGCCGGGGGTCATATATTGACGCCAGTAGCTGTAGACGATCCAGACCGCGCCGCTGGCGCAGAGCACGGCAACCCCGGCCAAAAAGCCGCAGCCTGTTTTTCGCAAGCTCCGGCTGTCGATGAGCAGCAGAGTAGAGACGAGCAGCGACAGGGCTACCGATATGGCAGCGAGGATATGCCATTTGGGGATGTTGACGATCGGCGTGGTGAACGGGAACTTGGGACGGCGATCGGCATCGTAAACGCCCCAATATGCGCCGACAGTTCCCTCGCTGGTTCGTTTCCACGGCTGGTCGAATGCTTCGAGAACGTAATAGACCAGGTCGAGACGTTCGGCCCGATCGAGAAAGCGGCGCAGGAAGGCGGCCTGGTTGGCGGTTGAGGCGACGGCGTCCTGGCGGATGCGCCCGTTGCTCGGCCAACCGATTTCGGTGATGACGATTTCTTTCTCCGGAAATGTCAGTTTGAGCAGGTCGTGGCGGTCGATCACGTGATCGACCGCCCTGTCGAGGTGAATGCCTTCCCAGTAGGGCAGCAGGTGAACGGCAATAAAATCGACATGATCGGCGAGATCTGGTTGTTGTTGCCAGATGTGCCACGGTTCCGCCGTGCTCACCGGGATATCCAGTGCCTCGCGGACCCGGTCCAGATATCCGTGCAACCGGGCAGTTGAGACGTCGCCTCGTAACAATGCCTCGTTGCCGATGATGACTCGAATGACATTGTGGTAATGCTGTCTGGCCAGATAGATGATCGTTTCCAGTTGTCTCTCGTTTTCTTCGAGATCATCACTGATCCAGGCCCCGAGCGTGACGTTGAGTCCGTATTTCCGGGCGAGGGAAGGAACGTGCTGCAGGACGCCGTCTACCGAATAGGTTCGGATTGCGTTGGTCTGGCCGGCCAGAAGCTGCAGATCACTGTCGATTTCAGCAATGGACGGGGCTTCCTGTTTATCCGGATTGTGGTCGATACGTAACGGTGAGAAGGAAAACCCCTGGATTCGATCAGGCCAGGGTGGCTCGATCTCCGGGCGGTTCAGCAGCGCCCAGCAACACAGGGAGACGAAAGCGACGGTCACGCAAATAAACGTGTTGATTCTGGTCATGGGAAGAGAAGCTTCCGGCGAAGAGCGTCGAAGGATCGGTTTTCCGGCCGGTTAATGAATTGTTATCAGGATGTTGTCAATGCCTGAAGTGGTTGGAGCGACGGGTTAGAGAGCCTTGATAATAGGAATGAACCAGCTGAGGGGCCGGTACGCACATTCCTTGATGTGTGTCTACTGTGCTGATTTTAAACGGTTTTGGTGAAATCAGTCGAGTGCTGCGCTGCATTCGACCTCGCCTGGTCAGTAGATCGCTATAATACCATAAACCGATAATAATGGATAGAAAATTTAACGAAAATATAATAGTTGGGGCATAACGGAGCGTCGGTTTTTGGCGACGTTGCACTAAAAGCATGTCAGGACGCCTGGGGAGCGGTTGAGGTTGCACAGTGTTTAGGAGGCATCGATCTCATTGTCGGTTTGAAGATCGTCGCTATCGACACTTCGTGCCCGAACTGACTTCGTCGGTGATTTCGGCACGCAAAGAGGATCATGACATCGCAATGGCGAGCGTTTTGTAATCAACTTGTTTAACACGCTGGCAGTCGCCGGGCATCGCCGGAGCTATTCACCCGATGGCCGTTGGGCCGGAGCTTTTAAACTGGGATATTTGGCCATGACTGCGCTGACGCTACCTTTGTTTGCCATTGGCCATAGAGGGGGGAGACCGGGGCGCATCAATCGTCATCGCTGCGCGAGAGGTTTATTGCTGGCAAGTTGGGAGGACTACACTTCACTTATTGTCAGCACGGTGGTCTTTCTAAAGCCAGAAGCCCGTTCGGCTTCACTCCGTTTGCGTTTGTTTCAATAGTACCGGCTTAGCGCAGAATAAACCCTTCCTTGAAAGGGTCGTTCGGGTCGATATAAAATTCCGCCTTGCCGCTTATCCAGGCTTGCCCTTCCACTTGTGGAATAACCGCCTCATGTGGCCCGAACGTGGTCGTTTCGACAACGCTGCCGGTAAAAACGGATCCGAGTAGTGACTCGATGGCCATCTTCTGGCCGATTTTCAACTCGCCTTTAGCGTGATGGATGGCCATTCGGCCTGCGACTCCTGACCCGGTGGGTGACCTGTCTACCTCTCCGTCGGCGAAAATGCAGACATTGCGGCTGTCAACGCCTGGCGTCATGGCCGGCCCCAGAAAAATGGTGCCGTACAAGAAGGAAAGATCTTTTTCGAAGGGATGAATGATCGGAAAATTCTCAATGACCGCTTTCTTGATCGCCTTTCCGACCTCGATGAGGTCCCGGTAATACTGCGGGACCATTCTCACCCCGCAGGCCATGGCATCGACATAGGCATAAAAAGCTCCGCCAAAGCCAAGGTCAAAGGTGATTTGACCGAGTCCGGGCACGTGTACTTTTTCACCGAGCATTGAGGCAAAAGAAGGCACGTTGCGAAAACGCACGTTGGTGACTCTTCCATGCTCGCATTCCGCCATGGCAGTGACGATGCCGGAGGGGACCTCGATCCTGAGAGTCGTCTCCGGGTATTTCATCTCAACCGCTCCTGTTTCAAGCATCACCGTGGTCAGGGCAATGATCGCGTGTCCACACATGGTACTGTATCCTTCGTTATGCAGAAACAGCACTGAAAAATCGGCATCTGGCGAACAGTGAGGCATGACAACCGCTCCATACTGGTCTGCATGGCCCCTTGGTTCAAACATGAGCGTCCTTCTCAGGTGATCGTAATTGTTCTTCATGAACATCCGACGCTCCAGCACGGTGTCCCCCTTCATGTCCGGGAGACCGGCAAGGACGATACGGAGCGGCTCTCCTCCTGTGTGCGCATCGAGAACAGAAATTTTTTGCCAATCCTCAGGAGGATTCCAGGAGCGGATAACCTCAAGTACCTTAGAGACAGAATTCATTGTTATGCGAGCCTCGCGCCACTTCCCGCGCAGAGAGAGGAAAATACAAAAGCCCGAATTCCTCTTCGTTATCAGAATGAGAAATTCGGGCTCGACTGAGGAACTGCCATGCCTGGAACGGCCGGTTATTAAGCATTTGGGACAACAAGCTAGCCCCTTTTACCTCTACCGATCAATCCGCTTTTTCAAGGAGCATCTTGATATTTTTGCCATTCCTTTCGTGCTCGGCAATGACAAAGTCCTTTGCTGTTGCAGAATCGAGATAGGCAGGAGTCATTCCCAATTTGTCAAGATCGCTGACAAAGCCGGTTGATGCCACCGCCTGTTTCAAAAGTTCCTCAAGCTTCTGCTGAACGTCGGTCGGCATGCCTTGGGGTGCCACGAGGGTGAGAAACTGGCTGTAAAAGACTTCCTTGCCCGAGTCGGTCACAGGAGGAAGACCGGGAAGCTTTTCTGATGCCTGCGGAGCCAGGATGGCCAGAGCCTTGAGGTCGTGCTTGTTCAATACGCCTGCAGTGCTGGTGTAGACATTGACGCGCTCGGCAGCCATTGCCTGCAATGCTCCTGCATCCCCTTGGAAGGGGACATGCTTGACATCCAGGTCAAAACTCAGAAACAGATCCTTGCCGGCAAAATAGGGAACACTTCCGGCACCAGCCGAAGCCCAGTGGAATTTTCCGGGATTCGCTTTCATTTCTTGGACCATCTCGTCAAGCGTGTCCCAGGAGGAATCTTTGCGAACCAACACGACATAAGGATCGTAACTTATCCTGCCGATAATGTTGAAGTCGTCCAGCGTGTAAGGCAGCTCTCGCATGTGCGGGTGCATAACCAGAGGGGCGCTCGGGATAACGCCAACCGTGTAGCCATCAGGTTTTGCAGAAACAACGGCTTTACAGCCATTCATGCCGGAGGCTCCGACGATGTTCTTGGGAGCTACAGAGACACCAGCAATTGCCTCCATTTCTTTCGCCAGTACTCTGGCGACGATGTCTGTTTCTCCACCTGCGCCAAACGGGATGACAACCGTTATGGTGCGATCCGGAAACGCTCCCGCCAAAGCGTTCCCTGCCAGCAGAGTCAGTGCGATTGTTGCGAATAGCAGTTTTCGTAACATGGCTTCATCTCCTCACTTTGTTGTGGTTAATCATGTTCGCCAGGTTCCGGCAAGGGCTGACGCGCCTGCCCCGGCCCGGGCACCTGGTGTAAAACCTTACTCCATAAGGAACAAGGATGTTTTGCTCAAACAAGATAAGGTTATAGAGGATGGATCATCCAACTGTCTCTGCCGGTCGTCTCACAGGCATAAGAAAATCGCAATTCTTGCCAAACCGGATGAACGACTCCGGCCCTCATTTTGTGCACAATTTGACAACAGAAAATACCAGTATGAATGACAACTTTATACTACATTATATATATTTTTTCGTCAAGATGACCCGGTGAAATTTTTAATTGATGATAATTTACAATTAATTACGAGGTTAAACAAGGAAAATTATTATTTGCATTGAGGTTGCCAATTGACATTAAATGACATTTATTGCACAATAGTTCCCCAACAAAGAGACTCCGTGACTCCAGAGTAAAATATGCGACAACAATTGGAAAAACAGAGGGAAGATCTTGAAAAATTAAGAAGATATCTGTCTCCAAAGCCTCGCGACCTACTTCTTTTCGAATTTTTGCTCCAGAAAAACTGCAAAACCAGCGATGTTCTCAAGATTCGGGTCGATGACCTCTCTTCCTGCCAGGAGAATGAAAGGCTCGTCAATTCGACATGGAGCGAAGGAGAGGGCCCTCTTCTTACAACCGCGATCAAACGGGCTTTTAATCAATTACTGATGCAGGGTGATGTTGGGGCCTCAGACCTGCTTTTCAGGTCGCGAAAAGGCGGAAGGCAATTGACGGCAACGAGTGTTTCCCGCCTCATTCACACAACGCTGGAAAGAACTGCTCTGAAACATTACCGGGGATTGCCCGAACTCAGGCAAAAACTCGGCCCGCTCACTCTTGATCGAGTGCCCAATGCGTCAAGGACTGAAAGCGAGAGCGGCTCCCTTTCTTCAGTAAAGACCGCTTCCATCCAGAAACTGGTCTATAAGGATCTCGTGCAAAATATCATCCGCGGAACAATATCCCCGGGCCGAAAACTGTTTCCCGAAAAAATTGCCAGGCAGATGCATGTTTCAACCACTCCGGTACGAGAGGCTCTCAGCCGTCTTGAAGCGAAAGGGTTTGCTGTTCATCACCCGCAACGCGGGTGGGTTGTCAGCGAATTATCACAAACGAAGCTCAAGGAAATACTCGATCTAAGGATTCTTCTTGAATGTGAAGCGATTAGCCGTGCTGCAAAAAATATTGCGCCGGAAACCCTGAAACAGCTCAAGCATGTCAAGGAGACCATTGAGCACATTGATCAGGATAGAGATCCCCTGGGATTTCACGAGGCAAACCGGCAGTTCCACCTGCTTGCCTACAAGGACTGCGGCTCTGGCAAAATGCTGGATATCATCAAAGAGCTTTGGGACTTGTCGAGTCCATACTACCAGATCCTTTTTCGCCAGTCGCTCGTGCCGAAGCCGACATCTGGAATAAATCACCATTATCAGATCATAAAGGCGCTTCAGGCCGGGGATTCCCACGAAGCAAAAGAGTGGCTGAAAAAGGATATCGAGCAACCTGCCGATTTTGTTTTCCGGCTGTTTGATATGTATGCCAGGTCTATCGAGTAATGCAGCCTACGCACCTGTTTTCTCCTCCTACCCATCTAGCGGCGCCGAACAGTGAGATAGAGGGACTTCGTCATGGGAGCGAAGAGGAACAGCCCCGCCACCGAAAAAAGCACGATCGCCAAAGGAGAAGTACCCAGATAGGCCAGCAGTGACATGTCGCCTTTATATATCGCCGCCTGACTCATGTTAAATTCCAATTGTGGGCCGAGGACATAGCCGATCAAAAGGGGCGTGATCGGGAAGTTGTACAGCCGCATGCCGAAAGCCATGACCCCGATCACAAGAGTTACGGGAATATCGGAAAATAATCCGCTCGGGATATAGACGCCTATTAGCGAACAGACCACGATCAGACCCAGCAACACGGGGGTGGGAAAGTTTATGACATGGCCAAAAGCCCTGATAACGATGTATGCTGCAGGGATAAGAATAATATTCGACAATATGAGCAGGATGAACGAGGAGTAAACAACATCCGGATTGTCCACCATCAGGCGCACCCCGGGAATGATTCCGTGCAAGGTCATCGATGCCAGCATCAATGCCGTGGCCGGCTCTCCCGGAATACCAAGGGCAAGTGTCGGGATAAGGGCGCCACCGGTAATCGCATTGTTTGAGGATTCAGCGGCGATAAGTGCATCCGGTTCTCCTTTTCCGAAATTGTCGCCGTTTTTCGAAAACTTTTTGGCCGTCGTGTAGGCAACGAATGTCGAGGCCGTCGCACCGACGCCCGGCAGAATGCCGAGCCCAACGCCAATTATGGATGAGCGGATCAAATTCGATATCCGGCCTTTCCACTCCCGCAGTTTCGGAAAAATTGGTTTCGAGCAGCGGATAGCCTCGACGATTGCAGCAGTTCGCAACTCATGAATGCGGTAGAAGACTTCAGCGAGTGGATAGATCCCGACGACGACCGGCATAAGAGAGATGCCGCCGGCCAGAAAATCGAGCCCGAAGGTGAAGCGCATCTCACCGCTTACTGGATCGTCGCCGATGGCCGCAAGCATCAGGCCGGCGAAACCCATCAGGATTCCCTTTACCTGGTTTCCTTCCGATAACGAACTGATACAGGCAAGGCCCATGCAAATAAGACCGCATATTTCCAGCGGTCCACCATATTTCAGCGAAAGATCCGCCAGGAGCGGTGCAGCGAGGATCAGTGCCGCACAGGAAAGTAGCCCTCCGAAGATCGATGCAGCCGTGACCCATCCCAATGCCTGGCCTGCCTTTCCCGCTTTGGCCATCGGATAGCCGTCCATCCCGGTCGCGGCGGATTGGGGTGTTCCGGGTGTGTTGAGCAATACTGCCGATATGGATCCGCCATATATGGATGACCCGTAAACTCCCATGAGCAGGGCAATGGCAGCAATCGGTCCTATCTTAGTGTCCGTCCGGAAAGGACGA
>NPIE01000062.1_pt1 | contig 17188 bp, 17 predicted proteins | sample 8637661 | NCBI WGS metagenome assembly NPIE01 (sample SAMN07420842, study PRJNA396082) | bioreactor metagenome | isolation source: sample BA12 brine-fed electro-methanogenic bioreactor BA | place: Japan: Kochi | collected 2016-12-09 | reverse complement strand
ACCGTGCTAAACAGCTACATCGCCAAAAAACGCCTCAAGTGTGTGCAATAAACGGGTAATGCTCCCGTATCGATCTCTCTAATAAAGAAAACGAAATATTAACTTTTCTGTTTAAAGAAAATGGATTTTTAATAGAAACACTTACGATAAACATAGAAGGATTTAATTTAACCTTTTACAGAGGAGGAATTCACCAATATAGAGGGCAATCAAAGGAAAAATCCCCATTTTACGATGAAATTGCATTTAGCGTCGGCAACAACATAGGTCTCGATCAATTTAAAAGGATTGAAATTGTTAATATTGTTTCTACATATTTAAACTCTTTTTTGCCTGGAAGATCTCTTGAAACTTTGAAGGAGAACAAGCAACTTGAATCGATTCATATTGCAACCTTAGAAAAGCTGGAAACTTTAAATGAAGATCTTATTAAAACAACCAATGAATATCGAATAAAAGTTGACGAAAGATACAATGAAAGAATTGAAGCATACGAAGAAAGTATAAGAAAGAATCTTTACTAGAAGAAGAATATAGTAATAAAAAAAATGAGTTAGACAATAAAATTGAAGAATTAGAGAAAAAGAGAAAAGAATTAGATGATAGAAATAATACCCATGCGCGAAGAGAACTCCGGAGAGAAATTTTAAAAGAAATCAAAAGCAGACAAGAAGAATTTAAATTAACCCCTGGTACAAATAAGTTAAGACTTCCGATTGCATTTGCAATACTTGGTTTAATTGCTGCGCTCGCCGTAGGTGCTTCTTGGTCTGCTTACGAATTCTTTCTTGCATTTAAAGGTGATGATTTACAAAAAATGGCAATTTCTGGGGGGCGGCAAATTTTATTTTCGATAGGTCTTATTGGCTCCTTTATATATCTTATTAAGTGGCTAAACCGTTGGTTTGAACAGCACTCCCAGGCTGAATTTCAATTGAAACAATTAGAGCTTGATATGGAAAGGGCAAGTTGGCTTGTAGAAACTAGCTTAGAATGGAAGGATGCTAAAGGCACAACAATTAGATACTGTACTGCGGGGTCGGACCCGCCCAAGTGCCCGAAACGAGGTCAAAAAACATCGATTTGACACTCTGTTTTGGGTCTTAAACGGCCCATTTTTACTATGAAATGAAGTGTTTAAGAGGAGGGGAGGGAATGCCGCGCGCATCTCGCTACTTTTTGCCGGGGCATGTCTGGCACATCACGCATCGCTGTCATAAAAAAGAATTTCTGCTCAAATTTGCCAGGGATCGCCGGGCGTGGGTCAGGTGGCTGTTTGAGGCCAAAAAACGCTATGGGCTCTGTATCCTCAACTATGTGGCCACTTCCAATCATGTCCATTTGCTTGTTCAGGATAGTGGACGTGGAGAAAATCTGCTCTGCTGTGCTGCTGCGGGGTCGGACCCGCCCAAGTACCTGAATCGAGGTCAAAAAACCTCGATTTGGCACCCTGTTTTGGGTCTTAAACGGCCCATTTTTACTATGAAATGAAGTGTTTAAGAGGAGGGGAGGGAATGCCGCGCGCATCTCGCTACTTTTTGCCGGGGCATGTCTGGCACATCACGCATCGCTGTCATAAAAAAGAATTTCTGCTCAAATTTGCCAGGGATCGCCGGGCGTGGGTCAGGTGGCTGTTTGAGGCCAAAAAACGCTATGGGCTCTGTATCCTCAACTATGTGGCCACTTCCAATCATGTCCATTTGCTTGTTCAGGATGGTGGACGTGGAGAAATTGCCCAAAGCATGCAGTTGGTTGCCGGACGGGTTGCCCAGGAATTCAATCAGAGAAAATCCCGCAAGGGTGCCTTTTGGGAGGACCGCTATCACGCCACTGCCGTTTCCTCTGATCACCACCTTGCCCGCTGCCTGACATACATCGATTTGAACATGGTTCGCGCTGGCGTCGTCAAAGACCCCGCCGCCTGGCCCGAGAGTGGTTATGCTGAAATAACAAGCGGCCGGCAGCGATACCAACTGGTGGATCATCGTACCCTGGCCGCCTTGCTTGGCCTGTCAACGCTGGAAGACATTCGGCAGGAGCGGCGGAACTGGGTCGAGAAATTTATCGAACAGAAGATGCTGTCCCGCGACCAATGCTGGTCTGAGGGGCTGGCAGTGGGAAGTGCCGATTTTGTTCAGGAGATTAAAGACGGTCTGGGAATTAAAGGCCGATACCGGGATGTTCGGAATACCGGTCGGGAGAGTGTTTTGAAGGAAAATGAGCTTAAATGGGGCATTTTACCCTCAAAAAACGCACTCTAAGGCTTCTGAAGTGGTTTATTATGATTGAAAACGACCTAAGAACAATATTTTGCGCAGGTCCGACCCGGCTTGCCGGCTTGTTATGGCTCCGACCTGGCTTATTATTGACCATTATTAGAAGGGTAGTGCCTGATGTATCGTATGATTCTCCAGTTGGTTCTGGTTCTTTTGTTCCCCCTCTTCGTCGGCTGTCAGCCCGACCTGGAGGCTCTTCCCGAAGACGCGGTCATCCTTGCTTTTGGCGATGACTATACTTACGGCACCGGCGCCGGAAAAGAAGCAGGATACCCCGCGGTGCTTGAGCGGCTGATAGACCGCAAAGTAGTCAATGCCGGGGTGCCCGGGGAAACCACCACCGAAGGGCTGGAGCGGTTGCCCGGTGTTCTTGCTGAGGTTCACCCCGACCTGGTGATCCTTTGCCATGGCGGCGAAGACATGAGGCAGGGACTCAAGGCGAATAAACTCATCGCTAATCTCGAAGCGATGATTCGGCTTATCAAGGAGTCCGATGCTGAAGTTCTTCTGATCGCCGTTCCCCCGCCGGCCCATTTTCTTCAGCCGGCAACGTTCTATTCCATGATTTCCCGCGAGATGGAAGTCCCCATTGAGATCAACGCCCTGACCAACATCCTCTCTCGAGAGGAGTTGAGCACTGAAGAGTCCTACCCCAACGCCAGAGGATACGCCGACCTGGCCAAAGCGATTTCCAAGCGCCTCAAAACGACTCAGTTGTGATGACGGATGTCGTTGATGGCACCGGGAAGAAATTCGCGAAATAGGGGAGTCGGAAAGAGCCGACATCAGAGTTTTGGAAAAGTTCGGTTGATTGAGGGCCAAATGCCGGCAGGTGGGCTTTCCACAGGCTCGTTGGGGGGACTTAAAAGGTAGTGTAAAGAATTTTTCGCTTTTACTCTGGCAGTCCCTCTTTAGTGAATATGCTTTCGCCTCCCCAATTTGCTGTTTGGGTTACAGTTGACTCTGGCCCCAGGTATCGGCAATGAGCCGAAGTCTTGCAGCGCACAGCATCAGAGCAGAAAGGCTATCGGGGGGAGAGCGCCAACAACCAAGGATCGTCGCTGTTCAGGCCTGCGGGGATCGCGGTACCGATTTTGGTGTCAACGGAAGAAGCGCCAGCAGACACGATAGATAATGCCCTTTTACAACCAGCGCATTTTTTCCTTCCATTCTTTTATATCCTTCCCTTTTTCCGAACCATCTGTTCTTCACCCGACTCCTCGGGACGGTATTCCGACAGAGAAAATTTTGACCATGGTATGGCGCGGGGCATAGAGGTTTTGTACTTACTTGTTTTTTCAGGAATTTAAGATTTTTCGAAGAATGGCACAAGGGTTGCTGTTTATGCTCCTGAAATGGAATCAATGATTTTCATGGAGGAGACATGGCAATAACGGAGGCCAATACGTCATTGGCGGTCGCTGCGGCTGCGGAAGACCCGCGGTTGAAACTGGTGAATCGGGCCCTGCAGCGCTTTCAATACCAGCCCGATGCTTTGATTGAAGTCCTGCACACGGCCCAGGAGGCCTACGGCTACCTGTCCGAGGAGACGCTGCACTACGTGGCGGAAAAGCTGCGGCTGCCAGAAAGTCAGGTGGTCGGCGTGGCCACCTTCTATCATTTCTTTTCCCTGAGCCCCCGAGGGGAGCACACCTGCATCGTGTGCACCGGAACCGCCTGCTACGTCAAGGGGGCGGGGGAAATCGTCGCCGCTATTGAAGAGGAGTTCGGCATCCGCGCCGGCGAGACCACGCCCGATGGGAAGTTCACCCTCGCCACTGCGCGCTGCCTTGGGAACTGCAGCCTGGCGCCGATGCTGACCCTCGATGACGAGGTCCTCGGCAAGGAGACACCGGAAGGGGTGATCGCCAGGATCCGTCAGCTTCTGGAGGCGAACGACGGCGAGAAAGGGGCGCAGACATGAACCGGAGCGAACTGCAGGACCTGGCGGAGACCATCCGCGAGAAGAAAAGCGGCATCCCCCTGCGGCTGCGGGTCTGTTACAGCACCCCGTGCATCTCGTCCGGCGCACCGGCGGTCAAGCAGGCCCTGGAAGAGGCGCTGAAGGCCGCCGGGGAGAGCGCTGCCGTCAAAGTGACGGCGACGGGCTGCATGGGGCCGTGCAGCCGCGGTCCCCTGGTGGGTGTGGAGCGTACTGACGGCGAGGAGGTTCTCTTCGAGAACGTTACCCCGGAGATGGCCAGGGAGATCGTCGAAGTAAACCTCGCCGGCCGGCCGCTGCCGGAAGAGAGCCGCATGGCTCCGGACGACCCCTTTTTCGCCGGACAGTTGCGGATCGTTCTCGAGAACAGCGGTCGCATCGACCCGGAGGGGATACAGGATTATCTGGCCGCCGGTGGCTACAGCGGCCTGAGCCGGGTGCTGCATGAGATGGCTCCCGACCAGGTCTGCGACGCGGTGCAGCGCAGCGGGCTGCGCGGGCGCGGCGGGGGCGGCTATCCCACCGGCCTGAAATGGCAGCTGGTGCGCAAGTCGCCCGGCGAGCGCAAGTTCGTGGTGGCCAACGGCGACGAGGGTGATCCCGGCGCCTACATGGACCGCACTCTCATGGAGTCGGACCCACATCGGATTCTCGAGGGGATGGCCATCGCCGGCTATGCCACGGGCGCCGAGCAAGGCTACATCTACGTGCGCGGCGAATATCCGATCGCCGCTCAGAGGCTACGCAAAGCGATTCGCGACGCGGAGAAAATGGGCCTGCTCGGCAGCCGGGTGCTGGAGAGCAGCTTCAACTTCCGCATCGACCTGCGCATCGGGGCCGGGGCCTTCGTCTGCGGCGAGGAGACGGCGCTGATGGCCTCGATCATGGGATTGCGCGGGCAGCCCGTCCCCCGTCCGCCCTATCCGGCGCAGAAGGGTCTGTGGGGGTATCCGACCCTGCTCAACAACGTCGAGACCTTCGGCAGCATCCCTGCCATTGTGCGTGAAGGGGGCGAAAGCTTCGCCGAAACGGGGACGGACAAGAGCCGGGGGACCAAAATCTTTGCCCTCTGCGGTGAAATCGTCAATTCGGGCCTGATCGAGGTTCCCATGGGGATCACGCTGCGGCAGATCGTGGAAGAGATCGGCGGCGGCATGACCGGCGGGCAGAGCTTCAAGGCGGCGCAGACCGGCGGACCGAGCGGCGGTTGCATTCCGCCCCGGCACCTCGACACCCCGGTGGATTATGAAAGCCTGGCGGAGCTCGGCTCGATCATGGGCTCGGGCGGCCTTATCGTCATGGGCGACAGGTCGTGCATGGTCGACGTGGCGAAATTCTTTATCGAGTTCTGTGTCGAGGAGAGCTGCGGCAAATGCATCCCGTGCCGCGCCGGCACGGTGCAGATTCAACGGCTGCTGCAGCGCATCAGCGACGGCAGCGCCACCGAGCAGGATCTCGAGCACCTTGAAGCCCTGTGCGCCATGGTGCGGGACAGCTCTCTGTGCGGACTCGGCGCGACCGCACCCAATCCCGTGCTCAACACGCTGCGCTATTTTCGCGACGAATACCTGGCGCACATCCGCGAGCGCCGCTGCCCGGCCGGCGTCTGCCGCATCACCGAGGTTCCGGTGACCCAGATGGGCGAGGAACTGCTGCACCGCATCCAGGCGGGCAGACTCAACGGGGAGGTTCTCTGATGCCCGTTATCACACTGACGATCGACGGAACTCTGGTCAGCGCCCGCACCGGTCAGACGCTGCTCGAGGTGACCCGCGAAAACGGGGTCGACCTGCCGACCCTCTGCCACATGGACGGCCTGGAGGAGTGGGGCGGCTGCCGCCTCTGCATGGTGGAGGTCCAGGGGAGCCAAAGAGCTCTGCCGGCCTGCACGACCATCGCGCAGGAGGGGATGGTGATCGCCACCAGCAGCGTGCAATTGCGGGAATACCGCCGGATGATCATCGAGCTGCTGCTCACCGAGCGCAATCACACCTGCGCGGTGTGCGTTCTCAACGGACACTGCGAGCTGCAGACGCTGGCGGCCGAGCTCGGCGTCGACCACGTGCGCTTCGATTATCTGCATCCCGCGCAGCCGATGGATACCAGCCACCCCCGTTTCGGCCTCGACCACAACCGCTGCGTGCTGTGCAACCGCTGCGTGCGGGTCTGCGATGCCGTCGAAGGGGCCCATACCTGGGACGTCAAGGGCCGCGGCATCGACAGCCGCGTGGTGGCCGACCTCGATCGCCCATGGGGTAAGAGCACGAGCTGCACCGACTGCGGTAAATGTGTGCAGATGTGCCCGACGGGCGCCCTGTTCAAGAAGGGCGCGACGGTGGGCGAGATGATCAAGGAAAAGGAATTTCTGGGACGCATTCTGGAGAGGCGGCGGCGCGGTTGAGTCCGCTCGCGAACCGATGAGGATAAAGATGAAAGAGCAACAATCGCATTCACGGAAGATTCGTCTGGCCACCGCCTGGCTGGGGGGCTGCTCCGGCTGCCACATGAGCCTGCTGGACCTGGACGAAAAACTGATCGACCTGGCCGGGGCCGCCGAGCTGGTCTTCGGTCCGCTCACCGACGCCAAGGAGTTCCCCGAAAACGTCGACGTCACCCTGGTCGAGGGCGCCGTGACCAATCTCGAAAACCTCGAACTGGTGCAGCAGATCCGCGCCCGCAGCAGAATTCTCGTGAGCTTTGGCGACTGCGCGGTGACCGGCAACGTGACCAGCCTGCGCAATCATTTCAAGATCAGCGACCTGCTGACCGCCGTCTATCACGCCGGCCCTGGCAGTGCCCCCCATGGCCCGGAGGCGGTCAAGGTGTTGCCGGCGCTGCTGCCCCAAGTGCTACCCGTGCATCGTGTGGTCCCGGTCGATTTCCATCTGCCCGGCTGTCCCCCCGATCCGCAGCGCATCTGGTCCGTCGTCAGTGCCCTGCTGCAGGGTGAGGCACCAAAACTCGATGCCACGCAATTGACCTTTGGTTGACATTCAATTTGGGAGTTCTGAAATGAGCAAGACCCTGACTATAGAACCCGTGACCCGCATCGAGGGGCACGCCAAGATCTCCATCGTCCTGGGAGACGACGGGCGGGTCACCGACGCCCGTTTTCACGTCACGGAATTCCGCGGTTTCGAAAAATTCTGCCTCGGGCGCAGCTTCAGCGAAATGCCAAGCATCACCGCACGCATCTGCGGCATCTGTCCCGTCAGTCATGCCCTGGCCTCGGCCAAGGCCGGCGACGCCATTCTCGGCGTGCGCATCCCACCGGCCGCCGTTAGGCTGCGGCGCCTGATGAACTGGGCGCAGCTGGTGCAGAGCCACGCACTGAGCTTCTTTCACCTGAGCGGCCCCGACCTTCTGCTCGGGATGGAGAGCGATCCTGCGAAAAGAAACCTCTTCGGGCTGCTCGAGGCGAAGCCCGAAATTGCCCGCAAGGGCATCCGGCTGCGCAAGTTCGGGCAGGACGTGATTCGCCTGCTCGGCGACCGCAGCGTTCATCCCGCGTGGGCGGTCCCCGGCGGGGTGCGCGAGCCCCTCGGCAACGACCAGCGTGACGCTATCGCCGCGCTGCTTCCCGAAGCGCTGGAGATCGCCCGCGAGGCCCTCGACCTCGGCCAGGACGCCCTCGAGCGGCACGACGCCGAAACCCGCACGTACGGGGATTTCCCTAGCATGTACCTGGGGCTGGTCGGCGAAGACGGCAGCCTCGAGCACTACGACGGCCGCCTGCGTATGATCGACGCCGAAGGAAAGCCTGTCGAGGAGCACATCGATCCGCAGACTTATGCGAAGATCCTCGGCGAAGGGGAGGAGAGCTGGAGCTATCTTAAGTTCCCCTACTACCGTCCTTTGGGCTTCGAGGATGGCGCCGGTATGTACCGAGTCGGCCCCCTGGCCCGCCTGAACCTGGCCGATTTCGCCGATACCCCCGGGGCCGACCGCGAGCTGCGCCGTTTCCGCCATTACGGTGCTGGGGGGCACCCGGTCCGCTCGAGCTTCTACTACCACAACGCGCGGCTGATCGAGATTCTCCATGCCCTGGAGAAGATCGCCCAGGTCCTCGAGGATCCGGAACTGACCGACGAGCTGGTGCGCTCCCACGCCCGCGTCAATCAGCGCGCCGGGGTGGGCGTCATCGAGGCTCCGCGCGGAACGCTCTTTCATGACTACGAGGTCGATGCTGACGGGCTGCTGACGCGGGTCAACCTGCTGATCGCCACGGGACAGAACAACCTGGCCATGAACAGGACGATCGAGCAGATTGCCCGGGAGTACCTGCGCAGCGACCGCCTCGACGAAGGACTGCTCAACCGGGTGGAGCACGGCATCCGCGCCTATGATCCCTGCCTGAGCTGCGCCACCCATGCCGCTGGCCGCATGCCTTTTGAGGTCGAATTGCTCGACCCGGCAGGAAAACGTCTCGACCATGTCCGCCGAGGACGCCAGTGATCCTTCTGATCGGTTTCGGCAATACCCTGCGCGGCGACGACGGGCTCGGACCGGCCCTGGTTGAACGACTGGCCGCGTCGGTTTCTCACCCCACCCTGAAGGTGATTCCCTGCCAGCAACTGACTCCGGAGTTAGCCCTGGAGATCGCGTCCAGTGAGGTCAAGGGCGTGCTTTTCGCCGACGCAAGTATTTGTTCCACGAAACAGGGTGTGCAGATCACGCGTGTGCAGCCCATCCCCTCCGAAACGGCCATCGGGCACTATGGCGATCCGTCAGGCCTGTTGTTTTTAGCGACGCAACTCTACGGGGCCTGCCCGCCCGCCTGGATGATCACTTTGCCGGGATGCGATTTTGGTTTCGACTCTCGCTTGAGTTCGCAAGGGCAAAAAATCCTGGAAGAGGGCGAGCGTCGGGTTATGGCTCTGCTGGCGGAACTTTCCAAACTTTAACTCGCGCCGGATTTTGCAGTCGGTCCTGTTGCATTCTTCTCTCGAACGCATTTTTTTACCGCGGTCGAGCAATGGCTCCAGTCGGCGACTCTCCATTAAAGACCCGGAGGATTTTTTCCGCGGCGGATAAAGCGATCTCTTTTCTGACTCTATCAACTGCGGATCCCAGGTGTTGGGTGAAAAGGGTCTTTTCCTTGAAGGCCACAAGCTTGGGGTTGATCGAGCGAGGCCGGTCCATCCTGGCCCAGTCCTCGAACTCGAAAACGTCAGCGGCATATCCCCCCAGGAGGCCGGAACGAAGAAGGCGGGCAACGGCTTCTTCGTCTACCACCGAACCGCGGCCGGTGTTGATCAAAAAAGCCCCTGGTTTTATTCCGCCGAGAGTTTCACTATTGAGCAGGTGATGGGTCTCGCGATTATAGGGGAGCATGGGGATGAGAAAGTCGGCTGAGGATACAACATCTTCAAAAAAAGAGAACTTGATGTCCATCTCCTGTTCGAGAGCTGGGTCAAGGCGGTTTAAATCATGATAGATCATCTGGCAGCCCCAGTCTTTCAGTCGCCTGGCAATTGCTTTTCCGATCGCTCCAAGCCCGATGAGGCCGACGGTTGATCCTGAAATGCCAGCGCCATACCAGATGGGACGCCACCCGGGAAAATCTCCTTGGCGAATCTGTCTGTCGGAGGGTAGAACATGACGGCTGAGACAGATCATCAGGCCTATCGTCAGTTCCGCTGTCGGATCCGTCAGCCCCTGATGCTCGATGGTGAACCATACACCGTGTTTTTCGCAGGCCTTGACATCGAAATTGTCATATCCCTTGAGCACTGCACTGATGATCTCGAGTTGCGGACAGGCCCTCAGGAACGGTTCATCCACCCGGTCCGGCATAAAAACCATCAGTCCCTGTGCATCTTGGGTCCGGCGCAGGACTTCTTCGCGGGAGAGAGAACTTCTCTGCTGGTTCAGCACCAGATCGCACCAGGGGGATAGAAAATCGATCACCTCCTGGTGGATCCAATGCGTTACGACGACCTTCGGTTTCACGCCGCCCCCCTATTTAAACCGCTGGCGCAGATAAATGCCAAAACTGTCGACCAGGGTGACCATGACCAGGATCACCAGCAGAATGGCAAAAACTTCCTGGTACTGGATCAGCCTCAAGCTGCTCATGAGTTCAAAACCGATTCCTCCGGCACCAACCATTCCCATGACGGTTGATGCTCTGAAGTTGTATTCCCACCGGTAGATGGTGACATCTGCGATGTGAGGAATAACCTGGGGAAGAACCCCGTGGGTAATGACCTGCAAAGGCGTGGCGCCGGCCGCCAGAGCAGCTTCTATCGGTTCTTCCGCTGCGTGCTCGATGGACTCGGAGATGAACTTGCCCACCATGCCGACCGAATGGAATCCCAGAGCCAGGACCCCCGGCAACGCTCCGAACCCGACCGCCGCCACAAAGACAATCCCCATGATCAGTTCTGGAATGGAACGCAGAAGGTTGAGCAGACCTCGCGCCATTTGATAGACGGCCGGGTTCGGCGCGGTATTGCGTGCAGCCATGAGGCCTAGAGGGATGGAAAGAGCAACAGCAATGGCTGTGCCGGCGACACTCATGGCCAGAGTGTCGAACAGCGGCTTAAGCCAGGTTTGCCAATGCGAAAAATCAGGAGGGAAACCCTCTGCCAGTAGACTGAAAATCGCTGGGATTCCTTCAGTGATACGCGAGCTGTCGAACAAACCGACGTACCAACTGCTGACAGAGACTCCTGCCAGGAGCACCATGAACCGCACCACGCCGCGCCGCAGGCGGCGGCTATCGGTGCCGAGTATTTCCGCATGCAGCGGGGAATTGACCGTGTTTTCAGCCATGATTACATTCCCAGGCTTTTCTGCATGTTGCGCACGACATTGTAGTCGGCATCAGAGATCGGTGCCATCCCATCGGCTTTGAGTACTTTCAGGATGTCCTTGTCCGCCAGGGAGTAAAAGGCACTGCGAATTCTCTCTTTCAAGCCGCTGTCCAGATCCGAGCGCATCGCCCAGGGATACTGGGGAAAGGGGTCCGAGACGGCGAGCACTCTGACCTTGTCTTTGTCAATCAGGCCTTTGGCGACTAGAGATTGGAAAATGGGCTGGGAGAGCCCTCCCGCCTGGGCCGTGCCGCGCTGAACCGAAATCGCCACGGCATCATGGGCACCGAGAAAGTGCTCATTGTAATCGGTGCCCGGCTGGAGCCCCGCATCCACAAGCATTGATTTGGGTATCATGTGAGAACTGGTGGAGGCCTGATCGCCAAAAGCCATGTTATGTCCCTTGATGTCGGAAAGCGAGGTAATGCCGGATTGCGCATTGGCAATGACGACGGCATGGTAGCTGGCTTTACCGTTTTTGGTCTTGGCGGCAAAAGCCTCGATTTCGCTCCTGGATTTGGCAAGCACATAGGAGAGGGGGCCGAAATAAGCGAGATCTATGCGGCCGTGACGCATCGCCTCGATCATCGAAGAATAGTCGGTGGTGACGATCAGTTCGATCTCCTTTTCAAGCTGGATTTCCAGGTAATTCTTGAATCCCTTGTTCTGCTTGATGACTGTGGAGGCGTCTTCATCCGGGAGCAGGGCCACTTTCAATTTGGCCGGGTCGGCATCGCGGCCTGCGAATGCGTGGCCGGCGCCCAGAACCAGGATCATCGATGCAGCGATGAGCACGAGGGTAGCAAACTTTTTCATTTTTTCCTCCCTGGGGAATGCTTGTGTGTTTATCATGCAGCGTACCTCTCTGAATCGCTCTTTTTGCAGTCCGTTTCTGTATTGCTTTCATTTTTTGTTTTGTAGATCCGGTCGATGTCTTTCTCTGCAAGTCGGCCAGGAGGTCCGTCGAAAATAACCTCACCCCTGCATAGCCCGACGATCCGGTCTGCATATCTAAGCGCCATTTCGATCTGGTGCAAACTGACCACCGCAGTCAGCCCGTCTTCCTTGCAGATTCCTTTGAGCAGGCTCAAAGTCTTCGTCCCGGTCGCCGGGTCCAGGCTGGCAACCGGCTCATCGGCCAGCATGATCTGCGGCTGTTGGACAAGGCCGCGTGCGATGCCCACCCGCTGGCGCTGGCCCCCAGAGAGATTGTCCACCCGCTCATTGGCTTTTTCCAGCAGCCCGAGCCGATCAAGGCATTCCAGAGCTCGAAACTTATCCTTGCGCGGGAAGGGCAAAAGGGTTCTCAGCGAGCCGTGCTGGCCAAGGCATCCGGTGACCACATTCTGGAGAGCGGAAAAACGGCCGATGAGTTGGTGGCTCTGGAATATCATCGCGGTTGACCGGCGATGACGGCGCAACAGCAACCCTTGCTTTCTCTCCAGATAACCAAGCCCTTCTATGCGGATGCGCCCGGAGGTAGGGCGGTGCAACAAGTTGATCGTCCGCAACAGAGTTGACTTGCCCGCGCCCGACGGCCCCAGGAGAACCGTAAAGCTGCCTTTCTCGAAATGCAGCGTTGTAGAACGCAGGGCGATTTCCCCCCCGGGGAAGGTCTTGCTGATCTGATCAAGGTAAATCATGGGAGACCTTTCGCGTTTTAGGTGTAGGTGGCGCGTTATTTCGAGTAGGAAATTTCCCAACTCATTGTTCGTGGACAGTTAAACGAAAGTTATCATTCGATTAAAGCTGGTAGCAGAAATCTACGGTCTGATCGCGTACTTTATGAGATAATCAGTGAAAATAGATTTGATGCACTGTTTTGTCTTTAGACATGCCCTGGCACATCAGAACTTGGAGGCAAATGGCCTTTTAGCGCAGATATTTATTTTTAACGAAGGCTGGTCAGAGGGGGACGGGCGGTGGTCAACGCCGATTCTGTTCAGGAGTTAAACGGCGTTCTGGGGAGAAAGAGGGGGATACTCAAAAATGGAAGGTGTCTACTGGCAGAGTTTTCTGCCAGTAGGCGGGCTGAAACTGAAAATTTTGCCATCAAAAAGTGCTTTTTATGGCCATTCAGGAAACTTTTTATAAAGAAAATAAGGCAAAAAGTAATAGGTAGCGCAGATCCGACCCGGTTTTTGCGATTTGGATTCTCCTGTCAATGCAGCAGTTATTTCCCCTCTTTTCTATCCCGTTCATATCGGAATTCATAGCGCACGCCCCTGAGCAGGCTGTAACACATAAGAAGCATAATGGCCGTAAAGGGCAGGGCCGCGGCGATGGCCATGCGCTGCAATGCTTCGAGTCCGCCCGAGAAAAGCAGCACCGCCGCTGTGGCCGAGACCGTGACGCCCCAGACCAGTTTTTTCAGCGCCGAAGGAGTCTCCAGACCGCCGGAGGTCATCATGGCCAGTACGAAGGTGGCCGAGTCCGCCGAGGTGACGAAGAAGACCACCAGCAGCAACACTGTGACCAGGGCGAGTACGCTGCTGAACGGATAGTGCGCGTAGACCTTGAACAGGCCTGTGGCGACATCCTGCGCTACAGATGCGGCGATATGGGCCCCCTGGTGCAACTCGAGATGAAAGGCCGCGCCGCCGAATACGCTGAACCACAGAAAGGTCAGCAGGGTCGGTGCCAGCATGGCCCCCAGGACAAACTCGCGGATGGTGCGCCCGCGCGAGATGCTGGCCACGAAGAGACCGACGAAGGGCGACCAGGAGATCCACCACGCCCAGTAGAACAGGGTCCATGACTGCGTCCATTCATATCCCCGGAACGGATTGGTGGACAGGCTCATCCGAAAGAGGGAAGAGAGGTAGTCGGCCAGGGTGGAGGTAAAGATATTGAACATCATGGTCGTGGGGCCCACGACCAGCATGAAAGTCAGCAGCAGCACCGCCAGCATGACGTTGGCTTTGCTGAGAATCTGAATCCCCTTATCCAGTCCGGTCATGGACGATACCATGAACAGGACGGTGACGACGGCGATAATGGCCAGCGTGGAGCCGAATCCGGCCGTGAAGTGAAAGACCGAACCTAATCCGGCGTTGATCTGAATCGCTCCAAGTCCCAGGGATGTGACGATGCCGAACACCGTGGCGAACACGGCCAGGATATCGATGAAGAACCCGGCCGGTCCATGGATCCGCTGCCCCAGAAGAGGGTAGAAGCAGCTGGAGATAAGCGGAGGCATGCCGCGCCGGAACGAAAAATAGGCGATGGACAGGCTCATGATGATATAGACGGCCCACGGCTGAAAGCCCCAGTGGAAAAAAGAATACCGCATGGCGAACTTGGCCGCATCGCCCGACTCGCCGGCCAGGTAGGGCGGCGGGTTCAGATAGTGGCTCATGGGCTCGGCCACTCCCCAGAAAATGAGTCCGATGCCCATACCGGCGGCAAAGAGCATGGAGAACCAGCCGAACAGGGAAAAACGCGGTTTTTCGTGATCGTGCCCCAGCTTTATCTGCCCGTAACGGCTGAAAGCGAAGCCGATGGAGAAAACCAGAAAGAAGAAGGCTGCCACCAGGTAGCACCAGCCGAAATGCTCGATGATGGCTCCGTGCAGCCAGGCGGTCCATCCGTCCAACTGCTCCGGCGCAGTCACTCCGACCGCTGCCAGGGCGACTACAATGGCCAGGGAGATGATGAAAACAATGTTTTTCTGCAGCAGCCCTCTCATGTCTCCTCCTGCTGGCCGGCGCCTTCCTGTAGATGGCTTGGTCCATATCCTGGAATGATGAACACGCTGCATGGGGCGCGGTGGGGCAGCTGATCGGCGACTGATCCGGTCAGCTTCTTGAACATTTCCGGGTGATCAACCTTGCCCACGATGATCAGGTCGACGCCGATGGTCCTGGCGGTCCTGACAATGGTGCGGCCCACGGTGCCCAGTGTCTCAAGAGTTTCCACGCTCTCGTAGGCATGGCGGCACTCATTGGCCAGCCGGTTCAGGTTGAAGAGTATTTTTTCGCGCCTGGCCTGGTCAGTTTCAGGATCGGGGGCACGCACGCCAACGTGCAGCATATATAAGGCTCTGGCCTGGAATCCTTTGTTCTTCAGATAGGGCATGACCCTGCCATCAGTGGCCTGGAAATCGGTGGCATAGAGCACACTGTCCAGGCTCTCGTTTCGTCCCAGATAGCGGTGCTTGAAGATGAACACCGGTGAATCGGTCAGACGTACGATGTCGAAGTCAATGCTTCCGAACAGCGCCTGGCGCAATACCGCCTTGTGTACCCAGGTGATGGCGATGTAGTCGGCGTCTAATTCCCGGGCAGCCTGAAGGATGCGGGTCGGGATGTGTCCGTCCAGGATGTGCACCTCGGTTTGAAGGCCGCAGTCCTCGGCCCTGTCGCGGATGCGTTCCAACTGGCAGCGTTTTTTTTCGGAAAGGGCCTGGCTGGCGGAAGTGCGCACGTGTACCAGATGGGCTTTCTGTGTGCCGAAGGATCGCAGATTGGAAACCATCTCTTCAACCTGGCCGGATGGCTCCTTGAGACTGACCTTCACCAACGCGGTTTTAAGCATTCTCTGCATATCTACTTTCGGAATCCTCTGCCGGTTTTTAATCTTCTCGCCACCGAAAATCGAGAAGGTTTAGATTTTTCCAATTTTCTCTGAAACTGTAAGAAACGTCAAGGATTGTTGAACAGGAAGTGCTGATGAAACCGTTTGACCCGGGTTAAGGGGGAGGGGATAAAATGTCGCGGGTGGGTGTCGCTCCTTTTTGCCAGGTCCTGGAGGGCAGTCACATACTGATTTCATGGGAGAGGGGTGCAGGTTCGACCCGACTTTTAATTGACATCGCAGGTCGGCTGGATAATGTTTTACTTAGACTCGAAAAAAGAAAAAAACCGATGTTGTTATCTCTCGTGTTCCATGACGATCAATTGCTTTCGGGCGGATAGCCATGGCCGATATCCTGCAGAATAATGATGATCTCCATGTCCTGGTTCGACTCTTTCTGGCGGCGTTCGTGTTATTGGGGTTGCTCCCCCATTTTAACAAGCGCCTCTCGAAGGTTCTTGATTATTTCAGTCAGTTGAGTCGCCCTGATAAGCCTGGGACGGAAGTGGCGCCCATGGAGCCGGAGCATTCTTCCGCAGTGTCTTCGACCATGACCGACATCGAATATTTTGTCTTTGCGAGACTTGCCCAGGGGGGAAAAAAGGGAATGACTCCGGCCGCGGTGGCCAAAAGCCTTCATATGGACAGGCAATTGATCAGAAAAGCGCTGCGCTCCCTTCGCAGAAAAGGGTTCTTACAGGTTGCACCCGACTGGAAAATGGCTCAACGGGTCACTCTGAGCAAACAGGGGCAAACACTCGCGATCGCAGAAGGGTTAATTCCCAAGCTGACGCATCGCCCTTTGTGACGCCACACTCCTGAGAGTGAAGTTCCTTCCGCGATCTTCGTCGAAAAATCGATTGCATTTGCTGATTTATGGAAATCAATCCAGATATTTTCAGACATTCCATCCATTACGGCTTTCACCTGATAGTGCCATTTGTTTTGGGTCGGCTGTTCTGGAAACAGAATTGGTGGAAGGCCGGGCTCATCATGACGGCTACGATTGTCATCGATCTGGACCATCTGCAGGCAGATCCGGTTTTCGATCCCGAGCGTTGCAGCATAGGGTTTCATCCCCTCCATACACTTTGGGCAGGATTCGTCTATGGCGGTTTGCTGGCGATTCCCTCCTGGAAATGGCGAGCCGTTGGTGCAGGATGCCTGTGGCACCTGTGCACAGACGCCATTGATTGCATGATCGGAAGAGTTTGACGGATGGTTTGGCGGCTTGAACGGTTCTAAACTGTATGATGCCCCCCCTGGGGGGACAGGCAAATGCATCGCGCAGGTGTGCGATAATTGCCTGCGCGATGCATTGATGATCAGGGTGGGGTTATTCCGATGGTTCAACCTGGATTATTCAGCGAGCGGGTTAAGTGGCCAGGCCGGATATTCCGATGAGGATGAGGTAGACCGCCACGATGAAATTCAAAAGCCTGGGCATGATCAAAATCAGGATTCCAGCGATGATTGAGAGAATCGGTTCAAGTTGTACATACATGGGTTCACATCCTCGAAAGCGAATTACTTGACGGATTCTTCGATTTTCTGTGATAAAGCAACATCTTTTCTGT
>NPIE01002254.1_pt1 | contig 17222 bp, 12 predicted proteins | sample 8637661 | NCBI WGS metagenome assembly NPIE01 (sample SAMN07420842, study PRJNA396082) | bioreactor metagenome | isolation source: sample BA12 brine-fed electro-methanogenic bioreactor BA | place: Japan: Kochi | collected 2016-12-09 | reverse complement strand
CGGGGAGTTCAGCCTGTGGAACTGATTTTCATATAAAAGGGTTCCGCCCGTTCGACATCACCTGACGCAGCCGAGCACGGTATGCCACAGACGACCGGTGTGCCAGTGTCTGAGAACGACCACCGGTAACTTCTCGAGCAGCGCTCGGATCTTCTCAGCTTCCCGAGTCTGCAGTCCCGAGAGCACAAACCATTTCTGTTCCAGAAATTCGTCGCCGGTGATGATATCGCGCAGGACCGGATAGCCGATATTGGCCACCAGCAGGTCGGTCGCCACGCCGCACCATTCCTCGGCCCGACCATTGATAACAAAGACCCGGTCTTGCGCACCGTTGAGTGTGACATTACGGTGGGCGGTTCGTGCGGCCAGCAGGTTTACATCGACCGCCACCACCTGCCGGCACCCAAGCTTCACACCAGCCAGGGCGAGCAGTCCGCTACCGGTGCCGAGATCGAGCAGACGGTGGACAGACCCGGCCCGGCAGGCAATTTCCATGGCCGCCAGACAGGCACAGGTGGTCGGGTGAGTGCCGTTGCCAAAGACGAGGCCGGGATCAAGGACCAACCGATATTCATTCGGCCCGGCCACGGCCTTGAGCCATGGGGGGGTAACGAGAAAGCGGCCGATCCTGAGCGGCTCGACAGTGGTGCCCTGCCACTGTCGGTAGCTCATACAATAGGAGTCGATCAGCGTCAGCGCGGCATCTTCATGAAGCAGGCTGGCGACAAAATCTGGCTGCGGTTCCCGGAAAAACAAGAACGAGTGATCGTCCTCCTGCCAATTGCCAAGAAATCCCGACGGAAACGTCTGCCGATCGGAGACCCGACCCTTCAGGCAGTAAATCGACAACATGGTATCGGGCAGGAGGTTCATCGACACACACCATCTCGGCTATGGCCGACCGCCTATCGACGCCCCGCCGCGGAGAAACGCTTTTTTTTAGCTTTTTTTAACAGTTTCGTGCACAATGGACAAGCATCGTCGACCTTGGTAGCCGTCACGGATCCCACCATCCGCTACCGGCCCTGCGCCGGCAACCTAAGGCCAACTGGATCTGTGCATAAACTGCGTTCCGAACATCGCCAACCCGGTATCATGTTACGTCTGCTCATCGCTCTGCTCATTCTGACCGCCGCCTTGGTTCGCACCGGTCCCATCGTTGCGGCAAACCAGCTTTCTTCCATCGTTCTCGGGCAATCCTGCGCATTGAGCGGACCGACCCAGAACCACGGTCTGGAAATGCGTGCCGGACTGCTCGCTGCGTTTGCCTATATCAATGAACGGGGCGGGGTCAAGGGGCGCGACATCCATCTGATCAGTCTCGACGACGGCTACGAACCGGACAAAGCCGTGCGCAACACGCTCCGGCTGATCACCGAAGACAATGTGTTCCTGCTCATCGGTGAGGTGGGGACGCCAACCTCGAAAGCCGTCATCCCGATCGTTGAAGAATACCGGATCCCGTTTTTCGCGCCGTTCACCGGCGCCGAATTGCTGCGGAAGCCGTTCCGGCGCTACATCATCAATGTCCGGGCCAGTTATTACCAGGAGATGGAAACCCTTGCCGCCTACCTAATCGATCATCACCACCTGCAGCGCATCGCCTGTTTCTATCAGAACGACAGCTACGGACTGACCGGCCTGGAAGGCATCGAACTGGCACTGGCCCGACGCGGCATGCAGCTGGTTGCCAAAGGATCCTATGAACGCAACACCCTGGCGGTCATGGGTGGCATCCGCGAAATCTATCAGGCCGATCCGCAAGCCGTGGTCATGGTCGGCGCCTATCCGGCCTGTGCCGAATTCATAAAACTGAGCAAGATCAAACTGAAAAAGGATGTCCCCTTCTGCAATATCTCCTTCGTCGGGACCGAGAGCCTGAAAAAGGCCCTCGGCGCCTACGGCCAGAACGTTATCGTTTCGCAGGTCGTGCCTCACCCGCTGAACAACGACATTGCCCTAATCAGGGAATTCCGTGAATCGATGATGATCTACCAGCACGACGCGCCGATCAGCTTTATCAGCCTCGAAGGCTATATTGCCGGCAAGCTCTTTGCCCAGATCGCCACCGTAGTCCCGGGAGAGTTGACCAGGGAAAAATTCATCACCACGATGCAGGAGGTGGGCGGTTTCGATCTCGGCGGTATTCTTCTGCAGTTCGGTCCCGGCGATCATCAGGGCATGGATTCGATCTTCTTGACCACCATTTTCCCCAACATCATCAAGCTGGAAATACCGGCACAGCCATGAGCGGACTGATGCCAATCTGTTCGGGTGAGGGCCTGTAATGGCGGGATCGGCCATAAAACATGCTCTGCAACGGCTGAAGTCACACAAGGTGTCACTATCGGCGGCACCCTTTTACGCCTCGCTTGTGGTCGTCGTCGCCTTGGCCGTCTTCATCGGTATCTTCTGGGCCATCAACGAATATCAGGCCCTGCAGGAGAGTATCGACAACATCCGCACCACATACGAACAGCAATACCGCGACCGGGTCAAGGAAGAGTATGATACCGTGGTCGATTTCATCGATTTTACCCGGAACCAGGCCAATATTACCGTCGAAGAGGATATCCGCAACCGGGTACAATCCGCCTACACCATCGCCTCACACCTCTACTCGATGTACAAGGACGAACAGAGCGACGCCGAAATCCGGTCGATGATCGCCGAAATCCTGCGACCCGTGCGCTGGTATGACGAACGCGGGTACTATTTCGCCGGACAGACCGATACCGGTATCATCGACCTGTTTGCCGATGAACCGTTCTATGAAGGAAAACAAAGCCTGCAGGCGCTCGATCGCCAGCCGTCGGCGGTAATCAACGACATTATCGAAATCGTCACGCAAAAAGAGGCTGGCATCTATCGCTACAACCTGATCAAGCCTTCTTTCGGCAACCAGGTCTACTCCAAGATCTGTTTCGTTAAACATTTCCAGCCACTCAACTGGTTCATCGGTGCCGGTATCTACAGCAACGACATGGAAAATCTCAACCAGGCCAATGTGTTGGCCAGGATCGGCCAGATGAAATTCGGGCAGGGCGGTGAGGTCTTCGTTTTTCGCTTCGATGGCACGATCATTTCCCACCAGAACCAGCAATTCGTCGGCCGTTCCATTCGCAGCCTGACCAATGCCGCCGGTGAGCAATACGGCGAGATGATCTGGCAGGCCAGCCAGTCACCGCCTGATCAGCGTTACGTCATCTTTCACGACGGCGCCCCCGACAGCCAGCCTATTCCGCAAAAACTCTGTTTCGTCGGTCCGTTCCAGGAATGGGGCTGGACCATCGCTACCAGCATGCACATGAACGAAATGGAGGAACTGATCACCAATGCCACGTTGACCTATCGCCGCATCGCCTTCAAGAATGTTTCGACCTTCCTGGTCCTTTTCACTGTCGCCGTCGCTCTGCTGCTACTGGTGGCGTTTTACTATACGATCAAGATCAAACAGGGATTCAGTCTGTTCACCGACTTTTTCCGCCGGGCTGCGGACGCCAAAGTCAAGATCGAAAAAGATGACCTGGCCTTCAGCGAATTCGAGGACCTCTCCGTTCTCGCCAACCGTATGGTCGATGACCGCATCCAGAAGGAACGGCTGCTCCATCGCGATGAGTTGCGGCTCGACACCTTGCTGCGACTCGGCATGATGGAGAGCTTCTCGCTGAAAGACAAGTATGAGTTCACCTTGCAGCGCATCGTCCAGGTGACCCGCTCCGAACAAGGCTATCTGGCCCTGGTCAACAGGCCCCAACGTCATATCACGATCATTTCACATCGTTGGGCGGACGGCACCAAAGTATATTATGGCAATAAGCGCCATCTCTCCAGCAGTGTCGAAAAGGCCGGCCTTCCCGGTGCCGCGGTGCATCGCAAGACCGCCGTGATTTGCAACGACTGTAGCAAAACCGGACGGGAGGTTCTCTATCCATACCAGGGGGAGGTCCGGCGCCATCTCGACGTACCTATCTACAACAGCGGCGTAATCGTGCTTGTCGCCGGCGTCTGCAACAACCAGGACTCCTATGACAACGCCGATATCAGACAGATGACCATGGTACTCGAAGGAATGTGGCTGCATATCCTGAAAACCAGGTCGGAAAAGAAAATGGCCCGACTTGAGCGACGAGTCATCGCCGTTCGGGAAGCGGAACGAAGCAACATCGGCCGTTTGCTCCACGACGATCTCGGTTCGCATCTCAGCGGCGTGGAGCTGCTCGTCAAGGCGCTGAAACGCACTTTGGAAAAAGAGAAGTCGATCCGGGACGATCAACTCGAGTCGATCCGGCAGTTGATCGTCGATGCCACCGAAAAAACACGGCGTCTGGCGCGCGGCCTGTATCCCGTGCATATCATTGAAAACGGACTCGAGGCGGCCATTGAGGAGCTGGCCGTGGAAATCGAGACCCTGTTTTCCATCAGCTGTGAGCTCTCTTTCAATTGCACCACCGAATACAGTGATAATACCATCGCCACCCACATCTACTACATCATCCGCGAGGCCGCCTTCAACGCGGCCAAACACGGCCGGCCTGACAATATCGGCATAACCATGCACACCGAGGCCAACCTGCTGTCGATTAAAATCATCGACAACGGCACCGGTTTTGATACATTATCGACAAGAAAGGGCATGGGGCTGCACACCATGGAATATCGCGCCAAGGCAATTGGTGCGACGCTGACGTTTCAATCCGCCCGGATGGGAACAATCGTTTCCGTAGCCAAAGAGATCGCGAACTGATGACCAGAATACTGATTGTCGATGATCATCCCATTTTTCAGATGGGCATGAAGGAATTGCTGAACCAGGAAGAGGATTTCCTGGTCTGTGCCGTCGCCGAAGATTTTGCCAGCGCCCGTCAAGCGCTCCGGGAACAACACCCGGACCTGGCGATCATCGACATATCGCTGGCCGAGGAAAACGGCCTGGACCTGGTCAAGGAAATCACTGCTGAATACCACGGTATGCCAATCCTCGTCCTGTCGCTGCACGACGAATCGGTCTGGGCCGAACGGGCCATTCGCGCCGGTGCTCGCGGCTATGTCATGAAAAAGGAGGCGTCCGAATCGGTAGTCCTGGCGATTCGCAATATACTCGAAGGCAAAATCCATGTCAGTCACGCGATGATGGCCCTGCTCCTCGACAAATTCCAGATCAATCCCCATGCCCAGGGCGCCCCGACCATCGAAATCCTGACCGACCGGGAATTGGAAGTTTTCCGGTTGATCGGCTCCGGACTCTCAACGCGGGAAATTGCCGAACGGATGAAACTCGGGATCAAGACCATCGGCACGTATCGGGATCGCATCAAACAGAAACTCTGCATCAAGACAGCGACAGAGCTGACCCGGCGCGCCGTGCTGTGGAACGAAAATGAACATTTCGGAAAAGCTGAATAATGAGTGCACCACAGGCCATCCATCCGAACAGACAAGCCCTCGGTCGCTGCCGTTTTCTGTAAGGCATCACCTTACGGCCGGCTAGCCCGACCGCCTACGCTGCCGTCACCGCCCTCCCTACAAAACAAAAGGCTCTTTGCCGATTCTTTCCGGCCGACGCAAAAGCTATAGTAAACAAGGCGTTATTAATGTCACGCCCAGTGCGTGCGCCAGCGTTGCAACGGAAGGAGACGTCCATGAAACGCCCCCATTTAAGCGGCCTTGCAGAGCATCCTGCCACTCGGCCGCACATCTCCGGCAAACGCACGGCTCAAGCGGCGTTTGAGCAACTCTGCGCGGCCACGGCGCTGCTGTCCAGCGCCGCCATGACCGCTCCGCTGACCTCTCGCCTGGTCACCGCCGGGCCACCAATCAACGAGCATCAGACGAAGACAATAGGTGTCACACCGGCTGTGCGACACAGTGTCGAAGCCCACCATGGGAAACCAATCGTGCCGGTGACGAATCGAGTGAAGGAGATTGGCCAGATCATCAATTGGTGATGACCCGCCGGCACCAGAGGGGCGGTGCGGAAGGACAGGTTAAAGCCTGGCCCGCCGATGGATAATTGAACTGCCATACACACTGCGGGAAGCGCCTTTCTCCCTTGCATTGGGCGCTTCCCGCGGTGTGGACCTTAAGCCCCGTACCGGCTATGACCGGTTGGAGCGCCACTTCGTCCAGCGCTCGTTGATCGGCTCCAAAAAGTCGAACATCGTTCGCCTCATCTTGACCACCACTCGTTCTTCCTGACGAAAAATCGACTCCAGTGATATCAGCGGATCACGCTCCGGGTTGCTCATGTAGTTTTTGATGGCCTGCAGTTTCCAGACGATCTCCTGTTCGGCCTGCTGGCGCAGTAACGATTTGAGCCTGATGATATCTTCCCCGGCCTTCTCGTCGATCTCGCTGTTCCCATACTTTCTGAGTTTATAGGAGATACGCAGGGCAATCAGCTCAAGCAGGGTCTTTTCGTACTGCTCTCCGAGCCAGATCGTCTCGGGCACCAGATCGCCGAAATTGGTCACCCCGAGGACATCTTTGTCCTGACTCCAATAGTTTATCAGGAAGCCCTGCTCGAGACTCTTGTAGTTCTGCTGCGGCATATACATACGACGCAGATATTGCAGCACCTTCTCGGTCTTTTTCTTGTGTCCGCCGATAATGACCGAACCACCGATTTCATCCTTGGTGACCCCCTTGGTCCACGGCGCTCCGGTAATCCCGAAATCATGGTAGATCGGAATGTGCAGCAGCGCCGACAGGGTATTGAGGGCCAGCGCGTAACCGGCCGACGGCCCGCCGACATTATAGGATGCCGACAGCAATTGATGGTGGATGGTCATATTACCGAGAAAACTGCCGAGCAGACGGGCCGTACTGATTTCCGGAAGCAGGGCCTGGAAGTAGTTCTTCACCAGGGTCAGCGCCTCCTGGGCCGACTGCTGGGTCATCTGTACCGCCATCTCCATCTGGGCCGAACTATCGCCCGACCCGGAAACAGCGCCGGTAACCAAGACCTTCTCGGCGGTCAGGCTATAGGTGAGGCTGGTGGCGATCGGCAACAATACGCCATCGGTCTCGTTGGCTCCGACCCCGACGATGAACCCTTTCTGCGGTTCCCTGCTCAATTCCGCTTCGAGATAGTCGTCAAGTTCGATCTTGCCTTTCTTGATCGGGCTCTGCGACATCTCCCGCCGCGCCAGATGCAGGTGGGAACTGCACAGCGGATAATCTTGCTCCGAGACAATCGAGGCAAACAGGGCATTGATCTCCTCGGCCCGGGCCAAAAACTGTTTGGGCCGTTCTTTGAGAAGTCGCTGCAGCCCACCGGGATTCCCAAGCGCCTCGAGAATACCGCTCAAGGTTTTCATGTTGAACTTGAGAAAACGCTCCTGCTCCGCGGCGGACAGTGAACTGATGGTTTTAAATGTCTTGAGCACCATCAATTCCGTGCTGCGCAGAGATAGCGCCTTGGCAACAAAGGCGGCGAAATCGGCAGGGGTACTGCACAGACCTTTGGCCGCTTCGATAACCTTGGTCGCGGTGAGGCCTTCCTCCCGCGGGGCACTCTCCAGCGTCATCTCGATGATCTCGTTGATATCACCACTGGCCAGCTGCCCGGTCACCTCGAGGACCTTGAGTCGTTTCGAGCGAATCAACGCCGGATCGAGCAGATCCAGTCGATTGGTGGTCAGCACCGTAAACACGCGCGACAAGGGCTGTTCACCGTCGATAATATTGAGAAACGTATTGGTCAGCCGATCGGCCGGCGCACCGCCGATACTGCTGCGCCGTGGGGCAAGGGCGTCGCCCTCGTCGAAAAAGACCACGGCCGGAGCGATCATCTTGGCGATGTCATAGATTTTCGTCAGATTCTCTACGGCACCGTCAACCGGACTGGCCGGGTTATGGAGGATGCTCGGATTGGCCGAGACATCGTGAATGGTTTCGTTGTCACTGAGCCAGGTTCTGACCAGGAAAGTTTTGCCGCTACCCGGCGGGCCATTGAGTACGACACCCTTTTCCTCTCTGATTTGATAAAGCAGGCAATTATTGGCCATCTCGGAAAAAGTATGCTTTACCTCGCCGGCATAGTCGTCCCAATGGGCCGAACGGTCGATACGGTTGACTACCTTCTTGAACAGATCGCCGAACGAATTTTTCGCCACCAGTTCGAAGGCATGGCGCACCAGCAACGAATCGTCGAGGTAATCGGTCTGAAAAGAGCCCTTGATCGACACGATATAGCCGACCAGCTTGCGTGTATAAGCAGGTGTAATCTGCAGGGACCGTTCCTTGAAGATGTGGTAGAATTTGCCGACGGCGTTTTTCAAGTCCTCTTCGCTGATCCACTGGATGCCGGGAAAATCGTGATAACGGTCGCTGGCGGCAACCCGGATATTGTTGCGCATCAGCTCGATGCGAACGATTTCCTGCAAGTTGGTCTTGCTGCGCCAGTATTCGGAAACATCGATGATCGTCCCTTTCTCGACAAAACGCCGATAGATCGCCGAATCGAAGACTTCCGGCTGGTCCGATGTGGCGATCAGGATACAGTCGCGACCGCCGCTGATGATTTCATCGATAATGATGTTGGAGCTATCGACCAGTGTCCCCTGTTGCCGCTCGACACCACCGCTGACGCCACTGCTTTCCTTGCGGGCAAAGGCGGAGTGCGCCTCCTCGAGATGCCTGATACAGGTGAATTTCGGATTGCCGAAGGCACGCCGCAAATAGTTGCCGGGCTCCCCGGACAGGGCAGTCTGGAAGTCGTTCGGGGTGATCCGCGCGTAGTCGACGATGAGGCTTTGTTCCTCCAGGTCGCTGAGGTTTTTGCCGATCTGTCGCCGGAACAGCAGATTGACCAGGGGAATCCGGGAAAAAAACTTGTAGCGGCGCAATCGCCGGCGCCGTTCGATGTCCTGAGCGAGATCGGGGGATACGTCTTCGAGTCGTTTCCAAAACGGCACCGACGACATCACACTGGCTCGTTTCTGCCGCAGGTCGACTTCCGGCTGGGCCTCATCGGAAAAAAATACCTGTTCGATCGCCCTGGTCGCCGTTGCCGTCTTGCCGCTGCCGCTCGGTCCGACCAACAGAATGATTGGAGCCTGCGGCACCTCCGGGTCACTGGTGTATTCCTTGCGCAGATGAGCTCGATAGATCTTTTCAAAGAGACGCCGCAGCTCCTGCGGCAGATGAACGTCGGAAAGTTCCCTCTCGAGACGGGCGAGCATGTAAGCGTGGTCCTTGGGACTCAGCTCCTTCTCCAAGATATGGTTCCAGGCCTTGCGTGGCACCGTCTGGCCTGAGACCTCGAAACGTTTCTGCCAATCGGTGAGGATGTGCGGGTCTTTCAGGATGTGCAGGTCACGTTTTTTTGCGGTTAACAAAAACCAGCCGAGACAGCGGCTCAGCAACCGGAAAAACGGCGGCGGCGGACGATACTGTTTGAGACGGACCCGCATGAATTCTTTGGTCTCGTGGGGCCACGAAGCGACCAGGTCGTCAATCTCGGCGATGCGCTTTTCCGGCAGCCGGATCAGGCGGACCTGCTTGGTTAACCGTCTCGGCATGACCGATTCACCGTTCGTCCTTCGGTGCGGCTGCCGGCAACGGCAGGGTTATCGCCCCCGCATCGGTATTTTGTATGACCACGGTGTTTTGGCCGGTCTGGTTTTTTTCATAGGCTGAGGCCCACTTTTGCTGGCTGAGAAACTGCAGGATGACCGCATCGGTGGCGCCGTCCGACCGCCCAATCTCCTGCTGCAACGAACGAATACTCTCCAGATACGCGGCATACAGTTTTCTGATCCGGCTCGCTTCCTGATCGGCGGCATAATTCTCCGCTTCGGCTATCAGTTCGCGTCGCTTTTTCTCTTCCGATGCCTCCACCAGCTTATCACCGAAATGCGTTTCCCGGAGCACGAAACTAATGATTTCAATGCCGTATTTCTGCTCCAGCGTCGGCCCACCCTCGTTGATCGGCTGAGATTTAAGGGCCAGGAAGATACGCTCTTTGACGAGCGGCCTGTTGCTGATCAATTGGTCGACCGATTCCGCCTGCATCAGGTCCTTGACGATACCGTCGTAATCGCCCTGCAACAATGTCAGCGGAGATTGGTTTTCGATCGCCCAGGTCTTCAGATCACGAATCCGATAGGTGAGCAGGGCCGACGTCCACAGGGCAACATTTTCACTTGATATGATCCGCATCGGCTCGGCCATGCCGCCCAGGTACATGCTCTGGTTCATCAGGGTCACTTCCTGCTCGATACGGGTAAACAACGGCAGCCTAACGTGCCAACCAACCTCGGTGACCGGCTGGCGAAAACCGCCCAGTTTCTCCAGCACGACGGCATGGTTCATCTTGACCTTGAAGATCGTCCTGGTAGCGTACACCGCGGCCACCAGACCATAAACAACGGCCGCCAGCACAACCGCCAGCAGGAGAAGCCGGCCGACACGAAAGACAAACGCCCGCTGAACCAACCTGGAAACAGGCCTGTCCGCCATAGGAGCCCCCTTTGTCGTCGAGAGAAAGAGACAACCATGCCAGATGTTGCTCAGACGGCGTTGCCCGCCCCCTCTTTCTTCTTTTCTGATGAATTTTCGGAAAGGCGCTACAAAACAGGTAAAAACATCTCTTCTTCAACAGTAGCGAAACAAATCGGCCCTGTCAATCTCAAGGAGTGTAATGATCTTTCCGGCCAAACGCTTCCGGGTGTGGTGTCGGTAACGAAAACGCAAACAGCTTTCTATGAAAATCAGTTCCACAGGCTGAAATCCCCGGGCTGGTTGGTTCTCTCGGAGGCTGCATCGCGGAGGCCCGGCTGGGCGGAGAATCAGGCCCCTAGGGTGGCGGACAGGACGTCCGCCACCGGCNNCAGGCCATGGATGGCCTGTCTGCCGGCCTCGGAGCCCGGCCGATCAGGCCGCAGCGCAGCAGCCGGAGAGAGGGCCAACCAGTCCTTCCGACCACGGCGCAGATTTTCATAGTTCGTTGTGACTCCCTGTCATGGGGATTATCTAAAGCGGCCTGTCGCGCTGTCGCTCGAGATTGAGAGCCTGGTGCACATAGGGCAGCAGGTTCTCGACGATGACCCGATAGCCCTGTTCATTGGGATGAATGGTGTCCTGCTGGTTGAGTTCTCGGACCATGGCCACGTCCTCCAGGAAGAACGGCATGAAGGTCACCGGGTAGCGCTCTGCCAGCCGTGGATAGACCGCGTTGAAGGCAGCCCGGTAATCGTCGCCGAGGTTGCTTACCATCTGCATGCCGACGAGCAGCACACTGATATCATTGGCCAGCAGGGACTCGATGATCCCAGCCAGGTTGTCGTACAACAGTTCCGTAGAAATACCGCGAAAGCCGTCATTGGCGCCGGTTTCAACGATTACCAGGTTCGGTCGACTGTTGATGATCCAATCGATCCTGGAACGCGCTCCGCTGCTCGTCTCCCCGCTGACGCCGGCATTGATGACCCGATAGTTCAGTCCCGCCGCCTGTAAACTGCTCTCCAGTAGGGCGGGATAGCTCTTCTCAGGGGCCACGCCCAGACCGGCTGTCAGACTATCGCCCATGGCAACGATGACCCCATCATACACCGGCTCTGCGATAACGGCCGGCTCGCGCCGCTGATCGCGCTGATCGCGGTCACAGCCCACCAATAATCCTGAAACAACGACTAACATGACAACAAGGATCTCCGGCATCTTCAGCATCGATCGCATAACGGGCAGCTCCACTGGCGATTAACCATTTTGCCGATAGAGAAAGGTGACCGGTTTCTGCCGGACAATGCTCAATGAACTGAGCAGTCCAATGCCCACAACCGCGGCGCAGGTCGTCAGGATCATGATCACCAGCGCGCCCCCATGGAGGCGAAAGGCGACATTGAACCAGGTGCTGCAGATCAACCAGGAAGAAGCAATGGCCACGGCCGCTGCCAGGAACGAACTGATCATACCGAGCAGTAGGTTTTCATAAACGGTGATCGACAACACGAAGCGGGTCGTGCCACCGACGATTTTATAGTAGGCGCAATCCCTGATTCGCTCCAGCCTGGTTGCCAATACCGAACCGACGAGGATCAAACAACCGGCAACAATGGAAAACAGTGAAAAAAAGGTGATGACCCTGGCCAGTCGATCGATTAGTTCGCCAAGCCGGACGACGGTATCGGCAACGTTGAGGGTACTGACGTTGGGCAGCGCGGTAACGATACGGGTAATGGTCTCGTCAATCTCGTCTTTCTCCAGATGCAGGGCGGCAAAAAACGTGTGCGGCGCTGCGTCGAGCACCTCTTCGGCAAAAACGAAATAGAAAAACGGGTAGAGCTTCGATTTGGTCCGGCTCCTGATGCTGGTAACTTCAGCGGTCATCGGCAGCCCTTGAATGGAAAAGACCAACCGGTCGCCCAGATCGATATCGCCGATCTCGGCAATAGTATCGAGCACCGACACTTCGACCACGTCCGACGCCGGCCGTGAAGCCTCAAAGAGGCGTTCACCGCGAATGATAATCTCGTCGTCGAGCAGCGTATCGCGATACGTCAGGTTGAATTCCCGGGCCAGACTGTCGCTTCTTCGCTGATTTTCCCGCTCGTAGTCGATCACCTCTCCGTTGATCGACAACAGGCGGCCACGCACCACCGGAAACAACTCCGCTTCTCTGCCGACGGCGGCAAAAAAAGCCTCCTGCTGGCCGCGCTGAATATCGAGGCTGAACAGATTGGGAGCGTCTTTGGGATAAGAGGTGATAAAGGAGGCAACCAGATTGAACTCGAGCAAAAAGATGGTCAACAATACCGACAGCGCCGAGGCCAGGGTTACGATGATCGACCGGGTGGCATTGCCCGGACGAAACAAACTCCTGAACGCCTGGCGCATCACCAGATTGCCGACGGGCAGCGCTCGCAACAGCCGCAGCACGAGGCTGGTCAGCAGAAAAATAATGGCAATAAACCCCAGGCAGCCGAGCATGAAGACCAGTCCGGTCTGGACATCTTCCAGTTGTCGGACCACCAGCAGACCGAGGAAGACTACCACCAAAGCCGCCAGCAGATAGGTTGCCGGCTTGCCGACATTTCCGGTCAGATCAAGACGGAGCAGCGCTACCGGCCTGATGGCGGCGATGCGATAGAGCGGCAGACTGGAAAAGAGGACCACCACGAGCAGACCGATCAACATCCCTTCGACGAGATCGCCGATCGTTACGCCAAGCATCAGCTCCGGTGGGATGATCTCCCCGAAAAGCAGCGGAAATGTCGATTTGATGATCAGGCCGGCAAACACGCCGGCGATAGCGCCGATCAGGCCGAGCAGCATGGTGAGAGCAAGGTAATGCAGGAGCAGGAAGCGGTAAGTCGCCCCGACCGTTTTGCCGATGGCAATGGTATATTGCTTCTGGCGCAACAGAGCCGACAGAGAACTCTGCATACCGATACCGCTGAGGAGCAGCGTAAAAATGCTAATAAACGAAAGGAAAAACAGCATGTTATCAAAAAACCGCTTAACCTGTGACCGGGCGGTTGTCGCCGTTTCAACCCGCTCCTGTCCGACTGTGGACACCCGACTCAGCGTTGCGGCTATCTCCCGGGCCTGTTCCGGTTCCGGTAACCGGAGCAGAATCTCGTAGTGCGATCGACTGCCGACGCCGAGCAACCCCATCTGCTCGAGATCGGCGGTCGAAGTGAAGATACGCGGACCAAGGGAAAAGATCGATACCGGCCGGGACGGATCGTAGTCGATGGTGTCGCCGATGGTCAAAACGGCAGTGCCGATGCGCAGGCGATCGCCGATGCGCAGTGAAAGACGGGACAACACCTCGGACGCGACAACGACCGTGCCGGCCTGCAGGACCTCGCCAAACGGCCGGCCGGAGGCCAGATCAACCGAGCCGTAGAGTGGATAGCCCGGCGCCACGGCCATGATATTGACGAATAATGAACCGTCGGCACCCTCCGGGCGAACCACCGAATTGAACCCGTAGACCCTCGCCAGATCCGCACCGATCCGGCTTTGGATGTCGCGAACCGCCTGTTCGAGCGGTTCGCTGATCGGATAGTGGGAGTGGATGATCACATCCCCGCCATGCAGCTTCTGGGCGTCATTGAGCAGCGAACGGTGGACATCGGAGCGAAAGCTGTTTAAGGCCGTCAGCGTGGCAATCGACAGCGCCACACAGAGGATGAAGGTCAGCGCCTGTGCCCCGCCGTAGCGCAGTTCCCGCAAAACGAAGCGAACCTGGATCATGACGCCTCGCCCAAAACCAGACGGCCGTCAGCCAGTCGTACCTCCCGGTCGGCCTGCCGGGCAATCTCCCGGCTATGGGTGGCCAAGACCAGCGTGGCACCTCGTTCGCGCTGCAACTCGAGCAGCAGGCTCATGATCTCCCGGCTGTTTGTCGAGTCCAGGTTGCCGGTCGGTTCATCGGCAAACACGAGCGGCGGATCATTGATCAGCGCCCGGCAGATCGCCACCCGCTGTTTCTCTCCGCCGGACAGCTCCGATACCATGTGCTGCCGCCGCATCGACAGGCCGACCCGCTCCAGCAGCCGGGCCGCCTTGTCACCGGCTGCCGGGTCTTTTTTCAGCTCCGCCGGGAACATCACATTCTCCAGAGCATTGAGCGACGGAATCAGATGAAAGGCCTGGAAGACAAAGCCGATCAATTCATTGCGCAGTGGGGCCAGTTCATCTTCACTCAACTCGGTTATATCCCGATCGGCCAGACGGATCGTGCCGCTGCTCGGGCGGTCCAGACCAGACAACACGCTGAGCAGCGTTGTCTTACCGCTGCCGCTGTTGCCGGTGATAACGACGAATTCGCCGCGCGAAACGGTCAGGGAGATATCGCTGAGTACAGGCAATTGCCGCCCACCGATCTGATAGGTTTTGCTCAGTCTGCTGCTGACAAGAATGTCTGCGGTCATAGGCGATGGTCCCGGATAAATGGCTGTTTACTGCTTTACTGGAGCCGGTTCGTATTCCGGAACAACGTAATCACGAATTGCAGAAAGCAAATGCCTTCACCGGAGAGAGGGTCAACCAGTCCGAAATAACGTTTTCCATGTACCCCTATGGTAGGGAGTCACAACGAATAATGAAAATCGGCGTCGCCGTTGAAAGGGCTTGTCCGTCATAGTGCAAACGTGGCCACCTCTCGCACGGTGGTGAGATCGTCGGCAACGTTCAGTGCCTTCTCGGCGCGAATCAGCGCGAGACGGGCGTGGTGCAGCGCGTTGTCGCGCATCGCCGGGTCCCCGGTCGCAGCGAGCGATTCGAGAGCCTTGAGCAACCGCACGACCACTTCGACAGCGCCCGCTCCATCTCGGGCGATCCCGGTAAAAGCGTCGTCGAACATGTCTGCCACGGACAACTCCGGCACCGCAACACGGTCGAACTGTAACGTGACATCGCCACTCGCCTCGTCGCTCTCATTCCATAGTGTTAACAGGCGGACAAGCGTGCCGGTGACACCGATAGCGGTCCCCGGGTCGTTGACCGCCGGCGAAAGGGCACGGCTGGCGATCTCCGAAAGGACCACCAGCCCGAACCGCGGATCCTGATCAAAGACTCTCGAGCCGCCGATCTTGAACGCGGCGGCGATTGCTTCGGCGTCCTCATCGGATATACCGCCTGACACTTCCCGAACAAACCACGCGACAGGGCGGTTGGGCGTGCAAAAGGTGCCGGGCAAGGCCGCCACAACAATTCTCAGGTGCGACGCTGCCGCCCGCGCTTGCAACGAGGCCATTTCAACATGCTGTACGTACCCGATGACGTTGCTGAAAACCGCATGGCTGCCATCCGGAATGCTGAACGTCGCAACGCCCCCGAGACGCGGCGCCGACTGTCGCTTCCTCATTGCCTCCGCGGCTGCCGCTTCCACCTGATCGATCGTATGGACGAGCCGTCCAAGCCGGGCGATATTATCGACCCACCGGATAAAGGTGATAATGACGGCTGCAAGCACAACTATTGTCAGGGAGAACAGGATAAACTGACTGGTCCTGCCACCATAAAGCCCGTTCATCAGCGCAACGAGCGCGACCACGCTGTAGATGAAGGCCCCGATGAATACCGAAAGCGCATTCTGCGAGAGATCGTCGCCGACGACCAGCGGGAAAGAACGGGGCGTCGCAGATCTGCTCGCCGACGCATAGGCGGCCACCATCGAGGCCACGGCAAACGTAGCCATCATCAACATGCTCGACGCCATGATCTTGAGCAGCGTCTTGGTCGATTCCTTCGAGATCTCCGGCAGGAAACGGCCGAGTTCGGTCAAGTCCATGAGATTGGCCAGGAAAACCGCGCCAATGGACAGCACACATACGATGAGCGGCTTGATCCACAACCGCTCATGCAGACGCTTGATAACGAAACCCAGGTAATCCCGCATCTTCGACCCTCCCGGCACACTGATTCGCTACACCGTCGAACGGAAACCTGTAACATTTACGACTTCCACCAGATCACCGAAGCCGCTCCTCTCCCTGAAAATTCCGGTACTCGGCACGGTGTTTAGTGCGACAGGACGCGACGCACCTGCCAGAGACGCTGGTTCCAATACGGTTCGTCCAGTACGGACAGCACCACACCCTGGCTGCTCGAGGCATGGATGAAGCGGTACTGGTCAACGGAAATGCCGACATGCCTGGTAAACCAGCCGGTCTTAAAGAGCAGCAGATCGCCGGGTCGAACGGCGGCGGGGGCGACCGGCCTGCCGACTGCGGCCAGATCGTCGGTCGTTCGCGGCAGTTCGATACCGAAATGCTGCCGGAAAGCCAGCACGACGAAAGCCGAACAGTCGATCCCGGTCCTGCTTGACCCACCGTTTTGATACGGCACACCGCGCCACTGGTCGTAATGGGAAAGCAGCTTGTCGACAACCGCATCCCGGCCGGGCGGTTGACCGGCAAGCGAACCGGGATGGTATTCGATTCTTGTCTTTTGGCTACATGATGCCGCGAGCAGCAGTACTACCACGACCACCAATAGGCGCCGGATCATGCTCCACGTCTGGCAGGTCATCAATCCACGCCGGCCGAACAGGCTATGAAGCTGCGTCGCCATCTCAACCGATTTGTGCGATGCCGTCGAGTCCGACGACGATAAAAGAGTAGCTGGACAACGTAAATACCGCGAGGAGCAAGAAACACAACATCTTTCGCTGGAGCGTCTGCTCGGCGGCCTGAGCGGCTGCAACGATCATCAGGGCCGCCGGAAAGAGATATCGTCCCTGAGCCTGAAAATCGGCGCTCCACGAA
>NPIE01000864.1_pt1 | contig 17224 bp, 17 predicted proteins | sample 8637661 | NCBI WGS metagenome assembly NPIE01 (sample SAMN07420842, study PRJNA396082) | bioreactor metagenome | isolation source: sample BA12 brine-fed electro-methanogenic bioreactor BA | place: Japan: Kochi | collected 2016-12-09 | reverse complement strand
GGCAACGGTTTGCCCCTTGCCTGTTTTAGTCTGAGGCTCGAAATGCCGTTTTGGCATCTTTGGACGGTGTTGACCGGTTTGACCTGAAGATGCTATTGTGCTCCGATTATCCTCAGGAGTTTACATGATTTCCCCCACCATCGAAGAATTCACCCGACTTGCCCAGCGAGGCAACCTGATCCCGGTTTTTCGGGAGATTTTCGCCGATATGGAAACGCCGGTCTCTGCCTTCTATAAGATCAACCGTGGCTGCAGTAACGCCTTTTTACTTGAAAGCGTCGAGGGGGGTGAAAAGTGGGGTCGCTACTCTTTTCTCGCAGCCGGAGAAGGGCGTCTTTACCGCTCCAAGGATACTTTTTACGAGATTTTATCCGGCGACAAGATCCTTGAACAGGGACATTGCGATGACCCCCTTCAGCGCCTGAAGGAGTGGATCTCTATCTATCAGCCGGTTGAGGTCGATGGTTTGCCACGATTCAGCGGCGGCGCTGTCGGATACCTCGGTTATGATATGGTTCGTTTTATCGAGAACCTGCCATCCTCAAAACCGCGCGAGATTGATGCCTATGACAGTTGCTTTCTCCTGGCGGATGATCTTTATATTTTTGACAGTAAAAAACAAAAGATTCTCGTTGTTGCCAACGTCCACCTTGATTCGGGCCGCGATCTGAAAAAGTTGTACCAGGAAGGTCTCGATCGGGTGGACGCGATGGTAGCCCGATTGCGGAACGCGAGTTCCGCCTATTCCCTGCATTCAGGTGGAGATCCTTCTCTATCCCCACTGCAGCTTGAGTCCAACTTTTCTAAAGTTCAATTTATTGACGCCGTAGAACGCTGCAAAGAGTATGTGCTCGCCGGCGATATCATCCAAGTGGTCCTTTCCCAGCGGTTCACCGCTGCGCTGGATGTGGCGCCTTTTGATATCTATCGTGCTCTGCGTACCGTCAATCCCTCCCCCTACATGTTTTACCTGCGATTCAACGACACTCTGGTTATTGGTGCCTCACCCGAGGTTCTCGTACGTAAGGAGGGTGATCGGGCCGAAGTTCGCCCCATCGCCGGAACCCGCCCTAGAGGGAAGAGCCCCGAAGATGACGAACGGTTGTCCGATGAACTCCTGGCTGACCCAAAGGAGTGTGCTGAACATGTAATGCTGGTCGACCTGGCCCGCAACGATCTCGGGCGGGTCTGCGCGACAGGCTCAGTTGAGGTCAGTGAGTTCAAAACGGTCGAGCGCTACAGCCACGTTATGCATATCGTGTCAAATGTTCGAGGGCGGGTGCAGGACGAGCTTGATTCCTTCGATGTGTTCCGGGCCGCCTTCCCTGCTGGAACGCTCAGCGGAGCACCCAAGGTCCGTGCCATGCAGATTATCGATGAGCTTGAGCCCTGCCGCCGTGAGATTTATGGCGGTGCCGTCGGTTATTTCTCTTTTTCGGGGAATATGGATATGGCCATCGCAATCCGGACCCTGGTTGTTCAGGATGGCCGGATCCACCTTCAGGCGGGTGCGGGGATCGTTGCAGACTCCAATCCTGAATCCGAGTTTCAGGAAACGGTCAACAAGGCGCGAGCCGTCGTTCAAAGCATTGAGATTGCCCGGCAAGGACTCGACTGACATGCTGCTGATGATTGATAACTACGATTCCTTCACCTATAACCTGGTGCAGTATTTCCGTGAACTGGGGGAAGAGGTCGAGATTTACCGCAATGACAAGATCTCTCTGGAGGAGATCGAGCGTAAAGCACCACGGCGGCTCGTCGTTTCCCCGGGCCCCTGTACGCCGGACCAGGCGGGCATCTCCGTTTCAGCGATCCGCAGATTTCTCGGACGCATTCCTACGCTTGGTGTCTGCCTTGGTCACCAGTGTATTGGACAGGCGCTGGGTGGCCGCGTGGTTCGTGCGGGGCGCTTGATGCACGGCAAGACCAGCGATGTTTTTCATGACGGGAAAGGATTGTTTGCCGGGATCGACAACCCTTTTGCCGCCACGCGCTACCATTCTCTGATCGTTGAGCGGGATACGCTGCCGGCCTGTTTGGAAATCAGTGCCTGGACGGAGGAAAACGAAATCATGGCGGTGACCCATCGTGAACAGCCGCTGTGGGGAATTCAATACCATCCCGAATCGATTCTGACCCTGACAGGGAAGCGCCAGTTGGAAAATTTTCTGGAGATGACCTGAAAAGGTCACTGAATAAGAAACGGAGCGGCCATGATAAAACAGGCAATCGCGCAAGTTGTCGAAGGAAACGACCTGCCGGAGGCGCAAATGTTAGAAGTGATGGACCAGATCATGGGAGGTGAAGCCACTCCGGCTCAGATCGGCTCCTTTATCACCGCCATGCGCATGAAGGGGGAGACGGTGGAGGAGATTGCCGGCGCCGCCAAAGTCATGCGTGCCCATGCCACCCCGATCCGTGTCGGCGGGGTACTCGATCTTGACCGCGATGAAATCAATATCGATCGCGAGACGATTCTCGACACCTGCGGGACCGGCGGCAGCGGTACCAAGACCTTCAATGTCTCGACCACGGTGGCGTTCATTGTCGCCGCCTGCGGAGTCAAGGTGGCCAAGCACGGCAACCGCAGCGTGTCTTCGGCCTGCGGCAGTGCCGATGTCCTGGAGCATCTGGGGGTCAATCTCGAGGTGTCGCCGTCGGTGGTCGAAAACTGCATCGACGAACTCGGCATCGGTTTTCTGTACGCCCCGGCGCTGCACGGCGCCATGAAATACGCCATCGGGCCACGCAAAGAGATCGGTATCCGCACCATTTTCAATATTCTCGGCCCCTTGACCAACCCGGCCGGGGCCAACCGCCAGGTGCTTGGCGTCTATCGCCCGTCGTTGGTCACTCCCATGGCTCAGGTCCTCTCGCGTCTGGGTTGCCGCCGCGGTTTTGTGGTGCACGGCTGCGACGGGATGGATGAGGTGACGCTGACAGGGCCTACCTATATTGCCGAAATCAACGGGGGAAAGGTTAACGCTTATGATGTTGCCCCGGAGGATTTCGGCCTCAAGCGTTGCAAGTTGGACGAACTGCGCGGCGGAGATGCGGCCTGCAATGCCGAAATCGTACGCGGCATCCTCAAGGGGGACAAAGGTCCACGCCGCGATATCGTTATCCTGAATGCCGCCTTCTCTCTGTGCGCGGCTGAAATTGCCGATGACATCCCGCAGGGGCTGAAAATGGCGGCGGAAGCGGTGGATAGCGGCCGGGCTCTGGAGCGGCTCGAAGGCTTGGTCCGCCTGACCAATGAAATAACCTGAAAGAAAGGTTTTTCGTGATACTTGATCGTATACTGGAGCGCAAGCGCGAAGAGGTTGCCGAAGCATGCAGCCGCGTGCCGCTGATTGAGCAGAAAAAGCGTGTGGCGGATCAGGAGCCGGTGCGTTCTTTTGCGACCGCCCTTGCCGACAGGGCGCGCGAGCAAACGGCCATCATAGCGGAGGTAAAAAAAGGATCGCCGTCCAAAGGGGTGATCCGCGTCGATTTTGATCCTCTTGCCATTGCCCGGGTCTATTATCGCGCCGGCGCAGCCTGTCTATCGGTTCTGACGGACCGCGATTTCTTCATGGGCGATCTGTCTTATCTCTCCCTGATTCGCACCGCCGTACCGCTGCCGCTTTTACGCAAGGATTTTATCATTGATGCCTACCAGCTTTACGAAGCGCGCAATGCGGGGGCGGACGCGGTCCTGCTGATCGCCGCAGCTCTCGTTGATTCGCGCCTGAATGAATTCAGTGAGCTGGCAGTGGAACTCGGCCTCGATGTGCTCCTTGAAGTTCACGATGAGTCTGAGTTGGAGCGGGCGCTGTCAACATCTGCCCCGTTGATCGGCATCAACAACCGCAACCTGTCCACTTTCGTGACCGATCTTGCCGTGACCGAACGCCTCTTGCCTCAAGTGCCCCCGGGGCGACTGATTGTTTCCGAAAGCGGCATCAACAGTCGTGCCGACATCGAACGGTTGCAGAGGGCAGGTGCCGACGCGTTTCTGGTGGGCGAGAGCCTCATGCGGTGCAACGATATCGCGACAAAACTGCAAAGCCTGCTGGGTGCTGTGAAGGAGAAGGTTTGAAATGCAGACCAAAATTGTTTTAAGGGACGATCAGATTCCCAAGGCCTGGTACAACGTGATTCCTGATATGCCCGGATCACTGGCGCCGGTCATCAACCCGCGCACGGGGGCTCCAGCCGCCCCTGAAGATCTGACGCCTATTTTCCCCATGTCCCTGATCGAGCAGGAGGTCAGCGAACAGCGCTGGATAGAGATCCCGGAAGAGGTGCGTAAAGTCTACCAGCTCTGGCGCCCGTCTCCCCTGTACCGCGCCCATCGCCTGGAAGCGGCCCTGAAGACCCCGGCGCGCATTTATTACAAGTATGAAGGGGTGTCCCCGGCGGGTTCTCACAAACCCAATACCGCGATCCCTCAGTCATGGTACAATAAGCAGGCAGGGATAAAGCGCCTGGCGACCGAAACCGGGGCAGGGCAGTGGGGCTGCTCGCTGGCCCTGGCCAACTCTTTCTTCGGAATTGAAACGACAGTCTACATGGTACGGGTCAGCTTCACACAGAAACCCTATCGGAAGAATCTGATGGAGGTGTGGGGCGCGGATGTGATCCCTTCGCCCAGTGAACTCACCGAGGTTGGGCGGCGCATTCTCGAAGAGAGCCCCGATACACCCGGTTCCCTCGGCATCGCGATCAGTGAAGCGGTTGAGGATGCGGCCACCCACGACGACACCAATTATGCCCTCGGCAGCGTTCTCAACCATGTGTGCCTCCACCAGACTGTTATCGGTTTGGAGGCAAAAGAGCAGTTGCGGATGGCCGGGGAAAAGCCCGATGTGATTTTTGGTGCCTGCGGCGGCGGCAGCAACTTTGCCGGTATCGCCTTTCCTTTTGTGCGCGACAAGGCCAACGGTCAGGACATTCGCCTGGTAGCGGTGGAACCGGCTTCCTGCCCCACCTTGACCAAGGGCGTCTATGCTTATGACTACGGCGATATCGCCAAGCTGACCCCCATCACCAAAATGTATACACTGGGACATGATTTTGTGCCGCCCGGCATTCACGCTGGAGGGCTGCGCTACCACGGCGACAGCGCCCTGGTCAGCCAGCTGCGGCATGAAGGGATTGTCGATGCCGTCGCGTATCCGCAGAATGCCTGCTTTGAGGCGGCGCTGCTTTTTACGCGCAGCGAAGGGATCGTGCCGGCACCTGAATCGTCCCACGCCATCAAAGGGGCGGTGGATGAAGCGGTGCGTGCCCGGGAGGAAGGGCGCGAGCGCACCATCCTGTTCTGCCTGTCCGGTCACGGAAATTTCGATATGACGGCTTACGAAGATTATCTGGCCGGGCGGCTCGTAGATTACGCTTATCCCGAAGAGCTGATCCGCTCATCCCTGGCCAATCTCCCTGAAGTCGGTTAAGGTGGTGCGCGGGTGAGCGGGTGCAATGAAGCAAGGGTACGTATCAAGATCTGCGGTATCACCTCCGTTGAGGACGGATTGCATGCCGCGCGCTGCGGTGCGGACGCCCTCGGCTTTGTCTTCTACGATCGCAGCCCGCGCTGCATTGCGCCTGAGGATGCCTGTGAAATCGTCCGGCGTCTTCCCCCCTTTGTCTCGACGGTGGGTTTGTTCGTCAACGAAGAGCCCTCACGCATTGAGCGCATTGCACAAATGTGTTCACTGGATATGATTCAAGTGCACGGGGATGAAGAGCCCGACCAGTGCAGGATTGCCGGACGGCGGGTGATCAAGGCCCTGCGTTTACGAGATCGCACTTCGTTGCTGATGGTGGAGCGTTTCTCCGACTGCGGTGTGCTGCTCGATGCCTGGGTCTCCAACAGTTATGGCGGAACCGGACAATGCTGCAATTGGGGGCTGGCGGCAGAGGCTGCGCGGTGCCGTCCTGTTATTCTGGCGGGGGGGCTTGATCCGGACAACGTTGCCGAGGCCATCTCCGTCGTTCACCCCTTTGCTGTCGATGTCTCCAGCGGGGTCGAGAGTGCACCGGGCAGGAAGGATCCACTCAAGGTCGAAGCGTTTATTCGCAATGTCAATCAAACGAGGTCTGATCAATGAGCAAAATGCCTGATGAGCGAGGTCATTTCGGTCAGTTCGGTGGTCGCTATGTGGCCGAAACACTTATGCCCGCGCTGATTGAACTCGAGCTGGCCTATGGCGAAGCCTGTCAGGATCCTGCCTTTCAGCAGGAGTTCCGCGATTATCTGACCCACTACGTGGGGCGGCCTACGCCGCTTTATCACGCCCGCCGCTTCTCCGAAAGTCTGGGGGGCGCCCGTGTCTATCTCAAGCGTGAAGACCTCAACCATACCGGTGCCCACAAGGTGAACAACACGGTGGGGCAGATTCTGCTGGCGCGCCGCATGGGGAAAAAACGGGTCATCGCTGAAACCGGCGCCGGGCAGCATGGCGTCGCGACCGCGACGGTGGCGGCCCTGTTCGGCCTGGAGTGCGAGATCTTCATGGGCAAGGAGGATATCCGCCGTCAGGCCCTGAACGTGTTTCGCATGAAGCTTCTGGGCGCCAAGGTGCACGAAGTGACGGGCGGCAGCGCAACTCTCAAGGACGCCATGAACGAGGCGCTTCGCTACTGGGTGACCCATGTGCGCGATACCTTCTATGTCATCGGTACCGTAGCGGGCCCCCATCCCTACCCTCAGATGGTGCGTGATTTTCAGGCCGTCATCGGCGAAGAAACAAAAAGCCAGATCCTGGAACGCGAAGGGCGCCTTCCGGATGTGGCGGTGGCCTGCATCGGCGGCGGCTCCAATGCGATGGGGATGTTCTACCCCTTTCTGCAGGACCGCGATGTCCGCCTGATTGGAGTCGAGGCCGCCGGGTATGGGATTGAAAGCGGAAAGCACGCTGCCTCCATCGGCGCTGGACGGGTCGGCGTGCTGCACGGCAATAAAACCTTCCTGCTCCAGGATGATGACGGTCAGATTACCAATGCCCATTCTATCTCCGCCGGACTCGACTACCCCGGGGTCGGGCCCGAGCACGCCCACTTGCATGAAATCGGCCGGGCCGAATACGTTTCGGTCACGGATGAGGAATCTTTGCAGGCATTTGAGCAACTGACCCGCCTTGAAGGCATCATTCCGGCTCTGGAGAGTGCTCATGCCGTGGCGTATGTGATGAAGATTGCGCCGAAGCTGTCACCACAAAAAATCATCGTTCTCTGCCTTTCGGGGCGGGGCGACAAGGATATTCACACCGTTGCCGAGGCGATGGGCGTGGATCTCTAGTCTTTTAATCAGGCCCTCCGCTGAACAGCGAGAGGCACAAAAAGGAAGTCCATGAAATTTACCGAACTAGATCTGCCAGCTGAAGTCCGTCAAGGGATCGAGGCGGTGGGATTCACCGATCTGACTCCCGTCCAGGAGGAGTCAATTCCGTTGGCGCTGGCCGGGCACGACGTGACCGGCAAAGCCCAGACAGGCACCGGCAAAACGGCGGCTTTTCTCATTTCACTCTTCACCCGCATGTTGCGCAATCCTCGCAAGACGGGCTCGAATCCACGGGCGCTCATTCTTGCGCCGACCCGCGAGCTTGTCGCGCAGATTCACGACGACGCCCAAGCCTTGGGAGCGCACTGCCCTTTTAAGGTTCAGCCGATATTCGGCGGTGTTGATTATCAGAAACAACGCGACGCGCTGCGCGACGGGGTCGATGTGATCGTGGCCACTCCGGGGCGACTGATCGATTATGCCAAACAGAAGGTTTTCAGTTTCAACCATATCGAATTCCTGGTGATCGACGAGGCCGACCGCATGTTCGATATGGGCTTTATCCGCGACCTGCGCTTTATCCTGCGTCGGCTCCCCCCTTTCGACCAGCGGCAGACCATGCTTTTTTCGGCCACGATGTCCCATCGCGTGCGGGAGCTGGCCTACGAATTCATGAATGTGGCAGAACAGGTTGAGGTCGAGCCGGAACAGGTCACTGCCGAGCTGGTCGAACAGCTCCTGTTTCACGTGTCGCGACGGGAAAAATTCCCGCTGCTGCTCGGCCTGCTGGCACAGGAAGAGAATGCCGACCGAATCATGATCTTCGTCAACACTAAAAAGGAAGCCGAGCATCTGACCGAGCGCCTCAAGGTGAATGATTTCAAGGCCGCCGTTCTCTCGGGCGATATCCCGCAGAAGAAGCGGATTCGCATCCTTGATGATTTCAAGCAGGGGCGCCTGCGTGCGCTGGTGGCGACCGACGTGGCATCACGCGGGATTCATATCGACGATGTCAGTCATGTCATCAACTATGATCTGCCGGAAGACCCGGAAGACTATGTTCATCGGATCGGACGGACGGCGCGTGCCGGTGCTCAGGGGAAGGCTTTCTCTCTGGCGGATGAGAACCTGGTTCTGCACCTGCCGGACATTGAAGAGTATATCGGCCGCAAAGTGCCGAGTTGCATCCCGGGGGAAAACGATTTTATCTGGGACTATAAACGACCCCATCCGCGCAAAAAGGCTCCGGTGCCGGAAAAGAAAACCAGCGGTGCTGAAAAAAATAAGTCTTCCCGCCGTCGCCGGCCGCGTCGCAAACCCGCAGGGGGAAAACCGGCAGGATCTTGACGGGTAAGGCTTGTATCCGAGGGCCTTTTAGGGTCTTCGGGGGATGTGGGGCAATGCAATGCTGAAAAAAGTCGTTGTACTTCTGACCCTGACGTTGATTGCCTTCGGTGTCATGATGGCCACGACCAGCCAGTCTGTTTTTTCGGTGGAGGATTCCATCATCATCGAAGTGCCTCTTGAGCAGGCTTGGGACCTTCTGGCGGCCGTATCCGCGTGGCCGCAATGGTGGCCAGGCGTTGAAGCCGCCCGCGTGGTTCCCAGGCTGCAGGCGGGTGCGCGTTTTGAATTGATTCTGCGAGGAGACGCCGACACCCCGCCGGCCACGATAGAATCGCTCGTGAAGCACAAGCAGCTGAGCTGGCTTCGCGACGGTGTCCTCGGCAGCAGCACACGCACCGCTTTGCGACTTTCCGCGCACCAAGGCGGCACCGAGGTGACTTTGAACAGTGTCATCCGCGGCCCGCAAGCCTTTCTGGCGCGTCTGACAGGGCGGGAGAATTTTGAAACCTATCATCGTCAGGTGCTTGAATCCATGCGCGACCGCCTGGTGACAGTGGACGTGGATGAGGCAAGATGATGGTTGCAAACAAGACGCATTTTTTTTATAACGGTTGAAATTTACTGTTGAGATGTGACATGGGACGAATTTCCCGTACCTTCCGGAAATTGAAGGAGCGTGGCGAGACAGGCTTGATCCCCTTTCTCACCGCCGGTGACCCCGATTTGGCGACGACTGAGGAACTGCTCAGAGCGCTGGCGAAGGCGGGAGCTGATATCATCGAACTCGGCGTGCCTTTTTCTGATCCGATGGCAGATGGCCCCACCATTCAGAAAGCCAGTGAACGAGCCTTGGCTGCGGGAGCGAGTCTGCGGGGCATCCTTGATGTCGTGGCTCGTTTTCGAGCCGAAAGCGATATTCCTATTGTATTGATGGGATATTTCAATCCGGTATTTGTGTTCGGAGTCCGGGAGTTTGCAGCTGAATCCGCCCGGGCCGGGGTCGATGGTGTGTTGCTGGTTGATCTGCCTGCCGAGGAGCGAGAGGAACTGCATCCTGCACTCAAGCAGGCCGGGGTCGATCTGATTCAGCTGATCGCACCGACCACGCCTCCGGAAAGAATGGCGGCGCTGGCCCGCAATGCCGAGGGCTTTATTTATTATGTTTCCATGACCGGTGTGACCGGCAGCCGCCGTGCGGATCCCGAAGAGATCCGTTTCGCGGTTGGTGCTTTGAGGGCGCAGAGCCCCGTGCCCGTTGCTGTCGGGTTCGGTATTGATTCCCCTGAAGCGGCTGCCGAAATAGGGGCCTTTGCCGATGCTGTGGTTGTGGGGAGCGCCCTGGTAAAAGTGGTTGGCGAACACAGTGGCAGTTCAGAGCTTGTGCCCCGCGCCGCTGAATTTGTGCAGTCGCTGAAACGGGGACTGCTCGGAAAAGAGTCCGGGGCCGCGACCCCGTGACAAGGAAATAAATTTCAGGGGAACCGTTTTGCTGCGGATTCCCGGCCTTTCATAAGGATAAATCCATGGCTTGGTTCAAAAAGCAGAAAGCGCCCATTGCGCCGGTGGAACAGAAGCAGGTGCAGATGCCGGAGGGGATCTGGACCAAATGCAAGAACTGCAGCGAGATCATCTATACCAAGGAGATTGAGCGCAATCATAATGTCTGCCCTAAATGCGATTACCATTTTCGAATCAGTGCCCGCGAGCGGATCGACCTTATCCTGGACGCGGATTCGTTTGATGAAATGGACGCAGGCATGCATTCCACCGATTTTCTCGATTTCAAGGATTCGAAAAAATACAAGGACCGGATCAAAACCACCATGAAGAATACCGGCATGAGCGATGCCGTCGTCAGCGGCACCGGGACTATTGAAGCCTTGCCGGTGGCTGTGGCGGTGTTTGATTTCGGGTTCATGGGCGGTAGCATGGGCTCGGTGGTCGGGGAGAAGATCACCCGGGTCATCGAACGCGGTCTTGCGGATCGCACGCCGGTACTGATTTTCAGCTCTTCCGGCGGAGCACGTATGCAGGAGAGCATTCTTTCGCTGATGCAGATGGCCAAAACCAGTGCCGCGCTGGCCAAGCTCAAGGCGGCGGGGCTGCCTTATATTTCCGTTCTTACCGATCCGACGACCGGTGGGGTCACTGCGAGTTTCGCGATGCTCGGTGATCTTAACATTGCCGAACCCCGCGCTTTGATCGGATTTGCCGGTCCTCGTGTCATTGAGCAGACGATCCGGCAGAAACTTCCGGAAGGGTTCCAGCGCTCCGAATATCTGCTCGAGCACGGGATGGTCGATATGATCGTGCGCCGCCAGGAGATGAAAGCGCGGCTGTCCCAGGTCCTGCGCATTCTGACCAAGAGTTGACCCTTGCCGTATAACGGGGCGCTCGATTACCTTTACGGCCTGCAGCGTTTCGGCATCAAACTCGGGCTGGACAATATCCACCAACTGCTGGCGCGGCTTCATCACCCCGAGCAATCTTATCCTATCATTCACGTTGCCGGAACCAACGGCAAGGGATCGGTCTGTGCGGCGCTGGCCCGTATTTTAACTGAAACCGGCGCGCGCACCGGTCTGTATACTTCCCCCCATCTGCACAGTTTCACCGAGCGGATCACGGTAGACGGTCGACCTGTTGCCGAACAGGACGTGGTCGATCTTGTTGAGCAACTGCGCCGATTGAGCCGGGGAGTGCCGGCCACCTTTTTTGAATTCACAACGGCTCTCGCGCTACGCTACTTTCAGCTTCGACAGGTCGATTGGGCTGTGCTGGAGGTTGGCATGGGGGGACGCCTCGATGCCACAAATGCCATAACCCCGGCTCTCTCCATTATTACTCCCGTCTCCGTCGATCACGCTGAGCATCTGGGGCAGACACTTGAGAGCATAGCTCGTGAGAAGGCAGGGATTATTAAGCCCGGTGTCCCGGTTGTGGTGGGGCACCAGGAGCCTGATGCCCTCGCTGCAATCGAAGATGTTGCTGCCCAACTGCACGCACCTCTTTACGTGGCCGGCCGGGATTTCAAGGTGGCTGCAAGGGACGATGGTTTTGATTATGGGGGCCTGAAGATGACGTTGAAGGGGCTTTGCCCGCGCCTGGCCGGCCGTCACCAGCATGATAACCTGTCACTTGCCTTGGCGGCCCTTGAGGTGTTGCAGCCCCGAGTGGCTGGTTTTGATAAAGAAGTGGTGCGCAAAGGGGTTGAGGAAGTGCAATGGCCGGGAAGACTCGAGTTTGTTCCCGGCAATCCCCCGGTTCTGCTGGATGGCGCTCACAACCCGGCCGGCGCGCGTGCCCTGGCCTCTTTTTTGGCGGAACGCCGTTACGGGCCTCTGCCCTGGGTGATCGGGCTGAGCGGAACGCGCTCTCCTGAAGATGTGATGACGCCGTGGCTACCCTATATTGCCGAAGCCTATATTGCTGAGCCGTTCATAGAGAAAGCGGTTGATGCAACAGATATCGCCGATTTTCTCCACAGCAGAAAGTGTCGCACCCTCGTGTGCGGTTCCCCGTCGCAGGCACTGGAGAACCTGTGTCGCAGTTGGGCAAAGGCGCCTCTGGCCGTGGTCGCCGGTTCTCTGTACCTGGTCGCTGAACTCCGTGATCTTTTGTTGTCTGAAAGGGACGTCCTGTCGTGAGATTGTTCCGCTGCTTTTTTCTTTTCATGCTGGTGTGCCTTCTTTTTTCCGTGATGGCGGGTTTTGCTGTCGCGGCGGGACCTTCCCTGGATGAAGACCAGCCGGTTCATCTTGATGCCGACCAACTCGATTATGATCAGCAGAGCGGAGAATATCAGGCTGTAGGCGAAGTTGTTCTGCGACAGGGAGAGATGACCTTGTTTGCCGATGAGGTGTGGTGGCATCCCGAAACCGGCAAAGCCCGGGCCCGCGGTGATGTGCGCCTGCTGGACCCCAGCGGTGAGATGACCGGCGATGAACTTTCTCTCGAATTGGATCGCGGGCGGGGGCGCCTTTCCTACGGGACCATTTTTCTGCGGGATCGCAATCTTCATGTAACCGGGGATTCCATCGAGCGGCTCAGCCCCGTGGATTACCGCATCGAGCAGGGCGAGTTTACTACTTGCGACGGCACCCCCCCCGCCTGGAAATTCCGCGTCAGCGACCTTGAAGTGACACGCGGTAAATTTGCCCGTGGCCGCAATGCCCGATTCTATCTAAAAAATATCCCCATTTTCTATACCCCTTATTTTCTCTATCCCGTCCAGACCGAACGCCAATCCGGCCTGCTGATGCCTCGTTACGGTTATTCCACTGACCGTGGTTGGCAACTCTCGGCCGCCTACTATCAGGTTTTGGCCCAGAATCAGGACATGACCTTCTACCTGGATTACTTCAGCGACCTCGGCATCGGCAAAGGGCTGGAGTACCGCTACGCATTTCGTCGCCAGGAAGGAGAAGCGAAAATTTATCATGTCAGCGGCTTTAATGAAGGGGAGAATGCACTGGCCATCGACTGGCGCAACCAGGGATGGCTGCCGGGTAAAATCCGCAGTGTGGCGGCCGTAGAGTATGTCGATGATGAAGATTATTTCTCACGTTTCGGAGAGGTCGCCGGTGAATACAATAAGGATAAGACCGAGTCGAAAATTTTTCTCAGTCGTGCCTGGGGAAATCGCAACCTGACGGCACAGTTCAAGCACCTCAACAACCTTGACAGGGATACCGATCGTACTCTGCAGCGCCTCCCCCAGGTCCATTACTCTTCTTTGCTCCGGCGCATTGGCGACTCCACCCTTTTTACCCGGCTGGATATGACTTATGATCACTTCTACCGCGACCAAGGTCAAAGCGGTCAGCGCCTGTTTGTGCGCCCCGCCCTGTCGGCCCCCTTTCAGTTGGGGTTTCTGGAGGTTTCGCCTGAAATAGGGTTTACCCAGCGGTTTTATTACGCCGATGAAGATTCTTCTGGCGAAAGCGGCTCCCGCTGGGAGCAGAAGGGCGTTTTCGACCTGGGCGTGCGCATGAGCTCTTCCTTCGCCCGTGTATTTAATGGCGGCCCTGGAAATGTCAGCAAAATCCAGCATGTCATTTCACCGGAAATCGCCTATACTTATGTGCCTCGTCATGGTGAGGATGACCTGCCTTATTTCGATCGCGGTGACCGCCTTGCCCATGTCCATCGCATTTCCTACGGTCTGACCAATCGCCTGACCGCCCGCATCGAGCCGCAGGACGGTGCCGCCTTTTATCATGAATTCCTTTATTTCCGCCTGTCGCAGGAATACGATATTGTCGAGTCGCGGCAGGACCCCCTTAACCCCCGGGATAACTTCAGGCCCTTTTCCGCTCTGCGGACGGAGCTTCTGTTACGGCCCACCCGCTGGAGCTATGTGAACCTCGACAGCCGCTATGATTTTGAAACCGCGGCGGGAGATTCTATGAAGGTTGCGGATATGCGCCTCGAATTCGGTGCGAATGATGGAAGGGGGAATGACGTATCCGCCAGCTACCATTACCTGCGGGACGACCAGGAGTATGTGCAAGGAGAACTCCGCACATCTTTCCTGGATCCCGTTCATCTCCGGTATCTCCATCGCTACGATCTGGTGGTCGGCAGGGATCTGGAAAAGGTTCTCGACGTGGAATATCGTGCGCAATGCTGGAGCGTGTTTTTGACTTTGCGCGATCGACTTGAGAATACGGAATTTTTGGTGACCCTTTCATTGTCGGGTCTCGGCCGCATTGCCAATTTTGGCGGCGTGCTAGGCGGTGGTGGGTAGTGGCGAACTTTTTTGCCAGTTGACCGTCTTTTAGGCAATGTGCTACTTATTACACCCTTGGGAGGGGCTGATGCCATTTAATGCTGATTTTGAATCAGGGAGGGTTTTATGAAATTTCTGGTTGCACTGATTTTTACCGTCACGCTTTCCTTGGGGGGAAGCTTTGCCGCGCTGGCGCAGAATGAAACACCCTCTGCCGAGGCGCAAAATGCAATAATCAATATCAATACTGCGACCGCCGTGGAGTTGCAGTCCCTGACCGGCATCGGATCGGTCAAGGCGCGCAGTATCGTGGCCCATCGGGAGAAAGAGCCTTTTTCGTCGGTCGACGATCTGACCCGCGTTGAAGGAATCGGCTCGGCAACGCTCGAGCGTATTCGCTCAAAAATCACGGTTAACTAAAGATAACGTGGTCATCAGCCCTCTCCCGACTTTTCCCGGACCGATCTTCACCGGGTCCCGGCGCCTTTTCCGGGACATCCACACCTTCTTTAAAACCGATGCGGCATGGCCTCTGAAGACACAGGTGATGAAACACCACGACGTTTGAAATTGCGCCCCCCTTTGTGGATGGGAATCGTGATTGTGCTGTTGTTCGCGCTGGCGTTTTTCGGCGAACGCGGCATTATGCGAACCTTCCGCATGTTGGAATACCGTGCTGAATTGCAGCAACGCATCGATCAACTGGAGGCGGACAACCGCGAGTTGAGACAGGAAGTCGAGCGATTGCGCAACGATTATTTCTATCTGGAGGGCTTGGCACGCAAAAATCTCGGCATGGTCAAGGAGGATGAGCTGGTTTATCAGTTTCCGCGCACCCCCGATCCCGCTTCCGCGAAGGCTTCCGACAAGGATCCGGCCGACTAACCCTCCTGTGAGCTCCTTTCACCGTGCATGATCCCTCCAGCGTCCTGCTTGACACCTGTACGTCTGCGGAGCTAGCATGATTTCTTTTAGATAAAACCAGGAAATTCAAGGAGAATCCATGCCCTACGATGCACCCCGGACCTGCCCGGTCTGCGCCTGGCGTTCCCAATGCGTCAAGCGTCACACCATGAGCGGAGACTCTTCTCTGCACTGCCCTGATTTTTCCGAGGACGTTGCTCTGCGGCGTGCGGCGGAAAAAGAGGCGGCCGCCGAGGAAAATACAAGCGAGAAAGAATGACTTTCAGATGAAACAACGACTCAGAAAGAAGATAGAGCAGGCGATGGACGCCTGCTTCGGGAGCGGAACGCTCAATAGCGGAATTGTGCCGGAGATCGTGCTTGAAGTCCCCAATCACAGCAATCATGGTGATTTTGCCACCAACGCCGCAATGACCATGGCACGCGCCGAAAAAAAGGCGCCGCGACAAATCGCGCAGGCGTTGATTGATGCGCTCGGAGATGGCGACGGGCTGTGGGATAAAGTTGAAATAGCAGGTCCAGGCTTCATCAACTTTTTCCTCTCTCCGCGGTGCTGGTACGGGGTGTTGGACGACGTCGCTCGGGCGGGAAGGGATTATGGGCGCAGCACGTTGGGCAACGGCAAAAGGGTTCAGGTGGAATTCGTCAGCGCCAATCCCACGGGACCCCTTCATATTGGCCATGGTCGCGGCGCCGCTACCGGTGACGCGGTGGCGGCGGTTCTGGAGTGGGCGGGATATTCGGTCGATCGCGAGTATTACATTAATGACGCGGGCAACCAGATGGATACCCTGGGGCGCTCGCTATTTCTCCGCTACCGTGAGAGTTTTGGCGAAGCTGTTGATTTCCCGGACAACTGCTACCAAGGAGACTACATTCGCGACATTGCCCGCGAGGTGGCGCAGCGTGACGGACGGCGTTACCTTGATGTGCCCGAAGATCAGGCCGTGGCGTTTTTCGCACGTTTCGGCGGGGAGCGCATACTCGCCGGGATAGAGGAGGATCTTCAATCTTTCGGAGTTTATTTCAACAAGTGGTACAGCGAGCAGAGTCTGTACGATCGCGGTGACGTGCAGCGGGGAATCGATCTGCTCAAAGAACGAAAACTGACCTATGAAAAAGACGGCGCCCTCTGGTTCCGAACGACCGACTACGGCGACGACAAGGATCGGGTGCTGGTTCGTTCCAACGGCGCAACGACCTACTTTGCCTCGGATGTGGCTTACCACATGGAAAAATTCGAGCGAGGGTATGATCTGGCCATCGATGTCTGGGGGGCGGATCATCACGGTTACGTACCGCGCATGAAAGCGGTGCTTGCCGGTTTGGGGCGCAATCCGGAGGATCTGCAGATCATCCTGGTACAACTTGTCAATCTGCTGCGCGGTGGAAACCCGGTGGCGATGAGTACTCGCAGCGGAGAGTTCGTCACCCTGCGTGAAGTCATTGACGAGGTCGGTCGTGATGCCTGCCGGTTTTTCTTCTTGATGCGGCGCTCCGACAGTCAGCTTGATTTCGATCTGGATCTGGCCAAGCAGCAGAGCAATGATAACCCGGTCTATTATGTGCAATACGCTCATGCCCGGGTGTGCAGCATCAATCGTAATGCTGCTGAGCAGGGAATTGTCGCTCCTGACCTGGGAAAGGTCGATTTTGACTGCCTGCAGTTGGAGGAAGAGCTTGCGCTGGCTAAATACCTGGCGCGTTTTCCTGAAACCGTGGCAGGGGCCGCACGGGATTTTGCACCGCATCGGGTGGTATTCTATCTGCAGGAACTCGCATCTCAGTTTCACAGCTATTACAATCGTCACCGGGTGGTTTCCGAAGATGAGAATGTCACCCGTGCACGTCTTTATCTAGTCAACTGCATACGCACGGTTCTGGCCAACGCGTTGGGGCTTCTTGGCGTTTCAGCGCCGGAGAGCATGTAAATACGGGAGGTACTCGATCATGAC
>NPIE01014523.1_pt1 | contig 17241 bp, 17 predicted proteins | sample 8637661 | NCBI WGS metagenome assembly NPIE01 (sample SAMN07420842, study PRJNA396082) | bioreactor metagenome | isolation source: sample BA12 brine-fed electro-methanogenic bioreactor BA | place: Japan: Kochi | collected 2016-12-09 | reverse complement strand
AACCTATGCTTTCAATATGGAGCAAGCGAGGGGAATCGAACCCCCATCCGATGCATGGCAAGCATCTGTTTTACCATTAAACTACACCTGCTTTGGCTTAGCACTATATATTGTATAGTAAAACGCTCAATTTTTCAACTATTATTTTCCGATTTTGAGCATTTTTTTGCGGAGGAGTCCTTGATTCAGTTCATCGGATACAATATCTTCTGAAAAAAGGCAAGTTTCAGCGACAATCTGTGCAGATTGGAGGCATTGCTCAAAATCAAATTGATGGATAAGACCATAGAAAAAACCAGCAAAAAAATTGTCTCCGGCACCGTTAGTATCAACCGCAACAATGCTTTCTTGATGATGTTGCCATACCTTATTCTCTGTATAAAGCGTAGCTCCCCGAGGACCCCTTGTAACCAAGACAAAGCTTTTTCCCTTTGCCAGCATCTCGCGAACAAAGCTTTCTTCGTTTTCAATACGTTCATCACTCATCATCAAACAGGTGCTTGACTCAATGAATGGTTGATGATACTTCTCTACACCATCATAATCATGGATATCGCAAAAGATTCTTCCTTCAAAGGTTTTCAAGAGCGGTAAGAAAGCCTTGCAATAGGACTTGATATTAAGGATAACCTCATCAGCTGACTCGATGAGGTGTCTGTAGGTTTCTGGGTTAAAATCTTGAGGTTCTGCAAAGGTAGTAAAAATCGATATCCGTCGTCCTTTTTCATCCATTAGATTTGTATGGCGTTCAGTTGAAGGACTATCGATTGAGTAGAAATTAATAGCTGCATCAAGCATGGCTTGTTTTATTTTGGCGCCTGGTTGATCGTTTCCAACGGTCGCAATAAAAGTGACATCAAATCCAAGTTTCTTCAGCGCTATAGCCTTCCCGACACCTGTGGATCCGATTTTACTATAATAACGACTTGCAAAGAGGGTTTTGGCCTCTTTGTCTGGTAACGATTCTAGATGGATGATATCATCATAGGATGCACCACCCAAAACAAGGATTTTAGGCATCATGCTATTTTGCAATCCGACGCCACATCGGCACATAACCACCCTTGATCATAGATACTTCGTGTGAAGTAATCAGGGCATCATCATCCATCTCATTGATCATCTTGATGATTGACTCGCGATTCTTACGATTGACAAACATCATTAAGACTTTTCGGCTTCGATCTTTTCCTTGAGCACTAATCACTGTCACAGCATAGCCAGCATCACGCAGGCGATTGATGACTTTGGATGCTTCTTCTCGCATAATGATAGCCTGGATATAGACTTTACCGACTGCAAGATAACTTTCTAATATTGAGCCGGCATAAACCCCTGCCGCAAACCCAAACGAATAGATGATACCCTTCATTGGCGCTTCAGCAACCCCATTGATGACTCTGGAGGCAATGAAGACCCATAAAAGGATTTCAACGAGCGAGAGCATCGTGCCCAAGCGTCTAAAACCCTTATTGATATAAATCATTCTTAATGTAGAAATGGTCACTTCAACAACTTTTGCCAAAAAAATAAGTGCGACTTCCCACAGGGGAACGGATGTTAAAAAATCCCAGATACCTAAAAACATGGTACCACTCCTTTATTTGCTCTGATACTGTTATTATACACTATTTTATCGTCAACATGAAAAAGAAAAAAGAGAAAAACGCTTTCTGTTTTTTCTCTTTGGGTTGATGATTTAATATCGCTAGAATGGTTTCCGACCTCCGCTTTTAAGCGATCTTGTTATTTCTCTGGAGACATGTCTTGATTGATCGAGCATTTGATGATATTGATCCTGTGAAATTGATTTTCTAGGGTTGTAGAAAAAGCGAAAGATGGCAAATGCCAAGAGGATAAATCCGAGCACCATGACAAGATTTGTGATATTGTACCAAAAAATGGAGACTGTTTGATAATTGAGATCCTCAAAACCGGCTGTGTAGGTTTGAAACAGTGCTGTGTCATACAAACTGTTTTCCGCAACATCATAAGACATCAGTTCAGTCTCAGTGTCATAGACTGCGAAAGTATCGCCCTCATCAAGGACAATAATCCAGTCATTCCCACGCGCCCAGACACTATCGATCGCAAGACGCTCTTCGCCATGGCCAAAGGCGGCATCATAAAGTGGTTGGTTGGCGGGGACAAGTCTGGATGTCCATTTATAACTCACCAAAAACAACGCTAAAACAATTAAGACGACATTAATGATGATGGTTTTAGGTTGCGTCAGCGGATTACCCGCATCAATAAAATCCTGATCGTAATGCTCACTCATCTCGTTCCTCCTCTGAATCTAGATAAACCTGGTTAATGTAACTGATTTTTGTTCTTAGTTCTTCGGATTGCATAAAGAAATCATTCGCTTCATCATCGCTGTACTCGACTTTTGCATAAATGATGGTTTCGCCATCATCGGAATACAAGTTGCGATTGAAGAATCACGTTAGTTTTTGACTGTAAAAGACATCTTCGGTCTCGGCAAAGACTGAATGGCCCATGAACATATACTCATCATAACGATAACCAAGCAAATCCAGTAAGGTCGGCACGATATTATAAGGCGTGACAAAGGTTGAAATCGTCGTGTCATCATCTTGACTGAGATTCAAATATGCAGTCGCCAGATCTTGGTTGTAGATGCAAAAGAAATTCTTGTACATGTCCATGTTGTAATAAGCATTATTTTCAGCAAATCGTTTCAGATATATTTCATGATAGTAGACATTGTGATCGCCATACATAACAATGATGGTGTCATCTAATAAGCCTTTAGCTTCAAGGTCGTCAAGCATCATACCGATGGCGACATCCAAGTCCATCACAGCAGCCTGATAATGCCTGATGCGGGCGATGTCTTTTTCATCCCCAGCCGCAAAGATATTGGACCAAAGACCCTGTGCTTCAGCCTCATCAATTGTTGAGAAGTAACCTAACTCTTCAAAGATTTGTTTATTATCTGGACCGTAGTCATATGGTCCATGAGAGATCATCGTTGCCCAGTAACTGTAGAAGGGACCCTCGGTATCACTGAACTGATCAAGCATTCTAGCCATCGTTTCTGAATCCAGTGTATAGTCTCCATTCCAACGCCAGATATCCTGGTCGGGGAATAGTTCGTCATGCATATATAGTTCATCAAAGCCAACATTGGGCATCAACCATCCACGATCATAGAAACTTGAGAGATTGCTGTGGAAATAAGCAGTCCTATAGCCGTCTTCTCTGAGTACCGATGGAAGTCCATAACTGAAATCATAGGACTGTTTTTCAAAGTTAACTGGTAACATCGGATAATTGCCGACAATACCAATCAGTTCAGAGACATTGGTTTTGTTTTCGCTATAGCTGTTTTCAAAGTAAAGACCTTCCTGCATCATTTGATACATATTCGGGGTCAGAACTTCGTTAATCGCAAAAGGCTGCACAGATTCAAGTAAGATTGTGATGACGTTCTTGCCTTCGAAAAGACCATAAAAATCCGTTTTTGGTGCGAAAGTTATTTCTCCGACACCTTGTTGATCATCATCGCTGTCAATGATACTTTCGATTTCTTTGGTATAGTAAGCGAAGAGCCCATAGTCTTCCATTGTCGAGCGTTTGAAGGCTGTTACATTTTCGTGCTCCGTATAGTTATTGATGCCTTGGCTATCAATCATGAAGAAGCCAAAAATCAAGAGCGTTGTCAAGGAAAAAAGAGGAATTGCGTTTAGATAATAATGCGATGGCTTCGTCGGTTTTAATCCTGTTCTCTTGTAAACAAAACGCATGGAAAAGTAATAAAGCGATGCCATCACAAACAGTAAAACAAGGCTTAGGATTGAGATGTGTTCAAGATTAATCACATCCGCGGCCTCACCCATCAGTTGCAACTGCTGAAGCGTAAAGAGGTCATAGTAGACATCATAGATAGTCACATTAATCATATACAGTAACAAAACGATGCCATATAGAAATGCAAGGTAGATCATTGAACCGAGCTTCGATTTAATCAAGAAAATAAAGCTGCTTAAGGTAAAGGCAATGACAAGGTCAATTAAAAAATGTTCCGGTAAAAAGCTGAAATCGACCCATTCAAAGGTAATGATTTCAACAATCGTGTAGAACAGCAGAAAAACGCCGATGGGTATGAACTTGTCTTTGATCAGTGTCGTCATAAGCATGCTCCTTGCTTCATTATTATATCACAAGATTTTAGATTTAAAATTAAAAAAATGACCAAAAGGTCATCTTTTTTGATTAATCTGTGATTGTTTCTTTTATGAATCAACCTGCTTTGACTTCTGATGAATGACAAGTTGCGGATAAGGAATGGTTATCTTAAGCTCATCAAAAAGCAGTTTCAAGTGCTTGTTCATCTCTCGTATCGTATGAAGTCGATCCGTTTCATTGACCCAAGCGACGACCCTGACAAGGATACCTGAGGCTTCGAAACTTTCGATGCCTTCATAGAAAGGTCCCTTCTTAATCATCGGAATCTTCTCCTTGATGCTCTTAACATGTTCCTTCATCAACTCATCGAACTTTTTAAGGTCCTGTTCATAGCTGATACTCAATCTGCAAATGGCTTGAGACAGGACATTAGAGGAGTTAATGGCGCCTCGAATATCGGAGTTGTTAATCATTTTGACATCTCCATGAACATCTTCAAACTTGGTAATTCTTAACCCGAGTTCCTTGACAACGCCACGAAAATCATTGATTTGTATGACATCACCCACTGAAAACTGCTTTTCAAAAATGATGAAAAGCCCCGCAAAGATATCCTCAATAAGGCTTTGAGCACCAAAAGACAAAGCTAATCCGATGATACCTGCACCAGCGAGTAGTGTCGGTGTTTGGACCCCCCAGGCCGAGAGAATGAGAAACAAGGCGACGATGACGGCGACATACTTGAGGGTACTCATCATGAGATTGCCGACGGTTTCGCTTCGATGACCTCGCTTGACGAAAAAGCCGATGAGCAGTTTCAAGACTTTATAGAGAATCCAGATAAAAATAACGACAGCTAAAGACTCTAAGATAATCACATAATTGTTAACGAAGAAGTCGAACAAATTAAAAAACTTCCCAATCGAATTTGAGATGATGGCCGCAAACTGCGTACCAGGAAACAAACGCGGCGCAAAAATACCTAGAAATAAGCAAATAAAAATAATGGCTGCCATGACGATAATGCGCACCTGTTCCTTCTTGCTTTTGTCTTTAAAATTAAATTTCATGAGTCTACCTCCACATAACTAAATATATTTGTCAATCTTACTTGATAATAACTCTCATCAGAGTGATAGATGCCAACATCGACACGATATTGTTCATATGCTGGTTTTTCAATAAGAAATGTCACAGTTTTTGTATCTGAAACAAGGTCCCATGGCAAAGTCACATATTGTATTTGCCATGTGCCAAACTCGCTGACTTCATAAACGGCGTAAAAAACACCGTCACATTGATCAAAGCCGTCTACCGCTGTGATTGTCACCTGATAGGCGCTTCCTATGTCTTCGACTGACACCTCGCTCTCAAACCTTTCCAAGGTTCTAAACTCAACGTTGCTCACTGCCCGTTGGACGCTTTGCAGAGTATAGGGGTCTCGATAACTCGCCATCAAAGTGATGCTGTAATCATGTCCCGGTCGTAGTTTTGTAAATGAGAATGTCAAAGCCTCATGAGTCATCGGGTCAGCACTAACATCTAGCGCTGCTTCTTGAATAACGCGATCCCCAACTTCTAATTGTAACCAATATGAAATCTCCATCTCACAACACATGTCCGCATAAATCGAAACGCTAGCGAGTCGATCCGACACTTCAGTCAGATACAGCGATGCATAGAGTTGATAGGGCAATTGAACGATGCGTTCATCGAGTACAACAGACGCTCCAGAACCTAAAAACCCCTCCATAATGAGATGGAGACGGGCGTTACCGCCATGGAGACCCTGCAATGTCACTTGTTGACTGGTCTTATCAAGACTCAGTGTTTGATAGAAGAAAGCTGTCTCTTCAGAAGGATAAATCAAACCGTAATGAATATCGATGCGTTGATATTGGTTTTCGGGATCTGAGATGAGATAACCGACTAAAATTTCATTCATTTCATCCTCGTGCGAAATCACATCGACTGCGGTGATGCGCCCACCTGTTTTCACTTCTGTCTCCAGATTTTCAGACGCCAATACCTCGAGACCGAAGCCTTTATCTGCGACAACCTTGATCTGATAATCACTCCCTGCCATCAAGCCTTCGAAATAGCCGTTGTTGTCACCTGGTTCTAGCGATGATTCATGGTAGTCTAACTGATTTTCAAGAATGACTTTTAAACTATCTTCAATAATGGCATTATCTGGATCAACAACTGAGATTTGATAGAGTACGCGATCATTGAAAGGTTCCAAGTAGAGAATATTCGCTTCAGGACTTTGGGGTATGAAAATGACGGCAGCCGTAACAACGACCACCGTCATGATGACAGAACTAAAAATTGATTTCAAGACTTGAAATCTCGTAAACTGCTTTCTTTTTTCCTGTAATGCTTTCCATCTTGACATGAAAAAACCTTGACCTTAGTGATATTTTAATACAGTCGGTTCGCTTTGACAAGAAGATGTCTATTTTTTTATGCTTATTTGAGTGTCGGTGGCACCCTTTTCTTGGTTGCCTGCTCGTAATGGTAGGCAACGCGTAAGGCAATATCATCGTCAAAACGCTTAGCGACAAAGAAAAGACTACGAGGCTCTTCATCGGTTAAAGCTTTTGCGGGAACAGCAACAACCGGATTACCATGAACGGGTGCATGCGTTGTTCTTCTGTTCATGACAAGACAGTCCAGTTGATGCATTTCAAGCAAATCAGACAACTGTCTGGCATTCTTGACCAGCGTTTTTTTTGCTTTCAGATATTCGGGTTCTTTGAGTGTGCCCGAGGTCTTCTCTGCTGCTTCAAAAATGCTCTGGCCGTATTTAAGACAGATGTCTTCATGCTTTTTATTGAAGTCGATTAAATCTGCTAAATGCTTGATGGGACAATCGGGTGACACAGTATTAAAATAATGATTAATATCGACCTTGAATTCATGGAGCAAGGTGATAACGTTCTCTAACTCGGGAAGTTTGACAGAGATATCAACCATCGCCTTGACCTTGTCTTTTAAAACTGTCTTCGCTTCTGATAAAATCGCTTTTTCCTCGTCCGCATAATCAATGTCTTCAAAAGTCAAAAAGCCAATCCTTAACGATTCAATCGATGCTTGATAAGATCGTTGAAAATCAAAATCTTTTTCAGGGATTTGCCAAGTGGCAAGATCATCTTGATCCGTGCCATAGATTAAACTATATAAAATCGCAACATCTTCCACGCTTCGCCCCATGGGTCCCGCTGTATCCTGAGTATGGGTAATTGGAATGATGCCCGATCTCGAGACCATACCGAGCGTTGGCTTGATGGTCACGATGGCATTGTTTTGGGCCGGGGCTGTCAATGAGCCGTTAGTTTCGGTACCAATGGACACGGGGATGAGGTTGCTGGCGACAGCGACAGCTGAACCAGTCGATGAACCTAGCGGGTCGATCTTATCACTGTAGGGACTTTTGACTTGGCCAAAACGACTACCGTAACCTGAGGGCATATCACCAAAACTCATAAAATAAGCAAACTCAGACAAGTTGGCTTTGCCAAGTAGCACCATACCGGCTGCTCTTAACTTCTTTACCAAAAAAGCGTCTTCTGGGGCATAAAAGTCCTTAAGCGCATAAGACGATGCCGATGTGTGCATTTTATCTTTGGTTTGGATGTTGTCTTTGATGATAATCGGTATGCCGTGCAATAGACTTCTCGGACCCTTGGTTTTCAGTTCCCAATCCATGGCGTCAGCGATATCGTAGACTTCGGGATTGATTTCAGCGATACTGTTGAGATGCGGACCGTTTTGATCGAGGCTTTGAATCTGCTCAAGATACATATCAACAAGGTCTCGCGCTGTCCAACGACCATCTTTTAAGCCTTCAGCTAAGGTCAACAGATTATATTCAATCATGCCTTTTCCTCCCATTCGCGATAGAATTCTCTCAGATACTCCTTCATAAAAGCCACGCGTTTGGTTGCTTTGAGTTTGGCCTTATCTGTATTCATCAGTTCAGGGAGACGCAGCAATTTTTGATAAAAGTGACTGATGGCAGAATCATCATCTCGAATACCTCTGTAAATAGGTCTACCAGCATAGCCGGAATAGGCAAAACACCTGGCGATGCCAATCGCGCCAAGAGCGTCGAGACGGTCAGCATCTTGAACGAGTTGTCCTTCGATGGTCGAGACATTCTTCCCCTTTTCGTAGGCAGAAAAAGACATCGTCTCGATGATGTTCATAATCTGATCTTTTTGCTTTACTTGATGTTGATCGAGAAAGTCTTCGCAGTGATGACTGTTTTTAAAGAGTTTTTTATCATCAAGGTCGTGTAAAAGTGCAGCCAAAGCGATGACATAAGGATCAGCATCGGTCCCTTCCGCCAGTTCCAAAGCCGTGTTCATGACACGGTGTCCATGGAGATGGTCGTGACCCGTCGAATCGTCCTTCAAAAGTGATTCCAAATATTCATTTGCGGCTTTAATGATAGCGCGTTGTTGATCATTCATGGTGATACTCCTTTGCAAGTTGGATGTATTTCATGGCATTAAGACGATTCGCGTTGATTTCAGCTTCCGTCAATGGTCTGATAATTTTCATCGGTACCCCCATGGCAAGCATTCGCGGCGGTACTTTTTTGCCTGGCGGCACCAAAGTTCCAGCAGCGACCATTGCGCCTTCTCCGATAACTGCACCATTCAAGATGATTGATCCCATGCCGATGAGTGCATGATCTTCCACAGTCGCTGCATGGACGATAGCCGAATGACCGACTGTCACATATTGTCCGATATAGGTGGGCAATGACGTATCAGTATGGATAACAGCGTTGTCTTGAATGTTAGTTCCTTCGCCAATTTTTATAGCTGCCATATCGCCCCTGACGGTTGCGTTAAACCAGACATTGGCGAGGTCGGCAATCTCGACGTCACCGATCACTATCGCATGATCCATGATTTTCGATGTCGCGGATATATTGGGTTTAGTCTCTAAATATCTCATGATGATTCCTCCTTCATGAACACTTCGTGTAGATGGTTGATGATATCAGTGGCTGTCATACTGACCAGCCCTTTTTGCTGTTTTGCGTATTCCCCAGCCAGCGAATGAATATAAATAGCATCGAGCATGGATTCATATGGCGCTTGATGTGCCAAGCACGCTGCGAGGATGCCGGCGAAAACGTCGCCGCTTCCAGCAGTGGCCAAACCGGGATTCTTCGATTGCATAAACCGACGTTTCTTGACACTGGCCGCCACCGTACAAGGACCTTTCAAGACCACATGAAATCCTAAATCGGTCAGCTGATCAAGATAAAAGAGTGAATCCTTTAAAACGGTTTTGGTATCGACATTAAACATTCTTGCCATTTCTCCGGCATGGGGTGTCAAAACGACATTTGGGTTGGAGACTTTCTTTAAATCCAAATCATCCAATCCGCTGCCGTCGACGACCAAGGGTTTGTCGGACTCTAATAGTCTCTGTAACCAAGGTTTGTTCTTTAGTTGGTCACCAAGACCAGGTCCATAAACAAATACCTTGCTCTTTCGAATCAATCCATCGATGTCCTCGGACATCGTCTGATCGATGACAATTTCAGGATAAAACTGCGGGATATGTTGTTGCTCACTTGTCAAAACTTTTACAATACCAAGACCCGACTTAAGTCCTGAGATGGCAGCCATCTGAATCGATCCCATCATGCCTTGATGCCCTCCGATAAAGATGCCTTGTCCGATGGTATATTTATGATCTGAAAACCGAGGTTGATAGGCTTTGTAGTCGTAATTGCTTAGGTCGATGAACTGCCAATCATTTTTGTCATCATCGATGATGCCGATGTCTAAAAAGACACTTTCGCCGCTATAGTCCAAAGCCTCATTCATCAGGTTGCCAAGTTTATAGGCACCAACGACGCCTGTATAATCAGCCTTGACAGCATACCCCATAACAAGCCCACTGTCGGGATCAATCCCAGACGGTAGATCAACGGCATAAATGACTGCTTGGCTGTCATTGAGGATATCGATGAGCTCTGCTCTGTAACCCTCGACATGACGATCCAGTCCACATCCGAAAAGTCCGTCAATGATATAGTCGCAACTCAACAGTTGCTTCTTGCTTAAGGAGAGCTGTTCGCTGGAACTGATGGTGATATAGGATACTAAACCTTCAATCAATTGATTGAAATCGCTATTCGCTTTCTTGGTCTCACCAATGATGAAAACTTCACATCGATAACCAAGCTTTAATAGTTCAGATGCCATGATCAACGTATCGCCGCCATTATTGCCGTGTCCGGCGATGAGATGAATAATCTCATTCTGTCTGGGGTGAACACGTTGTAAGAAATCTTTGACTAAAAGGTAACCAGCTCGCTTCATCAATGCCAGATTTGTCATCTTCAGTTGTTTGAGAGTATTTTGATCAGCCGCTCGCATAGCTTTAGCTGTCATAACTTTCATAAGCTCACCTCACTATCAGAAAGTTTATCAAATATATGATGCCCAAATGGGCCGGATAGAAAATGTAAAAAAACCATTTGCTTCGCCATCTGCCTTTTTGACCGTTATAAAAGAAAATAAAACAAAAGGCAAGCAAGGAAAACCATTGAAACCATTGTGCTTCCTGATATCGGGTCACATCACCAAGCCCAATACTACTCATCAAAGGTTCTGATATATAAAGCAGATTCAACCCAACCAAGAACAGAAGCTGAGTCAAGCGATTCGGATATAATGCGAAAATAACGATGATGAGAACACCATATGATCCATAAGGGATACCGCTTATTTCAGCCAATATCACAACCGGAATAACCAAAAGCCGCAACCAGATGCTGGATTGCTTCAACAATATTAATGCCCCCAAACCAAAGACCAGTGGCCATATGACATTAAAGGAAATTAAATAGTTTTCACTGCTGATAAAATAATAAAGAACAAGGGCAATTTCAATGATTGCCGCAAAAGCAAAAAGTCTCAAAAAATAGTGTTTGAGATTACTGGTTTTTAAAAAGCCTTCGGCAATCATCATCGCAAAGAGCACAAAAGCAATGCGCCCTAAACTTCTCAAGATAAGCCATGACAAACTATCCGCCGGCAACATGATCACTGCAATATGATCGAGTGTCATGGTCAAGGCGGCAATCAATTTAATCGCATTTCGATTCATGCGAACCTCCGTTAGAGTTCGATGTCGATTTCGACCGGGCAGTGATCAGAACCGAAAATGTCGTTTCTGAGCTCAACGTTTTTAATCTGATCTTTAATCCGTTCCGAGACAACAAAATAGTCGATTCTCCATCCTGTGTTGTTGGCTCTGGCATTGGCCCTGTAGGACCACCACGTATATTTGACAGTATCAGGATTCAAGTAGCGGAAAGTATCGGTAAAGCCGCTGTCAAGCAGCAATTGGAACTTGGTCCGTTCTTCGATGGTGAATCCGGGATTTTTAGTATTGCTCTGGGGATTTTTAAGGTCAATCTCTTTATGTGCGACATTCAAGTCGCCACAGAGAACCACTGTTTTTTCCTGATCGAGGCGTTTTAAGTAATCCCGAAGTCTGTCCTCAAAATCCATCCGATAATCGAGTCGTTTGAGTTCAGGTTTACTGTTGGGGACATAGACCGTCACAAAATAAAAATGATCAAAGGAGAGTGTAATGATACGTCCTTCGTCGTTATATCCATGCCCATCGATGCCATATATTACATCGTTTGGCTTTGTTTTTGTATAAATCAAGGTTCCTGAATAACCTTTTTTATCAGCGCAGTTCCAGTATTCGTGGTAACCCTCTAAATCAAATTCTTTTTGGTCTTCTTGCATCTTTGTTTCCTGAACGGCAAAGATATCTGCGTTGATGTCATTAAAGTAATCGAGAAAGCCCTTTTTGGTGGCAGCTCGTAGTCCGTTGACATTCCATGTCACAAATTTCATCTTGATTCACCTTGTCCTCTCTTTTTCTATATTATAACATATGCCTTTCTGATCATCTTTATTTTCGCAATTTTTAGCCAAGCAATTTACAAAGCATCCTTTTTTTCCTATAATAGAATCAGATAAAAAAGGAGAATACATATGACTAAACCCAATCACCACGATCTGATGTCACTTGCGATTGAACGCGCAAGAGAGACGATGAATCAGGATATCGGTGGTCCTTTTGGCGCCCTGATTATCGGTCCTAATGGCGAACTGCTCGCTGTGACGTCGAACTCTGTCTTGAAAGATCACGATCCAACGGCCCACGCCGAGATGAATGCCATCAGGGAAGCAACGAAAAAAATCGGTTCTCACGACCTAAGCGGTTGCATTTTGTATACGACGGCCTATCCCTGCCCCATGTGTCTTGGTGCCATTATCTGGTCCAACATCAAGAAGGTATACTATGGCTGTCATGCCGGTGATGCCGATGCCATCGGCTTCAGAGATGATTTTATCTATGAGTTCATCAAAGCCAATGCGAAGCAAAAGGACATCCTCGACTTGGAAGAACAAGAAAGGGCCTTTTGCTTGACTCTGTTCGAAGAGTACCATCAAAAGAACAAGCAGTTATACTAAAGATAACACAGGCCTTAAACCTGTGTTTTTTTTTGGAGCGGAATGCTATAAAGTTCTTCATAAACGAGCTTTTGATCCACTCGTTTGGACTCCATAATGCTTATGCGCTCTGCTTCCAAGGTCAAGGGATTGGTATAGATATTATGCAAAGATCCATTTTTTGAGACCTTCACTTTCCGGCCAAAAGTGATATGCGGCGTATAGTTTTGTGATGGACAATGGCATCCCGCTTCTTTGAGTTTGCGTCTGGTATGATGAAACAGTCTTTCTAAATCGTGGGATTTATCAATACCTAGATAGACAATTAATTGTTCACTGCTCTTTTTGAAGTATTTGATTCGATTGGTGGTATAGCGAAAAGCGTCGAGACGAATCTCGCCTAGTTTACGCTTGATTCCAGCTAACAATGCCTCATCTGCCTCGCCGATATAAACCAAGGTCAGATGGAGGTTATCCTTGGTGGTGAACTGTCCCGATGAACAAATCGCCTTAACCTCCATCAGCATGTCATGAAGAATCTCCCGCTTCTCTTTTTTAAACAAAAGGGCAATGAATAATCGCATTAATCCTCCTATTTATTCCCCATCGTCATTGCCATCACGGCTTTGGCGGTGTGGAGTCTATTTTCAGCTTCTTGATAAACAATTGAATGCGGTCCGTCAATCACTGAATCCTCGACTTCGTTGCCTCTGTCAGCCGGTAAGGCATGCATGTATTTGACATGGTCGGATGCCAGTGACATCATTTCTTCTGTACACTTCCAGCCTTTATAAGACTCTAGCAGATCATCGACGACAGCGTCAGATTGATTATTGACCCATGAACCCCAGTTCTTTGGTATCACGACATCCGCATCTTTGTATGCTTCTTCCATGACGTGTGTGATTCTGAAAGATCCACCGGTTTCCTTGGCGTAAGCCTTGGCCTTGTTGATGGCCCATGCCGGCAAGTCATAACCCTCAGGATATGCCAAGGTGACATCCATGGCATAGCGAGAGAATAGTAAAATCTGCGTTAATGGTACAGAAATCGGTTTTTTATGCGTCGTCGCATAAGCCCAAATGATTGACACTTTCAAGTGCTTGGTTTCCTTGAAAACTTCTTGAATGGTCATCAAATCAGCCAACCCCTGCATCGGATGGTAGAGATCGTCCTGCAAACTCATAATCGGTACGCTTGAATGTTCCGCCATCTCTCTCAAGAACTTGTTGCCGATGCCCCAGAAGCAGTTTCGACAGGCGATGCCATGCCCGTAACTTGAAAGAATCTTAGCTGTATCTTTGGCACTTTCACCATGCGAAATCTGCATTTTCGAGGTGTCGAGGAAGGTCGCATGACCTCCGAGCTGGGCGAGTCCCGCCTCCATTGAATTTCTCGTTCTGGTGGATTGTTCAAAAAACATTAGGAATGCTGTCTTGTTTTTAAGATAACTTGTGTCTTCGTTATTGAGAAATTTTGACTTCATGACTTTAGAAATTTCCAATAACTTATCAATTTCGTCTTTACTCCATTCGTCCAGTGTGATGAAGTGTTTTCCTTTAAATAGTGGCTCCATGTTATTCTCCTTTGTTAAGTTCTTTCATATACATTTTGGGTATCAATGCATACATGGCGCATGCTTTGACAAGGTGCTCTTTATAGGTTTTTTCATTGGGGGCATGAGCTTCGACTTCATCCCCTGGTCCAAAGCCGATGCAGGGTATCTGATAACGACCCATAATCGATACGGCATTGGTGGAAAAGGTCCATTTATCAACAATTGGCTCTTCGTTAAAGAGCGCTTTATAGGTTTCGACTGTCGACTGGCAAACGACATGATTTTCTGGTAAAACCCAGGTCGGGAAAAATGCTTTCGTCGGATAGACAAGACCGGTATATGAAGGCCTTTTATACTCATACATCTCTACCTTTGCATTAGCCGCCTTGACGGAGGGAAGATCTTTGATTTCTTGCAAAGCTGACTCATAGGTTTCTCCATCTGTCAGGCGTCTGTCGATCGATATCCAGCAGCCGTCTGAAACAGCACAACGAGAGGGTGAGGAAGAAAAGACTTCACTGACTGCAAGTGACCCTTTGCCTAAGAATTCGTTGTCCAGTAAACGCTCGTGGAGCCCCTGTAAATTCTGGATAATCGGTGCCATTTTATAGATGGCATTGTCACCGCGTTCTGGGGCTGACCCATGACATGAAATGCCTGATGTCGTCACTTTGATTTCCATGCGACCGCGATGACCGCGATAAATGCGACAACTGGTCGGTTCGGTGATGACGACGAACTCTGGCTTGATTTTATCTTCTTCGATGATGTACTGCCAGCACAATCCATCGCAATCTTCTTCTTGAACCGTTCCGGTTATCAGTAAACTGTAGTCGTCTTCAAGTTTCAAATCCTTAATCACTTTACCAGCATAGACCATAGCCGCCATGCCGCCCTCTTGATCGCTGGCGCCTCGTCCAACGATAATCCGTTCGTCCTCGTGTCCGAGATAGGGATCGTATTTCCAATTTTTGATATCGCCGATACCGACAGTATCGATATGAGCGTCCATCGCAATCACGTGCTTGCCATGGCCGATCCGACCAATGATGTTGCCCATCGGATCAATCGTAATCTCATCAAACCCTACTTTTTCCATTTCCTGTCTGATTCGCAAAATGACGCCTTCCTCCTGACAACTTTCACTAGGAATGGCAATCATATCGCGTAAAAATGCCGTCATCTCTTTTTCGTAGCCCTTGGCTGCATCGAGAATCTTTTGAAATTTGATGTCCATGATCTACTCCTTGCGAAGCCTTTTGATGGCTTCATCATAACTGAAGACCTTCTCGTATTCATGATCCCAAAAAGACATTTCCTTCATGCTGTCGAGATAGGCTTGACTGTAACCGAATTTCAACCAATCTTTTTCCTTTTGCAAAAAGAGTTTTTCTTTTTGAGACCACTTGCGATAATCGGCAATGTCCTCTTCACCGTTTTTCCTGAAAACATCCTTGAACCAGCGGCGAAGAACGAAATCTTCAGTCTCCAAATAACGTTTTTCTAGGTTGTCAATCACCGACTCATAACGATCATAACCATCGGTCGCTATCGTTACGACGTTTTCATCGGGTCCCAACTTAAGATATTTGGCCATCTTGATGGCGCCGATGATGTTACAGATACCTGAAACACCGAACAGTTCCTTCATCGCTTCTGCATCTTCTCGTTTCACGCCCTGTTCAACCAAGATATCAATTCCATCGTGGATGATTTTTAGTCCCTTGACGGAATCATCATCCTTAATCAAGGCGATATAATCGGTATTGAGCACATTATGGATCAAAGTACACATCTTGTCACCAATGCCTTCGATGCGGTGCTGACCGCGTCCGCCGTCAGTCAAGGTGCTGCACTCATAGGGTTCCAATGCCGCGATTTTGACCTCAGGAAAGACCTTTTTGATTTGATCACCCGCAGCAAGCGTGCCTGCAGAACCGGGGGCTGAAGCAAAACAGGCGATGCGACCATTGCCGATGCCCTGAACAGCTTCGATACAAGAATGACCGGTCACATGGCGATGAAAGCGATAATTCGGTAATAACTCAAACTGAGCGAGTGATCTGTTTTTCGGATCCTCTTTCAGTTCAAAGGTTCGCTCCAAGGTCAAAATGACATCGGATTCGGTGCCAGGTGTCAAATCGAGTTTGGCCCCATAGCGCTTGATACGGTCGTAGCGTTCCTTGCTCATATTGTCTGGCATGATGACGATGGCATCATATTTCATTAAATGACAGATATAGGCGACGCCTATACCAAAATTACCGGTCGATGGTCCTAAAATGGTATGTTCACCGGGCATGATGGTTTGGTCGACACAACCTTCAATCAGGGTCGCATAGGCAGGTCCCACCTTATGCGATCCAGATGGGAAATACTTGCCCAGTAAAACGACGATATTGCAATCGACACCTGTCAGTTCTTTTGGTAGGACGATTTTGTTGACGTTGTTGTGGTCATCCTTCCATGTAATATTGAATAGATTCAAAGGGTCAAGTTCGTCTTTCTTTGCAGCCAAAGCACGTTTTCTTGTCTTTGGATCAACTTTTCCTGGATGCAACATTTCTTCGTATGTTGGTCCAAATGGTATGTTATTCATTTTTGTCATTCTCCTTCTCTTTTTCCATGTAGCTTATTAAATCATCAAGCTTCGGTTCCATGACGGTGAAGCCTTCGATGGTTTCTAATATTGTGTTCGGATCTTTGAGGCCGTTCCCGGTAATAATCACGGTCACAGACTCAGTCTTTTGAATGATGCCTTCGTCTAAGGCTTTTGACAGACCTGCCAGCGAGGCCGCAGCTGCAGGTTCTGCAAAGACGCCTTCCGTTTGACCAAGTAATGCGAGGTGTTCCATGATTGATGCATCGCTGACAGTCACCATCTGACCCTTTGATGCCCTAACGGCATTAAGTGCTTTGATAGGGTTTCTCGGATCGCCGACTGCAATGCTGTCTGCGAGTGTGTCTTCAGCGCTTATCTCAAGAGGCTTTTCTGAAATAAAGGCCTTGTAAATCGGT
>NPIE01003688.1_pt1 | contig 17249 bp, 20 predicted proteins | sample 8637661 | NCBI WGS metagenome assembly NPIE01 (sample SAMN07420842, study PRJNA396082) | bioreactor metagenome | isolation source: sample BA12 brine-fed electro-methanogenic bioreactor BA | place: Japan: Kochi | collected 2016-12-09 | reverse complement strand
ACCAAACGACCAAACGACCAAACCACGCCCCCTGCCCGGCGGCCTGAATGCGGCCGGATGATCCACCATAATGAACAGATATTTCTCGCGGAGCCCCGGATGCGCGCGTTCAAGCCGCTGCCGAATCTCGACAACCACGAAGGCCAACCGCGCCGGGTCGGGGTCGAGCTGGAAATGGCCGGTCTCGAGTCTGAGGATCTGGCCGAGGCGGTGACCGCGGTCATCGGCGGCCGCTTCGAGCCCGAAAGCCCCTTTTCCGGCACCGTGCACGACACCGAACTGGGCGACTTCCGGATCGAACTCGACGCCAGCGTGCTGACCGAGCGCCGCCACCTCGAACTGTTCGACCGGCTCGGGCTGACGCTGGATGAGGGCGAGCTGCGTGACAACTTCGAAGCCGCACTGTCGAAACTCGCCGGGCTGGTCGTGCCGCATGAGCTGGTCTGCCCGCCGGTGGCGCTGGATGCGCTGCCGCAGATCGACCGGATCCGGGCCCGGCTGCACCAGGCTGGCGCGCGCGGCACCGGGGCCTCGCCGCTGTATGCCTTCGGCCTGCAGTTCAATATCGAGATCGACAGCCGCGAGTCGGCTGCACTGCTGGCCGTACTGCGCGCCTTTCTGCTGCGCTTCGACGATATCGTCGCGCATGAGCAGGTCGATTTTTCGCGCAAGCTCACACCCTACGTGCAGCCGTTTCCCGAGGATTACCTGGCCTTCCTGCTCGACCCGGACTACGCGCCGGAGCTCGAGCGCCTGATCGATGATTACCTGGCCTACACTCCGACCCGCAACCGGCCGCTGGACCTGCTGCCACTATTTGCCTGGCTCGACGAGGACCGCGTGATGGCTGCGCCGGTCGAGCGCGAGTTGATCAAGCCGCGCCCGACCTGGCACTACCGACTGCCGAACTGCCGCATCGACGATCCCGACTGGTCGCTGCATGCAGCCTGGGACGAATGGGTCGAAGTCGAGCGCCTGGCCGGTGATCCGGAGCGGCTGCGCCAGCTCGCCGCGCAGCGTCTGAAAGGCTCCAGCGGCTGGCGACGCTGGCTGGCGGCGACCTGGCGCAAACTGGGCGCCGGCGGGAGCGGGGATTGAAGCGTCGCAGCCTGATCGGCGTGACCGGTCCGGATCGCGGCGGTGCGGCGGCCTGGTGGTTTACCGCCTGGGCGGTGTGGCGCGCCGGTGGCCGAGCGCTGCGGATTCGCCCGTCGCGGCCGCGCGGCATCGAGGCACTGGACGGCTTGATCATCGGCGGCGGCGCCGATGTCGGGCCGGCGCTGTATGGCGAGAGCCGCCGCGTCGGACTGGCACAGCTGGCCGATCGTGATCGGCACGGCTGGCGGCGCTGGCTGGGGCTGGTTCTGTTTCCGCTGGTCTGGCTGCTGCGGCGCATGCTCGGCAAGAAGCGCGGCGGACCCGATCCGGCGCGCGATGCGCTGGAGCTGCCGCTGATCGAACAGGCGCTGGACGCCGGGCTGCCGCTGCTCGGCATCTGCCGCGGCATGCAGCTGATCAACGTGAGCGCCGGCGGCAGCCTGCATCAATCGCTGGAGGGCTATTACGACGAGCATCCGCAGATCCGCTCGGTGCTGCCGCGCAAGCAGGTCCGGCTGAAGCAGGGTTCGCGGCTGCACGCCATCCTCGGCTGCGCCGCGTGCCGGGTCAACGCGCTGCATAATCAGGCGATCGACCGGCTGGGTCGGGCGATGACTGCGGTTGCGACCGAGCCCAATGGGGTAGTCCAGGCGATCGAGCGCGACGGCGAGGACTGGGTGATCGGCGTTCAGTGGCACCCCGAGTACCTGCCGCAGGATCCACGCCAGCGCGCGCTGTTCCGCACCCTGGTCGCGCGCGCCGGGGTCGCGACATGAGCGCTGTTCTGGACGCGGCTGGATTCGTCGATTGCTCGCGCTACGCGCAGGAAGTATTGCGACGCTGGCGTCTGTCGCCTGAGTGGCTCGATCAGGATCCATCAGACATGCCGGCCGACGATCCTGATCTGGCCGTGCCCAGTCGACTGCGCAGGTTGCGCCAGCTTGAGGCTTTGCGCATCCAGTGGCAGGAGTACTGCGGCCGGCACGATGTCGAACAGACCGGCCGGGCGCTGTCGGCACTGGCCGAGCGCTGTCTCGAACTGGCGCTGCAGGAGGCCGAGCGGCGCGTCGCCGAGCGCCATGGTTGGTTGCGCGACGAAAGCGGCGAAGTCCAGCGCCTTTCAGTGCTGGGACTGGGCAAGCTTGGCGGCGATGAGCTCAATTTCAACTCGGACGTCGACCTGGTTTATTGCCACGCCGCCGCCGGCGAAAGTGACGGCACGCGCCGTCTGGAGCCGCCGGAATACTTCGGCCGCGTGCTGCGCGAGCTCTCGGCCCTGATGGAACAGGTCACTGCCGAGGGCCGGGTCTGGGTGGTCGACACCCGCTTGCGGCCGTTCGGCCAGTCCGGCGCGCTGGTCTGGTCGATCGGCGCGATGGAGCAGTACTTCGTCAACGAGGGCCGGACCTGGGAGCGTTATGCCTGGCTCAAGGCGCGTCCGGTGGCCGGTGACCGTAGCCTGGGTGCGCGCTTGCTCGAACGGATTCGCCCGTTCGTGTTCCGACGCTATCTCGACTACGGCCTGTTCGACAGTCTGCGCAAGTTGCACGCCGAAATTGATCAACGCTCGCGCCGCGAGGATCTTTCGGCCGACATCAAGCGCGGTCCCGGCGGCATCCGCGAGCTCGAATTCCTGGTCCAGAGTCTGCAACTGCTGCGCGGTGGCCATGAGCCGGCATTGCGCCGCCCCGGCTTCCTGCCGGCCTTGCGCGCCGCGCGCCGGGCTCGATTGCTTGAGGCCGACGAGGCGCGCCGGATCGATGAGTCCTACCGCTTCCTGCGCGGCCTCGAGAACCGGCTGCAGCTGGCGACCGGTCGCCAGACCCACGAACTGCCGGACGATGCGGCTACGCGCGCTGATCTGGCTGCATTGATGCAGTGCAACAACACGGCGGCGCTGGATGTCGCGATCTCGACCCAGCGAGGCGCGGTCCGGGCACTGTTCCGGGCGCGTTTCGAGGCTCGGCCGGAGCGCGTTGCAGGACAGGAGCTTTGGCCCCCTGGCGATGCGCTGGAGTCACGCCTGGCCACGCTCGGCTTCAGCGCGCCGGATCGAGCCGCCGCTGCTTTGCAGAGTCTGGCCTCGCGCCTCGGGCGTCGACCGCTGTCGGCCGAGGGCCGCCGACGCCTGGACCGACTGATGCCCGAATTGCTCGACCAGGTGCAGCGCCACAAGCCGCCTGACCTCGGTCTCGATGAACTGCTGGCGCTGATCGAGACCATCGCCCGGCGCTCGGCCTACCTTGCGCTGTTGCATGAGCGCCCGCAGACGCTGGAGCGCTGCGTTCGGGTGTTCCGGCGCTCGGCCCGGGTGGCCGGCTGGATCACCGCCAGCCCGCAGCTGCTCGATGACCTGCTGGCGCCGGATGCCGAGCTGGCCCTGCCGCTGCCGCCGGAAATGCAGGCCGAGGATGTCGAGTCCAGTCTGAACGCGCTGGCGCGGCATCGTCAGGCCGGCTTCCTGCGCACCGCGGTGGCCCAGCTCGACGGCAGCATCGACCGATCCGGCGCGCGCGCCCTGTTGACCGAGCTGGCCGAGCAGATCATCGAGCACATGGGCGAGTTGTTCCTTGGAGACGCGACTCCGGCGATCATTGGCTATGGCAACCTCGGCGCGGCCGAGCTGCACTACAGCTCCGATCTCGACCTGGTGTTCCTGCACGATTCGGGCGATGCGCCGCTGCGGCCGGTGCAGCGGATGATCAACGCGATGCAGCTGCCGCTGGCGGGCGGCAAGCTGTACCAGGTCGATACCCGGCTCAGGCCCAACGGCAATGCCGGTCTGCTGGTCTCGACCCTGGACAGCTTTGCCGAATACCAGCGCAACAAGGCCTGGATCTGGGAACACCAGGCGCTGATCCGGGCACGCTTCGTCCTCGGTCCGGACGCGCTACGCCAGCAGTTTGACGCGCTGCGGGCCGAGGTGCTGGCTCGACCGCGCGACCCGGTCGAGGTCCGTGCAAGCCTGGCCGACATGCGCCGCCGTCAGCTCGAGCAGCGGCGCGAGAGCGAACCGAAACGAATGCTCGGGGATATTCAGTTCATCGCCGAGCTGGGCGTGCTGATCGAGGCGCACCGCAGCCCGGCACTGATCGAGGCGCGCGGCACGCCGGCACAGCTCGACGCACTGGCCGCTTGCGCCTGGCTCGATCCTGAAACTGCCGCGAGGCTGCGCGCCAGCTTTGCCGCGGCTGCAGAGTTGCGCGATCGCCAGTTCCTGGAACGGGAGTGTGACGAATACGTCACCGAAGCGCAGCGAGCGGCCGTCGCGGCCGTCTGGCAACGTGTGTTCGAACAGGAAGGAAGCTAGAATGCCTGGAACCGATCGAGACCGAAACATCGTGAACCCATCCCTCGAATCCAGCTCGCTCTTCCCGGCCAACACAGAGCGCAAGTACATTGTTCATCGTGCCGATCTGCCGCTGAGCTGTCCGTCGCCGGCGATGGCGCTGTGGAACTCGCATCCGCGCGTCTACCTGCCGATCGAGAACACCGGGCATGCCAAATGTCCGTACTGCGGCGCCGAGTACGAGCTGCAGGACTGAACGTGAAGGCTTCCGACCCCGGAGCCGTTCCGGTTCCGCGCGGCGTGCAGCCGATTCCTGAAACCAACTGGCTGGCGCGACTGGCTGCGCTGCTGCTGTTACTGGCCCTGGCGCTGGGTCTGGTGGTGCCGAAGATCGCCGGTGGCGTCTACCTGCTGCTGGGCCTGATCGGCATCATCTGGCTCGAGCCTGGACTGCTGCGTCGGCGCTGGCAACTCGATGGTCACGATCGTCTGCTGTCGTTCGTCGCGCTGCTGTTTGTCGCGGTCTGGCTGATCGCCTGGCTGGTGCATGGTCTCGATGCGGTCGGCCAGGACGATGTCGGCCGCATCCTTCGGCTGCTGCTGGTGGTGCCGATCTACCTGTTCCTGCGCAAGGTCGACGGCCTGGAGCGCGCCTGGTGGAGCGGTCTGACGCTCGGAGCCCTGATCGCAGGCGGCTATGCAATCTGGTTTTCCGTGCTCGGCGAGCCGGGCGAGTGGTACATGCGCGTCGGCGGGCCGACCAACCCGATCTATTTCGGCGGCGTGGTGCTGGCGTTTTCGATGATGCTGCTGCCGCGACTGACCGACAGCGAGCTGCGCCCGGCGTTGCGTGTGTTGGTCGGGATTGCCATCCTTTTCGGACTCGTGGCCAGCGCCCTGTCGGGTTCGCGCGGTGCCTGGCTGGCGTTGCCACTGCTGCTGGTGCTCTACCTGCTGACCCTGGGCTCACGCCAGCCGCCGATGAAACGGTACGGAATTCCGCTGGCGGTGCTGGCCGCGGGCGCGTTGTTGACCCTGATTCCCGGCATACCGCTGGGGCAGCGCGTAGCCGATGCAATTGCCTCGATGAGTGGCAATATCGGCATGCTGTCGGAGGAAGACACGCTGGCGATTCGCTGGCAGCTGTGGAGTCTTGCGCTGGATACCATCGGCCAGCAGCACTGGCTGGGTGGCGGTCCGGGTGCGTTCCGTGCGGCCCTGGAGCAGGCCGTGCTGGAGGGTCGACTGGCCGAGCGCTACCTCGAATTCCACCATCCGCACAACCAGTACCTTTCGGTGCTGCTGATTGCCGGTCTGCCGGGGCTGATCACACTGCTGCTGCTGTTCGGAGTGCCTGCCTGGCGCTTCGTGACACTCTGGCGCAGTCGGTGGGAGCGTACCCGGATGATCGGCTGGAGCGGCCTGGCCGCCGTTGCCGTATTGGCGGTGATGTGTATCAGTGAATCGATCTTTCAGCGCAACAGCGGGGTGATCTGGTTCGCGCTGTTTACCGCAACCGCCAGCGCCCTGGTGCAAGTGCTCCAGCGACGCGAGATCGCACAACGGCTGGAGCCGCGGCTACACAGCTTGAGTGTCATCATCATCTCGCGCGACGAGGCCGATCGGATCGGCAAGGCGCTGGCATCGGTGGTTGACTGGGCCGACGAGATCATCGTGCTCGATTCCGGTTCGACCGACGCCACGGTCGAGATCGCGCAGCAGTATACCGACAGGGTCGAAGTCACCGACTGGCCTGGCTTCGGCATCCAGAAGCAGCGCGCGCTGGACCGCGCGACCTGCGATTGGGTCTTGAGCCTGGACGCCGACGAGATTGTCAGCGAAGCACTCAAGGATGAGATCCAGCTGGTGTTGTCGAGGCCCCAGCCACGCTTTTCCGGCTATCGACTGCCGTGGATGACCCGGGCTTTCGATCAGGATCTGCACTTCGGCCGTTGGGCACGGGCGCCCTTGCGCCTGGTGCGGCGCGATGCGGCGCGCTTTACCGAGGTTTCAGTGCACGAAAAGCTGGTATTGACCGATGGCAGCCGCCGCACCGGCCGGCTCGAGGGCGCGCTGTTCCACGACGTATTTCGCGACGCGGCGCATGCGCGTGAGAAGCTGGCCCGCTACGCGCGGCTGCAGGCCGAAGCGAGGCATGCGCAAGGCAAGCGTGCCACGCCGATCGGTGCCTGGTTGCGCGCCGCGGCCAACCTGTTCGACAATCTCATTCTCCGAGGCGCCTTCCTCGACGGTCTGGCGGGCTGGAAGATGAGTCGGCTGCACGCCGCGTACACCCTGGCCAAGTACCGGGAACTGGCGCGGCTGGGTCGATGAAGCCCTGCATCGTTGCGTAGATGTCTGCATCGCCAACAGAGCAGCGACAGGTCGTCTGGGCGCTGATCGCTCAGTTCTGGGTCGACACCGAGTACGACGCGGGCCAGCTTGACTCGTTCGCCGACCGTCTTGCCGCCTGCGGTTTCTCAATGCGCGAGCTCGATCGGATCGTCAATCGCGAGGTCTGCGGCGCGTTCGCAATCTTCACGCTGGCCGTTTTGTTCAGCGCCGGCATGGCGCTTCCCGACTGGTACTACCCGGCGGATGAGGCTCGGCGCAAGGTCGCGGCCTGGCTCTCGCGACCGCGACTACTTTCGTTCCTGAACCCGTTCTGGATCGCCGGCTATGCGGCAGCACGCTGGTTCCTGCGCCAGACCTGGCCCGATCTTCGCCGCCGAGTTGCCCGGCGCCTCGCACCGCCTGCTGGATGAGGTTCGACAATGGTCGGTAAGGGGCGGAATGGAAATCGGGGAGTGGAGAAGGATGTCCGCAACTTCCTGCGCGGTGCGGACTTGAGCCCGACTTTGAGTCTCCGATTTGTCTGTTGGTAGCGCAGCGGGTCACAGCAGCACAAACCCCAACCGCTTGCTCGCTTTGCGGTCGAAACTGGCGGTTTCGTAACCATGATGGTGGTTCAGCAAGCCGAGCAACGCATCGGCGAAATCGCAATTGTTATCTCGGTACTCCGCCAAGGCCCTCGAGAAAACCGTTTCATTTTCGAAATGGATATTCGATAACCGCCTGAGATGATCAAATATATCGCCAACCCCTTTTTTGGATATGCGATAGACATTGGTCAATACCCAAAAGGATTCCAGTATGACAATGTTGTTGACGAAAACTTCATTCTCATCGATAAAGCGCTTGGCTTTCTTATGCTGCGCATGATCGTCGTCAACGTAATATCGGACCAATACATTGGTATCGATTGCGATCACTTTCCTCGGCTCTGCTGATACCGGTCAGCGGCGGCCTTGGCGGAAGCTTTTTTCATCTTCTCAACCGAGACCGGTTTGTTGACCTTGACGACAGGCGGCGGCAATTCGCTGGAATGTTCAAGCAGAATCAACTCCATGATGCCGTTCCCAAGATCAATCATCCGGACCTGATCCCCTTTGGACAGGCGATAGTGGTCGCGAATTTTCTTGGGCAGGGTAACCTGCCCCTTTTCGCCCAACCGGACTTCGTGCATGGTGATTTCCTCGCTGTGCGCTATGTAGGAAGTTTATAGAATTATCCTACTTTCTGCAATATCAGCGCGTTTTGCTACTGCGCGTCCGCCTGGTCGGGTTGCACGATCCCGCAAGCTGCTGGACACCCATCCCTTGAACAAGCTGCTGAACAAGCTGCTGGACACCAGAACAAGCTGCTGGACACCCATCCCCTGAATGCTCGCGGTGCTGCCCGTGGTGGTGTTTCCCGGCTGGTTCGTCAACGAAAGCTGCCGGACACCCATCCCCTGAATGTTGAAAACGAAAGCTGCCGGACACCAACGAAAGCTGCCGGACACCCATCCCCTGAATGTTGAAAGCTGCCGGGGAAAGCTGCCGGACACCCATCCCCTGAATGTTCACGGAATCCCGCCGTACGCTGGTTTGAGCGGCAAAGCTTGAGAATTCCGGCCGGAGTATGAGAATATCTACCGGAAATGTGCAAATAGTGAGAAAAACGGGCGGAAATCGGATACCCGCCGACAGGTCCGTGCTATTTTCTCAAAACGGGGCCTTCTCCGGCCATTTATCGGATCCTCCGTCCAAGACTCGGAGCACGCCAGGCGATCACAGTGAAGCAGCCTGAAAACGAACATCTCGGCTACGCCTGGTTGGTCGACCGATTCCGGCTGCCCGCCATGCCGTTGCTCCTGCGCTCGCGCCTGGACTCGCGCGTTCGTTGCCGTAGAATCCAGACCGATGGCCACGAAAGCACCCTGCTGTTCGAGCCCAAGTATCACCCTGGAGAGACACTGGCCAATCAGCTTCAGTTTGCCCTGAAGTACGAAGGCGTCAATCTTCAGGTGCTGGCCTTGCTCTTCGATCAGACCGGCGCCACTGAAATTGCCCAGTGGTTGGAAGCCAGCCCAACATCGGCCTACGCGCGACGAGCCGGCTACATCTTCGAGTGGCTCAGCGGTACGGAGCTCACGCACGAAACGCCAGAGCGTACCGGCTATGTTCTCCTGCTTGATGACAACCTGCAATTCGCTGCCCCCAACGGGGAGCGAAACAAGCGCTACCGCGTGATCGACAATCTGCCGGGTTGTCGGCAGTTCTGCCCCATGGTCCGCAAGAGCCAAGCCTTGCGGCGATGGACCGGCACGCACCTCAAGCAGCGTACCCGGGAAGTGATCGCCGCATATGATCCCGAGTCTTTATCCACCCTTTCATGGACGGGAACGGACGTATTCACCGCTACCTCATCCATCACATCCTTGCCCAGGCAGGATTCACACCCAGAGGCATCGTGCTGCCGGTATCGGCTGTGATTCTCGCCAATCTTGATCGCTACGTCGAATGCCTCGAGACCTTTTCACGACCGCTGATGGCGCGAACGCACTACGACCCGAGCGCTCCAGAGGTGCCCGCCAGCGGAAACGATTCCGTGTATTTCAGGTATTTCGATGCGACGCCGCAGGCCGAATTTCTTTACTGGGCGCTGGAACGCACTGTTTCTGAAGACCTGCCCCAGGAGATCGACTTTCTGCTCGGCTACGATCGCGCCCGCAACGCGCTCAACGAGCGCTTCGACTGGCCCCGTAACACGCTGGGCTTGTTCATTCGGCTTGTCCACCAGAACCAATGGAAGCTTTCGGCTACAAAGCGGCGCTCCCATTTCGAATGGATGACCGATCAAGAACTTCGCGAAGCCGAAGACCTTGTGCTGCGCGCATTCACAGACTCCAGGACGACCTGAACTTCGGTTTCTATCGCATCATGCATGCGAAGGTGCGCCAGATTACGAAATTTCTGGAGGACGCCCTTCTGCGCATCATCCGCGAAGCGTTCGGCGAAGCGGGCAACGCCCGGAAGCAAGCTGTGGACACCCCTCAGAGTGGGCACCCCTCAGAATGGGGTCCGCGTTCGAAACTCGACATGATTTTCGTGACCCTTGACTCCATACACCGGGACCGATAAGCCGATGGCACAAGCAAATCCGACCTGTCCAGTTTGCGAACATGGCACGTTGCGCCCCAGCACTTATGTGGCCGAAATCGGCCATGGTGAACAGCGTCTGCGCGTGTCGGACCTGGAATGCTACGAATGCGCCGACTGCGGCGCTGACCCGGTATTTCCGGACCAGGCCCGCCGAAATCATCGTCGCTACCAGGACGCCCGCCGCCGCGCCGACGGCCTGCTGACCGGCGAAGAGATCGCCTGCATCCGGGAAAAACTCGGCCTGACCCAGCGCCAGTCCGCCGCGCTGTTCGGCGGCGGCACAAACGCCTTCTCCAAATATGAACGCGGCGACGTCACGCAGAGCGTGGCGATGGATCGCCTGATGCGGATGCTCGACGCACACCCGGACTATCTTGCCGAACTCCAGGCTCAGGCAAAAAGAGCACCGCTGGACATTCCGGCCAAAGCCGCACCAGCTCATTCCTGAACCTCGCCGCCCAACCGCAGCATCCCTTCGCCTGCTAGCGGGGGAAGGCCGGGATGGGGGCGGGCGAACCCGGCACCGAACCCGACATACTGGCCGCAGAGATCTTTTGCAACCTCGAAGCTCCCCTGGAGCAATTCCGAGCGGTGCTCGAAGACCTTGAAGCGGAAGCTCAGGAAATCCGCTCATGACCACGAGCGACTGCACGCGGATTTGAGCCCCGCAGTCAAGCCTGATACGGCGTAGATCCGAAGTTGGCATTCAACCAGACTCCCCTGAAGCTAGCCCTGCGGAATAGCGTTCCACGATCGGCTGCAACTGCCTGAAGGCTTCGCCGAAGCAGCGTGTCGCGGCGTCGATCCAGGAGTCACCGAAAGACTCATCCGGGATTCTCCAGCCGAAGTCCCGCCGCTCCATGCTGTCAGTGGGAAAAGCGACCCGCCAACGGTCCCACCACCCCTTTGGGTGTTGCAGCGAACCCATCTCTTGGCCGGAGTAATCATTCATCGCTGCCAGATAAATGTCTTCCCGAAATCCGTGGTCCGAGATCAGGACATGCATCCCGGTCGGGGGTTCCAGCTCGCTCAGAAAATCATAGAAGACGAAAAAGATGGGCGCGTCGCGCCAAGGATCCTCGTTGATCTGCAACAAGAGCTCGCGGCTTCCGAGCCTCCCCTGCCAATTCGAAATTGTTCCAAGTTGATAATCAGCTCTGATCCTGTGCTGCAATCGTTCACAGACATCCTTGTTGAACAACTTCTGCCGGATCTCCATCGCGCGTCGAACCGCCTGCGCTTTCATGGGGTCCTTGAAGAGATCTTTCACTAGGTCTTGAAGATTGGAGTCACCGTTGATCATGAAATCGATATGCTCCTTGAACTGGCTAAGGAATAGTCCTGACTCGCCTTTAGGTAACGGCAGCCCTTCATCCAGAACGAAGCTCCAGGGCAAGGGAAGGCACTTCACATCCGAATTCCGGTCTTGTGTATCTGGCGCGCCCCCTTTCAGGGTCAGGTAGATCATTCGCTTGGTTCGGCGACCGAAGCGCTTCGTCATCATGTGCTGGTAACGCCTGATCTGATCGGTCTGCTCGGCGGCCCAGATCTTGACTTCGATGCCGATCACCGGCCCATCCGCTCCGCACTCGACCAGCACGTCGATGAATTCATATTCGCGATGAACCCGGATATCTTCCGGTCCGATCGACTCCACTTCATGGGCCAAGGTTGATTCGACCCTGTTCAGGAGAAATTCAAGAAAGCCTTTTCCCAGGCCGTGGGTTTCGGTGGGGTCGAGCAGGAAGGCCATAAAATTCGAGTGCGGATGCTCCTTGTGCTGAATCCCGAGCGCTCGGAACAGATTGAATGGCGGGCGATAGTTGCACAGCGCCTGAAACTCCGCGCTGTCGGTCAGCGCCGCGATGTCTTCCGGCCCCATCTGGGCTTCGGGATGTTCTTCGCTCATGCGCCCTCCGCATGGATGAATCCGATTGGCCTCTGCGGGCACGCCCGGTGGCGACATTCCTCGTCCAGCAGTTCGACCAGTCCCCTGGCGTCGGTGATGCCTGCCAAGCCACGCCGCCTCGCGACCACAACGAAATCTGCCGGCGTCAACGGGCCCGGTAGCAACCGGCCGGCCGGAGGCGCCATTCCGAAAAAGCGTCGGAATGCCGATCTTGCCTGCTCGGGCCGCAGGTAGTCAAATTTCAGTTTCAGGTCGAATCGTCGCAAGGCTGCGCGGTCCAGAGTTTCCGGGAGATTGGTCGTGCAAGCAAACGGCAGCGGATGGCATTCCATCCAGGTCAGCATTTCGTTGACCTGGCTGATCTGCCATCCGTACACAGCCTGCGCTCGATCGCGCAGCAGGGAGTCCACCTCATCGAAGACCAGGAGTGCTCGCTGGTCGATCGCTTCGGAGAAGCTGCTTGCGATGTTCTGCTCGGTGCCTCCGAGCCAGCGACTCAGGAGGTCGGAGGCTCGGCGCTGAAGCACTTCCATGCCAAGTTGCTCGGCCAGATGGCGCACCCAGAGGCTCTTCCCCGTGCCGGGCGGGCCGTGGATACAGATCGAGGCCCGTACGACGGGGTTCTTTGCCAATGTTCGAGCGATTCCGCGCAGATCATCATCACAGTTGATCAAGTCCGTATCAAGGAAGTCTTCGCCAGACGGCACTGCTGGCATCGTGATGCCGGAGACGGCCTTGCCAAGTAGCTGCACCGAGCGCTCGATGACAGCTTCGCCGCCACCGCCAAGTCGCGCGGTACGGATGCACTGGGCGATCACTCCGGGGCTCACGGGATAGCGGCTGAGTCGCGCAGCCGTGGCCGCGTGGCTGCTCGGGCTGATCGATGCCAGCTCGCGCCTCCACATCCTCTGGCGCACCAGTCGCGGGGGCAGGCCGAATTCGATCACGGTGCTGAATCGCCGCAGGATGGCAGGATCGACATTGCCGATGTTGTTGCAAGTCCACAGTGTGGGTACAGGATTGGTTTCGAGCATTTCGTTCAGATACGCCTTGGCCCGGCTTTCGTCATTTGAACCGGCGCCGGCCGGAAACTTCGAAATGGAGGTGGTGCCATCCACATTCAGCACGCTCCCGGCCTCGTCGAACAGCAGCGCGGCGTTTCCGGAGGTGGCGAGCAATCGCTGACCAAGCCTCGCTTCGGCGGCACGTTCCAGCGGCGTGTACAGCCCTCCGAGCCCGGCCTGGATGGCCACATCGTACAGTTCGATTCCCAGTTGCTTCGCCAGCGTGGCGGCGAACACGGTCTTTCCGGTGCCTGGCAAGCCGTGGATAAGGATATTGACGCCGATGGCCCTTCGCGTCAATGCGCCGCGGATCAGCGACATCGCGATGTCTGCATCGCGCTCGAGATGGACGAAGTCCGACCAGTCGATAGCTCCTTTTCTGGGCGGGCCCAGCAAGGCTCGACGCAGTTTCTCAACGGACCGTATCGGTCGCGCGAGCGCCCTGCAGAGCAACGACCGGACTCGAATCGGCGGGTCGTTTTCCGGGTAGATAGTTTCAATAAGCAGCCCGGAGCGCATCATGTTCGACGACGGGTCCAGGCGTTGCTCGATCTGTTGGCTGCCACGTCCGAGCATCAATGCCAGCACACGGGCATCGCTCCCGAATCGGTTGGACAGCAATCGATACAGGTCGATGATGCAGGGCAGCTTTTGATAGAGCAGCAGCAGTTCCACAAGCTCGAGGTCGACCGGATCGAACCGGAACAAGGCTCGTAAGAGTTCGAGCCTGCGGCGCAAGGCCGATGGTCGGGCGCTTTGGACCCGTTTAATCTGCCTCAGTGCAAGTTCGCCGAGCGACGGGTCGTTCGAATCGAGCCCATCGCAGGAGGCGGGATTTTTGCCTGCGGGCGCTTTGTCTTTCACTCGCGCGGCCCAGTGGGCCCGGTCGGCATCTGCAATCAGCGAGAGTTCGAGCTGCTCCAGGAACTGGCGATTGACGCTGCTGGTATCGTCATAAAGCTTCAGCACTCGCGCGGCGTAAGTCCAGTAGATCTTTCTCTCGTAACTTGAGAACATGACGCGCACTCCCGATTCGTCCTGGGCACCAGCCTAAACACAAAAGCGACAAATAACGTCGCTTTTTTCTTGCCCCTCGTTCCTCGATCGGCGACACTGCGTCACGACGACACTTGGCCGAACATCGCATGGCCGAAACGAGCCTTCGCCAACTCATGATGCTGCAACTGATTCCGCGCCGACGGCCAGGCGTCTCGCCCGCGGAGCTTCAGTCGGCGTTGCAGGATCGTGATTTCGAGATCGACCTGCGCTCGATCCAGCGCGATCTGATCCGACTGTCGGCCGTGTTCCCGCTGACCTGCGACGAGGGACGACCGCAGCGCTGGTATTGGGCCGAATCGGCGGTGGAAATCACCTTGCCGCCGCAGGACCCGTATTCCGCCATGACCATGAAACTGATCGAGGCGCACCTGCAGCCGGTCTTGCCCCGCGTGCTTCGGCAGGCGCTGGAACCGAGATTCCGGCAGGCCGACGCGTATTTGGAGCGCGCCGGTGCCGAGCACTTCCAGCACTGGGTCGAACGCGTTCGCGTTCTTCCGCGAGGGCTGTCCCTGACTCCGCCGGAGGTGGACGCGCGTATCCTCGACACGCTCTACGATGGCTTGCTGCGGAACCTGCAGATTGCAATCGGATACCGAAGACGCGACGGCAAGGAAAGCGCGATGCACGTCCATCCGCAAGCGCTCGTGCTTCGCGACGGCATGATCTACCTTGTGGTGACGATCGGCGAGTTCATCGACCTGCGACAGATCGTTGCCCATCGCATCCTGTCGGCAACGCTGACCGATCAGCCGGCGCATCCGGCCCCCGGATTCGATCTCGACACCTACATCGCCGAAGGCGGTTTCGACTACTCATGGGGCCAGCGGGTTCGGCTGGTGCTCCGGATCGATCCTTACGCAGGACAACACCTCGTCGAGTCGCCGATCGGTCCCGACCAGACCTGCCGGACGTTGGATGACGGTCGGCTGGAGATTCGCGCGAAGGTCGATGACTCCGAACAGCTTCGATGGTGGCTGCTGGGGTTCGGCGACAACATCGAGATTGTGGAACCCGAACACCTTCGCGAGCATCTGTTGACGCAGGCAAAAGCGTTGGTGAAAATGTACCGGGACGAGTCCTCCGACGCTGAATCGGGCACTTGAAACCAGGGACCGGCTCATGGGTGTTCGTCACCCGATCACGGTAGTCCTCTGACCGCTCCTGACCACCAGCTCCGGCGACTCATTGGCCCGGGTCGCCGCGTGCAGCACCAGCAGCTCCTGGAGCAAAATTCGCTCAGGCGTTGATTCGGGGATCGTCCGAGCCGGGCCGCGATAGACCCCTGCCCAGACGAACAGCGCATCAGCGGAAAGCGCAAATGGGCCGCCGCCGAAAGCCGGTCCGCGGTACCGACGATTGTCGATCTCGATTTCGCGGCCGTGCTCAGCGAGAGACTCGAAGGTGGCGAAGTCCTTTCCATACTTCGGCCGCTTGTTCGGCTGGTATTTCAGCTCGACCACACCGATGATCTCCCTGGCATTGCAGATCAGCAGGTCAGGGTGCACGCGACTGCCACTGTTCAGCTGCATCAGCGGTTCGACGAAGATCCGACGCTTGATCCGCTCGACGCGAAACACTTCCATCAGCCGCGCCGCGAACTGCGCCTGCAGCGCGCGCTCGGAACTGATGACCTGGTCCATGTAGGCCGAGCGGATCGTCTCCAGCCAAGCCTGGCGCAACTGGCGTCGTAGAAGTCCACGATTGGGCATGCCGGGAGCGTAGCTGATGGCCTTCAGCGCAACAAGCAGGCCCGGGTCATTTGAGCGGGAATATAGAATGGAAAGCAGGTTGTGAGGACCACAATATGAAGATTGAAAGGAAGTCGCCAATCAAGGCGGCGCCGCTGCGCCCACCGGGCCAATCCATCGCCGACCGGCAATCCGAGTTGCTTCATGACTTGCTGCTTGGCCCGCTGTTGCTGTGTGCATCGTTCGGGCCGCTGACGGCTTTGGAGTGGTTCTGATATTGGACCGGCGCTCCGCCGCAGCCGCTGCCATTCACGATCCTTTTTCTGGCCTGCATCAGGTACGCGGTGTTTCGTGTCGTTCGTGCCCGAAACCAGATGCGCCGGCTCCGACTGGCGAAGGACGGCGAACGCGCCGTGGGCCAGTTGCTGGACACGCTGCGTGCCGATGGCTACCAGGTGTTCCATGACGTACTCGGCAAGGACTTCAATCTGGACCACGTGCTGATCGGTCCCGGCGGGATATTCACGGTCGAGACCAAGACCTGGTCGAAGCCGGCCAAGGGGTCGCCGGAGGTGCTGTTCGACGGCGAGGCGATCCGGGTCGGCGGGCTGGAGCCGGATCGCGATCCGCTGATCCAGGCGCGCGCCCAGGCCGGCTGGTTGCGGAGCCTTCTTTCCGAATCGACCGGGCGCGACTTCGCGGTGCTGCCGGTGGTGGTGTTTCCCGGCTGGTTCGTCAAGACCACCGCCCGCCCGCGCCAGCCGCTGTGGGTGCTGGAGCCCAAGGCGCTGGTCAAGTACATCAAGAACCGCGAGCCCGAATTGACCGCCGAGGAAATCGCCCAGGCCGGCTTCCACCTGTCGCGTTTCATCCGCGCGGAGGAGACGCGGCGAGCGCGCGCCACGGTGTAGTGGGGTGACCGCAGAGTATTGCCATCAGGCGCCATGCTCGACACAAACGCAAGTATCAGACCTGCAATTTTCGCCTGAAGGCCAGGATCTCGTGCTGCCTGGATTTATAGCGATCCGGGGCATGGAAGGCGGGTCAAGTTTCATGAGCCGATTTTCGATCACGCCTTTTCCGAGGCGGCCAACTATCGTCTATCAGCCGGTGTTCACGATGAGCCTCTATCAGTTCGGCGAGCACAGCGGACGCTGTGGATAAAGGAGGCTATTTCCGGTACCGTTGGAACTATCGAAGTCAGGGGGCAGATGAGGCGCGACACTCGTGGACGGGAGCAAAGGCGCAGGACATTGATCGTGGTGGAGGAGCGCTATGTCGTTGTATTGCAGCCATGCCGAATGAACGGGTACGAGTATGAATTTGTCACGGCGTTTCCAGCTGATCGGGCCTACCTGGACAAGATTCGAAGGGAATTGGTCAAGCTGGAAATAAAAAAGCCCCAGTCTTTTGGCGACTGAGGCGCAGCCACGATCCAGGGCCTTGGGCGAAGGATCAAGTCGCAAGACTAGAGCTTTTTTCGGCTGACGTCAAGACCTATTTTCATAGAGCGACAAAGCTGCTGATCTTACACAAGCCATATATATGGCTGATTTACTTATTAAAAATGAGACAGTAATGAGCCCTTCTGACATCACCAACAAACTCTGGAACTACTGCAACGTCCTCCGAGACGACGGCATGAGCTACGGCGAT
>NPIE01006718.1_pt1 | contig 17257 bp, 14 predicted proteins | sample 8637661 | NCBI WGS metagenome assembly NPIE01 (sample SAMN07420842, study PRJNA396082) | bioreactor metagenome | isolation source: sample BA12 brine-fed electro-methanogenic bioreactor BA | place: Japan: Kochi | collected 2016-12-09 | reverse complement strand
CTGATAGGGCGTCACAATCACCTTTTCGTAATTCCTTCTGAGTTCATTGATGTGAGCCTGATTGGTAGTATGGCTGATGACCAGGGAATGATCGAACTCATTGATAATTTCCCTTTTTATCAGGGCTTTTAGGTCTTTAAAGTCGATAACCATGCCTTTTTTGGGTGATTCCCTTGAAGCAATAGGCTCCCCGATTACAGTCACAAAAAGCTCGTAAGAATGTCCGTGTATGTTTTTACATGGCCCGTCATATCCCTGGAGGGCGTGGGCCATTTCAAAATTGAATTGCTTTGTCAGTCTGATCTTTGTCATGAAATCCGATTTAAATAATTCCAGTGGTCGTATTAAAAAACAAGAAGAGTGCATAGGCTACCATCAAAAAGCCTCCGGTGATATTTACCCTGGATGCCATCAGGAAGTTACCGCTTTTTTCTCCGTAGATCAGGGCATTCCAGGATACAAAAATGCTGAACATAAAAAGGATGCCAGCAACAAGAAAAATATCCGCAGTAGTAAAAGCAAAGGCGATTCCAGCGATGAAACCATCAATGCTGGCAGCAAGTGCAGCAAGCAAAAGGATTGGGATATGATCAAGCTGGAAAGTCCTTTCACCCGGTTTTATTCTGATGGCATCAAAGATCATCTTCAAACCCAGCACCAGGAAAATAGCCATCATGATGATGTTGCCCGAGTCTTCAATCAGGCTGCTGAACAGACCGGTTATCCAATAAGCCAGCAGCAGCAAAAGGCTTTTGAAAAGGGCAAACACAAGTGCGATCCTGAATCTTTCCGGAGCCGTGTAGCACTGGGCTACTCCTGCATTCATGAGCAGTTTAAAAACACTCAGCGAGAGAGCCAGGCTCAGCAATATAATCTCCAGGTAATTCATTTCAATCGTGTTTTGCGAGCAATGCAATGATCCTTTCCAAACCACTTGCATCTTCTTCATCAAAAGAATTCAGTTCATTGCTGTCAACATCCATCACAGCAACAACTGCTCCTTGATTATTCCTGACCGGTACCACAATTTCTGATCTCGACCTCGAATCACAGGCAATGTGTCCCGGAAAATTATGTACATCCGGTACGATGATGCTCTCTTCCTTATTAATTCCGGCCCAGCAAACACCCTGGTCTTTTTCAAGATGAATACAGGCTACCGGGCCCTGATAAGGTCCTACAATAAGTTCTCCTTCTATCTGCCGGTAGAAGCCTGTCCAGAAGAAGTATTCCATTTTATGATGCAAGATAGCTGCGATGCTTGCCATATTGGCAATGAGGTCATTACTGGGTTCGATCTGTTCCTTTATCTGGGTATATAATCTTTCGTATCGCTTTGTTTTATTCATAAAAAAAGGCAGTTATTTAACTGCCTCAAAGATACTAACAATATTCGATAAAAGAATTTACACCCTTTCAAGTTCAACGGTGAAATGCCTGAGAATAGGAGCTTCTTCCACTATTCTCAAACCTTTCTTGATCTCTTTCCTTCTTTCGAAAACATTGCCCAGGGCCACCGCAACATACTCCATATGGTTATTGGTATATACCCTGCGGGGAATTGCCATCCTGAGCAGCTCCAGTTTTGGATAGCGATTTTCCCGTGTCTGCGGGTCCCGGTCGGCCAGCAGGGTTCCGATCTCAACCCCCCGGATTCCACCTTCAAGATACAGCTCAATGGCCAGAGTTTGTGCCTGATATTCCTCCTGGGGTATATGTTCCAGGAACTTCTTTGCATCCACAAAAATAGCATGACCTCCAAATGGGACCAGCACAGGAACACCAAAATCGAGCAGTTTCTGGCCCAGCAAAGCCACCTGCTCCACCCTGGATTCCAGGTAATTAAACTCAGTGCCTTCGTACAATCCCTGGGCCAGGGCATTCATATCCCTGCCCGACATGCCTCCGTAAGTGACAAATCCCTCAAACATGATGTTAAAGATACTTGCTTCGCGAAAGAGCTCCTTATCGTTCATGGCAATAAAGCCACCCATGTTCACGATGGCATCCTTCTTACTGCTCATGGTCATGGAATCTGCATATGAAAACATTTCCCTCACGATCTCCCGAATGGATTTGTTCTCGTATCCAGCTTCTCGCTTCTTAATAAAATATGCATTTTCCGCAAATCTGGCAGAATCAAAAACCACGGGTACGTTATAACGCCTGGCCAGTTTTCGGACTGCTTTCAGATTCTCCATGGAAACGGGCTGTCCGCCTGCTGTATTGCATGTTAAGGTCACCACGATCATGGGCAGATGCTCAGGCGGGTTGCTATCAAGCACAAACTCGAGTTTATCCAGATCAATATTCCCTTTGAAAGGATGCTCGCGGGAGGTATCGAAAGCCTCGTCTATGGTACAGTCTACCGCTGTGGCTTTCCTGAATTCAATATGACCTTTGGTGGTATCGAAATGGGAGTTACCGGGGATGAAATCTCCTTCTTTTACCAGTACCGAGAACAGCACATTTTCAGCTGCCCTGCCCTGATGTGTAGGAAGAAAATATTCAAAACCTGTAATTTCCCGGATGGCATTCTTTAGTTTATAATAGGAAGTGGCACCGGCATAGCTTTCATCTCCGAGCATCATTTCCGACCATTGTTTATCACTCATGGCCCCGGTACCGGAGTCCGTCAGCAGGTCAATGAACACCTGTTCGCTCCGCAAATTGAATAAGTTGAATTTTGCTTCTTTGATCCATTGCTCCCTCTCTTCACGCGTACTCTTACGGATGGTCTCAACCATCTTGATCTTGTGGGACTCAGCATAAGGTAACTTCATCGCTAATAATAATTTGGTTAATGAATAAATGATTTAATAAAAGGTGTGGTTTTGGGATTAAGCGATGAGCATATAGCTGTCCCGGTCTTTAATGTTAAGGAATATGTACTCCTTTTGTATTTTTGATAATCTGATCAAAACGAAATGAATTTCTATGCAAACAAAAGTAGAAAAAAAAATGAAAATTGAAAATTTACAGCAAATTTTATCTTTTCTAATTCCCTGAAGTCAAGTTGTTTTTCCTAAATTGCAACCCTCACAACTTCCAATTGTCATTAATAAGTGAATGTAATAAATCAGAAACCGGCCGCAGTGCAGACGGATATCCACAGAGATATAATAGAAGGCAGCAAGCAGGGGAACCTAAAGGCACAATATAAGTTGTACCAGCTATATGCAAAAGCTATGTATAACATTGCCTGCAGGATGATGCACAGCAGGGAAGAGGCCGAAGATATTTTACAGGATGCCTTTACTGATGCCTTTCACAGGCTGCATACTTTCCGCTACGAATCCAGTTTCGGAAGCTGGATCAAACGGATTGTAATCAACAAGTGCATCAATGAGATAAAAAGAAAAAAAGCAAATCTGGAGTTCTTTGACGAAATGGGGCAATTTGAAGTGAAACCGGATCACGAAGATAAAGAATATGAAAAAGGTCTTTCGGTGGAGAATGTGAAAAAAGCCATGGAGGTATTGCCCGAAGGCAGCCGCATGATTTTTTCGCTCTACCTTCTCGAAGGTTATGACCATCGGGAGATCGCTCAGATCCTGGATACCAGCGAATCGAACTCCAAATCACAATACATGCGTGCCAAAAAGCGCGTTAAAGAAGCGCTAAAAGAAATGATATGAAAAAGGACAAACTGGAACAATTTGTTGGCAAAAACCGGGAGGCATTCGATGACCTCCGTCCTGATCCCACAATATGGAATGGGATACAGAAAGACATCAGGTCTCCTCGTCAGCTGCAATGGAAAACAATAATGTGGCGGGCTGCAGCCGTGATCATGATTTTCACCGCTTCCTATTTCTTTCACGATATGGTGAACAGCGGTCAGGATCAGCCTGAAATTGCACAAGAGCAAATCAGCGACCAGGAAAGCTTTGAAGAAGCGAGAACATTTATTGAGGCAGAGGCCTATTATACCTCCCGGATCGGGAATATGAAAAAGGAAGTTTACCGAATGACAGGAAAGAACAGCCGTATTTCCAGGGATATGGACCTTGAATTTAAGGAGCTGGACCGGGTGCTAAAGGATCTTAAACAAGACCTGGGAGACAATGCCGCCAATACCGAAGTGCTGGAAGCCATGATACAGAATTACAGGATGAAATTAATGATACTCGAAGAAATGCTTGAGCAGCTGAAAGCATCAAGATACCCAATTGAAGAAAGGAAAAATGATGAACATGAAATATAAGTTTCTCTGGATGATCACCCTGATGAGCCTTTTCACTGCCAGTGGTGTTTCACAGGATTTCGAAAAGATCCGGAACCTCCAGCGGACCTTTCCACTGAAATCCGGAACCGAGATCCGTATCATCAATAAATATGGGAATATCCATATCGTGAACTGGGATAAAGATTCTGTGCGTTTTGAAATTGAATTGCAGGTTAAGGCCAATAAATCACATAAAGTGGACAAAATGTTTGAAAACATTGATTTCGATTTTACAAGCAGCAATTTTTATATCATCGCACAAACCGTATTCAAAAATGAATCATCGGCCTTCTGGCAGGATATCTCAGATTTTGCCAGCATTCTTTTCAAAGGGGGTACCCAGGCAAGGATCGATTACCGGGTCTTTCTGCCGTCTTCCCACAATGTAGACATTCAAAATAAATTCGGAAATGTTTATACCGGGAATCATGAAGGGGATTTTAAACTCAATCTATCCAATGGTGATTTCCGGGCCAATCATATTAAAAATGCCTCTATGCTGAAACTAAGTTTTGGAAAATTCACTATCAACCGTCTCGATAATGCCCGTATCGACCTTGGATATGGAGACCTGGACATCAAAACAAGCGGTACACTGAACATACTGAGCAATTCCTCCACCCTGATCCTTGGCGAAAGCAAGCAGCTTGACCTGGATTCCCGTCGCGATAAAATCTACATCAATAAGCTGAATAAACTGAACGGGAAATCTTCATTCTCCTACATCAATATCAAGGAGCTGGCTGAGCAAGCCATTATGAATACCAATTATGGAGACATGAGCATAGACAACCTGCAAAGCTCCTTCCATTTGCTCAATTTAATTTCGGAATATACCGAAGTTAAACTGGGCATCGCTCAGAATGCAGCACTGGACCTGGAGATCAATTACAACCATAAAACTTACATGCTTCTTCCCCAGCGTATGGAACCTTTTGGCCGAGAAAAGGCCGGAAGTGATGAAGATTTTCTGATCCGTGGACACCTGGGCGGACAAAGGGTAGGAACAGCCATGATGAAGATCTCCATACAGGCAGGTTCACTGCAAATTTTTGAATACTGATTGCAACCCTCGTGTTCCCTCTTTGTCATTAATTTATAAAAACAAGAAAATATGAAAAAAAGCATTTTGCCCATCGCCCTAATGATTGTGATCGTTCTCCTCTTCAATGCCTGTGAAAAGGCGCTCCACTGCATTGACGGAAACGGTAACCTGGTAAGTGAAAACAGGGGCTCTGTCCCTTTCAACCGCATGATGCTGGAAGGGGCCTTTGACATTTATGTCATCCAGGATGATTACACCAAACTTGAAGTGGAGGCTGAATCCAACCTGATGCCATTCATTGAGACCCATGTGGTCAATAACCGGCTGGAGATCGGTTTTGAAGATGATCGTTGCATCGATAATAATTATCCCATCCGGATCAAGGTCAGGACCCCTGATCTGAATTCAATCAGCCTGAGTGGATCGGGAGATATTGTGATGAATAACTTTAACTCAGAAAGCATGAAAATTGAGATCATCGGCAGTGGAGATGTGGAAGCGGGACTGCAGGTAAATAGCCTGGAAGTCGGGATCACAGGTTCGGGAGATGTCAGGCTTTGGGGCAGCGCCGATATCGGCGAATACAGCATTTCCGGTTCGGGTTCTATACAGGCCTATGAAATGATCCTGAATGAATGTTATGCCCGTATCTCCGGATCAGGCAGCATGTTTGTATATGCAACAGATTTCCTGGATGTTGTAATCTCAGGCAGCGGATCGGTCTATTACGATGGCAATCCTGAACTCAGCACCAGCATTTCCGGATCCGGTTCAGTTATTCACAGATAAATAAAACAACAATGCGGTTCGCTTTACTACTGATAATCTGTATGAGCTGCCTCGGCCTGAAAGCCCAGACACACATACAATACCTGGGTTTGCGCGGTGGTGTATCCTATGGGATAAGCAGCAAGATCTTCAATGGTGAATTCAAGGCCCTGGAAGGATTGCTGAGCTTCAGGTCCCGGGGAGTGCAACTAACGGCACTTATTGAGACATATAAACCTTTGTATCTGAAACACACCGACAGGGTTTATTTTTACAGCGGAATGGGAGCCCACCTGGGTTATACAGGCTGGAGAGAGGATCGTTTCCTGAAAAGCAATCTTTTCAGAAATGATTTCTCAACCAGGAAATATTCGCCGGTACTGGGCCTTGATGGAATACTGGGAGTAGAATACCGCTTCCGGGAAGTTCCCCTGGTAGCAGCAGTGGATTACAAACCGTTTTTTGATTTATTCGGACAAAACTTTTTCAATATCCACCTGTGGGATTTTGGATTTTCAATTCGATATGTATTTAACTAGAAAATTATAAAATGATGAAAAGAAAAATGATGAAACAAAAAGTGAAATTGATCTATACCGCAATGCTGGTATTCCTCACTTTAGTCATAACTGCCCAGGATACAGAAAATAAAGACTTCAAGACATTGTTCGGGAACTCCGCTTATTCTAACGGTGCCTATGGTGCCCTGATGATCAATTATACACAGCTAGAAAATGCCGATGTCATACTGGTCGGTGCCCGCGGCGGTTGGATCATCAACCAGGCCGTTACTATTGGGCTGGCAGGGTATGGCCTCATCAGCGACAATGACTTTACCAATATCTATGATGATGATGTGGTAAATCTTGCCGGAGGCTACGGAGGGCTGCTTATTGAGCCTATCCTGGCACCACGTTATCCGGTTCATCTTGCTTTCCCAATCATCATCGGTGCTGGTGGCGTTGCTTATCTCGACAGCTATTATGATAACTTTGATGATGACTGGAATACCAATGTTTATGATAATGATGCATTCTTTGTTGTGGAACCAGGTGTTGAAATTGAAATGAACATCGTGAGGTTTATGCGAGTCGGACTGGCAGCAACTTATCGCTATACATCAAATATCGACCTGGTAAATACCTCTTCAGATATGCTGCGTGGTTTCAATTTTGGGATGACATTGAAATTCGGAAAATTCTGGGACCGCGAACAGGGTGTTCGTTACCATTAAAGAGCTGGGAATCTAACTGACATAAAACCTGTAAACCTGAAGCATGTTTTACAGGTTTTTTTAATTGTCTAATTTTATACCCAAACACAGACCTTGGAAGGAGAAACAATCATATCAGTAGAGAATCTCAGCAAATATTACGGTAAAAGCCCGGGCGTGGAGAATATCTCTTTCGATGTACAGGAAGGAGAAATCTTTGGTTTCCTGGGCCCCAATGGTGCCGGAAAGACCACCACCATTCGTATCCTGCTGGATTTGTTGCGCTCCTCCAGTGGTCAGGTCAAGCTTTTTGACCGGGAAGTTCGCGGTGATTCCCTGGGCATCCGCAGAAAAATCGGCTACCTGCCAGGTGAGTTTTCTGCCTATGGCCATCTATCAGGCTTTGAGTTTTTTGCTTTGATGGCCCACATTCGCCACTGTAGATTTCCAACAGATTCCCCCCTGATCCGGCGATTTGATCTCAGCAAAAGAGACCTGCAAAAAAAGATCAAAGCCCTCTCCCACGGAACATTGCAAAAGCTGGGTATTATTCAGGCCCTCTTCCACAAACCCGAATTGCTGATCCTGGATGAACCTACCACCGGCCTTGATCCGCTGATGAAAGAGGTTTTGTATGATATCCTTTTGCAAGAAAACCGGCGGGGTGTTAGCATCTTCTTCTCCTCACACAACCTGGATGAAGTGGAGAAATTGTGCCACCGTGTGGCCATTATCCGAAGCGGCAAGATTGCAGGCCTTGAAACCATTGAAGTCATGAAGGAAAAAGCCGGGCAAATGATCGAAATTACACTTAATGAGGATTTACAGGCTATCAGCCTGCCAGGAGCAGAACTGATCAAACAACAGAATAATCGTTTGACTTTCCGGCTGAAGGGAAAGATCATACCACTTCTAAAGAAACTGGCTGCTTTGCCAGTGCAGGATGTCTCCATTAGTAAGCCAGACCTGGAAGATCTTTTTATGCAATACTACCGTGATGGAAAGGAGGGGGAAGGATGAGTTATTATAAGCTTGTTTGGAAGCTCAACCTGGGCCTGACCCTTTTCAGCATCATCTTTATCAGCCTTTTCCAGCTGATGGTCCTTTACCTGGTCACCACTTTCGATACACAGTCTATGCTGGCATCCGTATTAAGCCAGCTACCCAAAAATCTGCGGATATTTCTGAATGACTCCTTTTTCAATATGCTGAGTTATGACGGGGCAGCCGCCTTCGGTTTCAACCATCCCATTGTACTGGCATTACTTGCCATCGTGGCCATCGGGCTGCCGGTTAAGCATATTTCGCGGGAAATTGAGAATGGGAATATGGAAATGATGCTTTCGCTGCCTTTCAGAAGGGAAAAACTCATAATTCAACTCTGGATTTCCGGTTGCCTTATCCTGGCTTGCATTCTTCTGGCTTCCTTTGCAGGCTCCATCCTCTCGCTGGAGGTCTTCCATGAATTAAGCTGGGAGATATTCTTCAATGTATTGAAGATCGCATTCAATCTCTGGCTTCTGTACGTGTTGATCATGACTTATACCCTTATGTTGGCATCCTGTGCAAAGGGAGGTGGCAAATCAGGTAATATCAGTGCCATGACTACTTTGATCTTTTATCTTTTGTTTTTCTTCGGGCAGATCTGGGAACAACTTTCCTTTAGCCTGCATTTCAACATTTTTAATTACTACCAGCCCCAGGAGATCATGTTCGGACGGGGAAATTACTGGATAGATCTGTTGATTCTCGGCCTGCTGACGGGTTTGTTGTTGTTACTGGGGGTGAGGCGTTTTGAGAGGAGGGATATACCCTAAGAAGCATCGCAATGCTTTTAGAGGTTTCACCTCTGGAGGTGGAACCTGGAAACCCAAAAAAATTTTCCCTGGAGCAATATCACCATGCTTCAATCTTTCCAATTATCCTCACCCATTTCCGTTACTCTCCCTATCTTTGTATCAAACCTAAATCAATTTAAGATGAAAAAGATATTTCTTTTCACCTGCCTTCTCTTTTCTATGCAAGCATTCACACAGGATATTGCGTTTAACGAATATTTCAAAGACGCTACCATGCGGCTGGATTACTATCACACCGGAACAGCTGAACAGGAGTATTTTTCAGTGGACAGAATCCTGAATGACGGACCCTGGGCAGGAAGTCGAAATGTTTTGATCGACAAGCTGGAGTTTGGCCTGTATTTCTTTGCAGTGCTGGATGCCGAATCTGACAAACCAATATACAGCCGTGGATTTGCCAGCATCTTCGGCGAATGGCAAACCATCCCGGAAGCAAAGGAAGTGTGGGGTACCTTTCATGAGTCAGTTCGTTTTCCATGGCCATTGAAACCGGTAAAGGTGATCCTGAAGAAAAGAAATGAACAGAATGAGTTCGTACCCATCTGGCAAACCATCATTGACCCGGACAGCAAGGTAGCAAATCCTGCCCTAAAACCCGGGGAATTTGCAACATGGGACTTTATGATAAATGGCCCCAGCCAGGAAAAAGTGGATATCGTTGTGCTGGGAGATGGCTATACGCAGGAACAAATGGATAGTTTTCACAAAGATGTGGAAAGAATGATCAGTGAACTGTTCAAAGTTGAGCCTTTCAAATCACGGAAAATGGATTTCAATGTGAGGGCAGTTGAGACACCATCCGCAACATCAGGGGTGAATAAACCGCACCCCGGTATCTTCAACAGAACACCACTTTCGATGAGTTACAGCGCCTTTGATTCGGAAAGATATGCCCTCACTTATGATAATCGCTCTGTTCGAAATGCCGCATCAGAGGTACCTTATGAATTTGTGTTCATTCTCATGAATGAACGCACTTACGGCGGAGGAGGCATCTATCGACTGTACGCCACTGTAGCTGCCAACAACGTTTTTTCAGATTATATTTTCATTCATGAATTCGGGCATCATTTTGCAGCCCTGGCAGACGAATACTATTCTTCATCCGTGTCCTATGAGATTGGCGAGGTGACGGTGGAACCCTGGGAAGCCAATGTTACTGCCCTCCTTGATCCGTCCAGGCTCAAATGGCAGGAGCTGGTAGAACCCGGTACGCCCATCCCCACACTCTGGCCAAAAGAAAAATTTGATGAATTCAGCTATGAAATTCAGAAAAAGCGGAAAGAACTAAGAAGCCAGAAAGCCCCGGAGGAAGAGCTGGAAGCCCTCTTTAACAAACAAAAGGACCATGAAACGGAATTGCTGGAAAGTTTCGAATACAGCGGAAAAGTAGGAGTTTACGAAGGAGCTAATTATATGCAGCACGGGATGTATCGCTCCTATCCTGACTGCATCATGTTTACCCGAAACCATAACGACTTCTGCCCTGCCTGCCAGCGGGTCATTGGCTGGGTAATCGATCAATACACCGAGTAAGATGCCTGGTTGAAAGGACACAAGAGAGGGTGTGATTTTTGGATAAGGAGAAATGAAGACTGGGAGACAAGCTAACTGCCGACTGCCAATACCAGCTGCCAAAAAATTCGTACCTTCGTATGCCGTTAAAATGAATATAAACCAATAAATCAAAAAGATATGACCAAGAGAATTTTTGTGGCCGTAATTGCCACGATCTTCCTGGGCGTGATGTTCGCCTGCGCCCCGGCCCCCAAAAAAGAAAAAAAAGAAATGTCAGCGATGGAAAAGAACCTGGCCAAATATGCCGAATTTGAGTTAACGACCAACCTATCCCATTTGTCTAATAATCAGGTAGAAATGCTAAAACTGCTTTTCCAGGCAGCCGACATCATGAACCAGGTATTCTGGAAACAGGCTTATGGTTACAAAGAAGAACTTTTTACGGAGGTATCCGGAAACACCCTGAATTTTGTAAAGATCAATTACGGTCCCTGGGACCGGCTTGATGGAAACAAAGCCTTTGTGGAAGGCTTCGGCCCAAAACCAAAAGGCGCCAATTTCTATCCGAAGGACATGAGTGTTGAGGAATTCGAAGCCCTGAACGACCCCAACAAAAAAAGCCTGTACACCCTGATCAGACGGGATGAAAACGGGAATCTTAAATCCGTATGGTACAGTGATGCTTACCAGGAAGAATTCCTGAAAGCTTCAAGCCTGCTCAAACAGGCCGCAGAACTGGCAGAAGATGATGGCTTCAAAAAATACCTAAACATGAGAGCAGAAGCCTTACTGAGCAACGAATACCAGCCCAGTGATTTTGCGTGGATGGACATGAAAAACAACGACATTGACCTGGTTTTCGGTCCAATCGAAAATTATGAAGACCAGTTGTTCGGCTACAAAGCCGCCTGCGAATCTTTCATCCTGATTAAAGACCGGGAGTGGAGCAACCGCCTGGCAAAATATGCGGCTTTCTTACCGGAACTTCAAAAAAACCTTCCGGTTGATCCGGAGTATAAAAAGGAAATGCCCGGGGCAGATGCCGACCTGAACGCCTACGATGCAATTTATTATGCCGGTGATTGCAATGCCGGAAGCAAGACCATTGCCATCAATTTGCCAAATGACGAGGAAGTGCAATTGAAAAAAGGCACCCGAAAACTACAACTGAAAAATGCCATGATGGCCAAATTCGAAAAGATACTGGTACCCATCTCCGAAGTAGTGATTGCACCAGAACAGCGAAAACATGTAACTTTCGATGCTTTTTTCAGCAATACCATGTTCCATGAAGTTGCGCACGGAATGGGCATCAAGAATGTAATCGATGGTAGTGGAACAGTGCGTTCCGCCCTGAAAGAATCTTACTCCTCCATTGAGGAAGGCAAAGCCGATATTATGGGATTGTACCTGGTGACCAAACTCTTCGAAATGGGCGAATTCGACAAAGGGGAACTCATGGACAACTATGTAACCTTCTTTGCCGGGATCTTCCGCTCCAGCCGTTTTGGTGCCGCCAGCGCCCATGGCAAAGCCAATATGATGCGCTTCAACTATTTCCTCGAAAAGGGTGCTTTCACGAAAAACGAAGAAGGCTATTATTCTGTTGATCTCGATAAAATGCAAGAAACCATGATCAGCCTGATGCAGGATATCCTGAAAGTCCAGGGAGATGGTGATTATGAAGCCGCCAAAAAATGGGTTGAGGAAGAAGGCGTGATCAAACCCGGTTTCCAGGCCGATCTCGACAGGATCAATGCTGCCAGTATCCCTGTAGATATTGTGTTTAAACAAGGCCCCGAAATCGTAGGATTGAAATAAGATTGTTCAATAATTTTGTTGTTAACTGGAAATTAATAAGAGCGTTCAAAAGCGGACAGCAAAGTGTTTGCATCTGAACATTATCAACTCTTTTCCACTTGAAATGTTTATTTAATTTACTAAGAGTCAATAACAAAACCGAGTGGCACAATTTGTGAGAAAGAACAAAAAACATTAAATCATTAAATCGAAAAAGTTATGAAAAGAATTATTCTAGCATTGCTGTTTGCTTTAAGTCTGAACGGACTGGTGTCGGCATTCACCCCACCTGACGAAGGGATGTGGCTACCCATGTTCATCGAAAGGCTGAATTATGTGGATATGGAAAAAATGGGACTTCAGCTGACTCCTGAAGAACTTTACGCAATCAACAATTCCAGTCTGAAAGACGCTATTGTAGGTCTTTCCGGTGGGGGTGTTGGAGGGTTTTTCTGTACCGGCGAGATCGTTTCCGATAAAGGTTTGTTATTTACAAACCATCACTGTGGCTATAATTACATTCAGCAGAACAGCACAGCTGAACACAATTACCTGGAAGACGGCTTCTGGGCTTACAGCATGAACGAAGAACTGATGAATGAAGGCCTGGCCGCTTCCTTCCTTGTGAGGATGGAAAATGTGACCGACAGCATCATTCCTTTCCTGTCCGATACGCTGTCTGAAGAAGATCGGTCTGCTAAAGTCAAGGAAATATCAGACAGACTGAAAAACCGGGCCTCTGAAGACGATAAATACAATGTTTCTGTAAAGGCATTTTATGAAGGTAACGAATATTATATGTTCGTTTATAAAACATACAATGACGTCAGGCTTGTAGGAGCACCTCCTTCATCAATTGGCAAATACGGCGGGGATACAGATAACTGGATGTGGCCCCGTCATACCGGTGACTTCAGCATTTTTCGCGTCTATACTGCACCCGATGGCAGTTCGGCTGAATATTCCGAAGAAAATATTCCCCTGAAACCAAAACATCACCTTCCGGTATCTCTCGAGGGTTATGAAATTGACGATTTTGCCATGATCTGGGGATACCCGGGAGGAACAAATCGTTATATGACCTCCTATGGTATTAATTACAATGTGAACGATTTCTATCCCATAATCATTGAAGTATTCGGAGCCAAACTTGATATCTGGAAAGAATACATGGATCAGGACCCCCAGCTTAAACTGGATTATGCTTCAAAATATGCTGTTTCAGCAAATACCTGGAAGTATCTCATCGGCATGAACAAAGGGGTTAAAAACCTGAATGTATATGAGCGAAAAAAGATAATTGAGGACAATTTCATCGACTGGTATATGGCCGATCCGGCCAGGGAAAAAGAATATGGAGAAGCCCTGCCGATGATCCGGGCCGGATACGACGAAATGAGAAAATTCTATAAACCCTTCTTTTATGCAAATTTTGCAGGATACGGAGGTGCTGAGATCGTCCCTTTCGCGGCTCAGATCGGTTCCCTTTACAAAATGATGGAAGATAAAAAGGAAAGGAAGCAGAATAAGGAGGCCATTAAGGAGCAAGCCAAAGGACTCATCCCGGTTGCCGAAGAGTTCTTCAAAGATTACAATGCAGGAATGGATGAAAAAGTATTTATAAAAATGATGGAGCTTTACACACAGAATGTGAGTACGGCCGACTGGCCAGAATTCCTTCTACTTGCATACAATGATATGAATGGTGATATGAAAGCTTATGGTGATTATGTTTTCAATCAGTCCATCATCCCAAACAAAGATAAATTGATTGCTTTCCTTGGGGACCCCAAATTCGATGCTATCAAAGATGACCCCCTAATGCAAATCTACCAGGGATTTTACACACAGCTTGGCCAGTATGGTGGTAAATACCAGGCAGCCTCAACCGACATTGGCAAGGGCGATCGCATCTTTGTTCGCGGTCTGCGAAAAATGAATCCCGATAAGGTATATTACCCGGATGCCAATTCTACCATGCGTGTTACTTATGGTTCGGTACAGGATTATTATCCGGCCGATGCAGTGCATTATGATTTCTATACCACACTCGAAGGCGTAATGGAAAAAGAAGATCCCTCCAATGATGAATTCATCGTGGATGAGAAACTCAAGGAACTCTATACCAAAAAGGATTATGGACAATATGCGCAGGATGGTGAAATGATCGTGGCCTTCCTGACTACCAACGATATCACCGGTGGTAATTCAGGAAGCCCGGTGATGAATGGCAATGGAGAGTTGATCGGTATTGCCTTCGATGGTAACTGGGAAGCCATGAGCGGCGATCTGGCCTTCGAAACCAAATTGCAGCGTTGCATCAATGTGGATATCCGTTATGTACTATTCATCATTGATAAGTTCGCTGGTGCGACCAACCTGATTGAGGAGCTGACAATCGTCAAAGCTCAACCAAAAAAATCAGAAGCTGTCAAAGCCGAAATGGGCGAAGCTGTGGAAGTTACTGAATAATATCAACTTTATGATCACAACAAGGGGTGTATCTTGATGATGCACCCCTTTATTATTTTCTCATAACCAGTCGATGAAAATGTTATTATTTGCTTAAAATTTGATTTATGCAGATACTCAGGCTAACTTTATGCTAGTTTTGTGGCCTCATCATATCTTGAAAAATATACGCAATAATGAAGAAAGCACTATTAACAGGCCTGTTGCTGATTACTGGTATTTTTTTAAATGCGCAGCAATGGATCAATAATCTCCCGGAGGATAAACTCAAAAAAGGCAATCTCACATTCTATGAAATCCAAAAAGCATTTAATGTATACTGGGAACCCTATGATGTGAAAAACGGGTATTACCAGAATAAAGAAGGTGAAAAAGTTAAAGCCCCTTACTGGAAACTTTTCAAGAGATGGGAATATTACTGGAATGATCGTATCAATAAAGAAACCGGTGAATTTCCAAAAACAACAGTACTCGAAGAACTCAAAGATTGGGAAAGGACGCAACACTACAATCCAAGCCCTGCCGGTGACTGGCTGAGCATGGGTCCCAATTCAACTCCCGGAGGGTACGCCGGCCTGGGGCGTTTGAACTGTGTCAGCTTTCATCCCACCGATCCCGACACCTATTATGTCGGAGCAGCATCCGGGGGTATATGGCGTACCGAAGATGATGGCAGCAGTTGGGTCCCCCTGGGAGACAACAATGATGTACTGGGTGTGAGTGATATTGTTTTAATCGATCCCCCATCGGGAAGTGATATCCTTTACATTGCCACCGGCGACCGCGACGGCGGTTCTATGTGGTCGTTGGGCGGAGGCCAGAGTAACGACAACAATAGCATCGGCGTACTGAAATCAACGGATGAAGGAAGTACCTGGCAAAACACCGGGCTCAGTTTCACTCCTGATGAAAAAGAAAGGGTCAATCGTTTGCTGATGGATCCCAATGATGAAAACACCCTCTATGCCGCAACAACTGCAGGCGTTTATAAAACAACCAATGCAGGCACCAACTGGTCCCTGCTCACAAGCATCGCTTTTATAGATATGGAATTCAAACCAGCAGATCCTGCCACGATTTATGCTTCTACCGAACACTGGAGCACCACAAAGATTTACCGTTCCACAAATTCTGGGGCGTCCTGGAATGAGGTTGCTTCTTATTCAGGGATCCGCACAGAACTTGATGCCAGCCCCAATGAACCCAACTGGGTATATGCCCTGGTGGCAAAATCAGGAGGAGGCTTAAAAGGTGTTTATAAGTCCACCAACAGCGGAGCCTCCTTTTCTGAAGTATACAGCAGTTCCACCAAAAACCTGCTGGGATGGGATTGCAGCGGAAATGGCAGTGGTGGACAGGGATCTTATGACCTGGTCATCGGGGCAGACCCCAATGATGCAAATACAGTTTACGTTGGAGGTGTCAATACCTGGAAATCAACAGATGGTGGCGCTAATTTTTCCATTGTTAACCATTGGTCAGGATGCACGGGCATAGAAACTGTACATGCCGATAAGCATTATCTTGCCTTCCAGAATGGAACTTCTACCCTTTTCGAATGCAATGACGGAGGCCTTTATAAAACCACGGATGGCGGAAGCAACTGGGCCGAATTATCCAGTGGCATGGCCATCAGCCAGATCTACCGCATGGGGGTGGGTCAAACACAACCGGATGAAGTGATCATCGGCCTGCAGGACAACGGGACAAAAGCCCGCCTTAGCGGTACCTGGACAGATGTGATCGGTGGTGACGGTTTTGAATGCATCGTTGATTATACCGATGAGGATATCCAATATGGTGCACTTTATTATGGAGATATTTATCGCACAACCAATTACTGGAGCAGCAGCACTAATATTTCCGGCGGCATTCCCGGAAGCGGCTGGTGGATCACTCCTTATGTGATGGATCCGGATGATCACAACACATTGTTTGTAGGTTATGAAGAGGTTTATAAATCCAGTAACCAGGGGAATTCCTGGACGGCTATCAGCAATTTCAGCGGCAGTGATCTTCGATCCCTTGCCATCGCTCCTTCCGATAATAATTATATCTATGCTGCCGGGCAGGATATCATTCACCGGACCACCAATGGGGGCGGCTCATGGTCAGATATCACGGGAACACTGCCAGTTTCCTCCGGAAACATCACCTATGTCAGTGTAAAAGCAGATGATCCAAATACCGCCTGGGCAAGCTTTGGTGGATACAACAGCGATGGGGTTTATGAAACCACCGATGGAGGAACAAGCTGGACCAATATTTCTTCTGGTTTGCCATCCATCCCAGTGATGAGTGTTATCCAGAACAAACAAAATGCAAACGAAGTGGAATTGTATGCAGGTACCGAT